>Ga0074198_1002027_pt1 | contig 11665 bp, 15 predicted proteins | sample EPASupsiteSAE323_FD_64527 | JGI IMG/M metagenome (GOLD analysis project Ga0074198, IMG submission 64527) | Bioremediated contaminated groundwater from EPA Superfund site, New Mexico - Sample SAE3-23 | ecosystem: Environmental > Aquatic > Deep subsurface > Groundwater > Contaminated ...
ACTTGGATAATTCAATAAAATAATAATATTTATTAAAAAACTATGATTTATTAGCCTAATATATTTTAATAATTATGTCAATTATTTTAAAAAACTCTGCTTATTTTAGCAGAGTTTTATTTTTTTTGTGAAGCGGCAATCCGCCGCTGGGGCGTTTAAATGAATGAATCATATCGATCTCATTTCTTTTTAATTAATAAAGGGATGGATTATAGGCAGAGGCTGTTTTTTATTTCTTAGCCACTGATACAAAGAATCTTTTTCGCTTGCTGGATATTCCGATTGGAGCAAGATAGCGTTGGGCATTAGGGATTCAAGTACCAGCCCCTCAAACGCATAGGCGGCAACTTGGCGAATCGCTGCTTCGTTTAGGCCGAATGGGAAATAATAGCGATCCGCGAATGATTTTAAATGGTGGAGCTGCTGACTAACTAATATCGAATGCTTGCCGTTCATTTTTGTTAGATTAAGCGCATATTCAAAATTAAATTTTCCTTGATATCCGCTTTCTAATTGCGACCAGAGCTTAGGCTGCCAATAATTATTAAGTAAATCCGATTCCCTAGCCTGTTCAAGCATTATTTCGCAGTCGAGGGTTAATTCATCCTGGGCCACTTCCCACCCCCATGTTCTTCGCGGCTCAGTGTCGACTAAAATCGGCAAAATTTTAATTGCCAGTCCATACTGCTCAAGCCGATCAACAATCTGATTAACTCTTTTTACATTATGGCTTAATACTTTTAGTCCGCCATCAAAAAAGAGAGTTTTAAAAAAATCTACAATCAATTCTTCCTGCCCCCGTTTAGTAGCCAGACAAGAGAAAACAATAAATGTTATTTCTCCGCACCGGATTGAACCCTCAATAGCCTGATAGATTATCTTTTTATTTATCAAGCTCGATTGTTGCTCGTAACTTAAGAGCGTTTCAAGAATGCTTTGCGCTTGGCACATGTCTTTTCTCCTTTTGAATTTATGAATTTTAATTTTAAAGAACTATTTTATTATTTTATTGATAACCGAGATTATCTACTCCAAAAAAATAAACAACTGGTAACTGACTTTGATATTTATTGGCAATGGCGGGCTGATACATTTGCGACCGAAGATCGCTTGGTTTTTCATTTTGAATAAGTACGGGATTTTCGATATTTTCATAAAGCCAAAGCCCCTGAATCGCGTATTCGGAAAATTTACGATTAACCCAATCTCTTAAAATATCGTCGCCAGGCTGCCTCAATCCATAAAAATATGTATTGGGATTAAATTGGGTCTGGAGTCGTTTAAATTCCCAGTCTAACTGACCAGGAGTAAAATACTGATTAAGATTTTTTTTAAAATCTAGATATTCGTCGATAAATAATCGACCGCTGCGGCTTTCAATCTTTTTTTCATACTCATACCAGCTTATTACTTCAACCTCAAGGCTCGGAGCAGCTGATTTCACCCAATCAATAAAATTTTCTCTATATTTTTTCCAGCGTTTGATAAATTCGCGCCATAATATTTTTTCTTTCAGCGCATAATCTTTAAACTGCTGCAAATAGATATAATACGGATCAGTATTGCCGATGATTATTTTCAAATTAATCTTAGGATATATTTTTTTTAAAACTCCGATTACTTCTTCAAGTCTCGATATATCCGGCGTTAAATTATTGTTGTCCGTATTTGTCCGCACATAGAGCCAAGGCTTATCGCTGAACATCATGGCAGGATTAATAGTCGAGCACGTAAATGAAATCAGATTAATCGGCCTATTTTCTAATACTGCCCGAGAAATCAGCGCATTTAGATTAATCAATGACTCATTGTCCTGGCCTTTAAAATCAAAACTACAAATCGCTTTTACTAATTCTTTAGATTTATTCATATTTTTAAAATTATTTTATAACAAAAAACCCCTTCTCTTAGCGAGAAGGGGTTTTAGAGATTTAATTTTTCGATATTAAAATTAACTCAACCGCTTTTCGCTAAGACGCGTTGAGTTATGATGAATCTGGTTGTAGAAATTTACATTATTCATATTACCTAAGCATGATACAGCAAATGCCGAAAAAAGTCAAAATAATATCCATAGCACTATCTTATCAAATTAATACAACAATTAGCTTATTTCATTTCTCCTTGACATTTTTCAAATAATAATTATACTGATATTAAATAAAATTACTATATATTTGTTCTTTTTATACAACAAGAGAGGTTAAAAATGAAAGTTCATCAAAAATGTAATTATCTACCTATAGTTATTCTTATCATAGTAGCATTGTTTACTAATAATATTTATTCCCAATTGAAAGGAATATGGCAGCTACAAAATTCACCAGGCGCCCTTATATCTGAAGTAATTTCATTTGATGGCAATGATGTTTATAGCCACATAATTACGGATTTATCGAAACTTAAATCTAAAATATTTGAGGAAAAAGGTACTTATAAATTAACCGATAAACAGATAATTATAAGCACGAAGACAAAAACTATTTTCAACATACGATGGTGTTCCTCAAATAAAATAATATTAACACGCGACGACAACGACTTCATTTTTTCTCGGGCTTTGTCGAACGACGATATGTGGAATGTTCGATATCGTACAACGCTAATGAATATCATGATCAATCCTGGTAGTTATCCGGGAAATCCTGAAAAAAATAATGACATTAGCTATCCAACCCAAAGCACGACCATGTGTACCGGATGCCGCGGAACGGGCACCTGTCAAAACTGTTTTGGGTCGGGTACGTATTCTCGTTATGGAGTAAGTGTAAAATGTTCTTGCACCAACGGAAAATGCCCAATCTGCGGTGGCAAAGGCAGATATTAAATATTAAATACAAAAGCTCAGTTTAATCTGAGCTTTTTTATTTTTATAATTCGTTTTTTATTTTTCATTTTGACACGCAGAAAACTCGCACTTCGGTCCCGAGCGGCCGACATATGATCCATCCGGACAAAGTTTTGCTTCTTGGGTGCATAACACTAATTCATTCACTTGAACGCGATTAAGCTGCCAAATAGAATAATTAAGAAAGCCAGCAAAGCTAACCCAAAGAATATATGGCAATAATAGCCAGGCTGACAATTTAGAAATTTTAGCGAAGACAAAAATCGTAGAAACAATAGCCAGCCAAAGAATTATAATTTCAATAAAAGCGGCTCCAGGATTATGCCAGCCAAAAAATATAAAAGACCAAATAGTGTTAAGCACTAACTGAAAGATAAAAATACTAAGAGCAATTTTAACATCGCGCCGCTCTAAGCCTTTCTGCCAAACCAAATAAGCAGCTACCCCCATCAAGGCGAACAGCATTGTCCAAACCGGAGCGAAAATCCAAGAAGGAGGATTAAAGCTGGGTTTTACGATACCAGCATACCAGCCAGCAATCGCGGGCGTTGTGAAGATCGAGCCGATTATACCGGCTAATTCGGAAATAAAAATAGCAATAATTAGCCTGAAGACGTTGTTGATTTTCATAAATTAATTAAAATTATTATATGAATAAATTTATATTACGGCTCGCAATTATTTATTTAAAATCGCTTCAATCAATCCATTGTTATCTACTTCGTTATAGAACTTGATATTTTTCAAGGTTTTAATATCGACCCACTGCGCTAAACTAGCAAAACTTTTTTCTTCATCATCTAGATTGTCTGCAGTTAATTTTCCGCCAACTCTCTTAACTAAATAGTAAATTAATACGCAATTCCAAAACTTATCTTTATTTTTTAAAGAGTGGCTAGGATTAAAAAATGAGGTCCCGCAATAAATCGGCCTAACCGGTTCAATAATAATTCCCGTTTCTTCAAAAAATTCGCGCTTCAAAGCTTCAGATACGGTTTCGTTAATATTCATTCCACCGCCGGGATAGTCATAGCCACCAAACTGACAAGATAATAAAATTTTTTCATCTTCAATTAAAACACCATAAGCAGACGGACGCCAAGTAAGCTGATCGACGCTAATTTCAAATTCTTCTTTTTTTGCATTGTGGCAAATTAGCTTCTGCATAAAATTAAAAAAGATTTTTACTCGCCTGAAGACAATGACGGCCATTTATTTATTTCTAGTTTAATTATACTCCATAAACTAAAAATTGAGGATACTTTATCATTTTTTAGTAAATAAAAACCCCTTTGATATTATCGCCGGGGATTTTAGCTATGACAAAAAATATTTAACGTAATGTCGTCCAGAAATTCTTCCCCGAACAAATTCTACGTTTATTTTTTCATTAATCTGATATGCGTTGAATAAATCCTTTTCTAGACTTACTTCCACTTCTACATTATCAATTTCGACAACAACAAAATAAGTTTCAGGATAATATCCACGCATTGTATAACACCCGAGAACGTGGCCTTTAAAGACAATCCGACCAGAATCTGTTCTTTTAGGAGTGAACCAGCAATCAATGGCAAGAAATATTCCATAAAGAATATAAAATGTCGCAATAATGATAATTGCGATAATGCACATTGCAAATAGAACTCCTGGAATCGGATAATCTTCAATGATCGCACTTAAAGATTTTATGATTTCCATTTTTTGCTCCTTTATTATATTTATTGGATTATCTCAACCCCCGCAAGGAAGCTCAGATAATTCAATAAATATAATGTGGCTTTTTTGTAATGAACCATGATTAACTAAATTAACACATTATTATAATTATGTCAATCTTTTACATGCTGCATTTTCTAGAACAAAAATCCTGTCATTTTACACAATTTTAATTTCATTGACTTTTTTATTTTACATTTTGAAAAAACGTCAAATGTATTTGGCTAGATTATTGAATTAAGCTGACCAATCCTTGACTAAATTATAAAAATATGATACTATACAAGCAATTAAACAGATAAAATTAACCGAACACAGGAGAAAAAATGAACCTTAAAAATCAATTTTATATTTTTATGCTCGGCGAAGAAGCTAATAGTGACCTTAGCTTAATTGAAGTGACAGAAAAAGCGTTAAAAAATATTAAAAATACTAAAAAATATAGTGAATTTCAGAAATTAAAAAACATGGTTGGTATTGAAATGGCTCTGCGACAGATATTTGCTAATCAACAAATATCATCACAGCTAACAATGAATAATGTTAACTATGATTACTATTTAAAACCCAATGGATTTATGGAAATGGTGATGTCAGCCCAAGATTGTGTTGGTCGAGCCGTTTTAGCAGCGGGATTAATACAAGCTGAAAATTTAGAACTTCAGTTTGGTGAAGTATTAAAAGACTGGTTTGCTAATTATTTACTTCAACAAGACAATCAGCCATTAGAAGTACTAAAGGAGGTTGTTTACTACGAGATTCCACATGCTGTTGTGGTTATTAATGGAAAACAATTTGATCCCATATCAGCTATTCTCCCCGTTGGATTAGATATAACGCATAAAATCCAAGTGATGGATTTATATGCTGGCATATTGGGGATGTGCGCGGTTAATTTCGCTAATTCGCAAACATTTAATCAGCTGGAAAAAATAGATTTTCTAGAAGAAATCTATAGTATTAACAGTCAAAGTCCGACTGTCGCTAGAAATTTAGGCGGGGCTCTTTGCATGTTAGATAAAAAAGTTTCTCAAAAATTATTAGATACTTTTGCTAAACATGAAAGCCTAGACAGTTATCTAACACAAGTTATTTTCCGGCCAGAATTGAGGGAAGAAATCCTAAATAAGATAAAAATGAAGTATGGTAAAAATATTTTTGATTTCATTAAAAATGATTATAACTTTAACACCATTTTTTCTTCAATTTACGGAGGTTATGATGGAATTTAAGGATATAATTAAAACAATGAGAGAAAAAGGCTTAAACAATGAGGCTAATGAATTAGAGGAACAAAACAAAAATCTTCTAATCTCCGCAACTAAAAGTGGTATTGCAGCAATTCTAGCCCGCAATCAATCGCATAATTTGGGAGGTTATTTAAATCAAATTTTTCAAAATAAATAAATTAAAAAAGCTCGTTAAAATTAACGAGCTTTATTTTTTAATTTATTCTTTTAATTTCCTTGTTCACCTCAATCCTATTTTTAAGATATCGAGCTTGATTAGGATTCTCATCGCTTAAATCAAAACCCTTTATATGAAAAGAGGAAAGAGTAATTACCTTTTCCTTGGAATCAAAAAAAGTAATTTCTACCACTTTGTTTTCTTTCATAAATGGGACATCGGGCTGATCCACGTTATATGAAACTTCGAACACTTTATCCACATTTTTCAATTTAAAGCAAAATATCTGCTGTGTTCCTCTCTGCAAAGGCAAGCCCACCTGCTCAATCGTTCCAGTCAGACTAATGGTTTTAATTCCTCCGCCATTTGGGGCTAGTTTATCGTCTGAAGCATTATACATAGAGGCACGATATAGAGAAAGGGCTTCTTCAAGGGTATTACCTTTAGAATTAATTGCATAATTACTTAAAGAAACCAACGACACGCCCTTAAACTGTCCTTTGTATTCCATCGGAATAACATAAGTCAATGTTCCGTAAATATTATAGATTGCGCATTCCGTTGTCTCATAATCACTGAAATTTGACCATAATGACTTAGCTGTTTCCTTGGCCTTATCTTCAGTAATACCGGAAGTTTTTACGAACTTAGTCTTTCCCGACCTAGCGTCCGTTAGCGTAAATCCGGTTATTGAATAATCATTACCATTAGTCGATGTCCAACCAGAGAACCATTCGCAATGTCCCGTACGGTTATATACTAGCCACCAGCCGTCGGTCAATTTTTGACTGCGGTCGCTATTAAAAAAAGTATACCACCAGCTAGGCGCATTGCCATATTCTCCCCAAGCAGACAAATTCGTATTGATAATATCCAAGGGAATAACTCTATCTACCCAATTAGGAACACCGGATGGATCTGTAACGGAAATATTTCCGTTTTGAATATTTAGGATTAGCACTTCTTTAACCCTATAACCGCTATAACCGAGTGTTCGTTTTAGAACCGAAACGGTGTAGTACGGATCCCAATTGTCATCAACTTCAAAGGTAAAATCATCAAGAATTTCGTCCATAGAACCATTTTCTCTTAAATAACGTTCAGCCTGGTTACCAAAATACGCCGAATTTAGATACTTCATCTTAATTGGCAATCCCAGTTTATTAACCTGAACTGCCTGAGCATCCGCTTTAGGATTCTCAGCCGATACACGCAAATAACCAGGCACATATGGATTTTCTTTCCACTTAAAGTAACTGTTAAATTCTAGTGGAAAAATCCACCACAATTGTCCATTAACGTATTGCTTTGTCGGACTACCGATTTCATATCGTGAACCGACAACAATACCATTATCAAGTTCAATCTTATTAAGTGCATTGTTAGCGCTTACTCTGGCCATACTTTCAGACACTAGGCAAAGGTGAGCCACATCGGCTGGTTCAATACTTGATTGAGAATTATGGATAATCTCTATTTTACCAGCTAAAGAAACCTTGCTTTCATAGTTAAACGCGTCTGATGAAAATAATTCGACGGCTGCGCTCCACAATAGTAAAACAACGATAACAAGTATTGCCGGAAGATAAGACATTGCTTCCTCAGTAATTAACTCTAGAATTATTATTGAAATTACTGCACCAACAATTATCCAGCCAAAAAATGGCGTCGGTCCATAAACACCGACAACAAAAAACCAGCGGCAAAAAGCAATCAATAGTCCATAGACAATACTCATAACGACACTCCAAACAACTATCTTTATGATTATCTTTTTTGATTCCTCAGCGTCGTATGAGTTTGAATTCTTACGACTGTTAATAAAGGCGCCTAATAGGCACAACAAGAAAATTGAAAAAAAGCTGACCGAAAAACCAATTACCAAGTTCATTTCGTACTCCTATTTGATGATTAAATTAATTTTCATTATTCATTGTTAAATAGCAGCTCCAGTAATTATACGGAGGTTATTAATTAAATAACTGAAAATATTAACATTTTTAAAAATATATGTCAATATTAAAAAATTAAATAATTTTAGCCTTTTATCTTATGTATTATCAAAATACAAATAAATTTTAAGCAATTCTGCCCAAAATTCAACACAATAAAAGCCTTATTAATAATTCTAATAAGGCTTTTTTATCTTTTTTTAAGCTTCTTCGCAATATTTTTTTAATATCCTGGCCAAGGTTACTTCTTCACCATCAAATAATTCGTACTCACTATTTGCTAAAAAGGTTGCATCACTTTTGCCGTCTTCGTAGGCATCATGAATTACCCTTTTTAATATTGCGATTTCTTCTTTGGATAATTTTAATTTATCCATGACTTCTCCTTTTTGATTGTTGTTAAAGTAATATAAAAATTTAGCACAAATTTTATATTTTTGTCAAATTATCAATTTATTAATCTATCTAATCTGCAAAAATCCCACCACGTAATTCTTACCCCACTTTTTAGCACATTTAGGGCAAGTCGTGTAGTAAAAATAAATCTTTTTTGTTTCCACTTTTTTTTCTAAAGCCAAATCTTGCATTTGTTTATACCATTTCCCGGCATCTTTATATGGTCCCTCAAAAACTCTGGTCAAAAATGTTCCTGAAATTTTAAGATTTTCGGCATCGGGTACTTCCTTGCTGACAGCTAAATAATGTATTCCCTTCCAAAGCGATGATTCGTCAGATAGCATAACCCAATCTTTCATATCCGGACCCGCGCCAGCTTTTTCAACCTTCCCCCAGATTCTTTTCATCATTGCTCCAATATTTAACGGAATATGCATAAAACAAATCGTCGTGTCTTTAACAAACATTTTGTCATTCCAAGTGATCTCTTTATTCTCCCAAGGAGTGGGATCAAATTTGGGGCAGCACATTTTTTCTTCAGTCATATTAATGAAATTAATTATAATGAATAATTATTAATTATTATAACACTATCACTATTTTTTGTATAAAACCTTCTTATTTTTCCAGTTCCTCCTTAATTAGCGGCACAATTTGTTTACGCATTATTAAGTTAGGTCTCTTAGCAATAAACCCATCAAACTTAACATCCAAAATCGTCTCCAATAATTTTTGCGCATTTATATCAGGACTAATAAAATAATTACACTCTAATTCTAACTCAATGGTATTTTGAAAAATATAATCCAAGTTCATCTCTAATTTAATTTCTTCTAATATATTTATTATTTCTAAGCCTCTTTCTTCAATAAGCTTATCCGCCCCGATAATTTCAATCTGAGCAATGCCAATCTTTTTATCAGCAAAAGCGAACCAGGCAAAATCGCCCTCAATTCTCTTCTTTAACTTCTCTCCTGATAAATCCGACTTAGCCACAAAAAGTTCCGTCCAAAAATTATCGGGTAGGAGCGCAACTTTATTAAGATGTTCAAAGGCCTTTTTATCTCTTTCCGTTGTGACACTACCTTTAAAATTAAGGGTATTAGAAATAATCGCCCCACAAAGCAAAGTCGCCGATTCTTTAGAAATGCTGATATTATTTTCAATAAATCGCTCAGCCACTAGGGTGGCAGCAGAACCAACAAGCTCGATCTGAATCTTGGCTTTTAAAAATTCATTTGCTTCATTAATTTTTCGATGATCAATAATTTCAATTACTTTTTCGGGTGCAATATTTCCTTCCAAACCTTTTAAATCACTGGCATCAACTAAAATAACTTGATCAAAATCAGCGGCATTAGATATTAATCGAGGGTGCAAAAAGTTAAAACGATTTAAAATATACTTAGCTTCATCGTGAGGCTCACCCATAATTCCGACAAGCGCCTTCCGGCCGGTTTTTTTTAAAAATTCACAATAAGCTATTGCGCCCGCAACTCCATCTAAGTCTGGGTTCACATAGCAAGTAACGAGTATTTCTTTCATAGATTAAAATTAAGATAATAAATTTTGAAAATCCTCAATTTTTTTGAGATAATCTTTGTCTTTCGGCCGATTATATTTTTTAACCATTTCCTTCTTCCATTCCTTTACTACTTCCAAATTAGCAAACTTAAATTCCTCGACAATAATCGGATCAGTATGTATTTTATTAAAAAAATATTCTTGCCCCGGCCACAGCGATGCTATGTCAATTTCTATGTCTTCAATCTTTATCTTATAAAATATTTGATTCTGGTCTTTATGGAAAGTAACAACTTTCGCATCTTTCGGAATCTTTTGGACATCTTTAATGCTTATATCCAAATCATTAATTTTACCGCTAAACTCAACTATGCCCAGTAAATAAAGCGGAGCCGAACCAAAAACAACAAAGTCATCACCAACCATTGTTTGGATTTTAGCTAAATATGGTTTGACATAATTGAAAAATTCTTGGTTAATCTTCATATATCTTTATCATACCCCAAGTTAAAAAAAATATAAATAGAGCGATATTAAGAAAAAATTCACTTATAGTATTCGAACGATGAGTAAAATATTATAAAAAAACCGCAATTTCTTGCGGTTAAAATTTTTAATATTTACGCTAATAATTTCCAGGCAGCCACCATTGTGTGTAATTTTTCCAGGAAAGGAAAAATACGTGTCCATAAATTACTGAATTCTTATTTTTATCTCTCCCTCTTTGGCCGGACTAATAAAAGCATATTTGCCCATATTTTTTTTGATGAAATACAAACCAGTTTTAGGCTCAATACTTTTATCGGGAAAAAGCAACAAGCCATTTTCTAATTTAGTACTCCAACCTTTTCTTCCCAATATAAACTGATTTTTCTCCCTGAATATTGGGAAAATTCCAAAACATATTTTTTGGGCCCAAGCCATATTTACGCAATCAGCTAGATTAACGCCCTCTATATCTAGGAGAACGTTAAACATGTGACCATATTCCCTGGACTGACTAATTCTCTGGGCTCTTTCTTCTCATCCGGCCAAGATTAAACCTAGAAATAAAAAAATGACCACTATAACATAGGCTAAAATTTTATTGTTCCTAGTAGCTCTTCTTTCGAGAACCGATTTACCAGGAAGATCCTTTTTCTGGCAACTAGGGCAAACTCCGTCTTTATGATGGATTTCATAATCCACAGTCTCACAGTGAATACACTCAGCTTTGCGCTCATCTTCAGGACCAAATAAGCTATTTGCAAAAACTAATGGAGAGATATTGATATCGCTCATGATACGCTCCTATTAATGAACAATCTGTTTAAACTATCAAAAAATAATATCATAATTATTCTTTTTTGTCCATACTGCAAGGTGTACATTAAAACTCGAAATGTAACACCGACTCATGCGCCAATATATCATGATATTAACTTCTATTATAAAACGATAATCAAAGACTTAAATCATAAAAGTGCAAATCAACTGGAATGCCCTTCGCCTTTGCTTTTTTAATAGCATCAGCCGTTCCTAGCCCTTCGCTGTTTTTAGTTTTAACCCGAAACGCCACGAGCCTGTCGACTGCCGCGACAATATCTGAATTCAGGTCATAATAACGCTTAAGCTTATTCTCTTCGGTAAACTCGATATCAAGATTTTCAATCAATGCCGCCGGATTAATTTTTTTTAATTCACTTAATTGATTAATAAGAAATTCTGCCTGATTGACAGTAACATCTCCAATCTCGGCATGTTTATGATAGTACTCAATAAATTTATCTAGAGTAGTAGGAAGAAAAATTTTAATTCGCTGACAGAAAGGGTCGTGTTT
>Ga0074198_1002029_pt1 | contig 11652 bp, 16 predicted proteins | sample EPASupsiteSAE323_FD_64527 | JGI IMG/M metagenome (GOLD analysis project Ga0074198, IMG submission 64527) | Bioremediated contaminated groundwater from EPA Superfund site, New Mexico - Sample SAE3-23 | ecosystem: Environmental > Aquatic > Deep subsurface > Groundwater > Contaminated ...
GGTATTACTGCAGCATAATGTACCTAAATGGGGTGCAGCTGGTGGACGTATTGTAGGAGCAACTGCAAATACTGTTACACTGGATCAAGAAGTTACTATGGTGCCAGGTAAAACATACGCTGTAGAAATTCGTCTTAAAACAGATAGTCGGGTAAATCGTACAGTTGTTGCTGTTACAGAAGAAACAACCACAACTACATTGCAGTTAACAACACCGTATACTGACATTCCTGAACGATATGATATTTTTGCATTTGGTGAGGCTTATAAAGTAACTAAGCCTTTTAAGGTCATAAATATAGTTAAATCTAAGGATTTGCAATGTAAATTATCGGGTGTTGAGTATATTGAAGGTATGTATTCGGATGTTATTGATATACCCGTGATAAATTATAGTGATTATGACAATACAGTAATTGATGTTGATAATTTAAATCTCGCACAAGAAATATTTTCGCAACCTGATGGCAGCACAACGTATCAGTGTCATGCTTCATGGGTAATGCCTAGAGGGGCTAAAGTTGATGCATATACATTGTCGTATAGCGTAGACTCTGGGGAGAGTTGGACAGTTATTAGAGCCTATGACGCAAACTGCAGTTTTGCTGTATTGCAAGGAGAAACTTATCTAGTAAAAGTATGTGCATTATATGGAGCTGTAGTATCTGCAGGGGTTACGAAGAGTCTTACAATAACAGGAAATCCACAGGCACCTGATAACGTAACAGATATCAGATGTACAGAAATTGTAGTAAAGACAGGCACCCAAACTGCGATAAATAATTTAAAAGTATCGTGGACTCCACCAGTTTCAGAAGTATACGCAAATGCAGACGTGTATATAAAAAATCTTAACCCTACAGCTGGGGAGATCACGCCTGATCTGTACGATATACCTATTAACCAGCTTGGGTTGGCGTTAAACAACTGGATATACTGTGGGAATCAATCGGTGGAGATTACTATACAGGGTTTGGAACTGGGAAATGCTTATCAGATCAAAGTTATATCTTGTGCAAAGAGTGGGGTTAAGGCTGATTTTAATTCCGCACCTTACGAAGAGTATCAAATTACTACAACAACTAATCCACCAGCTCCACCTCAAGGGTTAACATTAAACATGACTAAAGACGTTTGCGAATGGACAATCTCCCAAAGTCCGACACTCAACGTAGATTTTTACGAATTGCGGATTGATGAAAATCACGGCATTGACGTAGGTAAAATGTGGGCAGGGAATACGTTAAAAATACTAAAGACCCCACCTATACGAAGTGGCAGAGTTTATGTATTTGCTCATAATGCGCAGGGGTATAGCAATCCTGCGTGGATGGAGTTTGCTAAAGCTGCACCGATTATGCCGACTGGCATAGTGGTTACGCCTGTATTTCAGGGTCTGAAAATCACGTTTAACGCCATTCCTGCTGATTGTATAGGGGCTAATGTATATGTAGATAGTATTGCTCATTTTGTTACAAGTAGCGTATATAATCATACGGCTGAGTCAGGTATCTTTGACATACAGGTAGCCTATGTAGACCAGTTTGGCGAGGGTGCGAAAAGCCAACATTATACAGGGGCAATAATACCGCAAATCAATGAAGCACTCTTACAAAATGAAGCGGTACGTTTAGAAAAATTGACTGCTGATGTGCAGTCCGAGATTGCAAAAATAAAGAATAAAGCAAGTCAAACCGATTTAACAAACTTAGCAGGTACGGTCGGGAGCGTACAAAATGCAATGAATCAGTTGACAGGTAATGACATACTGTTTCCGCCAGACGGCGAACCAACAAGCGTTACAAATATAAATGTAACCGAATCAATTAGGGATAATGTGGTTGATTTAATTGTTACGTGGACACCACCAACAAGTAATTACAGCATAGGGCTTGTTTACTTGCTGAGTTATGATGTTACTGCCGCAGATTTGGGTAGTAGACCTATGTCTGACTTTACTGGTCCGATTGGCGAGTTAGGACTAGAATTGCAAAATTGGAAGTCGGTAGGATCTCACGCGCAGGAATTGACAATTAGGAATGTATCTACTGGCTCAACATATGCCGTAAAAGTTGTTAGCGTTAGTCAATACGGCATGTTGCAAACATTCAGCGCAGCTCCTAGTGTTGTACATGCAGTAGCGCAACTGGTTGTAAATTCCGCTGACGTTGGACCGTTGCAAATGGACGTAAAGCTAAATACAGTAACATGGCACTGGCGCGATAACGGCGATTTAAACAATGCTGAATATGAGTTGCGAATAGACACTAATCCAGGTGTGGAAGTAGGTAAACTATGGAGTGGCAAAGCAACAAGTGTCGATAAAATACCTGCCAGCCGTACAGGGAGGATGTACCTATACGCAAAAAATAAGCAGGGTAACTATAGCCCTCCTTACTGGATTGGTTACAATGTGCCTGCGCCATCAGCCCCTATATTTGCAATAGAGAGGACGTTGCAGGGGCTTATCGTAAAAACCAATGTTATACCTAGCGGGTGCAATGGCATGAATGTCTATTTTTACGAAAATGGCGTGCTAAAACTCAAAGACTATACCACAACCACGCAGTATAATTTTAAATCAACTGGTGGCACGTATGCCGTGCAAGTAAGTTACCAGGATGCATTTGGTGAGGGTGTTTTATCTCAATACTATGTTTATACCATTGCTAATAAAATTACCCAGGACATAATGGGCGAGAATTCGGTATCGTGGCTGAATTTGGATGGCAGTATTACTGAGCGTGTTGAGTATACAGAAACGCAAATATCTCAGACCGCTAACGATGTATCTATTATTGCTACTAACCTGGGTAACGATGCAGGACACACAAGCTACGAGTCAATTAGCCAATTAAAAGTTGCTACAGATAAAATTGGGTTATCTGTATATGGTACAGATAATGCCGCCGAGTGGACAATGGAAAATAATAAAATCCAAGGCATTGTTACAGCGTTAGGTGGTAATGATTTTTCAGCTATTACGCAAATGCCGAATGATATTTTAATGGAAGTAAACGACAAATTTTTTCACATCATGGACGGCGTTACTAGGTTGAAAAATGACTACATTTATCTTGATGGTACAGTAGATGTTGGTGATGATTTTATAGTTAGAGGCAATATATCAGCAGATGTAGTATTTGCTAACGATGTACAAATCCGAGGGGAAATTACAGGTGATTGTACATTCCATGATAATGTACGAATCAAAGGTGGATTAATTGTTGATGGCAATGGGAGTACATTTCTGCCGCCGCATGCGCCTGTACAAATCTCAGGAACGATGGCTAGTGGGGCAATGAATTACGTTAAATTACCATCATTTGGAGCTTTAAATATTTATACATACAAAATGTATATCCACGTAAACGGGACAGGAAGTTTATATCTATTTGTCGGCAAAGATATGTCGGTAGATGACGATAATACCCATTACTTTAATAATAAAATATGCGACATAACGGCAGGCGAAACTTTAATTGTAATTGAGTCTGTACCTATGAGGATGGCAATAGACTGGCTTGTAGGTTACACCGTACCTATTTTTGATTGCAAAACATTTAAGCAAGATCAAGGAGCAACTGCACATCAAACATCAATAGTCACACCTACAGTATCAAATACTATAATCGATCAAGGAGTATTTACGGTAGGGGATTTAAAAACATTGGGTATAAAGTTTATAGGTAGTGGCAGTGGGACAACGCCAACAGCTAAAATAGCAATCACGATGATCCCAACAAGTTCAGCAGTTATGTAAAAGGAGGTAACATATATGGGTTTTAACACGAATTCGTGGGGAATCGGCAGTTCCGTAAATGAGTTAATAGCAGGAATAAAAGAGTGTCTAAATGCATTGCGGGACGGAAAAGAGGCGAACGCAGGTAAACTAAACGACAAAACCCTTGCAGAAATCATGACGGATGTAGGTAATACAGGTCACAATGCAGGGCAAATCAGTAATATACCCACAGGGAACATCAGTGCAAATACAGTACAATCGGCAATAAATGAGTTGGATGCCAAAAAGGTACCTGCATTAGTGATTATTACTAGTGGTAATTGCGATGATCTCAAGACCAGTGGTCAGTTTTTTTGCGATATCAACATTATAAATGTACCAGAGTCATATTGTATTATAGATGTACTAGGAAACGGTGTGGTGGTAACACACATAGCTAAAGGTGTAACGACAGCGAATATGTATGTTAGAAGCTATGTTAATAGTGTGTGGCAACAATGGAGCAAACTCCCTACTGCGGATAACCCTATTTTTACAGGCTCAACAATACTAGGTGCGTCCTCCGCGTCAGGTTGGAATATGGGCAACTTACAAATAAGTCCTGTAATAAACGAGGCAACGAATAACCTAGAATTCAACTTTAGGAAATCTGATGGGACACAGCATTTTATCAGACTGAATTGGGTAACTGGGGCAGTAAATTATAATTAGGAAATTATTAAGGAGGAATAATAACAATGGCAATACAAGCAAAAATAACAACAATCCAAGGGGTAACGTTAGAAAAATCGTACATTAATATATCAAACCCGCAAATTCAAAAAGTTAAAACGGAAGAAGGAAATAAGTATATTTTAGGAGCAAATGCCTGTGTATACGCAAACAAACAGGCGTGCATTGATAACAAACCACCAGTTGAGGGATTTAGCGTAACTTGCGATCTTGATTTAAGCAAAAACGTTATTGATCAGGCGTATGTAGCATTAAAAACTAATGAGAGATTAAGTAATATAGTAGATTGCTAAGAGCCGTGTGGCTCTTTTTTTAGTAGGGGGTGATGCCATGAGCGAGGTAAGGACCGAAATAATGCCCTATATACCTAGTCAATATGGTTGAATTCGGCGGTAGCCTTTATTGGTTGCCGCCGAAGTAAATTTATATAATTTAGGAGGTAGGAGAGATTGGAATTAAATAAAATATGGGATGCTTTTACGCAATGCTGGCAGGTAAAAATACTTGCCAGCACTTTTATTACCTGTTTTACATTTTTCTTTGGTGAAATAAATGCTCCTATGATTGCCTTAGGTTGCTTGATGATTATTGACACCGTTACAAAGCTAATGGCAATATCCAGAAACAAGCTGAAAGAATTGGATATTGATGCTTCAATTATTACTGGGTATAGATTGGCCTTTAGAGAAAAATTAATTAATAGCAGGGGCATGAGGGAAGGGTTTTACTCAAAGGTTTTACCATACGCCTTAATGCTGATTTTAGTTAATCTAGTGTCTAAAATAATACCTGAGGTCAGTGTTTTTGGTCATGACGTTACAAAGTTTCCGCATGGGTTTATAAGTTCGTTCTTGGCAATCATCGAATGTAAAAGCGTTATTGAAAACTTAATAGAGATGGGTGCAGTAAAATTAAAGCCTTTACTATGTATGTTAAATAAAAAAACAGAAGAAATGACGGGGGGGAATTAAAATATGAAAATATGTATTGATCCTGGGCATGGTGGGTCAGATCCTGGTGCAGGTGCATTAGGAATCAGGGAATGTGATATTGCTCTAATTATCTCAGAAAAAGTTAAGTCGTTATTAGAAAACGTCGGCTATAATGTGATGTTAACTCGTGAAACGGATGTTGATGTATTTAATCCGTATGCATCACTAGTTGATGAGTTGCAAGCTAGATGTGACATCTCTGATAATTTTGAAGCTGATATTATAGCATCTATTCATTGCAATGCTTTCAACGGCGAAGCCAAGGGAGTAGAAACGTTTTGTTATTCAGGAAGTCCTAAAAGTGCTCAACTAGCTAAGTGTGTGCAAGATCAAATCATTGGTCTTGGCGGACTCGTAGACAGAGGAGTAAAAAACACTCCTTTGTACATGACTAAGCATCCAATAGCAACAGCAATACTGATTGAATTAGCTTTTATTGATGAAGAGAAAGACTCTGCCAAACTGAATGATCCGGTTTGGCAAGATAAGTTTGCTGCATCCATTGCCCGTGGTATTACTGATTATGTTGCTGGTGCGTAATGCCAGGGTTAAATAACTTAATCTTAATTTTCAACGAGATGGAAAAATTATATTTAAAGAAATGTCCCTGGGCAGCAATTGTCATCAAGGACATTTTTAATAAAATTCGTTCTGCAACTGAAAAACTAATTCATGAAAGAAGGTAGGTCACATGGCAAAAGTTAAAGTGCTATTCACCGCAGGACACAACATTATAGGTAATACAGTAGAATTTTTGACGCATAGCAGATTTGCTCATGCGTCAATTTTTATTCTAGGTGGTATTGTGGAAGCTGTTAATCCAGCAGTGATTTTATCAGCAATCGATAAATATGATGGTGTTGAACAGGAAGTTCTTGAGGTAGAGATATTTGATATGGATGCGGCCGAAAATGAAGCGCAGGGTTTGATCGGCGTTGAGTATGGTTTACTTACTGACTGCCTGGATGGTGGCCTAAATGATGTCCTTGGATACCATTCCAAGGGTAATGGAATCGAAACAGTCAATTGCTCTGAGACTGTGACTAGAATACTTAGAGCTGGTGGACTTGATGTATTGCCGGAGGTATCAGCAGATTGCGTAACACCTGAGAGTTTGTACCAAGCCCTGCTGGTAATAAATGAACAGGAGGTAGCGTAATGACCGAACAAGAAATACTACAAATCATCAACGGCAAGCTAGACCAAGGCAAATATACTTTGAAAGCAATGATAATCGCTGTTATAATATCGCTAATTGTCGGTATAGTTGCAGGATTAGCCATAGGACACGTTTTAGGCGAGGGGGATAGGCAAGCCCTTGCGTTAGAGAAAAATAAGCCTCCTGTGGTCACTGAGAAAGTGGTAACGAAAACCGAAACTAAGCTTGCTTACATACCAGGCGAAACCGTCTATTTATCCGCTCCTGCATCAAGTACCGAGCTACAATCTACGGTTAGTAAAGATACTCCTGGAGCAGTAGCGGAAAAACTAGACGGTAAATTTAATATTGGGAAACCTAATTTTAATTACATGGTAAATGGGAAAGTCGGCAAATTCGATAAGACAGATGATGAACAGTTTATTTTTGATAAAGGTATGGTCGATTTGAAACAGACCAGCACTGTGACGATACAGGCTGAGATACCGACAATTGACCTCACGCGAAAAAACGTAGTTACCGTAGGGGCAATGTATACTGGTGGTAAAATAAGCCCTGCAATGGGCTATACTGGCAGTATGGGCAAGGTTGGTGCTTATCAGTTAGTAGCTGGCAAGGATGGTCAGTATGTTGGGTTGGGTATTAAATTTTAATTCCCTCGAATTCGATGGTTTAATATTGCAACTACCGAGGATTTCTAGGTAGTTTAAAGCCCCTATCGAGCGTAATTGCTTGGTAGGGGCTTTTTTATTTTAAAAATGTATTCACAATTATTTTTATATTTCGCTTGCAATATTGCAAGTGCAATGCTATAATAAATTAAGAGATAAAATAAAGGGGTGGACATAATGACAATGTTAATAGGTACTGAAAAACAAATTAATTGGGCTGCTGAAATAATGGAACGTGTAACTTCTCAAATCAACACAGCAATAGAAACTACTGAATTTAGTGAAAAAAACATAGTTAAAGTTAATGAGATAAAAATAGATATGCAAAACAATCAAGCAGTATTTTGGATTAACACATTTAAGACAGATAATGATATGTTTGAATATCTAAATGATAAAGGTGTAACTGGTAGAAAAATAGCGAAAACAATTAATGAAAATAACGGTTTCTAATTATAATAGCCAGCTGGGGCCTATACCAGCGTAAGGGGGTATTGAAATGTCAACTCACAATTCTAGAAATTCATTAAACCAAGCAATTATATCGTTAAATTACGATTTAATACATTATAATATCGGAATATCAAAATTTGTTGATTCTTTTATTTTAGAAATAGTAAGTAAGGATTTGACTATCAATTTTAAAAAAGCAAAACAATTATTAAGTGAATTGCAAGGAAAATATAATTGGGATGAAATTTGTGGAGATTTAGACATATTAAAAGACTATCCCGAAAATGAAATTAAGTTAAAAGATGTCTTTACTTATAGTGAGATACAAGACTTGACTTATTTAATTATTGAAGATGTATGTAAAAAAATGCAAGAAAGAATAGATTTACATTGTAAGGGCGAAATAAGAAATCCAAAAGAAATGAAAAACTGGCTATCAGTCAGCCAAGTGGCTAAAAAATATAAATTAGCGAGGAATTCAGTTTTAGTGGCTTGTAAAACTCCTAATAGGTTTACCGAAGATGAAGCTGTGGAAACGTCATTAGGCTGGTTAATAAGCCCCGCAGGCTCGGAAAGAGTGTTTAAATACAGAATTGAATAGTAGCAGATAAATCATAATCACCCACCAAACTGGTAATACCAATAGGTGGGTGATTATTTTTTTGTGCACCAGGCTTTATTGTGTTATTATAAAAATTAAAAGGGTGATTTAAGTGGTTACACTTGAGCTGTCAGAAAGAGAATTACATGATTTGAAATCAATACTAATTGCTGCATCTACTAAAATACCACCTAACCCTGTAGGTGAGCAGGAGAAAATATTAAAATCAATACTCAGCATTGCAGGCAAAGCAGATAATATTTGTTCAGAACTTGAAGCGGCAGGGATTTTTATTTTAGATGACTTTAGATAAACAGAGCAGATTAGTAATTTGTACGCTGATTAAGTAGCTACCTTAGGGTGGCTATTTTTACTTCAACCATATATTTACAAATTTTAAAATCTATTGTAAAATATAACCAAACAATAGTTTGGAGGAAACACCATGACACAAATGCAGGAAGAAAATATTACCCCGAGGCAACAACAAATCATCGATTTCATTCGTGATTATCCTTATCAATATCCACCAACCGTGCGAGAGATTGCAGTGGGTGTAGGTCTAAAGAGTGGTTCAACTGTTCATAGTCATTTAAATAAGTTAGTAGAGATGGGGTATATTGAGCGTAAACCTAATAGTCCCAGGTGCATAACGTTGTTAGAGAGCCAGGTAGTAGCATAGGTTATAGAACCTGCCGTGTTGGTAGGTTCTTTTTCATGTAAAGGACTAATAAAATACTTAAAATGCATATAACAGCGCTTGAAAAAGGAATATCGCACCCAGATGTTTTAACTATTAGTCAAAGGCTTGATAAGGTGATAGATGATTTTTACAAAGTTGTTCCTGAATTAAAAGGTTGTGTGGGATAGTAGGAAATACCCATCACGGGGGATGGGTATTTAACTTGCCGTTTGCGTCTCTAGGATTGAGAAAAAAGCAATCGGAAAGCTGGGGAATCATCTGTCAGCTGAAGATCGCTAGTAGCTCATTAAACGAATCATAGCGGTATCACAGTACAAAATGTACGGGTGATACCGCATTTTTAATACAAAAAGAGAAGTGCTAACCGATGTTAGATAGCTTTTTCGTGGCAGGAGTTTATTAATTTTCACCGAACTTTTTTAAATTAAGTATTTAGGTTAAAGGAGCAGGGCAATTATGATGAGTAAGCTACTAAGATATGCGATCATTCTTTTTCCTTTTTTATTAGCAAGTAGCATAATACCAACGTTAGAGGAATGGATAAAATTAAAATATTTATATAGGATTAGCGATGTTGTAGGAGGTATTGGTGAAGTTATATTTTACGTGATAGTGTACAGTCTATTTTTTATAATATGGTATTTCATTTTGATCGGAATATGCAAAATGAAATGGCGATTTTTTAGGGGATAAGAACACCTAAGTAAAAGAATTAAGCCTTAATAAAGAAACAGGGCAAAAGACCTAGTAAATGATGACTTTAGTACATTTTAAAATACTAGCGATATTGAGATAATGAAATAGATTTTTACTTTTTAGGAATTATGTTTCTTGTAATGAATTTAAAGGAAGGTGCTCAAATATGGATATGAAAGTAATTCATGGTATACAAGTAGTTATTAAAGGCAAAATCAGTGAAGAAGAATTAGCCATCTATCTAAAACAGATACAGTCTAAACAAACAAGGAAAATTATAAAAGCTGATATAACTGCCAGTGATGAATATATTGATGTAAACTATACTTTTGAGTACGTACCATTTGAGCGTATCCGGAGGATTACAGGATATTTGGTTGGTACAACGGCAAGGTGGAATAATGCAACGCAAGGTGAGCTTAACGATAGAATGATTCATGGAGTGGGTTGTAAAAAATGCATATAGTTAGCTTTTGGACCTTCGTGAAGATGGCAGTAAAGAAGTCTATTGCCGAAAGGTGACAACTTTTTTTTTGCTCTATGTCTATTTAAAAGTAAGTTGAATAAGAAGGAAAGTATTTTGGAAATACTATTGCTAGGAGGCGATATAAAATGTTTTGGTTTTTAATCATCGGTTTGATCGCTGGTTGGCTAGCTGGTATGATTTCCCGTGGGGGAGGTTTTGGTCTCTGGGGAAACCTGGCAACAGGTGTCGTAGGTTCGTTTATTGGAGGATATGTGTTTAATATGATGGGTATTTCAACCTATGGCATTATTGGATCAATCATTTCAAGTACGGTAGGAGCTGTTATACTTTTATGGGTAATGCGAATGTTCTTTCGTGTAGCGCCTGCTGCACACAAAAAAGAATAAAGAAGTAAGTAGAGTAGGTTTATCAATAATTAAGAAAGAAAGCCATTCGTAATGAAGGCTTTCTTTTTTTGTGTTCATACAGTGTAAAACAGGATTTCTTAAAAAAATACCGAATGATAGGGAAGGATGTAATTAAAAGGAGAATGAATGCTATGATATTGTGGAAAGAAGAGTATTGTGTCGGGATTGAATCTATTGATGAACAACATAAACAACTAGTGGTAATCGCCAATAAAATTTATGAACTTTTAAAGAATGATTTTATTAGTGACAAGTATGATGACATTGTATCAATAATTGCTGAATTAAAAGATTACACTATATACCATTTTAAGGCAGAAGAAGAATATATGAAAAGTATTGGATATAAAAAGATTCTATCGCAAAAAGTTGCTCATAATGATTTTCTAGAAAAAATGCAAAGTATCGACATGGATAAAATCGATAATGGTCATAACGAGTATTTAATAGAAATGCTAGACTTTGTCTGTGAATGGCTTGTCCAGCATATTGTAAAAGAAGATAAGTTAATTGGGGTACAATAGATATTAGAAAAAGTTATTAGCATGAACTAAGAGGACAGTACATAAACAAGAAAAACCTGCTACCTTTTATAGGCAAAAAAAAACTGCCTATAAAAGGCAGTGCTCATAAAAGAGTGCTTTAAAAATGACATCTCTAGTATAAAATTTTTATAGTGGAAAAGTCAATTGGTAAAAATATATTGCAGATACAAGGAGGGATAACAATATTCATTTAACAGAAAGTCTATTATTTTTCTATTGACACAAGTATTTATACTATGTTATTATAACTGAGCTGCCAACAGCAGTGACTTAAAAGAATGGTTGACATGAAAGAATCCTTGTGTTAGAATGATACTCGCCCCTAACAAGAGGCAAGCGATCACTAAGCAGTGATCAAGGTGTTCTTTGAAAACTAAACAATGTAAGTAAGGTTAAAATAAGCCAGATGTGCGGTACTCGTTTGAGTACACACAAGTTGGGTAGCGCAAGTTACACCAACA
>Ga0074198_1002032_pt1 | contig 11641 bp, 12 predicted proteins | sample EPASupsiteSAE323_FD_64527 | JGI IMG/M metagenome (GOLD analysis project Ga0074198, IMG submission 64527) | Bioremediated contaminated groundwater from EPA Superfund site, New Mexico - Sample SAE3-23 | ecosystem: Environmental > Aquatic > Deep subsurface > Groundwater > Contaminated ...
ATTCCATAAAACCGGGCGTGAGGGCGTGCGGCCCGAAGCATACCCCATCCTTTAGGGTGGGGTGGCCGCACGCAGTTTGATTTCGCTCAATTGCTCCATACAACTTAATAGAGGACTTCTAATATAAAAAATTACCTAGTTTATTTAGTTACAATTACTTAGCTCTGAAATAAATAAGAAATGCCGCAAAATGATTCAATGCCTGTGAATGCGGCCAAATAATCCGGTCTAACCGTCGGAGAAGTGCCGAGCCTGCATCCAGCCCCCGGATCCAGCCACATGGTCCCAGAACTCTGAATCACCATGCGGATTCGTCAGGGTCGAAGCTACGCAACAACCTATGAGAGTCACTTGCGCGGGGCAGCAACCTGTTGAGCCCGTTGTTCGCAAAGGCAGCATATTTGGATCTGTGTATTTGAATAGCATAAATCCCATTGCTTGCCTTACAGGTGACGGCTCTGAGCCTGTACGAAGATTGAAATAATCCCGAGTAGAAATATCAGAGCCGATTCTATGAAACAAGCTTTAAACGAGGACCGGGTAAAAGCCCTCTTCGCCACCTGCTCGAAGGAGTGCGATGTTCTACTGGGCCTCTTGGCACTGGCAATTCCCGATTGGGACAGAGTTGAATATGTCCTGGAGGGCAAAGTATGCATTGGCGAATTGGGGTGGCACTCCATCTACGATTTATTCTGTTCATTCAATGAAAATCACCCCGGAGAGTGCGTGTTTCCCGGAGGGCTCTGGCTGTCTATGGGCTTTGCTGTGGACAAGAGCCTGGGGGCATGGGAAGTGGATACGTCTGCGGTGAGGCTCATCTTCAAGTCCGGCACTTAGAGTCAAGGCAAGCAAAGACGATCGAGCAAAGGTTGATAAGCAGACGGTGATACTTGATTTTTAGCTGGAGCCGTGCAGTTCCGCCCTCCGGCAACTAATCCGGCATCTCGCCGCAAAATGAAATTTAGGTGAAGACAATGGCAATGTCGACCAAGTTCACAGTCACCCTGACGATTTTCCTGCTCATAGGAGTCGGCCTCGCCGGGCTGTTCATGCAGCCGCATGTATCCTATGATGCCTGGAATATCAACGAATCAAGCTTTCCAGCAAACCTAAGCTCGGAAGAGAAGCTCACCTTCCTCGTCGGCTATGCTATTCTTGCTCCTTCCAGCCACAACACCCAGCCCTGGAAGTTCAACGTCTCCGGAGATCAAATCGACATTTATGCCGACAAATCCAGATGGCTGCAAATCGCCGATGCCGACCAAAGGGAGCTGCATATTTCTTTGGGCTGCACCCTGGAAAATCTTCTTGTGGCGGCGGAGCATTTTGGGTATGAAACAAATGTGACTTACCCGAACGAGGGCGATCTTGCGGCCAGGGTCAGGTTAGAGCAAAAGAGCCTGCCGGCACGAATTCCCGCGCAGGTTCCTGCACGGGACTTGCGCCTTATCGATGCCATTGTCGCTCGCAAGACCAACCGCAACGCTTACCTGGACCGCCCCGTTGCAGAGGCGGATCTGCAAAAGCTTCTGGATAGTGCCAAAGAATTCACCAAAGACCAGAGCATCCGGTTCTATTTGACCTCTGATCCGGAGATTCGAAATAAGTTCCGGGACCTCCAAATTGTGGCCGATCAAACCCAATATGCCGATGCCGATTACAAGGCCGAATTAGGACACTGGTTGGGTCAGGGTGTGCTGGGGCCAACGGGAATTCAAGCTCTGGCAAGCCAGTTGGCCGTGGTCTTCCTGGATGTCGGCCCAGAAGAGACCCGCAAGGATGCAGAACTGGTGAACAGTACTCCAGTCCTCTGCTTCATCAGCACCGGGGAAAACGGCAGTGTATCTCAAATAAAGGCCGGCCAGGCATTCGAGCGCTTCTGGCTGGAGGCCACGGCTCTCGGCATCAGCTTGCAGCCCATGAGCCAGACTCTGGAAGTGCCAAAGACCAAAGCCGAGCTGACAGAGTCAATGTCGGACATTGGGGGCTCGGGATACTCAGGATATTTGCAGCATGTCTTCCGCCTGGGCTATGCAGAACCTGTCGAAGAGCACTCGCCGAGAAGGGCGATAAGCGAGGTCCTGATTTGAGGGAGGGCCAAGACGGCCCTCTCCTCTGCCGATCATCTGCGGGTCTGCTATTCGCCAATAAAATCTCTTCCAATAATTTATCTCGCAAAATTTATCGCAAAATCTATCGCAAAATCTATCGCAAAATCTATCGCAATATTTATATTTATCTTTTCAACTATCATTACAGTAAGTGACTTTCAAATCCCACACTATCTGATTTTAATATACCTTTGATTGATCTTCTACGGTCAGTTCCGGTCAATCGGGAATTTGAAAAGAGGGAATTATGGAACAAGATCGATTTGTGCGCGGCTGGAAGAAGATGCAGGAGATCGACGGCGAGGCGGGGGAGAAGGTCGAAGACAACCTGAAAGATATTTCTGGAGACCTGGGAAGATACATCATCGAATATTCTTTTGGCGATGTCTATTCCCGCGAGGGGCTGACGCTGAAGCAAAAAGAGATCGCGGTCGTTGCCGCCTTAACCGCTATGGGAAATGCCTCGCCGCAATTGAGGGTGCATCTGCATGGAGCGCGGAACGTGGGATGCTCCGAGGATGAAGTGAAGGAAGTCATCTTGCAGATGGCCGTTTATGCGGGATTTCCAGCCGCCATCAACGGCATGAATGCGCTCAAAGAGGTCTTGTCGGAATGCAAAGAGGAAAGGAAAGAGAAAGATGCCGCCGCTTCCTCCATAGAGAGCTCAGGCCAAGAATCAAGGGAGAGTCGCTACGAAATGGGCATGAAGTGGCTCGCCAAGCTCGATCCTGATCAGGTTGGACGGCTGCAGGAAAGCTTTGGAGCATTTGCGCCGGATCTTGCCAGATACGCTATTGAATGGGGCTATGGGGATATTTACAGCAGGCCGGGCCTGGCCATCGAGCTGCGCCAGATCGCCACCATCGCGGCATTGGCGGCCCTTGGAACTGCAGCGCCTCAATTGAAGTTTCACATCAATGCCGGGCTGAACCTCGGCCTGACAAAAGAGGAGATCATCGAGATCATGATCCTGATGACTGTTTATGCCGGATTCCCGGCGGCTTTGAACGGCGTGTTTGCAGCCAGAGACGTGCTCGAAGAACGGGCGAAAATTGAGGGAAAGCAATAGAGATAGACGGCTTGATGGAAGAATCAAAGAAGATAATTAGCGGAGAGTATCAAAGGAGATAATCAACCGGGATAATTAACGGGATAATTAACGGGATCTAATTTTGTCTGAGGAATTAGAATGAGCTACAAAAAAACGCTGGAAGGCTTGAGCCGTCTCGTTGATGACGATCTTCGGGAACGAATCCGGATTGTGGCGGAAGAGGGCGAAAAATACCATCCGTTTGTAGGAGAGGTATGCAGAGCTGTAGAGGATTACGTGCTGCGGGGAGGCATCCGCATGGCTTCTTGCAGCACGTTGATCGTCTATCAAGGCTATGCAGGCCGAACCGATGAAAGCGCCATCAAAGCGGGAACTGCCATTGATCTTTACCGGCAGAGCATTCTTGCCCATGATGATATTGCCGATGCCGAATTATTCCGCAGAGGCGGCAAGACTCTCCATAAGATCTTCGAAGAGAAATTTGGCGAGCATTTCGGAATCGGGACAGCCATATTTGCCGGAAATGTCCTCTATTCCCTATCCCTGGACGCAATAATGCGTTCCGGCTTTGAGCAAAATAAGATCGCCGAGGCGGTCGGCCTTTTGGCGACGGGCTATCAAGAGGTTAATGAGAGCCAGATGCTGGATCTGCTGTTTGAGTATAAGGCACCGGATGTGGCGGAATGGAGCGCCATGACCGGCAAGAGGGCGGCGTCTCTCTTCGAGACATCAATGCTCATGGGTGCAATTTTAGCATCGGCTCCAAAGAAGGATCTTACGATGCTGGGGAATGCAGCCGTTCATATGGGCTATGCCTTCGACATTCAAGACGACATCATCGACACCTTCGCGACAAAAGAGCAGTATGGCCGGGACCCAGGCGGGGACCTGACAAAGCGAAAGAAGCCGCTTCACGTAATCTTGGCCATGCAGAAAGATCCGCGTGTTGCTTCCATATTTCAGGGCAAGTCAAAGATTACGGAAGATGACATACCCCGCATAACCGCAATGATAAGGGACTGCGGTGCGCTGGATGAGGCTAAAACCATAATAAGAAAGCACGGAAAAGAGGCGAAGAGCCTGATCGCCATGACGGAGATGAACCGGGAGGCAAAAGAGGTATTCATTGCGCTTATTGAGTATGTCGAGGAGAGCCTGGACTGGTACAATTGATGATACAAGTGATGGGATAATTGATGGTATAATTGATGGTATAATTGATGGTATAATTGATGGTATAATTGATGGTATAATTGATGGTATAATTGATGGTGAACGTGATCTGAAAAGCTGACCGGCAGAGTAGAATGGCCTTTTTGCAGTCGGCCAGGCCCAATTCACTTTCGCTCCGCACGGAATACCTTTTTAGTTCCGGGGAGAAGATACCGAATCTCAAATCGCAAAAAGGCCAAAACAGTGATCGAGTGATTAAATCTATGTTGCCCAGAGTGATCCTTCATAATGCTGTGAGCCTGGATGGACGAATAGACGGCTTTGCCGTTGATCTGGCCCAGTTCTACGAGCTGGCTTCTCGCTGGAAGGAAGAGGCGAGTCTTGCCGGGGCCGACACCATCTTGAAAGCTGCCGAGAGTGCCCCGGCGGTGGATGAGAGTGCAAGCGCATATTGGCCCGAGCAAGAAGGCCCCAATTCCAATGACCCAAGGCCGCTGCTCGTCATCCCGGACAGCCGCGGGCGCGTGCGCTGCTGGCATTTTCTCAAGACCTGGCCCTACTGGCGCGGCTTCGTGGCTCTTTGCTCCAAGAAGACGCCTCAAGAGTATCTGGCCTACCTGGAGGAGAGGCATGTCGGCTGCATAATCGCAGGCGAGGATCGCGTCGACCTGAAGGCGGCGCTGGAAGAGCTGAACCGCCGCTTCGGCGTTAAGGTCGTGCGGGCGGACAGCGGCGGGAAGCTAAACGGCGCACTGCTGAGGGCAGGATTAGTGGATGAGGTGAGCCTGCTCATCTATCCGAGCCTTGTGGGAGGCGAGACGGAGCGCTCTATGTTTCATGCTGCGAATCTGACGTCCCTTGACGGCACAGTCTCCCTCAAACTCAAGCATGTAGAGACTCTAAAGGGCGATGCGGTATGGCTGCGATACGACGTATCTTAAGGATCGTATCATTCTGAAATTGCATCGTCCTAAAAATGCATCGTCCCAAAATTGAATTCTTGAATTGCGCTGATCCAAAACGGTTAAATTTGCAGCCTTTGAGGCATTATCATGAAGTTTGATAAAATGATCCTGAGAGTTGCGGCTCTTCTGAGCCTTGCCCTGCTACTGGCAGTGGTTGCCGACTCGCAGATGAACCGCGATGCCCCGTTTTTAGGAAGCAAGCTCCCCACGGCGGCGGGCGAAGACATTCTCTCTAAAGTCAAGACTTCGTCCTCATCTATCGTGATATCGCAGCCCATGAGCCCTCTTGCAACGCCGGACCTGAGCGTAGCTGCCGATCCCGCCGGCACAAACTGCAACCAAGCGGCGTTCATTGTGACACTCACGCCGGACCCCACACAGACTGAAGCCACCGGATACCAAAATGTCAAAGTAAAGATAATGGAAAATCCCTTCGGCACGCCAAGATCCGTGGCCGAATTGACCCTGGTAATGCCTGCATCCGGCAGTACTGTGCATGAGACCATCGGCTTTTCCGGCGCATCCCAGGAGGGCTTGAATAAGACAAACGAAATAACCGTGTACCTGGACCCGGACAGCCAGATAAAGGAGAGCAATGAGAATAACAATGTCCTGACCATGACCGGAGTCTGCCCAGGCTAGATGGAGATAAGAGATAAAAGCAATAAAGCAGGAATCGCTGCAACGCGGTGCGAATTTAGAACTTTAACGGTCTTCAATCGGACGAATCGCATCCTTGCATAATTTTATCGGCTTATCCGCAAATAGTTGCTTGAGAAGGGGCAGATTAATAAATGGAAGCAATAATAGTATATGGGTATGGAAATGTCTGAAGAAGAAAAGTCAGCTTCGAAACCAACATCGCCTCAATTCATCCCTAAGTTCAAGGGAAAGAAGGTAGTAATACGCCTGGTATCCGGAGGGCAGCCGGTCATTGGAACTATCGAGTCGTTCAACCCTTACGAGATCCTGCTCCAGACGGCCAAAGGGCAGCTATTGGTATTTAAACATGCCATCGCTACAATGGAAGTCTCGGAAGAGCCGCGAGGCTATAAGCCGAACACTTAATATCAAAGCTCCTAAAATCAAGAACAAAGCAGGATGAATTGTCTATCGGGCATTGCAGCAGCCCCGTAAAATCTTAAACGGAAAATTGCAGTGTCCCGCAAATACCCTGCAAAATTGGGCATGGCATGATAATGCGTGCAATGCTTGCAGGGCATCATATAATTCCAGCAGGATCTTGAAACTATTTTGAGCTGCGATTTTGTCCGAGCTACCATTTTGTCCGAGCTGCCTGTTCGCGTCCTTCGTGGCTTCGAGTGAGGTCCAGGTCCACGAGTTCACGCGAAAGTGCTGATGCTGCGAATCATAGTCTCACGCGAGAGCGCGAAGCCGCGAAGAGGTGAAATCAATATGATTGTAGCTTTTTGCACCGGATTTTGCCGGATCATCTGCCAAGCGATAGCGAGAATTCCACCGGCCACAATTCCGTTTCATGCTCGCCACCAGTTGTTTTCGCCTCAGCAAATCGATTTTGGATCATCTCATCCACATCGGATATATCAATTCCGAACACTTCCGCCAGGATCTCCTTGGCGCTTTGCAACTGGGCAGTCTGATCTGCCGTTGGATCTTTTTGAGGCAATTCATGCTTTCTTTGCGATCCCATCAGACGCTCAAGAACTCCTGCCATGAGATGAAGGCACTACGTGCAAGGTTAAGAACTTATTCATGAAATAGATAACTGAAAACGATATTTACATTAAATAAAGTATGAATAAGATACAAATAAGATAATGGTGTCGCTCGGAATCAATCCGATTCGTCACAGGCCTGGCAGCCGTAATTCGCCTATGCCTCAGCCTGTTTCATTCTTCTGCCAGGATTTTATCAATTCCAGAGATCCCGTACCCGCAGCCGCACCCGCAGCGCCTTTCCCGTTGGCCTTCGATTCCTGATTGATCATATAGCGCAGGGCACCGAGGGTCAGGATGTTGACGGCAAGCCCCAGGAGCCCCCAGAACTGCGCATCAAAGAATGTGAAAACCTGCACAAATAATATATAAATCATCACGGAATTCACAAAATAATTGTAGCCTCTGAGCCTATTTTTGCGCAGGCTGAATACACCGGCCACGGCGTATAGGCCGGCCAGTATGGAAAAGCCGATCTGCAGCCAGTCTCCAATGTCCAGCTTCGGCATCTCAAGATTCAGGGATGATGATAGAAAGACTGCGGTCATGAGCGTTATGATTATGACGCAGAGGATCTTGATCAATGCGGATTTCTTGGAGCGGAGATATCTGAAAACCAAGAGAATTACGCTCGCCGTTGCCGTCCAAAAAAGGGCGTGATCCAATCCCACAGTCAGGTCAAGGGCAATGAGGAGCGAGAGCAGGGCCTGGAGGATAAAGTAGACGATCAGTGCTTTGGAGAACCATGTTTTCTTGACCAGTTTAAGATAGAAGGCGTGAGCTTTCTGCTTCAACCAGTGGTAAAATCCCGGTTTCTCTTCGGGCATTATCTCTGCAGTTGCCAGGAAATTCTTGAGGGCCACGGTCATGGGATTGGCCTCGTCGCTCTCCGCCATCAGGTCCATCGCCAGTTGCTGCTCTCCGGTTTCCAGATCCTTGAGAACCGCCTGCTTGGCGATCTCCAGCACATTGATGAGCCGTTCCTCTTCCGTCAGCCACCTGCGGCGGTTGATCTTCTTTACAAGGAAATAGAGCAGGATAAATACAACATAAATTAGGCCGACGGTCGGCTGGAAGAAGTAATCGTTATCGATGGTGACGAACTTGCCCAGCTCGTCGATGAATGCGCCAAAGCCAAATCCCCCCAAGACCGCCGCCAGGCTCCGTCCCATCTTATTGATAAAATTAAGCAGGATGACGATGGCAAAAAGCATGAATGCGCCGCCCACCAGGACATGGGCGATATGCAATCCCCCGCCGGACACCTTCGGATATCCGGTCATGGCCAGGAAGAAACGAATGCCGAGGACGGCTGCAACCGCCGTGACCAGGAAGATCTCCAGCAGGTACTCTCCCTGCACATCGCGAATGAGGTTTCCGTCCGAATGCCGGATGTACTTCATCTCAAGCTCACTTCATTCTCATTTCGACCAAAAAGGCTTGGCCTGTTCTGCGGCATCATTCATGGGATGATTCTTATACGCTGTCTCTGCGTTAAGGTTCTATAATTCTACGAATGCATGATTATGCCATTGTGCGATTGAATGATTGCATGACTGCATGGTTATGCGATTGAATGACTGCATGACTGCAGGGCTGTGGATTGCATGATTATTTGTGATTGCATGATTGTATGATACCCTGACTATTTATCAAATGTTTAGATTGATATCTTTTGCGTCTCGGGAAATTGGCCGCGTTTAATCATGATGAATTGATTAAAAAAATAAAAAATTAAATATCGGACAGATTAACCGCAAACTGGCATTTTCCGGTTCTTGTTCCATCTTTCCATCCGGCTGACTGCAAAGAGCAATAACAAAGATACGCCCATGCCGAGCAGCGGGTAGCTTTGGCTGAAGAGGATGGCGGTTGCACCTCCGCCAACCAGAGCCGCCAGCGCCCCGCCTGGCGTTAGCCCCAGCCGGTCCCTGTAAAATCCGGCAACTACGGGCACCAGCAGGCCGCCGGTGAAGACGGTGTACGCGATCATGAGGGTCTTGATGATGCTGGGCAGGGATACGGCCAGGATCAGCGCGCAGGCTCCCAGGATTAATGCAATGATTCTTGAGGCGTTCAGCAAATGGTTCGCACCGGCGCTTGGCCTCGCTTTTTTGTAGATGTCCAGAGTTAAGATCGACGTGGCGGTCATGAGGCTGGTGTCCGCCGAAGACATGAACGCCGCCAGGAGTGCCGCCGCCACCAGGCCCTGCACGCCGGGAGAGACAAGTCCCGTCAGGAGCGCCGGGATGGCCTGCTCGGGAGGCAGCGCGGGATAGAGTGATCTGGAAAAAATGCCGAGGAACGTTATCAGGAATGCCAGAGGCACGAGAATGAGCGCCGAGATGATGGCCGAAATTTTTGCGTCCCTGGGGCTGTGGGCGGAGAAGATGCGCGAGTACATGTCCGGGCCGACGAGATAGGCCGATCCCACCACCATCAGCATGGAGAGAACATCCCATCCGTCCATCCGGTCTGAGGTGGGAAAGCTCAAGCCCTGCCAGGCTTCAGGTCCCGCAGCGGTCACGGCCTTGAAGAAGAGCACCGCCATTCCTGTTATTATTATCAAGAACTGGACGAGATCCGTTCGGACCACCGAGCTTTGGCCGCCGTGAGCGGTGTAAAGGACGAATACGGTTGTGCAGGCGATCATGAATACGGTTTCATCGCCGCCGAATATTGCTCCGAGCACTTTTCCCGAGGCCACGATCTGCACGGCGATCACGCCGACCCAGGAGACGGCGATGAGCAGTGATGCGGCAAGCCTCGCCCTCTCGCCGTAAAATCTGCCCACCAGCTCGGGCAGTGTGTAGCATCCCTCCGCCCTGATCTTCTCAGTAAAAAAGGCCGCCAGCAGGAGGAGACCAATGGTTCCGGAGAGCATCCACCAGGCTCCGGGAAGGCCCTTGTTGTAGCCGAGCCCCGCCATGCCGAGCGTTGAGGAAGCGCCCACGATTGACGCGCAAAAGGTGCCCGTGAGCAGCAATATGCGAAGGCTCTTTCCGGCCAGATGAAAATCCTCGAGCCCCCTAACCTTCAGGCCCCATGCGCCTATGGAAAGCATACACAGCAGATAGACTATTATTATGATGGCAGCTTGATGCGTGAATTTCCCTCCACAATTGTAAACCTATTATTCTGATTATGGTTGACAATTTCTGACGTGAATTATAAGGATTTCGCTAATAAGGATTTCGCCAAGGGTTCATAGAGGGCTTTCGTTGTGAAATTTCGCAAAAGGATCTGCTAAAAGGCTCTGCAAAAAGATTTCGTCAGCGGTTTCAAAGGTCGGTACCGCGATCGATCGCACGGAAGTCTGGATTTTATGCACACAGAAGCCCAGGAAAAAGCAACTGTGAAGTCTATTCATGTCACAAAAAATTATTGAGGAAAAGCTAAATAGTTTCCAATGATCATATTTAACGGTGATATTTGTGAGCAGAAAAAGTCTTCTGTCCCTATCATTGATAGGCTTGCTTGTGGTTGGCGGATTGATGCTGTCGTTCGGCCCATGTCTGGCTGATACGGGAAGCGCCTCTGCAGCCCCCAGTGCGTCGGTTCTCATTCAGACATTTGCCTTCTGGCCGTCAACCCTGACCGTTGAGAAGGGAACCGCCGTGACCTGGACCAATGCAGACCGAATGGTTTACAAGATAAAGTTTGACGACTTTGAATCGGGAATGCTGAACCGGGGAGATGCATTCACGCATAAGTTCAATGAAACGGGAACTTACAATTACGCCGAAGCCTCAAATCCCGCCATGAAGGGGTCCATAGTCGTAACGTAGATCCCGCAACTGCATTTTTCGGCATGATCAATCCCTTCAAACATTTTCATGCCACGTTTCTTAAAAATTTTTAATGCGCTCGCCCGGAATGATTCGTTCAAACATTTACCAGTATCCTGACTTCCCTGGTTCTATTCCTGCTGCCGTTCACTGCCGTCAGGGTGTATATCGCAGTCTCGGCCGGCGAGACGCGGCGAAATCCGCCAAGCTCTACCTGTCCGATTCCCCGATCGATCTGCACCCGCTCGGCTCCGATGATGCTCCAGCTCAGGTTGGCGGTCTCACCCGGATTGATGACAACCGGATCGGCATCGAAGGACTCGATGATGGGATATGGCGATACGAATAAATTGAGCGCCAGAAGTCCGCCGCCCGCAATTGCCGCCAGCATCACGACCCAGATCACGATTCCCGGCGGCGTTTTCCAGAAAGATTTTTGCATATCCCAGTAGTTCATCTCGAGGCACCTGCTGCAAAGTGCACGGCGTGCTGGTAGATAAAATCTGCTCTTCCCATTAACTCGATGGATTCATTGCCATCTTCTTTTGCCGGGAATCGTTTTGCAGCAATCCGGCATCAACTGCAACTACTATCGCTCCCGATCTTCACGAATCAGTTCTACGGAATCGGGAAACTTTCTGCCTTTCAATTTCTCTATTCTTTTCAAGATCCTTTTGCGAGCTTGGTCCATGTCAATTCTGGCGGATTTCTCGGGCATATGCTTAAACCTCCGCTACAAAGATGGGAATAATAAACCTTAACTTTCTTGTGTAGGGAATAAACTCAATCCAAGCTTTGCCTCAATATCTCTTATTTTTTTAGGAACTTCCATGACTCGCCCCCGCTCTCCGAAATC
>Ga0074198_1002036_pt1 | contig 11617 bp, 9 predicted proteins | sample EPASupsiteSAE323_FD_64527 | JGI IMG/M metagenome (GOLD analysis project Ga0074198, IMG submission 64527) | Bioremediated contaminated groundwater from EPA Superfund site, New Mexico - Sample SAE3-23 | ecosystem: Environmental > Aquatic > Deep subsurface > Groundwater > Contaminated ...
TCTCTTTCATTATCTGATAAATCAACAATATATTTCTTATTCATTGATTTTTATAGTACGTACTATTATAAAGTACTTTTGGTTAACTTTAACCTATAAATTTAACAGTCTCCGACCACTAGGATCAGCATTAAGAATTTCAGAGATTTCAGGGACCGTGTAAAATTTCATCTATACAAATATGGGCATACAAATACTTATATGACAGACCGAAATTAAAAAAACTAAGTCCAAAGGGATTATGATCTATCGTCAATTGAAATAAATATATATCAGCATATGATTGACTAAAAAAAGGTGGTTATAATTTGATTCATCATAGGATTATCGGATATTTCATATATTAATTACAAGGAGTCATTACTTCAAATACTGTTCTTGCCTTGTCGTATACACTTAATTTACCCTTATATGTTTTTAATTGTCTGTTATATTCTGCAGATTTGGTTTTATCATTTGTTTTACTAATAGATTCTTCACACGATTTTATATTTTGTATTAATTTTTTTTCATAATCATTAGGATACCAGTAGATTGTAAAATCTCCGTTTCCTTTTTTTGCACTAAAGTAACAAGGTTCAACTCTTTGAAATATAGTCTCAAAAGTATCCTGTTTATATACATTGACAATACCACAATGAAAAGAAATGGGTAATTTTGATCCTAAAATATCTAAAGTCTTTTCTGATATTTGTTTGAATATATCAACGAGCCTATTAGAGAAACCAATTGCGTCGCACTGATCTCCATATATAACAAAAACAAATTCATCACCTCCTGGATAAACCCTAAACATATTCGACTTTGTATCCCCTATTCGACATTTATACATATCTTCACTCCTACGCATTTGTTTATAAATAGTCTGGGCTATCTCTCTCAATAATTCATTTCCCTTAGTGTGACCAAAATTCTCATTTATTTCTCTAAAATTTTTAAGATCTATAAATATTAATTGTTTTATTTCATCATTCTGTGAGAAAACTTCAGCAATATCTTTCTTTAGGCTTTCACAGTTTGGAATTCAGGTAACAACATCTGTTAAAATTAATTTTTGTGAATCTCCTAACAAATTTTTTAATGTATCTCTTTCATTTTTTATTGATTGGAATTTTTCATATTCATTTTTCCAAAGCCATCCCATCATAAGATAAGCAAACAAGTTAGTCACGATTATTATTAATGTTATAAAATTCCAATTCAATAAATTTCCATTTGGGGCAAATAGATTAGATATAGGTCCAAATTGAATCCAATTAGAAATAATGACCAAAATAGTAGTAAACATCAGTGTAAATGCAGTTACTAAGCCATTTTCAAAAATTTTATTTATTATTTTTTCTTTATCCATGATATCTAAACCGCGATAAATTAGTAAAATTATCTAATAATTATCTTTAGGATATTTTTATTCTTAAATGTTTCAAACTGATTTAGAAAGTAGTAATCTAGTTCTGATGATGAATAGCATTTGTTGTATATAATCCTCAGTAATATGACTTACGGAGGAATAAGAATACGATGTGTCACTTTTCTCGAGATCCCCCGATAGTAAAGTCACCCTCTCCATTTGTTTATTTGCGATAGATGGTAGAGTTACAGGGTGACTAATGAAGGGTTGATTACCACGCGGCACCATAATTACTTTTAAGCTATAACTGATAGCAAATATTCAAAGTTGCGCTCTCTTTTTGAAACCCTCGTTTAGTTAAAAACGAATCTTACCCATTGTCCAGACTCCCTTTCCCCGCATAAATAACAGCCTCTCTCCGGTCCAGGATATTGGATCATCTTGCAAATACCCAGTTAATCCGGATTTAAGCCTGGTTTTGCCTCCTGAATCCGGATGAGGATATCGTTTTTATATAAGGCCTGGATGGCCGGATCATGTAGTCATCCTTCCATTTATATAGGTCAGAAATTTATTGCCATAGCGTCCTGGTATATCTCATTTATTCCGGACCTATTTTAAATTTGAGTGGAGACTATGGTCCGGATTTTGTTTGTAGTTTAAAGGGGATATTAAGTTGCTAATTTGGGGTTTAAATTAGAAAATATCCTTAATTTATGATGAGGGATAGTTAGGTTATAAGTAAAAATCCAAAACCCGGCATATAAGGCTTAATTCGGTATAGCATACCATTACGGATCATACCAAGCGGGTATTATTCCGGCATAGAGCAGTTAAGATCAGACATTCAGTCCGGGAAGATGAAACTCGAACTTCCCCGGATGCTCTGTTCCTCCTGCTTCCAGCAGGCACCACAACGGACCTCCTCGACGTTCCGAATGATTCCCGGGCGGGTGGATATTGACTGGATGGTGAAGATCACCAAACCTATGTCCGGGAGATACCTGGTCTGTGATACAGAGACTTTTCTCGTATTCGGACCCGTAAAACAGGATACAAGTAGGAGAGACGCGGCTTACGGGAGATAGGCATCGGTCCGGGAGGTGATTTCCATATGAGCCTGGTTTTTGCCTGCCACTTCCGGGGATATCTCTTCTTCGTGTACACCCGGGGGGTCGGCATTGGCAGGGAAGGCCCAGGCTTATTGCAGTCAGGAAGTTTGGGGAATGTGTCCAGGCGTACCGATCCATGTGTCCGGAATCCTGTCTGCTGTGCCGGAAGCGTGATCGATGAGTGAGGGGTCATGAGGCTGAAGGAAGCGAATCCGGGCGAAGGCAACAAACCTGGTCACCGGAATAGCCAGGTGGAGTACTACCGGGAGAATAGGGAGGTGATCCAAGAGAAGCGGCGATCATTACGGGGGAGTGGGTATGGAGGATAATCCCTCTCCTTTCATCGTCCGGGAGATTCCGTGGAATCCGTACGAGTACTGTGGGCGGATGATCGTGAGGGATGGTCTATTGGTGATCTTCATCGACGGGACCGGGAGATTAGAGGTACCGGTTTCTGAGGTACATTTAGTTCTGGCCGGTCTTGGACCGGTCCGGGTGAAGAGTTTTCATGGACCGGCAGCGAAGATGAGTTTATCAGAGACCGGGAAGGGTGTTTGGATAAAGATTCAGGGGAGTGAGTATGTGACCCCGGCAGAACGGGTGAGGAAGGTGATCAATGGGGAGCACCGGAAGGCAGCGGTTTTTGAGTGGAGAGGAAGAATGCAATATTTAGTATAAAATTCCATCAGCCTTATTTAAATGAATATTTGAATAAATGCGTAAAAATCTATACTGAAACGCCGAATAATTGTGGTAGTTAATGAGAAAGAAATCTATCAATAAGGTCAATGTACTTGATTTATTTTGTGGGGCTGGAGGTTTTTCATCCGGCTTTAACAACCAAGGATTTTCGGTCACAGGCGTTGACATAAATCCAAGAGCTGAGGAGATCTTTTCAATAAATAATATTGGGAAATTTGTAAATGCTGATTTATTGACAGATAACATTGATGGGAAATTCAAAATAGTGCTTGGAGGCCCTCCATGCCGTCCATTTTCCGCAGTTAATATCAAAAAAAGGGGAGAAAATCACCCTAATTACCCATTAGTAGCTCGTTATTTTGATCATATCCATAACCTAAAACCGGATTTATTCTTCATGGAAAACGTCCCTCCAGTACGCAGTTATTCAATTTTTCTGGATTCAATAGAAAAAATAAGAACTGAGGGTTACTATGTTGAATATTTCGTGATCCATTATGCGGATTTTGGTACATCAACAAAAAGAAGGAGACTAATTGTTTTTGGAGGTAAGGATGACAATCTTGTAAAAATGATTGTGCAAAAATTTAATGAGAGAAAAAAGGCTGCAAAAACGGTTGGTGAAGCGATAAAAAAATATGAAAATATTTCTTTTGGGGAATACCCGGATCACGTTTGGCCCATTTTTAAGACTATAGATAAATATGCGGATAAATATGAGTCCGGAAAATTCGGTTGGTATAAACTCGATTATTCTCAACCTGCACCCTCTTTTGGAAACATCACAAAAACATATATCCTACACCCAGCTTTTGGAAATAATGGAATTCCCGCACGGGTAATTTCTGTGAGAGAAGCTATGGAGATAATGGGATTCAAAGCAGAATTTCAATTTCCTGAAGGAATGGGAATGGGTATGCGATACCAGATGGTTGTGGATGTAGTAAGTCCGGTTATTTCCGAAATTATTGCAGAAGTTGTCAAAGAGTGTTATATCAAACCTTAATTTCTAATACTTCTATTATTTTTTTTATTACAGAATCAGGTTCTTTTATAATCTCATGTTCCCAGAAACGAAGCACGGTCCATCCGTCTTCCTTAAGTTTTTTAGAAATTTTTAAATCTCTCTCAACATTTGAATTTATTTTGTTCATCCAGAATTCATTTCGAGTATTTGGTTCATGAAAACATAGTGGACATTTATGCCAGAAGCATCCATCAATAAAAATTACAATTTTTTTTCTTATAAATACGAGATCAGGTTTTCCGAGTAAGTTATAATGAATTCGATATCCACGGATGCCCTGAGACCAAAGAAGTTTTCTGATTTTTTTTTCCGGATTGGTATTCTTTCCACGAATCCTTGACATATTATATTTTCGTTGCTTCGGGGTTAGAACATCTGTCATTGAAAATCAACGTCCTAGTCAATAATTAGAATATTAGATCAAATTGATAACATTTTACTTTGAATTCAAATAAACAATACATATCAATTTGAAAAATAAGTTTAAATAAGGTGAGTGGGTATTGCGAGAATCCTATTTATATGAATTAATTAAGGAGATACGTGGACCTCGATATGGTGTTCATGAGATTCTTTTATCAAATCCATCGACTGAATATCTCACTGGTGTTTTTATCCCGAAAGGCTGTAAGATAATTGAATCTAATCCAGATTCCGAACAAACCAGATCTGAAGGTGATGACCCTTATGATGAGGATGGAAGGGGTGAATTAGATGATATAATTTCTATTCCAAATGAACTTGATCCACAAATAAAACCCAAATCATTTGGTATTTCATTTATTATTGAGAGTCCACACCCAGAAATAGAAATTTGTGTAACTTGGGCAAGATATAAATCGTTTATAGCAGATAAAAATCCAGATAGTGAGACAAAAAATTGTAAATCTGATATTAATTGGGAAAGAATTCCATTTTTTAGTATCGTTCATGCAAAAATAAACAATACTCCCAATAAAAATTATGCAGTTTATGAAGGGGAGGATGGATCAATTTTAATCAATATCCGGATGATCTCTTTAGAAGGTGACAAAAATCATGTCATTGTAAGTTTAATTAATGATTTAAAGGTTTTAGGTTTTAAGGGAGAAGAACTTACTCCCAACTCAATATTTCAACCATCAATACGGATTAACTTATGCAGTGATAATAAACTTGTCGCTTTGGATTCTGAAAAAGAATCAACATTTGATTATTTATATCAGGACCAACCTATTTTTGCAAGGGGCCACATGTGTTCTGCAATCTGGAAAAGTGCTGATTATCAACAATATCTTGATGAGACATTAATATGGCCTGAAAGGGAGTGTTTTAAGGAAACTAGTGAATTTGTTCATTGCGATGTTCGATCAGAATTTATTCCATTATATTCTGCTGTCGCTCCTGGTTTTAATTGGAGAGAAGAATACTCTCAAAATTTTCCAGAATTCTCAGCATATAATCTATCAGAAATGTGGAGATCTGAAGATATAGAAAAATACCTAACTCCCCTATTAATCGGATATGAAAAGTGGATTTTGGAAAATGAACTTTTGCTTAATAAAAGCCAGAAAAAGAATATTATAAGTACAGAGATTATTCAAAATCAGAAGAAGGGTTTAATGCGTTTAAGAGAGGGCATTGAATGTTTAAAAAAATATGATGATGCCAGACTCGCATTTTGTTTTGCAAATAGAGTACTTTGGCTACAAAACATATGGAAAACCAAAAATAGTATTAACGATGTAAAAGGGATTGAATTTAACTGGCGGCCATTTCAGTTAACCTTTTTTTTAAATTGCTTAGAATCACTCTATAATTTTAAATCTGATTATCGTGACGTTTTAGATCTGCTTTGGGTTCCAACAGGAGGGGGGAAAACAGAGGCATATTTAGCAATAATGGCATTCACTATTGCATTGAGGCGCAGAAGGGCAATTAACAAAAAAACAGACTCAAAAATTAATGAAGCGGGAGGAGTATCAATAATTACTAGATATACTTTACGGCTATTAACAGTGCAACAATTCAGACGTACCCTCCTTATGATAACTGCTGCAGAATACCTCCGTGTTTATGAGATTGACGGGAAAAAAGGGTGGAGACCTAAATTATGTTCAAATAAAGAAGATTGGATATTTGGAGCTCTAAAGTTCTCTGTAGGAATGTGGGTAGGAGGAGCCGTTTCTCCAAATCATCTTCGCAGAGAGAAAGATGGAGCAATTCATGCTCTCAAGACAAAGGTTCATGAAGGCGAACCTGCCCAAATAGTAAAGTGTCCAGTATGTAATTCTTGGCTTTCTATACCTAGATCAGGACTTTCTGAAGGCAGAAATGATATTTTTTTAATTATTAAATCAGATAAAGACAAGAACAACCTTTCTATTGCAATTGAAAAATATCAAGGGTCTCATTTTCTTAAGACTGCTCAAATTGTTGATAACAAGCTTCCTGATAATTATTATACTTTAAAAATTGTTTTAGATTCAACTAAAAAGGTTTCTGAGGAAGAATTTGATAATTTTATCAGGAGAATGGAAACAGAAGCCGATTTTAAAACAATTTCTTTTCGGCCATCGCGTCCTGGATACTTCCCAGTACCAGCAGAACCTAGTAGAAAAAAGGATTCGTATCTAGACTTTAAAATTTTTTGCCCTAATCCGAATTGTGATCTAAATAATATTGGAATTTGGAAAGAAGGTACTCCCTGTTCAGGAAATCTTGACGAAATAGGTACATCTGGGCTATTTAACCAAGTCCCTATTGAACCATTTTCAGCAGGAAAATGGATGCCGATTCCGGCTTATACCACAGATGAACAAATTTATCACCAATGTCCCTCAGTAATCATCAGTACTGTAGACAAAATCGCAAGACTTGCATTTGAGCCAAGAGCCGGGGCAATATTCGGGGGTGTTACAAAATATAACCGTTATTATGGCTATCTTCGAGGAAATTCTGAAGCATATTTACCAGAGGAAACATTAAAAGGAGCTCTTCGTGAAAAGGATACAGTTGATGTTAAACCATTCTTACCTCCGGATTTAATTGTACAGGATGAATTACATTTAATAGACGGACCATTAGGGAGTCTTTTCGGATTATACGAAACAATCGTTGACGGTTTAATCCATCATGCAGGAGGAAAGCCCAAATATATCGCTTCATCTGCGACAGTAAAACGTGCAGAAAATCAAATAGAATTAATATTTAATAGGAAAACTTTTCAGTTTCCTCCAAACGGACTGACATTCAAGGACAGTTTTTTTATAAACTTTCCTGATACTCACAATGTATGGGATGAACAGAAACCAGGGAAAATTTATCTGGGCGTTTATGCACCAGGGATGGGGGCATTAACATCAATAACTCGAATATGGGCCAGAATATTAAAAACAAGTTATGATCTTCAGTCAGAGAAAAGAATCAATAATTTCTGGACAATAGTGGGATATTTTAATTCGATTAGAGAATTGGGAGGCAATCGATCATTATATAGGGAAGACATTGTGGAGAGATTAAATCAGATTTCTGAAAAACCTTCCCGGACATTGGATGCAGAAAAAGTAGTAGAATTGTCAAGTAGGATAAATTCAACAGACATTCCACAGATATTAGAAGATTTGGAACAAGGAAAATATAGATCTCATAATGAGAATCCCGATGCAATTTTTACCACATCCATGTTTGGGACTGGTGTTGATATTCCTCACCTGTCAATGATGGTTGTTAACGGACAACCTAAAACAACATCACAATACATTCAAGCAACTGGCCGTGTGGGAAGGGAGTATGGGGCCCTAGTTACTGTTTTTTATAAATCAGGTAGACCCCGGGATCTCAGTCATTATGAATTGTTTACAGGTTATCACAGTAGAATCAATCTTTCTGTGGAACCTGCTTCAATCGCTCCTTTCTCAAAAGGATGCCTTGAACGTGGCGGTGGCCCGGCTATGGTCGCTTTCCTTAGAAATGTTAGAGATTCAATTATAAACTGGAATCTATCTGATGGTCATATAATCCAATCGGAAGATGCAAGAAATGATTTACTCGAAATGCTTCATGTTTGTTTTGAAAAGCGCGAGATGTCAAATACAGATGTACTTGAATTCCTAAAATCACAATTTGATATGTGGGAGAGAATTTCAGTGCAAATTGGATCAGATTTCCAATTAAAATTCAACGAATATACATTATATAATAAAGCCTTAAATCACGTTGTTTTAGGTGATCCGGCTCATGAATTAAAAGAGAATATTAGAACAGTCTTTAAAAATGCCCCAATATCCCTGCGAGATATCGAAGAAACAACAAGTTTTGAGGTATAATTTATGAGCAGAGAATTCCAACAGATCAGTCGGTCACAATTTATTTTAACTTACGGACCCGGATCAATAATTGAATCTAAAAACGGACCAAGATTAATACCGCAATTGAATCGTGGTCTTGGCCAGTTTTTCAATGAGGCAGTATTTCAGAGTTTTGAAATCCCTGATGTTCGCCTCTGTAAATATATTCAAAAAAACTCTCAAGCAGAAAATAGATGTAGAATCGTAGCCTTACCTTCCAATGCCGGATTAGATAAACCACAAAATTATAGAGTTTATGCAACCCAGGTTTTTCCAGTCTGGAAAATTTGCTATGGCAGAAAAGAAGGTAAGAAACACGAACCTATCCTATATAATGACATTTCATGCCCTCTATGTAATACAAAAGATGACTCAGGTACCGTAAGATTTGTCGCAGCATGTTCTGATGGACATCTTGATGAGGTTAATTGGCATTACGCTGTTCATAGGAAAAATAAAAAATGTAGTCCAAATTTTTATTTTTGGAAAACTTTCGGAAGTTCACTTGCAAATATTGAAATTGTCTGTCCGATATGTGATTCAAAAACTAACATGCAGGAAATTTACCGACTTAAATTTCCATGTACAGGTCGATATCCTGAAAAAGAACATCCATCGGGTGATTCGATTCCATATTACTCTAAACGAGAAACCAATAAATGCGAAAAAGAGATGCGAATAACCCAGCGTCAATCCACATCCCTTAGAATGCCTGAAACGGTCACACTCCTTACGATTCCAAAATATGATAATTCAATATCCAGAATCCTTCAACAAAGCAACGTTTCTTCTGGACTCAAAATGATTGCGGCCTATCCAAAAATTGAGGAGATATCTACTGATGAGATAATTATTTGGATAAATCAGGGTCTTTCAAACAACAATGTTTCAAAGGAATCAATTGAGATTATCCGGAAAGAGATTTATAAAAATGGAATAACAAATTTAATCGCTCTCTTCAACCAATTGAATTCTGATAAGCATTCGTTTCTTGATTTAATATATGAGGAGTTTGAATCACTATTATCAGGAGCCGGGAGACCTACAGATAATTTTATTATGGATAATTGTGAGAAAATCCTTCCATCCATTTACTCAACAATTCCTGCACTTATTGTTTATCCAATACGAAAAATACGTACAATTACTGTCCAAACAGGATACAGAAGGATGGTTGCACATGCAGATAAGAGCGAAACTAAACTGGTTTCGACTGCAATCCATCTACAGGATGACTTCTGGTTCCCAGGATTTGAAGGGTTTGGAGAGGGGATTTTTATTACATTTGAAGAAGGCCATTTTCCTGAAATTATCAATACTGAAGCATATAATTCTTGGAAAAACCATGATATAATCAATCTTCTAGAAAAAACAGATTGGGCAGAAATCTGTACATTGCCCGAATTCGTGTGGTTGCACACTCTCTCTCATGCACTAATACGAGCAGTTTCAGAATATACCGGATATTCTGCCCCTTCTCTTCGTGAGAGAATCTATTTATCTCGTGATCAAAAAACAGGAGGGATTTTAATCTATAACACTTCCCCTGGTGCAGATGGAGGGATGGGAGGACTTACTGGAATTGTTAAGTCATTTTCTTCAATAATTAAATCCGCAGGAGAAATTCTAAATATCTGCTCAAATGATCCGTTATGTAGTGATTTAAAAAAATCAGATGAAAGTTTGAATGGTGCCGCCTGTTATAGTTGCCTATTGATTTCGGAGACCTCTTGTGAACACAGAAATCTATGGATTGACCGGCATCTGTTGATAAACGGAGTACAAATTTGCTAGCAAATATCGTTCCTGTTGCTACTGGGGATAATTGGGTTGGATATGGTGTACGATCATTTCGTTCGATTATATCGGAATTAATTAAGTCAGCAAATACCGAAATTCTAATGACGGCATATCTATTAACCAATCGTGATATTATTACCGAAATTGAAACTGCATTAAAAAGAGGAGTCAACGTTACAATTTACCTTTATGATGATAGGAAAAAAATTACTAAAACTGAAGCAGTAAAATCAGCATTCAAACTTACAGAGGAATTTCCATATTTATTCATTAAAGTTGTAAAGAATAAGGTATTACATGCAAAAATTCTAATCGTCGATGGGAAAAAAACTCTTGTCGGCTCAGCAAACTTAACGCAACCTGCTATGTTAAGTAATTATGAGTTAGGGTTTGTTGTTGAAGATCCTACAATATCAGGGCAGATTACTGATTTGATCCGAAGAATGGACAAAATATGAGGGAATTCTTTCATTCCTGTTATACATGCCCTCAATGTCACGAACCTTATAACGATTCTATTAAAAATTGTGCATCTCTTTCTTTTTTAAAAAATGGCAATATTCAGTGTTCTGAATGTAATACTGAATTTCATCCTACAATAAATCTAATTAAAGATAATTTGGAGTTGCTATCCTTTTTATCGAATCAGAATGAATTGAATTCGCCGTTTAATTTTAATAGTTTTCCCTTTTTTTGGAAGGTAACTCTAAACGAAATTGAAAAGAACTATTCAAACTGGATTCAACAAAATCCTTTAGGAATTCATTTAATAACATGGCCATGGTCAGAAATTAGATTTCTTCCAATATTATTGACAAATTACTGCCTTTTACATGAAAAAGAAAAAGTTGTAATTATTGGAGATTATGAGGAACGGGATAACAACTCAAATTTTATTAATGGTTATTCTCTACCTGAAATCATAAAAAATACAATTTTTATTGAAGAACCCTCTCCAGTATCCGATGAATTAAAAAATAAAGTCACTCGTTTAAGAAGTAAAAAACCATTATTTTTTGATAAAAAAAATGAAATTTCTGTAAAGTATCGAAAATATGGAGACAGGGATTTACAAATATCAATTTGCCCAAATACTCTGAAAAAATGTATCAATGAGATAAAAAAAAGCCTAATAAGAGATTATGGTCCGGGATATATAAGAACAATTAGTAAATATTCAGCAGGTTGATTCACACACAGATACTGTATTGGTGACCAAAGAGGTGCTGATCTCAAATTTAGGCAGCCAGGGTCTATTTTCAAATGCAAATATCACCCCTTCAATAACATTAATGCC
>Ga0074198_1002037_pt1 | contig 11615 bp, 12 predicted proteins | sample EPASupsiteSAE323_FD_64527 | JGI IMG/M metagenome (GOLD analysis project Ga0074198, IMG submission 64527) | Bioremediated contaminated groundwater from EPA Superfund site, New Mexico - Sample SAE3-23 | ecosystem: Environmental > Aquatic > Deep subsurface > Groundwater > Contaminated ...
AGAAAGATATTCCTTGAAGATGTTGTTGATGCAAGATTACAAAAAATAGGACAAGTAGATTCACAAAGAAGAGCAGGATCACCAGAGGTTAAAAAAGAAAAAACCATAGGAGATGCAAAAGATTTTCCTGATTTGTTCGCTGTTATAAAACAAATGGGAGGAATTGAAGGAAGGCAAAAAAGATTTACTTCTGATGAATTGATTTCTCTTATTAATGCAGTGAGAAAGGGAGATTTGGGTCCTCAGTACGTTACTTCATCTGAGGGGTTAAGACAAAAGGTAATGGATTTAATGGAAAAAGAAAATATATCGTGATTTTATGAAAAAAAGAGATATAGAAAAAACATACACCAGGAAACAATTTATAGAAAAAATTCGTAGATTGGCTAATGTCTTAGAGAATGGAGAACAGTTTACTATTCAGATACAAGGAGAAAGAATAAAGGTTCCTTCTGATGCTTTAGTAAATATTGAGCATGAACGGGGAGATAAAATGGAAGAAATAGAATTTCAACTGAAGTGGAAAAGAGAGTAAAAAATAATAGAATATAACAAAATACCCCTATACAAGAGGGGCTTTTTGTTATATGATAATCTTACTTGAATTCTATTTTTATGAATAAAAAAGTTTTACTTCTTATATTAGATGGTTGGGGAATCGGAGAGCCTGGGGATAGTAATGCTATTTCTCGAGCAAATCCTCCATTTTGGAATACTCTTTGGAATCAGTATCCCCATTCTGTCCTCTCTGCCAAAGAAGAGGCTGTTGGTCTGCCACCAGGTTGTATGTCGGGCTCTGAAGTTGGACATCTTTCTCTTGGATCAGGACGAATTATTTGGCAGGGGGCTGCAAAAATAGAAAAGTCTTTACAAGATGGGTCTTTTTTTGCAAATCCAATTTTACAAGGAGTTCAGGAACATATACAGAAAAATAAAGGGAAAATACACCTTGTCGGTCTTTTGAGTGATGGGGGAATTCACGCTCATGTGAATCATACCCTTGGACTTATCCGTTTTACAAAGAGTGTCGGTATACAGCAAATTTGTTTACATCTTTTTTTAGATGGTCGTGATATGGCACAAAAAAGTGCATTAGGATTATTGCAAAAAGCAATTCTTCCTATTTTGGATGAAAATGTACATTTATCCACTCTTTGTGGTCGTGCAACAGCAATGGATAGAAGTGAAAATTGGGAAAGAACAAATACTACTTTTGATTTACTTACAAAAAATGTTTTTGTAGAAAAGTTGTCTGTGACAGAATGTATACAAAAAAATTATCAGGAAGGAATTACGGATGAATTTATCCAACCTACTCGTTTCGACGAAAATATTATACAAAAAAATGATGCAATTGTATTTTTTAATTTTCGTTCAGATAGAATGCGTCAACTTGTGAATTTCTTTACAGGGAATGCTCCAGAAAGTGAACAGTCAAAAGTTGTTGTTCCAGAAAATTTGTATCTGGTAAGTATGACCGAGTATGATCAAGAATATAAAGAAGTTTGGACACTATTTCCTCCAGAATATCCAAAAAATACTCTTGGAGAATGGGTGAGCTTACATGATATGAAACAGTTTCGTATAGCAGAAACAGAAAAGTATGCTCATGTAACTTATTTTTTTAACGGTGGACGTGAGACAGAATTTACAAATGAACAAAGAATGGTAATTCCTTCATTAGGTTTAACAAATTATGCATCGAACCCTGAAATGAGTTTGCGAGAAATAGTCAGTACTCTCAGTCGTGTATTAGAAAAGCAGGATCATAATCTTATCGTTTGTAATTTTGCAAATGGTGATATAGTTGGGCATAGTGGAAATTTGGATGCTGGTATACAGGCGGTAAAAGAAATAGACAAAGCATTGTCAGAAATTATTCCTCTTGCAAAAGAAAATGGTTTTACAGTGGTTATTACTGCGGATCATGGAAACATTGAAAAGATGAAGGAAAATGATGAACCTCATACAGCCCATACCTTTAATGACGTTCCTTTGATAATAACAGATGAAAATCTAACACTTCCAGAAACAGGATATTTGTATCAAGTTGCACCAACGATTCTTACCCTTTTGGAATTGGACAAGCCAGAAGAAATGACTGGTGAATCACTTATTTAAAATAATTGTATTTTATGAAGGATATTTTTGATGTCATTGTCATCGGTGGAGGACCTTCTGGTATTCTTTCTGCTGGAGTTGCTGCTTCACGAGGTGCAAAGGTGTTATTGTTGGAAAAAAATAGTGAACTTGGAAAAAAAATGTTATTGACTGGAAATGGACGTTGTAATATCACTCATGCTGAGTTTGATGTTCGTGCACTTATTCGGTCATATGGAGAAAATGGTTCATTTCTTTTTTCTGCATTTCATACTTTTGGGCCAAAAGAAACTATGGATTTTTTTGAGAATATAGGTGTTCCACTCAAAATTGAAGAAAACGAAAGAGTATTTCCTGTCAGTGATTCTGCAAAAACCGTGGCACATGCATTAAAAAAATATTTAGAAAAAAATGGTGGAGAGGTGAGATATAATGCGGAAGTAAAAGAAATTATAGAAAAAGATTCATTGGTGCAAGCAGTTATTCTTACAAATGGAGAAAAACTCTTTACAAAGAATCTTATTATTGCGACTGGTGGTTTGTCATATCCTGTTACTGGTTCAACAGGGGGCGGATATTTATGGGCAAAGAAAATGGGAATCGATACAATTTCTCCAGTCCCTTCACTCGTACCTTTGAAAGTGGAAGAAAATTGGATAAAAGAATTACAAGGTGTTGCATTGGAGAATGTTGAGGTTGCCGTTTTTCAAAAGAAAAAAAAGAAACAAAAACAAGTCGGAGATATGCTATTTACCCATTTTGGTGTAAGTGGACCGGTTATTTTAAATATTAGTAAATTTGCTTTAGAAGCGAAAAAATCTGAGGATTCTTTCTTGGTGATAGATATGATGAGAGAGTATTCCTCAGCAGAGTTAGATAAAAAATTCCAAGAAGATTTTAAAGAAAATGGAAAAATGTTTATAAAAAATTATCTTGTTCAGTTTGTACCAAAAAGAATGGTAGACGTTTTGCTCAAAATTGTAAAAATAAAGGATGACAAATTGTTACTAGATATTACTCGCAAAGAAAGAAAGAATTTGGTGCATATTCTCAAAAATCTTCCACTCACAATAACGGGGCATATGGGTTTTCCATTATCTATTGTTACCAGTGGTGGGGTTTCTTTGAAAGAAATTGACCCCAAAACAATGGCCTCAAAAAAAATACAAAACCTCTATTTTGTTGGTGAAATTCTTGATCTTGATGGGCCAACAGGTGGATATAATCTACAAGTAGCTTGGTCCACAGGGTTTGTTGCTGGTTCAAGTGTAAAATTTTAGAAAAATGTGATATACTAAAAGAGTAATAATTAATTTATTCATATATATTTATATGGCAAAAGGAAACAATGCTCGAGATAAGAATAAGAACAAGAAAAAGGCTAAAAAGGCATAGTTTTTAATCCCCAGTCATGGGGATTTTTTTACGATATATGTATTGTGTATATACAGTAGAATGTGCGGATAAAACCTTGTATACAGGTTCTACTTGTGATTTGGAAAAAAGAATACATGAACATAATTGTACAAAAGCAGGGGCAAAATATACTCGGGGGAGAAGGCCAGTAAAATTAGTGTATAGTGTTAAATGTAAAAGTTTTTCTGAAGCAAGAAAAAAAGAGGGGGAAATAAAAAGGTTAACACGAGAGGAAAAAATTGACTTATTTAAGAATTGAAGAAAATCTCTTAGTATTCTTGCTTTTTTCCAGTTATTGGGGTATATTTGAGGAATAATAAAGTGTTATAATGAGTGTTTTCTTATGGAAAATGAGCAGATGTGTAAAATATGTGGTGGTTTTCATATGACGGGCGAATGTACTGAAGGAGAGAAAACAGATAAACCTGAGGATAAAGGCGTTAAAAGTGTTGAAAAACCTTTATCAGTGGACAATACAGTTGCAGAATTGAGGCGTAAAGAAATAGAACAAGAAAAAGTTGATATTATACGGAGGTCTATTGAAGACGGTTCTTTTTGTAAGGTTCGGAATAAAGAGGGAAATTTGGTGGATTCTCATTTATCCCGAGAACAATGGATTTCCGTGCGTACTTCAGCATTTAAAGAATGGTTTGGCGACTGGGAAAATGATCCAGAAAATGCAAGTACTGTTCGTGATGAAAATGGTGAGCCTCAAGTTGTCTATCATGGGACAAAAGTTAATTTTGAAGCTTTTGATACAGATAATAAAAGTAAATTTAAATCGGGAAATTATAAAAATGTAGGTGCTTTTTTTACATCTGATTATAATCAAGCATTGGAATACACCTATGTGAAACCAGAAGCATTAAAAGATTATGATAATCAAAATCTTCCAACTGCACCTGATGATGCACGAGTTTTGCGTGCTTTTTTGAATGTAAAGAATTTAAGGAATTTTAGAGCAGATAAATCGTCTCTTATTGGAATGAGATCTTTGACTCCGGAAAAAAGAAGTGAGTTAAAAGCACAGGGATATGATGCTGTTCGTTTTCGCTATGATACGGAGTACGTTGTTTTTGATGCAAATCAGATAAAATCTGCAACGAATAACAAAGGTGTTTTTGATTCTGCAAGTAATAATATTAATGAATAATGAGCAAAGGATATATTTTTTATGAATACAAATATACTTACAACAGAACCATCAAAAGATTATGAACTTTTAGATACAGGTGATGGAGAAAAGATGGAGAGATATGGAAAAGTAACATTCCGTCGTCCAGATCCCCAATCTTTGTGGATAAAAACACTCCCAGCATCTAAATGGAATTCTTGTGATGCTGTTTTCATTCGCGAAGAAAGACGAGCTGAATGGGATATTAAACCAGGAGTTCCAGAGCGTTGGCAAGTAGAAGTTGCAGGATTACAATTTTGGATTCGTCCAACAGCGTTTAAACATACTGGACTTTTTCCAGAACAGATTGGAAATTGGGAATGGATACAAGAACAAATTAAAAAGAGAAAAAAACAAACAAAAGTGTTAAATCTGTTTGGATATACAGGTGGAGCTACACTCGCTGCAGCAAGTGCTGGTGCGGAAGTCGTCCATGTAGATGGTTCCAAAGTAGCTATTGGTTGGGCAAAAGATAATGCACAAATATCTGGACTTGCAGAAAAACCAATCCGTTGGATACTCGACGATGCAGTTGCTTTTGTACAACGTGAGTTAAGACGTGGAAAGATCTATGATGCTATTATCATGGATCCTCCTGCTTTTGGTCATGGACCAAATGGAGAAGCCTGGAAAATTGAAGAGGATTTTGTACAATTTGTTCATGATTGTGCTCAATTACTTTCTGATGATCCTCTTTTTGTACTTTTAAACGGTTATGCTTCTGGATATTCTGCTATTGCTTATGAAAACAATCTTCTTCAGCTGGTAAAGAAATTTGGTGGAGAAATAGAAAAAGGGGAGCTCACGATACGAGAAACTTCAGCAGGGAGACTTCTCCCTTGTGGAATTTTTGCTCGTTGGAAAAAATAGTATGGTAGAAGTTTTGTATGAAGACAATCATTTGATTGGTGTTTGGAAACCAGGAGGAGTTCTTGTCCAGGGTGATGATACTGGAGACGCCTGTCTTATGGATGAGGTAAAACAGTATTTAAAAGAAAAATACCAGAAACCAGGGAATGTTTTTTTGGGGTTACTTCATCGATTGGATAGACCTGTTTCTGGGATTGTTCTTTTTGCAAAAACTAGTAAAGGTGCATCAAGATTATCTGAACAGATACGCAATCATACAGTAAAAAAGGTATATCATGCATTGGTTTCTGGAAAGTTAGAAAAAAATGGGAGATTGGTCCATTATATTTTGAAGGATGAAAAGAAAAATAAAGTGACGGTGTATGATACACCTCATGGCGATGCTCTTCGTGCAGAATTAGAATATACTGTCCTTGATACAGATGGAAAACGTTCACTTGTTGAAGTTCATCTTATCACGGGAAGGCCACATCAAATTCGTGCGCAGTTTTCCCATATTGGTCATCCACTCGTGGGCGATGCAAAATATGGAAGTAAAGAAAAATATAAAAATGAAAATATTGCACTCTCTGCAGTGGAACTTGGTTTTGAAACAGCAACAACAAAAGAATGGAAGGTGATACAGAAAGAAATTCCATTATAAGGGAGAGATGTCAGAGTGGTTGAATGTACGGCTCTCGAAAAGCCGTGGGCTCACAAGGCCTCAAGGGTTCAAATCCCTTTCTCTCCGCAAATCAGTTCAAAGTGGGTTTCATACTCGCTTTTTCTTTTTTTTGATGCTATAATAGTGGCCGTAATATATTATTGTCTATGAATAAAAAGTTTATTATTATCGCTACTGTTTTTGTTGATGTCCTTGGCATGGGGATTATCATTCCAACTCTTCCGTTTTATGTGCAATCATTTGGAGTATCTGCTTTCGTCGTTACTTTACTCTTTGGTGTTTTTTCATTTTTTGCTTTTTTTAGTGCACCACTCTTAGGGGCATTGTCAGATAAAATTGGTCGTCGTCCTGTCATGATCATAAGTATTGCGAGTTCAGCTCTCGGTTGGTTGGTGTTTGCAAGTGCACATACTCTTTGGCTATTATTTTTGGGGAGAATTATTGATGGATTGGCTGCTGGAAATTTTTCTACAGCGCAAAGTTTCATGGCAGATATTGCGAAAGATGAAAAGGAAAGAACAAAAAATCTTGGACTTCTTGGAGCTGTGTTTGGTGTAGCTTTTATTATTGGACCTGGTGTCGGTGGACTGTTAAGTAATATATCCCCAACCTTTCCATTTTGGTGTGTTGGTATTCTTGCTTCTTTGAATGCAGTCAATGCTTTTTTTAATCTCCCAGAATCTCACCACAAAAGACAAAAAGACAAAAAAATATCTTTGAATCCATTTCAACCAATTATACGAATTACAAGAGATGAGAAAGTATTACCAGGTTTTTTTGTCTGGTTTTTGTTTGGTATTTCGATTGCTATGTATCAAGCAATTTTTTCTTTATATTTAGAAAAAGTATTTTTTCTTGGTGCTTTTGCAGCGGGTTTATTTATGACTGGTGTGGGGGTTATCATGGTGATGAATCAAGGATTTCTTCTTTCAAAATTTTGGCTTAAGAATTTTAAGGAAAAAGACTTAGAGTTTTTTATGATGTTTTTGTTTTCCTTCGGATTTTTTTTAATGAGTACTTCATTTTTCTCAGTTTTTATTATTGGCATGTTTGTATTGGTTTTGAGTCAGTCAATTTTGCGTGTTGTAATTACTTCACAAGTTGTAGGGAATAGTCATGAAAATAGAGGAGAAGTGCTCGGTGCTATGTCGTCTGTTCTTTCTTTGTCTATGATTATGGGACCTCTGCTTGCAGGCTCTTTATTTATTTCCCATCCACATTTTCCATTTTTAATGGGTGGTTTTTTAGCTCTATTTTGTTTAGTAATTTTATATCATAATAGAAGAAAATTACGGATATTTGAACATAAACTTACTCCTCCAAATGATCAGACTATAATATAAATCATAATTTTATGAAAAAATCATTTATTTACTCAAGTGTTTTTATCTTTCTTGTACTCATAGGTGTTTTGTTTTTTGTGTATTCAGAAAATCATTTACAAACAGAAAAAAAGTATTCAGGAAATGATGTATCATTTATATATCCAAATGACATTGCTGTGGAAGAAACAGACGAAGAAGTTATTCTTTCTCACACTGTCCCATTTGTACATCAGGATCCTTGTGATTTCCAGGGAGATGGAGAGGGTTTACAGGAAATTAGAGATTTTGATGTAACTTTGAAAGTTATTGAGAATTCATTTCCTGAAGTCATTAAACAAAATGAAGGAGAATCATTTGAACTCCAAGTTTCACCAGGGTTTGTTGATGAATATTCTTTAGGAGATATTTCTGGGTATAAAATAACAAAAGGCGTGGAAGGGTGTGGTTATTTTACCTATTATATTCCTCTTGAAGAAAGCAAAACACTCATTATTACCCGTTCATTTGTTCCAGAATTTAATCCAATCAATACGAATTTTGAAACCTATTTGACTGTTTTTGATGTTATTATTCCAACAAAAGAAGAAGAGATATTTCAATCAATAGTTTCTTCATTAAAAGTGAACAGGTAAGAGACTTTTTTTCTCATCTGTTTTTTGTTATACTATGTGTATATGAAATTACGCGCCACAAAATTCAAACATTATTTTCTTCAGGATATTAATCCTGTTATTCGTTTCCTCATAATGTCGGATACTATTTTTATGGGGGCTCTTGGACTTCTTGGTCCTATTTTTGCTTTGTTTATTCAGGACTATATTGAAGGGGGTAACGCCGCTGTCGCAGGTATCGCAGCTGGTATTTATTTGTTTACCAAAAGCATGCTTCAGATTCCTGTTGCCCATATTATAGATAAAATTCGTGGAGAAAAAGACGATTTTTGGCTAATGGTTATTTTTACCATGCTCATTGCACTCGTCCCACTTTTATATCTGGTGATTCACACACCGATGCAATTGTATCTTGTTCAGTTTGTCCTTGGTTTTTTTACTGCTTTTACTTTTCCAACATATATGGCCATGTTCACTCGCCATATAGATAAAGAAAAAGAGGGTACAGAATGGGGAGTGTATTTTACTCTCACAGATTTAATCAGTGCTGCTTTTGCTTCTCTTGGAGGATACATCGCAACAACACATGGGTTCCAGACATTAATTTTTATTGTTGTTACACTCGCATTTTGTGGTTCACTCTTTCTTTGGCCAATTAAACCATATATCCGTATGCCGGAGAAAAGTAAAAAACACAAATAATATATATGCCATTTGACATAAAGGAGAATGAACAATTTTTTGACTGGAATTCCGAAGGGGATGAAGGTCAGCTTGCTGTGGATGTTTTTGAGACAAAATCTGAGCTTGTTGTTATATCTACACTTGCTGGTGCTGTGTCAGAAAGAATTGATGTTTCTGTACACAATGACCTTCTCACAATTCGCGGGGAAAGGCCTTTTCCCATATTCTCAGGAGAAAAAGTGGAAAGTATTTATCATCGAGAATGTTTTTGGGGAAAGTTTTCCAGAACAGTAGTTCTTCCTGTAGATGTAAAAGGGGATTTGGCAAGAGCAGAATATCATAATGGAGTGCTTATCATTCATATACCAAAGCAAGATCGAGAAAAAAGAATACCCGTAACTATTGTAGAAGAATAAAATATGGAATTTGGAGAAAAAAAGATTTCTGTCTCGCTGAATAAAGTGAGCATTTCATTCGCTGTTGTCGTTGGAGTCCCAATTATTCTCTTTTTGGGATTTTTTGCATACGCATCCGCTTATGGGGAAAAAGTGTATCCAGGAGTACAACTCGGAGAAATTCCTATTGGAGGAATGGAAAAAAGTGAATTAAAAAATCTTTTGGAGCAAATGACAGATAAAGTGATATCAGATGGTATCCAATTCGAGGTATTATTGGGTGAGAAAAAAGAATCTTTTGTTATACATCCTATCATCACTGGAGAGGGAGAAGCGATTGAGCTTTTCCATTTTGACGTAGATGCAGAAGTAGAAAATATATTGCACGCAGGCAAGGGTGGTGGAATTTTTGGACAGACTTGGGGATTTGCTCAGAGTCGTTTTGGAAAGAAAAATATACTTTCTTTGGCACATTTAAATATTGAAAAAGAAAAATTAAGAGAAAGTATACAAGAACAAGCAAAACAGTATGAAACACTCCCGGTTGACGCTACAATTATAATAGAAAATACAGACCCTCTTCAATACAGTTTTGTTTCTTCTACACCAGGATATGTTTTTTCTTATGATGAAATTATTGGAAAAATAGAAAGTGATTGGAAACACCTAAAAGTTCCTACTGTGCAACTCCAGACACAAAAACAAGAACCTGCTATTCATGATGAAGAACTTTTAGCAATTGTTGAACGTGTTCCTGTTGTATTTCAGACTGGACCAATGGATTTAACCTATGTTGATTCACAGACGAAATTACAAACAACCTGGAAAATATCTCTTTCACAAATAGCAAATTGGATAGAGATGCAAGATATTCCAGAAAATGGTTTCGGGTTTGGTTTGAAGCCAGAACCAGTAAAAGAATATTTACAAAGTGTCGTTGGAACCAAAGTGAATGTTGCCCCTCGTGATGCGAAGTTTTCTTTTGATGAAGAAAACTTGCGTGTGAAGGAATTTCAGACATCACGACCTGGTATTGAACTTGATGTTGAACAAACATATACAGATTTGAACGGAGCAATACTCCAAAGAACTCTTCATGATGATGGGTTTACAAAATCTGTACAAATTACTGTTAAGCAAGCTGAACCAAATGTTAAAACAGGCGAAGTAAATGATTTGGGTATTACAGAAGTGCTCGGAGTAGGTACTTCTAACTTTGGTGGAAGTCCAAGAAACAGGATATTGAATATTAAAAATGGTGCAAAATTATTAGATGGTCTTCTCATAAAACCAGGAGAAGAATTTTCTGCTATTAAATATACACAACCATACACCACAGAAAATGGATATGTTCCAGAATTGGTAATAAAAGGAGATGAAGTAAAACCAGAAATTGGTGGTGGTTTATGTCAGATTGGAACAACACTCTTCCGTATGGCAATGAACGGTGGTATGGAAATTACACAAAGAAGAAACCATTCTCTTGTGGTGTCATATTACAATGATCCAGTAAACAGACTTCCTGGAACTGATGCTACGATTTATGAACCAGCCCCAGATTTTCGTTTCAAAAACGATACCGAACACTATATTCTCATAGATACAGAAGTAAATACCAATTCAATGGAGCTTGTATTTACTCTTTGGGGAACAAGTGATGGAAGACAAGCTTCCTTTACTCACCCTGTGGTCCATCGTTGGATATCCCCAGGGGAGAAAATTGTAAAAGAAACGACAACCCTTGAACCTGGTAAACAAACCTGCCAGCATAGCTATATAGGAGCAGATACATCCTTTACGTATACCAGAGTTCTTGCAAATGGAGAAAAACAAGAAATTCTCTATGAAAGTCATTACCGACCACTTCCAGAGATTTGTCTTGTAGGAGTAACAGAGAAAACAGTAGAAGCAACAGGAGATATTCTTTCTCTCCCAGAGCCAGTTCCAGTGGAATAAAAAAGAAAAAGAATAAAAAACACCCAAAACGGGTGTTTTTATGTTATACACCGTAACCTTGACAAAACCCCAAAAATATGATAAATTCTTTTGTTCTTTCCAATTCACAACACCGGCGAAATGCCGGGAAAGACAAAGCCAGAAATGGCTGGAGGAAGAAGCATGCCTACTTTGACTCTGGAGTCTGTTGCTGAGGCGGTTCTCAAGGACGATCCGGAACTCGAAGGACTCACCGTCGAGGACATCCTGTGTGACGAGGTCACCGGACCTCTGATCCGGGAGGAGTTCAACAAGATGACCAAGAAGGCCGAGCTCATCGCCAAGGCCCGGGAGAAGCTCCTGGGCAAGAAGGCCGAGCCGGTCGAGCAGAAGGCCGAGCCCCAGGTGGCTCCGGTCGAGACGACCAAGGCCGTGGTGCCG
>Ga0074198_1002038_pt1 | contig 11610 bp, 11 predicted proteins | sample EPASupsiteSAE323_FD_64527 | JGI IMG/M metagenome (GOLD analysis project Ga0074198, IMG submission 64527) | Bioremediated contaminated groundwater from EPA Superfund site, New Mexico - Sample SAE3-23 | ecosystem: Environmental > Aquatic > Deep subsurface > Groundwater > Contaminated ...
CTCCACCGGAACCCCCCTCCCTAAATCCATTCCTCCCGGATTCACCGACCGGCCCCTTCCCAAACCGGCAGATCCCGGTCCATTCAAAAATGCCCCCACTGACCCCCCGCTTGAGTTATCGGTGACCGGTATTGGCGATGCCGTCAGGCGGGCGTCGGTCTCGAACGTGAACTACACGCACCTGATCCCGGATACCATTCTCGTCAGCAATGTCTCTGCCATCACGTTTGGCAACGACACCGCAAGTTCGGTTGTCCGGATCCAGTATTTCCCCGAGAAGGTTGGCACTCCCTCGAACCTCTCGATGTTTGTCAAGAACGAGACCTCGGGGTCGTTTGATTCGCTGCCGTTCACGCTCGATACCGGGAACAAGATTGTTTCTTCTACGGTTACTGCGTCCGGCGAGTATTGCGTGATGGACAAGGAGCTGTGGGATGCACGTTTCGTTGGCTCAGGACAACAGCAGATGGCGATGACGGCTAAGACATCGACTGTCAAAGTCCCTGAATTTGTATATGTTGACAGTCCAGCGAACAGAACACTCCTATCTGCGTCCGGATCCGGGACAAACTCGACGACATTATCCCCCACCAAGGGATCATCCCTTGCACTTGTAGCAAACCAGGCTTCATCAACCAGCGCTTCGACAATGGCCGGAACGGGCCAGTACGAAGCTGTGCTGAACGGTGATTTCAGTAACGGCATGGCATTCTGGACTCCTAACGGGCCTGATACTATTCCGTCGACTGAATCAGCATATTTCCAGATAATGCCAGATACTACGAATTATTATTCCTCTCCTTCATCGCTTAAAATGCAACTGCATCTCAGGCCGCCTACAGGTACTGCCATTAATTATGACATCTCCCATTCGGATATCTACCTGTCCGGTGCTACTACCCTTTCATTCAGGTACATGTGCAGCGAGATCCAGAGAGCAAACTCAAATACCGCCGCCGGTATGACAGTTTCCCTGTATAATAGTGCGGGAACCCAGGTTGCCTACAAGGATTTCACATTTACCGGAACTACCTCGTGGACAACCGGTTCCTTCCCGGTGACAGGTTACACTGGTGCATACAGGATCGTATTTTCTCCACGCATCAGCGGATATCCGTCATCACGACTGTACGATGATTACATGACCATCAATATTGACGATGTGAGTGCAACATCGGACACACCGCCATCACCAACAACTGCGAATGTCCGGTTGTGTCTTTTCACTTTATCCGGTGCGCCATACATTTCGATGGGATCCGTAACCTTAAACGATGGTTCAGGGACAACCAGAACTCTGAAAAAGAGCGGCTGCACCGATGCATTCATATTCAGTGGAGGGGGTGGCCGGCAATTCCAGATCACCACGCAGGATTATCCTACGAAATACCTGGATTCCACTATCCTGTCCGGAGAACAGGGAACGATCAATGTCAATGTTGATGGCGGTTCGCAACAGACAACCGCATCGCTCAACGTGGTCTCGAATCCATCAGGAGCAAACATCCTTGTGAACGGGGTAAATTACGGAACGACCCCCCTCTCTGGGGTAAGTGTTTCAACATCAGGTTCTCCCGCAATAACGGCGAGGCTGACCGGTTATAAAGAACTGACCACAATGCCTTTCCCGAAAAATCCGGGGAATTATGATGTTCCGCTCAGCCTTGAAGTGGCCCGGGGGAACGTGTATATTACTTCAACTCCATCGGGTGCGACTGCAACAATCGGGGCACTAAATGCCGGTGAAACGCCGGCACAATTTACCGATCTTCCGGTCGGGACCTATACCCTGATCCTCACCAGGGGATATTATAACCCCTATACTACCCAGGTCACCGTTACCGACGGGCAGACAACGTATGTTAATGCCAATCTTGCCGAGACGAATTCTGATTCGGATTCTCTACCGGATATCAGGGAAGTCCAGGGATACCTTGATCCGTTCGGCAACCTCCGGACATCCGATCCGACTATTGCTGATACCGATACCGACGGGCTGACGGATGATTACGAGGCCGGGTACCTGACAACAACACTGGATGGAAAATCTGTATGGAGAGTCCGGTGCAATCCCCGGATGGTGGACAGTGATACGGATGGGCTTTTCGATCCGGATGAGCTGGATATCGGAACAAAACCCCTGATACCGGATACTGATGGCGAAGGTCTTACTGATTTCCAGGAAATTGAACGGGGAACCGATCCCCTTGATGTAAATACCGATGGAGACTCCACCGATGATTTCACAGAACTCATAATGTATTCCTGGGGGGCGGGTGTTGACCCGAATGTGGCCATAACATACGGGGACAAGACCCCTCAGCAGGAACTCGAAACCATGGTATGCGGAGCAACGCTCGGAGCCGGCGGGGATATTGTTTCCACCTGTGACACCGACAGTGAGTCGTATGTTATCGGATGGATGCTTTCTCCTTCAGGGAAGGTAACCGCTGTGCGGGATTTCTCATTCTCCGGATATAAGGGAGATCTTATCGGAGCATTCCTGAATGCCATCCAGTTCAAGACCGTCCAGAAGGGAATGGGCAAACTCGTAGTACCAATCAAGAATTTTGTAATCAGAAATCCACACCTGACCGGCGATGTTGGTAAAGTTGTTAGTAAATATTCTGACGATGTCCTGCAAACCAGGGCAATTCTCACGAACATACATGGTGACCGTTATGACGATATCGTTCAAAAATTGGGCAACGGTGACGAGGCAACGGTCATCCAACTGTACGAGCGCGGCGTAAATGTCAAACTTCTTGATGATGCCCTGACCAGTGCACAAATCTATGACCGTTACCCAGGTCTTGGTAATTTCATAGCCCGCACCCTGCTCAACGAAGAGGGTCTGGCGTCCCGTGTCACCATCGATCTCACCAAACTCGAATCCGCCCAGAAAGCCGGCAAGACCAGTTCGATCCAGCGCTGGCTTGGGAATATCCAGGGTGCATATGGCGAATACAAAGGCAAAGAAGCTATTTACCGGGAAGGTATGACGATCATCAAGGACTTGTCCCATGTGAACAAGCCGGGTCTTGATCTCGTACTTAAGGACGGAAATACTATCAAGATCATCGAATGCAAAGCGGTCAAGGATTTGAGTGTATCTAATCTGAGGAACTATTTGATAACTGATAAAACAACAGGGGCCATCACCGGATATAATGCGCAATATGCAGTCCTGGAAGGCCTTCCGGAAAGTTATTTCACCGACCCGACAATAAACAAACAATTCATATTGTATATCAACAGCCCGGAGAGTACAGCAATCAAGAGCAAACTCAACCTGCCCGCGAGTGTTCCGTATAAGTACACAAAAGGAAGCATAGATTACACAGGAACCGTTCAGGTAATCGTGATGGCAGAGTGAATGTAAGAGGGGGACTGAATGGCTAAACAAGATTCTTTTTCACTTTATTGCGCGGATGAACAAAAGCATTGTGAATCTTTTTTATTTGAAAAAGGGTTTACTAATATAGTACCAGACCATAGACGTGAGCCTCAATTTGAAGATTGTTACAGAAAAATAATGATCATTGCCAGAACTGCATCTGATTTTGAAACGGCTAATAGAATGTTATCTAATCTAAATAAGCTCCCTCCACCAACATCAAGATTTGGCCTTATCTCAGAAGAATCTAAAACAGATCACAGAGTTTTAACGAGTGTTGGTCAATGGTTAATTGAAAATGCAATTTATATCTCACTATCTCATGAAAAAGCAGAAAAAGCTCATAAGCTCTTTAAATGGGCCGTAGAGAATTGCACGCTGCCGGAAGATTATATCCATGGGTGTATTAAATTCAAATGTCATAACGAAGTTGCCGTTCCTCATCTTTGGCATGGATATGCCTTGCTTGGCCTTGAGCGCTATCAGGAAGCATTTGAATTCCTGAAACAGGTCGAACCGCTGTTCATCGCATATAAAAAATCCGGAGGGGAAATTTATGAGCGCCTCGAATTCAACCTTCCCAAAGCCCTCATCCCGCTCTGTGAATTCAAACTGAACCCGACACGTCAGAACCTGATCGCAGCGCAGAAAGGGATCGAGGAGTACATCAAATCCCTGCGGGAACCCCGGTTCAAACTATGGGGATACCTCTACTATTTCCATCTCAAGGAACGGTTCGCGGATGTCTATGCAACGAACCCGAAAGAATATCCGGAAGAAGTACAAGTTCCCGCGAAACAAAAGATGAAAGAAATCCCGGCATCCGAATCCGCTGAACCGCAGACTGTCTGTATCTGGGACGTTGTCTCCATATTAGTTGGAGACGAGATTGGAACCGATGTGGAACTCAAAGACTACGTACTGGATGTCACGCGACGGGGAGATTTTTCGGTTCTCTCGAAATTATACGACCTCTATCTGCAATGGGATGAATTCGATGCTGCTGAACTGGCGGAGGAAACCCGTCGGCTGCTCGCATTGAAAGATCTTGATCCGGAAATCCGGAAGAAGACGGAGATCCTTAAGGAGATTGCAGAATATTCTGCGGCAAAAGGATCCGGTCGGCTTGTGCTGAAACCGGAAAATCTGGAATAATCTTTTTTTCATTGAAGAATTTGTATCGACCTTTCATTGGAGTTCAGGGTTTTTTTCAAATATCTGGCTATTTCCCTCTGTTCACATAAGACGCACTCATCAGGTCTGACGGTGCAACCAAAGGTACGACCCCGCTCACGGTGACCGGGCTCTCCATGGGTTCGCACACCGTGGAAGTTTCCAAGGCAGACTACACGCCATACACCATAACGGTCACTATAACCGACGGCCAGACTACGAACCTGTATCCCGCGCTCGGGTATGTTTACACAGATTCTGACGTGATGCCGGATGTCGTGGAGAAGAAAGGTTGGATCGACCAATACGGCAACCGCCGTTATTCAGACCCGTACAATCCCGACTCCGATAACGACGGCAATCCCGATGACATAGAAGCAGGTATCGCCTTCATCAACCAGTACGGCCAGTCCTACTGGAAAATCACCGGTGATGCGCTGAAAACCGATACCGATGGCGACGGGGCCAGCGATTATGTCGAGATGACTGTTCTGGGTACTGATCCCATGGTGGGGGCCACAGTAATTGCTCCGGAGATCCTGATGCACCAGTCCAGCATCCTCCATTCCGATGCAATCCACCTGAAGACCTACACCAACATGGGAGGAGCCTTTGGCGAGACCGGCATCAAAGACGGCACCATGAACTGGCTGGTCGGCGACAATGTCGCATCATCCTTCCCGTATTTCGCCGGGTGGATGGCGTCCGGGTATTTCGTTGTCGGGGATGTCCGGGATCTTGGTGAGACCATCTACCAGGGCGATGGGGTGGGGACGGCGCTGAACGCGCTCGCATTCGCCCCGGCTCTTGGTGATGGGGGGAAATCAGTCAAGAATGTAAGAAAAGTTATCGTGACGTATCCCGCAAAAGCAGCCGAGATGGGCACATTCATCTCAAAACAGATGTTGCCGTATGTCCCCGACGATCTTGTCAAGCTGGATATCTGGGACTGGTGCTACAATGGCGCGGGGAGACGGCTGGTTACAGGTCAGGTCACTGCCGAACATGTCCTGGATATCGCCAAGCGCGATGTGGATTTATCAAAAGTGGAGCATGTTGTTCCCCTGAATAGCGGGAAAGCCATTCCGGTTCAAGAGGGGAAGCATACTACAATAGAAAAATTCGGTAGAATCCATTATGAAGGGAGACATGTAACCGGAATTTATGATGTTGGAGAACCGGGTACAACGTTATTCCCTGCAACCACACAAGTAGTCTGGAATATTGGCGGTACTTCGGTTACCTATCCGGGAAAATCACTCGCAACACCGGCTGAAATCAAGGCTGCGATTCCAGACTGGATTGACCGGGCGATAATATCCAAAGGCTGGACGGAATGGCCTAAACAAGCAACTCCTGTAAAATTAACATTATCCCAAGCGGAAGTGGATAAATATGGTGTAAGGGTGATTGAAGTTGCGATCAATGGTAAAACAGGTGTTGCTTCTATCTATCCGACAAGCGGGCCACAGGTTTATAAATGGCATAGCGGAAAGTGGAATGCAATGCCATAATTCTGGAGGAAAAATGTTGCGAATCGAATGGGATAAAAAAGAGCTTGAGACACGCATTATGTCACATAGTTCGTATTCCATCATGGATCAATGGATACCCGTCTTTGTATATATTGATAATATCGAAATATCCGGATTAAAAAATATTCCCAATGGGGACATCACTCATCTGATATCATTTTTCCCGAATCTAATGTCCATTTTCCAAGAAATTGATCCGGAAAAATTTGGTAAAATAGAATTTATGAAAGGTCCAAGAACTGGAAATCTTGTGGAGGGAGGGGGATTCAAATTTACAGTATTATTAGAGAAAAAAACCGATGTTCTAACTATCAACTATAGTAATAAAGGAATCCGGGAATGGCAAACCATCACGATACCCCTGAAAGAATTTATAAACGGAGCACTATATGCCGCTAACGAGATTATTTCTGATTTTCAAAGAATTGTTCCAAGGGAAAGTGAAGACGATGAATTCCTTACAACATTAAAATTATATTATAATCTTATTCGGGAGTGGTATGAGGAACGATACCACGAATCCGTTGAAGAAAAATATGTGATACCGCACGAATATCTCTAATTTTTTTTATACACAACTACAACGTGTTTTTCCGGATTGATCCGCGCTTTCATGATGTTTCTCTTTTCAAAATAATCTCCCACTGCTTACAGCGGTATAGGAACCTGCATAACCTGTACCTGTCCAAATTTCCATTCATCCCCATCGCCCATCCAACCCTTCGCGTTCACGGTTCGCCCGACCCCCCTACGATTTTGTACCCATGCGACCCCCCTCTCCCCCCTTCACCCCCCGGGTCCGCTACCACTTTACCCCAAACCCCGCATACTCCCCGCTCGCCTCGCCCGTTGTCACGGCAAGGGAATCCACCCGGATCACCGCATCCCCTTCCGCCTTCACCATCCGGACAAACGCACCCAGTGCCGCCCGTTCGCCTTCCGCCACCATCAGCACGGAACCGTCCGGCTGATTCTTCACGTACCCGGTCACGCCCGCCGCCCGTGCACAGCCCGTGACAAAATACCGGTATCCAACACCCTGCACCTCCCCGCGTGCAACTGCCGTGATCCGTATCATTGCCCGGAAGAGGGAAATTCCGGGAAATAAGCATTGCTCTCCGGGATCGGATGTTCCCCGGTCCCTATCGCCAGTTCCCTGTTGCAGGTGCCGATCACACTGCTTTCCGATACCCTCATATCGGCCGGTATGAAATATCCCTGTGGGATAATGACAGACGAATTTTCAGATATACCGGTATTCATGGAACAGATGGCAGAATCGATAAAAAAGACGGCCATCATGCTGGATAACGCGGAGACCTCAGCATTTTTTCACTACATCCTCCGGGCAAAGAGGATCTATGTAGCCGGGGCGGGCAGGTCCGGGCTGATTGCCCGGGCGTTTGCCATGCGGCTGCTCCACCTTGGCTACGAAGTGTACGTTGTTGGCGAGACGGTCACCCCGGCACTGGTGCCGGGGGATACTATGGTGGTCTTCTCGGGATCCGGTGAAACTGTATCGATGGCAACGTTCTGCGCAACGGTCAAAGGTCTCGGTGGCACCATCTGCCTCATCACGGCGTCTCCGGAATCGAAGATCAGCAGGATCGCAGACTGCGTTGTCAACCTCGGGGACCTCACCGGGTATTACCACGGCGACCAGTCATCGTACGAGATCCGGCAGATGACCGGGAAGTACCGGTCGATCGCTTCGGCATTTGCTCCCCTTGGCACGCTCTTTGAGACGCTCGCCCTGATCTTTTCCGATGCGGTCATCTCCGCGCTGATGGAAGCAAAAAAAGAAGATATCGGGGAGCTCAAAGGCCGGCTCACCAATATGGAGTGAAACCGGCACATTTCAAACCGGCAGGGCCGCCCGGAATCCGGTCACCCGGCAGAGAGTTGTTTTTTTAAGCCCCTCTTCCGGTTCAAAGCATGCACGACCGGTTTCACTGGGTTTTGTCTGCAAGCCGGATAAGGTTCTCCCGCCCTTTTTTCACTTTCAGGATAATTCCTTCCTGGTGGAGAATATTGATTGCCGAACTCGCCGTGGACTTGGGGATGTCGAGTACCCTGACAATCTCCGACTGGTAGAGTTCTCCCCCGTTTGCCCTGAGCAGCTGGACGATTCGCACCTCAAGATTTTCCTCATCAGCCTTAGAGAGGGGGGCAGTCGGTACATCCGGTTCATCCAGTTCATCCCGCGTGTTCCGGGATTTTCTCATACGGTAGAACAGGAATACTGAGATGATGCCAACTACCAGAAAAAGACCGATACCTGCTGGTACAAGCGGAAATGTGGTTTTTTGCAGGACGACGAACGGTTCGCCGGCACCGAATGCCCGCTGGCCGTACCAGATCAGGCCGTCACGCTGCTGGTCGGGCTGCGGCTCTGCCTGCAAAACGGTGTATCCGGACGGGTACCGGATGATGAGCGTGTTGTCCTTGGCAAGATACATCCCGCCGGCAAATGCATCCCCGATGGTGAGATCGCTTCCCGGTTCTGCAAATCCAGTCCAGCGGAACGTATAGATGATAATTCCGAACCTTCCCGTGGGGGAGGTCTGGATGACCGTATCGCCGGATACATCCTTTATCTCCATGTGACGGGAGGTACTGACTGCGGATTGTGCAGCGGAGCGCTGCATCAGGTCCTTTATCTGCGGGAGATAGACTGAAGAGAGGTCGCGGGTATAGGCATCAAACGCATCCCTGTCAGCATCCGTTGCCAGGAGAGTGCGGTACTCCACCTGCCAGAATGCAGTGCCATCCTCCTCCACCGTTATCGTGTAGGTAGTAGTGTAGGCGGGTTCGGAGGCCGCCGATGCCACCCCCGGAACAGAGAGCAGTATCAGGGCGATGATACAGGCTGTGTGCCATGACCGCGTTTTCATTGTGCACCGTGCTTGAGGAATAATATCACGTTCCTGTATAAAACACCTGATCCGGCATTGTGCCGGATCCGGTGTCGGGATCTACGGGTTACCTGTTCCGGGAAGTATCCTTCCCGTTATTCGTGGTGTCTCCGTTGCCGTTTCCTTTATTGCCGGTTGATGAGCGGTCATCCCGGGGTGTGGCAGTCACTGCCCGCGAGGGCTGTTCCTTTGTTGCCTGCCGTGTTATCTCTGTGCGTGAAGTTTCCGGACGCGTTGCATCCGTTGTTATCTTGTCCGTGGTATTCCGGACTGCGATACGTTCCTCAACCCGTGTCCTGATCTCTGTCTGGTTCCGTGAACCGTTACCAAAGTTTTCCCGGGCTTGTTCACTAATTTCCAGTCTCACCGCTTTAATGATCGTATTATTCTTCTCTGTAGTGCGGTTGAACCTGACCTGGGTCTTTTGCTCAAATTTTTGTTCGAGTTCGAGGCTGTTGTTGTAAGCCCGCATCAGGCCGGGATTATCCGGGTGTGTCCGCGCAAGGTTTTCTAAGACGTACTGGTGCCGTGCAATCTGCTCCTGTGCATGAAGAAGCCCGGTCGTGTTGGCGGCAAGGGGGGTAATGGCCGTTCCTGTGCTGTTTAGCTTCTGCCAGTAGAGATCAAGGGCTCTCTGTGCTGTAGCAGTGCGGTTGAGATCGAGCTCCCTGCGCACTTCTGCTATCCTGAGTTGCTGGAACCTGAGCTGCTTGTTCAGCCGCTCACTCTGGTTTGTGGTAAAAGATTCATCCAGATCTTCCATGGCAATCTTCAGGCCATAGAGGGGACTGTCGGCCCCGATAGCTCCATCGTAGGGGGGTATGTCATCGGCAACGGACATTTCCTGGCTGTCCGTGCTGGTTGTGGTGACTGTTTCAGGCGCAATCGTGGCTGTTGTATCGATAGTGCTGGCTTCCTGGGCAGCAGTGACACCAATAGAACAGAGCAGTGCAAGCATGACCAGGCCCGTAATCAAAATTGAGGGTGTTTTCATATCCATGTCTCCTTTTCCGGCTCGTGCCGATTGAAAAGCAGGTTGCATGTGCAATGCATTAAGGCTGGCCAGTGTTCAGGCCAATTCAATTCATCCGCGATGTTCCCTATTCTCCATTAATCGTCCCTGACAGTCCAGATTGACGATTGGGATATAATTTCCCGAGAAAAAATCCAGGGTTTTTACATGCAGATTGGGTGAGTGTTCTGCGGGAACAAAGGAAGAGAGCGCAGCGGGAGTACGTGAATACTCCCTGCTGCCGGTAGGTTTATTGCCTTGCTCAATAAGGGAGTTTACCGCCGTCATGGTGCGACATCCAATTTGTCACGGTGCCAATATTGATAATATCCCGCGATCAGTTCACTGCTGATGAATGCAAAGCTGGTTCTTGTCATTGCTATAGTCATAGTCATAGCAGCAGGTGTCTTTCTTCTTCTTGGCACCCCGGCACTCCATGCCTCCCCGCAACCGGGAGGATCCGCCGCACTTCCTGCGGTTGAAGTCCGGTCTTACGAAGGAAAGGATCTCTCATCGATCAATGCATTCCATGAAAATTCCATCAAGGGTCCCCAGTATATCAGTGAATCCGATTACCATCTTACGGTCACCGGTCTGACAAATAAGACGGACATTTATACGTACAGCGAAGTGCTGGGACATTACCCCCACTATTCCAAGCTCGTCACCCTGTTTTGTGTAGAAGGCTGGGATGTCACGATCCTCTGGGAAGGTGTGCAGGTGCGCGATCTTATCAGGAATGCCGGCCCGGACCCGCGTGCAAATACCGTGATATTCACTGCGCATGACGGCTATACCACGTCCTTTCCGCTCGACTACGTGATGAACCGGGATATTATCATGGCTTATAAAATGAACAACGTCACCCTTCCTGCCGAACGGGGATTTCCCTTCGCGCTGGTGGCAGAAGACAAATGGGGATACAAGTGGATAAAGTGGATCGAGAAGATTGAGCTGACCAGTGATCCAAGCTACCAGGGATACTGGGAACAGCGGGGTTATTCCAATACCGGGGATCTGGATAAAAGTTATTATTCCCGATGATTGCCCAAGCGGTCTCGTGTGAATTTCAAACCCTGTTTTTATTTTACGTCAAAGGTGCCGGTAACCATCTTTCGCGTCATCGAGAGGATCCATGCACGGTTCAGGAACAGGTGGACTGCGACAAGGAAACAGAGGATTATCCCCGACCAGTCATGGATGTCGCTCATACGGGCCAATGGCAGCACGATATCGGTAAGACCGAATGACCGCGTAAGAAGGGTGAACTTGAAGAACCCGGTGATAAAACTGGTCAGGAACAGAACACCCATTGCGAGATCAACGCACCATTTCATAACCTGCATATTCATAGCTATATCTCTCCCTGCATGCGGTTTTGTCCGTGAAGGTTAAGGAGATTGTGAATCAGGAAGTACTCCTGTTCGGGATACGTTGAAAGATTGTAATGCATCACGTTATCAGGTAACGTGGAATCTTTCATGAATATTATATCCAGAAAAAAGCAACACTACACGTACTCATGCCTGTCAATGCCGACCTTCACATCCACTCCCCGTACTCGATAGCCGTTTCGCG
>Ga0074198_1002039_pt1 | contig 11605 bp, 12 predicted proteins | sample EPASupsiteSAE323_FD_64527 | JGI IMG/M metagenome (GOLD analysis project Ga0074198, IMG submission 64527) | Bioremediated contaminated groundwater from EPA Superfund site, New Mexico - Sample SAE3-23 | ecosystem: Environmental > Aquatic > Deep subsurface > Groundwater > Contaminated ...
TTGATTATTTGTATTCTATTTTAAAATATATGTGGCGTAAGCTTTCAACAAATATATAAAATTTTAAAATTATTTTTAAAAATTTCACAATTTATTCACGAATTTTATGGACTATACGCATCATTTTTATGATGTGAGTGGTAATTTCTTTAAACATCACAGGTAACAGTCAAATGAGCATCATGATGGCCTTGGAAGAATCGAGAAATCACTCGATTTCTAGATTGTGCCGTTTTTTGCTGCAATATCGCCATGAAGTCGGCGAAGTGGATGCAATTGTTAACGCCTCAAGCAGTGCGACGTAGCCCTTTTGTTCAGATCATCTCGGGAAAGCAAATCATGTGTTTGCATCTCAATATCGACGATTGATCTATTCACAATTTTAAAAACTCGTTGTATGCCGAAAACTTAATATGCAAATAACGACTATTTAGCATTTGGAGTGAATTCAATGACACACCACGAGCAAAAGAAGGAGATAACTGAAGAGAAAGGTGCAAAGGTCGAGCCCATCAAACCGGGAGACAAGAGAGGCGGCAAGAAGAAGGGGCTGCTCGATACCTGTGAGTAACAGGCTTTATAAAATCTTTGCACTTTTTCTTGAGAGACATATTTGTTCTTTTTGATCGATAACTATTATCTGTTTAGCTAACCGGAAGATATAATTAAGATCAAGTCGAGATATAAATGGGGAATGTAAGATGACACATCACGAAGAAAAGAAAGAGAAGAAAGAAGAGAAGGAAGCGAAGGTCGAACCCATCAAGCTCGGTGACACAAGGGGCGGCAAGAAGAAGGGACTGCTCGATACCTGCGAGTGATTGTTCGAGTATCATTTTTATTAATTTTTCGTTTTGATTCTTTATCTTTTTGATTCTTAATCTTAATCTTTCGATTAATTTTTTGTTTTATTTGCAGGTTTCACGTCTCCCGCTCAGTTTTGCTCATCCATCTTTCATGGAATGCCGATCGGGAATACATGATTCGATACCCGCCAGTGCCAAAGAGGCATGGGCCACAAGAGACGCAAAAAGTGCATAGGCCAGTGGCAGCCAGACGGGCATGCCCAGGATCTGCGGCGCGGCGTAAGACCAGGCCCCGGCGGCCACGGGCAGAGCCTCGCAGACAGGGCCGAGGACTGCACCGCCTGCCATGAGAATGACCGTCGATTTTTCCGGCCTTGCGAACAGGATCGCTGCTGCCAGGGTCAGTCCGGCGGCGACGACAAGCGACGTGTTCCGGCTCAGGGCCACAAACAGCATGACCTCGATGATGATGCCGAGCAATGCCGGGAGAAGAGTGCCCGGCCTTGTGGCTGGAATCGATCCCAGAGCGGAGCGCACAATCAGCCAGAGCGCAGTGGGAAAGCAGGCCCAGATGACGACCAGCCAGGGCGGCACAAAAGGAAGGCCGCCGGTTTCGTTGTAGGTCCACAGGCCGCCGCCGACGCAGGCAATCTCGGTGATGGGACCGAGGACGCAGCCGGTTGCTGCAATAAGCAATCCGGGGCGGCCCAGGCGCTGCATGAGCGCCAGGGGCGCAGGCAGGAGGAGCAGGGCGAGATGGTAAGGTCTTTGCCATAACGAGACGATGGATGCGACTGCGTAGACGACGAGAAGGGCGATGACGACCAGATCCAGGAGGCGGGCTCGTGGAGATGGCGGGCGGATAGCTTCGGACATGCCAAAAGGATGGTTATGAAGGGACTGCTTATGAAAGTGATCCCATAAAGGCTGAAAAATTTGTTTTTTCTTTTAACCAGGTACTTCAGGTAGGTGGTCATTGAAATACTTATAATAAAATCTGTTCGTCAAGATCTAAAAAAAGCTAGCTGAAAGGATGCTTTGGAGGCATTGTAGTAGTATGGAGTCCCAGCTCAACGAAGCGGATACCTGCCGAAAATATGTCTTGCCGAGGTTGATAGAAGCAGGTTGGGACAACGATCCTCACTCTTTTACGGAACAGATGAATTTCACAGATGGGCGGATAATCGTTGTTGGTGACAAGCCTCAGCGCCGCAAGAAGAAGCGCGCGGATTACTTGCTGCGTCACACTCGTGATTTTAAGATTGCCGTGGTTGAGGCCAAGGCCAAGTACAAGAAACCGGGAGACGGATTGCAGCAGGCAAAGGATTATGCAGAGGTCCTCGGCCTGAAGTTCGCCTATTCCACAAACGGAGAGGGAATTGTCGAGTTTGATTATTCAACCGGCAAAGAGCGGGAGCTTGATGCATTTCCAACGCCTGACGAGCTATGGTCGCGCTACTGCAAGGCGCAAAATATTGTGGGTGAGCAGACGGAAAAGCGGCTGCTGACACCATATTACCACACGCCGGGAAAGTCGCCGCGCTACTATCAGGAGATAGCCATCAATCGGTCGATTGAGGCCATCTTGCAGGGAAAGAAGCGCGTTCTTCTGACCATGGCCACGGGAACGGGAAAGACGTTTGTGGCGTTCCAGATCTGCTGGAAGCTGTGGGAGTCGGGATGGAACTCTCGCGGTGAGGCGCGAAAGCCCAGGATTCTTTATTTGGCGGACAGGAACATTCTCATCGATGATCCCAAGGACAAGACATTCACGCCTTTTGGTGATGCTCGCTGGAAGATCGAGAACGGCGTGGCGACCAAGAGTCGGGAGATGTATTTTGCCATCTATCAATCGTTGGCGAAAGATGAGCACAGACCGGGGCTCTTCCGGGAGTACGCGCCGGGATTCTTTGATCTGATCGTTGTGGACGAGTGCCATCGAGGGAGTGCCAGGGATGAGAGCAACTGGCGGGAGATTTTGGAGTATTTCCGGCCTGCTTACCAGTTGGGGATGACGGCGACACCGCTGCGGGACGACAACCGCGATACTTATTCCTACTTCGGCGATCCGATTTACACTTACAGCTTGCGGCAGGGAATTGATGACGGATTCCTCGCGCCATACCGGGTGCACAGGATTGTAGTCGATGTTGATGCTACCGGCTGGAGGCCGACGAAGGGAGAGAAGGACCGTTTCGGCTACGAGATTCCGGACGGCGAGTACGGGCCGAAGGACTTCGAGCGGGTGATTGCCCTGCGGGCGCGCACGGAGGCCATCGCCCGCAGCCTGGCGGAGTTCATGAAGAACACGGATCGCTTTGCCAAGACGATCGTCTTTTGCGTGGACCAGGAGCACGCCGACGAGATGCGCCGGGCGCTGAACAATTTGAACTCGGATCTGGCGGCGCAGTATCCGGATTACGTCTGCCGCGTGACGTCCGACGAGGGCGGCATCGGCATCGGCCACCTGAGCAAGTTTCAGGAGCTTGAGACGGCGACGCCCGCCATCCTGACGACCTCCAAGCTGCTCTCCACGGGCGTGGATGCGCCTACCTGCAAGAACATCGTCCTGGCCAGGATCATCGGCTCCATGACCGAGTTCAAGCAGATCATAGGCAGAGGCACACGGGTGCGGGACGACTACGGCAAGTTCTTCTTTTCCATTCTGGATTACACGGGGAGCGCCACGCAGCTCTTTGCCGATCCGGCTTTTGACGGCGACCCCATCGGCATTGTGGACGGATCGGGCGAGCACCGCAAGGGCGGAGGCGGAAAGGGCGAGGGCAGCGGCGGTGAAACCCATGAAGGGCCTGAAGAGGACCAGCCGCGCAAGTATTACGTGGACGGCGGGCATTTCGAGATCGCCACTCACTACGTCTCCGAACTGGACCCGGACGGGCGGCAGCTACGTGTGATAAAGTTCACAGACTACGCAGCGGACAGGGTCAAGACGCTTTATCCCACGGCTGCGGATCTTCGGGAGCGATGGGCTGATCTGGAGCAGAGGGCGGAGATCATCGTCGCCCTGGAAGAGCGCGGCATCGATTTCAAGAGCCTGGCCCGCGAGGCCGGGCAGCCGGAGGCCGATTCCTTCGACCTGCTCTGTCATCTGGCCTTCAATGCGCCGCTGCTCACGCGCAAGCAGCGGGCGGAGCAGCTAAAACGAAAGAAGCCGGACTTCTTCGGCAGGTACGGGCCGGAGGCAAGAGCCATTTTGGAGGAGCTGCTGGAGAAGTACTCGGAGCACGGAACGGCGCAGTTCGAGATGCCTGCGGTGCTGAAGGTGCCGCCGATCTCGGAGCACGGGAACGTGAGCGAGATAATCGGCATCTTTGGCGGAGCGGAAAGGTTAAAGGAAGCGGTAGATCAGTTGCAGGTGCTTTTGTACGCCGCTTGATAATTGGAGTAGTAATTCATGGCCCGCCCTCGTAAATCCAAGTCCACATCCGCATCCACGTCCACATTCACATCCACCGAAGCCCAGCTCACCACCGCGCAACAACTGGGCAGCATCATCAAGTCCTGCCGTGACATCATGCGCAAGGACAAGGGCCTCTCCGGCGATCTGGACCGCTTGCCCATGCTTGTTTGGGTGATGTTCCTCAAGTTCATCGACGACATGGAAAAGATGCGGGAGCAAGAGGCGATCCTGAAGGGCGAGAGGTTCCGCCCGGCCATCGAGGCTCCTTACCGCTGGCGGGATTGGGCGGCGAAAGAGGACGGGATCACCGGCGATGCTCTCATCGCTTTCATCAACCAGGACAAGGCCACGCGGCCCGACGGCACGGGCACGGAAGGCCAGGGCCTTTTCGCCTACCTGCGCAGCTTGCAGGGCGTGAACGGCGGCGACCGGCGGGACGTGATCGCCACGATTTTTCGGGGCACGGTCAACCGCATGATCAGCGGCTACCTGCTGCGGGATATGATAAACAAGATCAATGCCATTCACTTCAGCTCCTCGGAGGAGATCCACACCCTCAGCCTCCTTTACGAGTCGATGCTCAAAGAGATGAGGGATGCCGCGGGCGATTCCGGCGAGTTTTACACGCCCCGGCCCGTGATCCGGTTCATGGTGAAGGTGACGGACCCCAAACTCGGCGAAAAGATCCTGGACCCAGCCTGCGGCACAGGCGGATTTCTGGTGGAGTCCTACAAACACCTTTATGAGCAGTGCAATACCGTAGAGGACTTCACGGCGCTGGAAAAGGAAAGCATCCAGGGCGGCGAGGCCAAGCCGCTGCCTTACATGCTCTGCCAAATGAACCTGCTCTTGCACGGCATGGATTACCCGCGCATTGATCCGGAAAACAGCCTGCGCTTTCCGCTGAGGGAGATCGGCGACAAAGACCGCGTGGACGTGATTCTCACCAATCCGCCCTTCGGCGGCGAGGAGGAGCGCGGCATCCTGGGCAATTTCCCGGACGACAAGCAGACATCGGAGACCACGCTATTATTTTTGCAGCTCATCATGCGCAAGCTGCGCCGTCCGCCCACGCCCGGACGCGCGGGCGTGGTCGTGCCCAACGGTGCACTCTTCGGCGACGGCGTGGCGGCGCGAATCAAAGAGGAGTTGCTGAAGGAGTTCAACCTGCACACGATTGTGCGTCTGCCCAATGGCGTCTTTGCTCCTTACACCAATATTCCCACCAACCTGCTTTTCTTCGACCGCTCCGGTCCGACCAAAGAGATCTGGTACTACGAGCTGCCGCTGCCCGAAGGCCGCAAGAACTACTCCAAGACCAAGCCCATGCAGTTCGAGGAGTTTGCGGACTGCATCGCCTGGTGGGGCAATCGGCAGGAGGGCGAGAGGGCTTGGAAGGTTTCGGTGGATGAGGTTGTCAAGAATAACTACAATCTGGATATCAAGAATCCGAACGGGAAGAAGGATCTGGAGCAACTGCCGCCGGAAGAGCTGGTGGATTCGATACTGGCCAAGGAAGAGCGGATCGTGCAGATCATGAGCGAGATCAAAGGACTGCTGGCGGATAAACGATGAAAAGCAAATGGCCGATGGTTCCGCTAGGCGATGTTTTAACACAGTATAAAGAATACATAGAATATCCTGAGCCAAAAATATATCCCAAACTTTCTGTAAAGCTTTATGGCAAAGGTGTTATTTTGGATTCACCTGCCGATGGGACATCATTAAAAATGAAACGTCACCAGATTGCTAGATGTGGACAAGTAATTCTTTCAGAAATATGGGGAAAAAAAGGCGCGATCGGCTTTGTCCCGCCTGAGGGCGATGGTGCATTGTGCACAAGTCACTTTTTTTTATTCGATGTTAGCTGCAACAAAATTGACCAAAAATATCTGAAGGCGATATTTACCGCCAATTATCTACAAGAACAATTGGATGCAGAGGCAAAAGGCACAACAGGATATGCAGCAGTAAGGCCAAAAATATTATTTGATGCAAAAATACCTTTGCCTCCACTAAACGAGCAGCGCCGCATCGTGGCCCGCATCGAGGAACTGGCCGCCCGGATCGAGGAGGCGCGGGAGCTGCGGCGTCGGGCGGTGGAAGAGACTGCGGCTTTGGCGATCTCATCCAAGAACATTTTCTTCAGTGATGATTCTAACGGACTATGGCCAAAGATGGCTCTTAGCGAAGTAGCAGATATTCGTTCAGGAGTGACTTTGGGCAGAGAGCTAAATGGCCCAACGATTAGGTTGCCATATCTACGAGTTGCCAATGTCCAGGATGGTTATCTTGATCTAAGCATAATCAAAGAAGTAGAAGTGCTGGAATCTGAATTGCAAAAGTGGCAATTGCAGGAAGGAGATCTTTTATTAACAGAAGGTGGGGACTGGGATAAACTTGGTCGATGTGCAGTATGGAACAACGAAGTATCCAATTGCATTCATCAAAATCACATTTTTCGTTTGCGTATGAATCTCAATGTGTTTGAGCCAGAATATTTATGTGCACTAATTGGATCATCTTATGAAAAAAAATATTTTCAAGCTGCTTCAAAACAAACCACGAATCTGGCATCAATCAATCAGAAGCAGCTAAGAGCTTTCGCTATATTCAGGCCACCTCTGCAAAAGCAGAAACAAATAATCACTTATTTAAAGGAGCAGCAATCCAAGCTCGACGCCCTCAAGCGCCACCAGACGGAGACCGCCGCCGAGCTGGACGCGCTCATGCCCGCGGTGCTGGAGCGGGCGTTCCGGGGCGAGCTGTGATCCGGCGATCCGCCGAGCCGCAAATCAAGAGCCAAAATTAAAAATAATCTCTCGAAAGCTTTTATTAGCTTCCGATATCAATCTACAATCATGAATTTCAAGGTTGTTCTCCAAGAGGCTGATGAGGGTGGCTACATCGTGAGCTGTCCTGCCATACTCGGATGTCACTCTCAGGGTGATACAGTGGATGAGGCTATGGAGAACATCAAAGAAGCGATAGTAGGTTGCATGGAATCATTGGCTGAAGAGAGAACGAGGAAGCCTGGCAACAAACTATAATGAATTGTGGACACCAGGCCAATCCTGCTTATTGATCGGGATGAAAAATTTATACTATAAACCCCAATGTATTTTCGATGGGTGAAGATGCAAGCATCGTTGTATCCGTGGACGACATAAAGGCATTCGAGAAGCTGAAGCTCATCTCGCAGATGGCTCCTGTGAAAGAGCGAATCAGATCCTACGAGACGAAACACGGATGCAGCTTGGGTGTGTTCGAGGATAGATTGAAGCAACTTCCGGAGGATTTCGAACGCTGGGATGATTTCATCGAATGGAAAGCATACACAGAGAGTCTGAAAGATCTCGCATCAAGGCTAAAAAAGATCGAAGATGCAACGAACTTTAGAATCGCTTCAGGATGAACTCATCAGAGATTCAAAATAGATTTTCTGGGGCTTTTTCTCAACGCCCTCCAACGTCATCATGGCCCAAGATGTCACCAAGCGTGACGTGCTCATGCTTCGCCTGAAAAATACTTTCGCCTCGCATGGATGAACTTTTTATTGCCAAATGTTATTAGTTAATTTTAGAATGTATAGCAAATCCGTTAGGTGCAACTGATGTCAACTCAACAGGAGATCCGCGACCCGGTCCATAATTTCATACGCCTGGAGACGGAAGAGATGCAGGTTTTGGACTGCGCCTCTTTCCAGAGGCTCAGGCACATCCATCAGCTTGCTTTGACCTATCTGCTCTATCCAAGTGCCACTCATCGCAGGTTTGAGCATTCTCTAGGAGTTATGGAACTTGCCAGCAGAGTTTACGATGTTGTAACTGATCCTGATAATATCCACCACGAATCAGTAAGATCAATAATTCCCAAGAATTTCGACCAGGAATACTGGCGAAGAACACTACGCATGGCGGCTTTATGCCACGACCGGGGCCACCTCCCGTTCTCTCATGCCGCAGAGAGCGATCTGTTGCCTGCAGGATGGAACCATGAGCGTCTGACTATAGAACTGATCCGCAGCGATTAAATGGTGCAAATATGGCGTCGGATGAAAATCAATTCCGATGATGTAGCAAAACTCGCGGTAGGTCCCAAGCACTACAAAGAGAGCAGATTCGATGACTGGGAAGCAATCCTCACCGAGATAATAGTAGGCGACGCTTTCGGGGTGGACAGAATGGACTATTTGCTGAGAGATTCTCATCACATCGGCGTTGCCTACGGACGTTTCGACCAATACCGTCTGATCGATACCCTTCGCATCCTGCCCAAGGTTGACCGAGTCTCCGAGGATGAGCCGGGATCCCAAGAGCCTGCTTTGGGCATAGAAGAGGGTGGCCTGCATTCTGCGGAGGCTTTGCTCCTGGCGAGGTACTTTATGTTCTCGCAGGTTTATTGCCATCATGTTCGCAGGATTTACGACATCCACCTCAAGGACTTTCTCAAGAGCTGGCTTCCAGAAAGCATGTTCTCGACATCGATTAAAGGCCTCATGAGGATAACTGATAACGAGGTGGCATCAGAGCTATCTAAAGCGGCTGAGGAAAAAGAACATCCCGGCCATGATCCAGCGCGCCGGATCGCTCAAAGAGAGCATTTCAGGCTGCTCTATCAGAGGACTCGCGAGGATCTGGAAATAAATCGTGAAGCAGGAAAGGCTGTCTTTGAGGCAGCGTGCAGGGAGTTTGGGGAATCTGAGGTTAGGCATGATACCTACACTCAGAAAGGGAGCGGTCTGAACTTTCCAGTGTTAGCTAGAGATGGTCGCATTTTTTCTTCGCTCTCTAAGTCGGAGACTCTGGAAAAAGTGCCATTGGTGGCAATTGATTATGTTTATATAAGCCCGAAATTCAGGAAAAGAGCTGAGATCTGGCGTGATAGGAATCTGACGGATATCATTACTCAGAAGGTGGGTGAGGAAGAATGATGAAGAAAATGCAGCGAGACGCCGTTTTGCTCTCGCTGATAAAAGAGATGAAAGCAAATGGCAGCTGGTGCGGCGAGACTCACATCCAAAAGGCTGCATATTTCCTGCAAGAACTGCTGGACGTCCCGATGAGCTTTGATTTTATCCTTTACAAGCATGGGCCGTACTCATTCGATCTGAGCGATGAAGTTACAGCAATGCGAGCGGATAGCTTGATTGTGTATAAGACACGTCTCCCCTACGGACCAAGCCTTTTCCCCACAAAAGAAGGCCAGGAATTTCTTGATCGATATCCGAAGACTCTAAGCAGATATTATGATCAAATCCAGTTTATTGCCGAGAAGATTGGAAACATGGGTGTAGCAGATCTTGAGCGGCTCGCCACTGCCTTGTATGTTGCTCTCAATGAAAATTTACCGGGAAAATCACGAGAAATTCGGATTACTGAGCTGAAGCCGCATATTAAGATCGATGAGGCAAATGAAGCCGTAAAAAGTATTGATGCCATGAGAAAAGAATCCCGAGAAAAAGGACTGGTCAACATTCTGTAATTGGCCATTCCTAAGCACCGCCCAGGCCCAAGACTGCCGCCAAAGCTGTGCGCGGCTACATGCCTGCTGCGGTGCAGGATCTGGCATTCCGGGCAAGCTTTGATGAAAAAGCTTTCATCCTATTGAAGAAATAGCGTTTTGATGATCTCATGGCCGAAGGAATAACGCGCATCTCCGTAAAGGGCTTCAAGTCCCTGGCCGAGGAATGTTCTATCGAAATCCGCCCTCTTACGATATTGGCAGGAGCAAATAGTTCCGGCAAATCCAGCATAATGCAGCCGCTCCTGATGATGAAACAAACTCTTGAGGCTACTTATGATCCTGGGGCTCTTATGATTGATGGCCCCAATGTGCGTTTTACATCCTCGGAACAGTTCCTCTCTCATTTGGATGGCGAGATCATAGGCAAGTTCAGCGTGGGGCTGGAGGTGAAAGGCTCGTTATCATTCAATGAGACCTTCATCAGCAAGCCACAATCTGGAATGGAGATAACTGAGATCTCCTACAAAAATGAAGACAGTATCATCATCCTCTGGCCCGATATGAAACGGGAAGAAATAATAGCAGTTTATCCTCGGTGGGGGAGAATGAAAAATCGGGGCGATGTGCTCAAAACAGACAGACGGAGATGCTTTTTAGAATTAAAAGATATGTTTAATAATAGTAATGATGAGTCCTCATTTATTGTAACCGGCTTGAGCAGTGCTTTTTCAAATGCCATTCTGAGCCTCATTCATGTGCCTGCACTGCGAGGCAATCCCGAAAGAAATTATAAAAAGACGTCGGTCGGTCCCATGTTTCCAGGAACCTTTGAGATCTATGCAGCCAGCTTGATCAGCCACTGGCAGGCAACTGAGGATACCCGCTTGAATGATCTGGGAACTGCTCTGGAGTTATTGGGCTTAACTTGGAAAGTTAGTTCAAAAAAGGTTGACGATGTTAGTGTGGAGGTAACGGTTGGCCGTCTCATTCATAAAACTGATAGCAACTCTAAAGATCTAGTAAGCATTGCCGATGTAGGATTTGGCATTTCTCAAATCTTTCCCGTTATAGTTGCCCTCTTGACTGCTCAACCAGGCCAGCTAGTCTACATCGAGCAGCCGGAGATCCACCTCCACCCGCGCGCCCAGATGGCAATGGCGAAGATCTTAGCGGATGCAGCGAACCGAGGCGTTAAGGTAGTGGCGGAAACCCATAGCTCTTTGCTGCTCCTCGGCGTCCAATCTCTTGTTGCAGAAGGCAAGCTCTCCCCGGACAAGGTTAAGCTCCACTGGTTCAAGAGGCGGCCTGAAGACGGCGTTACGGAAGTTTCCAGCGCCGACTTGGATAACGCAGGCGCTTTTGGCGATTGGCCGGAGGACTTCTCTTCGACGGAAATGGACGCCGATACTCGCTACATTCATGCCGCGGAAGCAAGATTGGAGTCCGACTGATGTCATCCGGGCAGTCAAAGCGTTTGGTCGTTGACGCCTCCGTTGCGACATCGACAGGCGAGCGCGGTCGACGTGGCAAGCGGTGCCGGGACTTCTTAAAAGTCATGATTGATGAAACGTCCCATCGTCTGGTGATGACGCGAGAAATTAGTGCGGAATGGGATATACACTCTCATCCCTTTGCCAGGCACTGGCGAAGGAGCATGAATGCCAAGAGGAGAGTTGACCGGCCAAGCGCAGGCCGCGATGCTGCATTTTGCCGGAAGATTGAACAAGTAAGTCAAACCGATAAGGCTCTGGCAGCGATGGAAAAGGATCTTCGTCTCATTGAACCTAATCTCCCCATGATTTAGGCATACTAAGGTGCTTTTCGTTATCTTCAAACGAAATCTATAAATACTATTATGTGCCTAAATATGCACATTGAAATCATTCACTCGCGTCAAGAAGATTAATGGCCA
>Ga0074198_1002040_pt1 | contig 11603 bp, 14 predicted proteins | sample EPASupsiteSAE323_FD_64527 | JGI IMG/M metagenome (GOLD analysis project Ga0074198, IMG submission 64527) | Bioremediated contaminated groundwater from EPA Superfund site, New Mexico - Sample SAE3-23 | ecosystem: Environmental > Aquatic > Deep subsurface > Groundwater > Contaminated ...
AGGCTCTTTTCTTTCTTTGCTGAACCTTAACCGTTGGCTGTATTATACTTACACGCATCATTGCGACTCCTTTCTATCATTTTGGTACTACTATTAATCACTCTGTTCTTGATAGAAGTCAAGCTATATATATGTTTTATCAACCTTTCTATCTCATTATGGTCTATTCAAAAACAAGGCCGCAATTCTTTCAATAAAAATTGCGGCATACTCACCATTAATCATTTTCCCTTTCACTGCATTTTGTATCCAGTAATCGGGAGAGTCAATTATTCCTTTATCCTGAAGTATTTTTACTGCCTCATCTATTTTAGTATCTTTTTCAGCAGGTACTATATCAAAGTGCTTTAATACAGCCTTTGCAATTGTATCAGCAATGTTCTTCATATCATTAATAATCCACTCTGCATCCTGTGGGTTATCGTGGAAAGCAACTTCTACAAGAACAGAAGGAGTTTTTGTATTGGCAAGTTCATAAAGATTTTTACCCTTTCCGAAGAAATTATAGCCTTCCTTAATTTCTCTGTCCTTCGTTGGAGTTATCCTTTCAAGTTCTAAATATATCAACTCTGCAAGTTTATTACCTTCTCCCCCAAATCTGTGGCAGAACACTTCACAGCCTCTTGCTGTTCCATTGCAAGCATTACTATGTAGAGCCAAGTGAATATCAGGACATTTTTCATTGCTGTCATCTACAACTTTTTGAAGATTCCATTCAGGTCTATTCCTATAAACTATAATATTGTTTTCTTCTAAAATTTTCTGCAACATATCACAAATCAAATTCATTCTGTATTCCTCTGTTCCATAGTTTCCTACGCCAACATTTTTTTCTTGTGTAGATGGGCTCAAATAGATTGATTTAATCATCATTATTTTTCCTCCTTGTTCAGTTGTTTTAAAACTTCCTTTAATTTCTTAGGTATTGGCAATCCAATTTTAGCTGTGTTCTCCAAAATACTGATTCCTTCATTAGATAAGTAGAAAAAAATAACGGCAGTGCGTATTGCACTACCGTTCTGGATTACATAATCATCTATAATGTTCCCGATTCCCACTAACGAAAAAATTAAAACTTTTTTAAATATTCCTCGAGAGCCAACCTCACTTGACAGTTTCTTTTCAATAATCGCAACCATTATTCCAGTAATATAATCAACGATTACAAAAGTAATCAGTGCATATAGAAACCCATCAAAGCCTCCTAAAAACCAACCTATATATCCACCAATTGCAGTAAATATAAGTTGTGTATTGTTTAAAACATTTCTCAAATTTTCCACCTCATTCATTTGTTATTTCCCTATGCCATAATCTTTCCATATATCATAACCGATGTACTCGATATCGTACTGTATTTTCATTGTATGAAGATTTGTCTTTGTTACTGGTTCAGCAAGCAATGTTTGTGAAGTTGAAGGTATCAAAACCAGGGAATAAATATAATTGCCACTCTGCCAGTAGAAAACCTTCCTCCATCTGTTGTATTGAAGGTATGGATTACTGTTAGGTACAAGCCATAAATAATCCCACTGAAGTATTCTGTTGGTTTCAAAATCATATCCTACCTGAGGATCAGCACTTGCACTTCGGTTGCTGTAAAATATACCATCATACATTAAATATGTGTAATTAAAACTAATCGTCCTTGCATATGTGTCTACATCATTAGGGTTTGTACTTTGGCTCTTATCTAAAAGAACTGTATCAAAAGTACTATTCAATAGAACCATTCTGATAGTATATACTGTTGGATTGCTGGTTGTTGTAACTTTATAAAGATAAAATTTACCTGTTACTCCATCCCATATAGGATATACACCACTGGTTCCCAAAGTTGTTACTATACTGCTCGGTACAACGTGTTTTGAAACCTTAGTTATAGTAGTCTTATCAAATTTATAAAACTCAATCACATTTCCTGTACTTCGATAAATGTAAAAATATAAGTAGTTCTCATCTATTCCAAGTAATCTAAAAACACCTATTCCTGTACCAAGATCACTTCCAATAGCATCCGAAATATTATAATTGCCTGTGATTGTCATAGTATCAAGATCAATTACATCCAGCATATAGTTTGGACTTGAGTAATAGCACTGATAAGCATTTACTGCATCTCCGACACAACCGTTCAATGTTGGACTTGCTATTGAACATGGCAGTCTGCTGTTGCTTCCAGTTGTATTATTCAAAAGTGGGGTATTGCTTGTTGAATCATACCATTTTGGATGCCACCACCATATTTTTTGAAAGGTTCCATTGCCCCTATCTGTCGGATAATCAATAACTTTATGGTCTCTTTTTCGGAAATTGGTAATCTTGCCACTTGCACTTGAATAACTGTAAGACTCTGTGTTGTTATATGTCCCACCGTATGGTGCTCCTATAGTACCACTTGAAAGATAATTACCTATCTGCTTTCCCTTGACGATAAGTGAATTTGCATCTTCTGCAGAATTTTCATCAGTAAGACACATATATTCGAAACAACTTTGAATGTCTTTTACTTTACCATAGGGTAAATACATATATTGCATTCCGAAGGGCTGTCCAAGTGCTGTAGCAACAGCCATTCTAAGCCAGTAGTCAACATGAAGACATATGTTTTCAGTTTCCTGTCTTTCTTTTAGTTTTCCTGTAAGTGAATCAAAAAGTTCAACCTTCACTAATCCCCTCAGAAAGTTTTCAGGCTTTTGTTTAATTTTTTGAATTAATTCGCCTAACTGTTCATCCCATTTATATGAAATAGTTTCACGCATTATAAACCTCCTTTTTTACATATCTGTTAAAGTAATTGTTACAGTTTGTTCAATATCAGTTTTTGTGTTTAAGTCAGATATAAATATATTTATATCTGAAGATGTTTTTTGTACTGGCAGCAGCACATCAACAGGACTTTCAAGCATTACATCAATTTGTGACGTTGATATTAAATCGCTGTTATTTAAGTACTGTGTTAAATCTATTCCTCCATCTAAATCAATCGTTTCAAGAATCTCTGCATGAGGAGGTGTTGTTCCTATACCATCAACAGCTGTTGATTTTATAAAAAAGTTGAATCCGTTGGCATCAATGGTGTATGTTCCTGTATCTGTCTGAAGCTTAATCTCTATTGCTTGATCTCCTTCAGGTACAGCAGCCATAACAAAAGAAGCCGTCAGTGTGTGATAACCGGCTCCTGGTATTTCTTGCTTGTATGTAAAAGCAACAGTACCATTTAAATATACAGTTGCCGTTATTTGAAGTGCAGCACTTGCATTTCCTACGATGGAAAAATCCCCGAAGATATGACCGCTTCCTCCAAGCTTTGGATATAATCCTCCTAACAATGTCAAGGTTGTTCCGACAGATATAGAGTTTGTAAGACCGGTCATCATTACTCCCCAGCTTTCACCCTTTATCTGTTTACCGGTACCGTCTCCAAGACTGTTTGGTCCGTCTGTATAAAATGACGGCCAAAAACCTGTGAAATCTGGTTCAAGTTGAACAGCATCAATATATGCAGACTCGACTGTATCTACATTTGTAAATCTAATTTTGCATTCTGTAGCATCACCATGTGCAAAACTTATACTAGCTCTCGAATTATTCCAGTTAGCTGTTCTTGGATAAGTAATACTACCTGCTTCGGTTCCCTCTTCATCCATTAATGCTGCAGGAAAATCATCATTTAACAAAACTTCAATTCTTATCTGCCCGTTTTTTCTGTAAAAAGATACTCTGGTTCTTTCAACCGAAGTATCAGCATACCATTGTGGATTGATTTCGGCAGAGGTTGTCATAGATTTTCCTGGATCGAGACGAAGACTCACAGTACCAAAAAAAGAGGAATTAGCATCCGAAACTCCAGTTCCACTCCAATACAACGGCTTATTAGTTGTCCTGTCAAACAACTCAAACTGAGAATTATTGACCATATTTTTAAAGCTTTTTATAAATTTTGTATCTATCCCATATTTGTTTATAATGGTATTTTGACCTGACTTATCTTTTATAACTATCTTTCCGTCAATAACTTCTATACTGTCCTTGGTAATCTTAATTGTTCCATCATCAGTGCCTATAGTCATACCTTCAATAAGTTTCAAAAAGCCTGCAACTATATTTTGTGCATATACTTTTGGTGTCCATATGCCGTTTGCATCCATATAGGTGGCATTAACAGCAGCTATAGCATCCTCGTCTGTGTAGCTCCCCCCAATATCGGGTTTGTTAGTTACATTTTCCCAACTTATAGCTCCATCCAATATAAGATTACCTTCGTTATCAGCATACAGCTTATCTTCCCAGCTACCAATTCCATCACCCTTTTGAAGTCTAAAACCATCTGCATTAAATACGCCTCGAGCCTTTTTATCACTTCGGATTGTTTCAAAACCGTTATCTTCTGTAATTCTTATGCCATAGTATGTCTTACCTTTAACAACAACGCTTGCTGCTAAATTCGCAATATATGCCTCAATAGTTTTGAGTGGTTGTCCTAACTCCACCTTAGTATTTTTAGCACTTAAAATATCCTTTTCAATTCCTATAACTTTTACCTTAATATCTATGCCAAGGATAGTATGCTTTACCGTTACAATATCTCCGACATCAACTTCTTCAAGTGCTTTATAGTTCTTATATTCTTCGATTTGTTCAAGCTTTATAAAGTCAATTTTGTAATTAACATCTGGAACAGCGTGTTCACTAAGATAATTTTGTGCTTCATTTCTAAGAGTAGTCTCATTTGTTGCATCTGAAAATTCCACCTTCTTTAACAGCGCAAATGACGGATAATCGGAGTCTTGCCATAAAGCATTTGTAAGATATTTTTCAGGTAGAGTTATACCATTAGCACCTACTGGATAAATTCTTGTTGCAACATTATCACAGTTTAAATTTTCATTTATTCCAACTACATTTTTGCCATATCGTATATGAACACCTTTGTCTGAGCCTTTAGCTGTGTTTATTTTAATACTAAAGTTATCCCTTATAAGTTCTCCTTGCCAAGCATTAACAAGAAGGAACATAGTTTCAACACCATTTCTTTGAACAACCGATTGTATGGCAAGACTGGTGATGTCACTTTCAACAGAATAGATGCTATCCAAACCCAATTCCTGTATCATCATGACCATAGCTTCTTGACAGGTTATATTGGCAGCTATTTTATCCTCAACTATGTAATTTAATAAATCATAAAAAATATGCCTTGCATTTGCTGTAACAATTCCTGCCTTGCTGTCTTTGTCAGTGTTGTATATTCTAAACAGCTGACCATCAGCTTTTATTACATTGTACTGTTGTATATATTCCGCTTTTTTAGAACTCAGTGGATATGAGAGTATTAGTTCATACTCATTATTTAGTTTTTCCTTTATAACACACTCCTTGCAGTCATTTAAAACCGCAAGTCCATTATTAGCAAATACCATTTCTTTTCTGTCATAGATGTTTATTATTACAACCACCTCCAGTTAGGAGTTATTTCAAGTTTAGTAACTCCTCCGGCAAAGGTTATGTTGTTATTTCCAACATCTAATAAAGGAAATTCACCTGTAATCATATTGGTTGCATTAACCATAGTTCCGTCATTAATATAGTAAGCTTCCTCAAATTCACTGTCTAAAGTAATTGCCTGCACATTTACATTTGAAAGCAAAACCTCACGATTGTTTATTATAAAGCTTCCATTTCCAGTGCAATAAACTGTAATAATTGGTTTGCTTATTAAAGTACCTTCATTTACAATTGTTATCCCACCACCTGATGTTATTGTTACAGAACTGCTGCTTACTGCATATTTAAATGGTCTGCAGTTAAATATAATTATAAAGCTAGAAGTAATATTATAAACCTGCTTAAAATCTATGGTATTAACTACTTGTGCTTTGTATTTCTTATCACTCTGAAATGAAAATATCAGTTCACTTTCACCAACTGAAAATAGCCACGCTTTTATTTCATCAAGCTTATTTGGAATATTATTATCTTTAATACTACACTCAACTGCTATCGTGATATCTTCATAAGTGCCTTCGTCATAACGAAAGCTTGAATCCCTTCCCGGAATATCAATGTAATTTACTCTTCTTTTTGCGGATGGCAGAGATGGTCTTTGAGAAATCAATATTTTATAATCATCAAAACTGTTTTTCCCTCCAAAAGTAAAACTAAGCATCAAATACCACCTCTTCCCGTTGCAACTCTCTTTCTGTAAAATTCCAACTCATATGCAAGCTGTTCAATATCTTTATTAGTATTATTAATGAAGTTTTCAATATTTAGCGTTAAGTTACCAACTGTATTATTTCCTTTGACTTTTTCAATAGCTCTTGCCATTAATTCATCAAGCCTGTCAATAGGCAAGACTGCTTCAGAACCGGCTTCACCGACTCCGATGATTCTTGGCCCGTTAAAAATACCACCTTCAGCATACCAATCAACACCCAATGTTGGTACTCTTGGTGGATTAATACTGAACGAGCCATTTAACTTAAAGTGTGGAAGTTTTATGTTTGGCAGTTTAAGCATAAGTCCTGAAAAGAAGTTTTTAATTGAATCAAGTCCTGATTTTACAATGCTTTTAGCGGCTTCAATTTTATCATTAATAGAATTTTTAATAGCTTCAAATATATTGGAAGCTGCATTTTTAATCGGCCCGGCAATTTGGTTTATAGCATTTAGTATTCCGTTCCATACAGTGCTTATTGTGTTTTTAATGCCACTCCACACATTTTGGGTAGTTGTTTTTATTGAATTAAATATAGGTTTAATTATGTTGTCAGAAATATATCTTAGTGTTGCATTAATTACACTTTTTATGGAATTCCAAGTTTCTGTAATGAAACCTTTTATGGAATTAAACACCGGAACAATAATCTGATCTTTTATAAATCTTATAGCTTGATTTATCTTCTCACTTATAAAGTTCCATGCTGTTGTTATTTCTTCTTTGCAATTCTCCCAAATAAATCTGAATGGCAAAGTTATTATTGTAAATGCTCCTTGAAGTATTGAACCAATCAGCATAATTCCTACAGTTACAACATTCTTAATTGTTTCCCAAGTAGATGATAAGAAACTAACAATACCATTCCAAATGGTGCTAAAAAAAGTACCTATTTCCTGCATTTTAATAGAAAGATAAGCACCTAATTCGCTACATTTAGCTTTTATAGTATCCCAGTTCTTATATAAAAGCACCCCGATTGCAATTAAACCGGCTACAACTGCTATAGCTATTCCAATTGGTCCGGTTATAACGGCTAATATTCCTCCGGCTGCAGCTATCGCACCAGATGCAGCAGAAAATGCTCCTGCAATTGCACTAATTGTTGTTATAAGCTGTCCAATGAACAATAAAACCGGTCCTATAATTGCAGCAATTCCTCCAATTACTACTATCCACTTTTTTGTCCCCTCATCCATACTACTAAATTGCTTAATTATCTCATTTAGCTTTTGCACAAATGGTGTTATAAGCGGTATTAGTTGAGTGCCAATTGTTGTACCAAGTTCCTTCATTGATTCACCGAATATCTTTAATTGGTTTGAAGAACTTTGACTTGTTTTCTCAAAATCACCTTGTGCATTTTTTGTAACTGACATTACATAGTTATATCTAAGTTGAACTTGTTCTGCTTGTGTCATGTCTTGGATTTTCTTCTTTATCCCTTGTGAAAGAGCATATTCTTGCAGGTTAGCCTGAGTCATTACAATTCCTAATTGTTTCAGACTCTCAGTCTCTCCGGTATAAATACCTGTCAAAGCAGTTTTTGCAACATCAACCTTTACATTTTTAAATGAAGCTAAATCTGCTGCAAGTTGGGTTAAACTCATAGAATATTTCAAAGTATCTTGAGAGTTTAGTCCCATTCCCGAACCCATATCTCCAAATATACTAGACATTTCTAACGCTGACGCTTTTGCCATGCCCATCTTTTCAAGTGATGTATTTGACCATTCTTGTACAGTTTTTGAATTCTGTCCAAATACTGTATCAACTTTATTTATAGATTCAACCATGTCTGATGCCATCTTATAACTAGCTGCGCCTGCGGCAGTAATCGGAAGTGTCAATGATGTCGATAGTTTAGTCCCTACACTTTTAAAACCTTCTCCGACTCCTTTTAATTTGTCACCTGCTGACTTCATAGAGTTCCCAAATTTGGTCCAGTTACTTGATTGTTTGGTTATTTCATCATTTGTTTTTTTTAGTTCTGTCTCTAGATTTTTTATACTCTTTTCAACATTGTTGATTTGTATTTTTAAATTTTGGCTGTTTTTTGAGTATTCTCCAGTAGACTGTATAGATTTATCCAACTGTTCCTTTAAAGCTTGAAATTTTTGCTTTTGCAAATCTATTTGCCCGGTTAACATACTGGATTTAGATTTCAAGCCATCAATGCTTTTGCTGAAGTTGTCAAGTCCTGCGCCTTGTGCTTTAAAAGCACTTTCTAATACTTTCATTTCTCTGTTTACTTGTTGTATTCCCTGTTGAAACTCTGTTCCGTCTAACCCAAGTTTTATTTTGAGTCCACCTAACTCTTCCGCCAATCACCTCACCTCCCTGTCTAAGTAAAAGAACACTTCTCATTAATGATTCTGAGAAGTGTTCTTTTATAATATTTGGTCAATATAAACTTCAGGCTGTTGGTCTTTCCTAGCTTTGTGTGCCAAAAGTTCAAAATAATACATGATATCCATTTCATCAATGTCTCTTAAAGTCCACCCTTGTTCCATTAGACTCAAATAAATATCTTTCATAAAATCAGCAGGAGAGATTACTTTTTCATATCCCCTGCTAATTCGTTTTTTGGAAATTCATTTAACTTATTTGCTGTTTCTCCTGTGATAGCTTGAATACTATCTATTAAAGTTGGTAAAAGTTCTTTTGCTTCAAGATTTTCATAGATATCGTCAACTGAGAATTGATTTCCATATACTTCGCAGACGAAATCAACCAGTTCATCTAAATCTTTTGCTTTTATATTGTTAAAATCCATTTTTTCATTAAAGGTTAAAGCTTTTCTTAAGACTTTTGCCTTAACCGTAGGCATTGTATATGTTTTGTTATTTAATTTTATTTGCATAAAGTTGCTCCTTTCTTATTAAGCCTGTGCATATACTGCACTCAAGAATCCTACTGGCACAGTTCCGCTATCTTCATCTGCAGTATACTTCCAATTGCTATCACTGCGAGATACAAAGGTTCCTTTTATTTTCGGTGTAGTAAATTTTACTTTATCCTCAGTTGTTGCATATTCATCTTCTTGCTCTTCGAATTTACCTTTCAGCAACCAAACATATCTGTACTTGCCATTTGCTTTTTTAGCCTTAAACCCCAGTGCAACATATGGTGCAATATCGTCAACGTTATATGTTATTACCCCTGTAACAGCATCTAAGCTATGCCCAAGTAAGGCTGCAACAACTTCTAACGGAAGATCAGTTACTTCAAGTTCAACTTCAATTTCTCCAAGAGCAGACACAGTTTCAACTGCTCTGTTATCTCCATATAATATTGCACTATTAACCTTAGGTTTTATCTTTGCATTTATTGCAGGCGCTATTGCCACAGGTGTTTCGTACACATTTGTAGCTTCATTTGTAAGCTTTGCATAAACTAGATTTTCAAGTCCTACTAAAGCACTATTTACTGTAGTCATTTAAACATCTCCTCTCATGTAATTAAATCTTATTGCTTTATGATAAATATTTGCAGCAGATTCATATAAGTCTGATGCATATGTGCGTATGAAGCCTTCATTCTGCATTGCAGTAATTACATCATTAACCACTGTTGTATAGTCAGACTTGCTCCACACATCAACTTGAACATAATATCCTGTTTGAATCTCAGCATCATCTGCCCATGCTTCTCCTTGCTCATTATAAATAAAAAACGTTATATAGGTTGATGCGGTTCCGGAGTACTTTTGAAAAGCTATTGGAACATTAAGAGGTTTTAATGTATCAACTATTAATTTATTCATGTTTACAAAGCCTCCCGAATTCTTCTTTTAATAAGTTCCATATTTTCACGTTTAGTATTTAAATAAGCAGGCTCCATAAACGGTTCGGCTGACATGTTTTTAGTTCCAAACTCTAAAAATTTTGCTCTCCAATTTGTTTCTTTACCAGGAGCAATCTCAATGAATTTAGTAGTTCCATTGCCTTTTATTTTAGATATTTGTATATCATCTCTTATGTGCTTATGGTTTATATCTGATACTTGTACAAGTTTTTGCATTTCATCTTTTACATTGGTTCCTGCCTCTTTTAATACATTGTCTATTACTCCATCAACGCTATTGCCTAATTGAGATAATTTGTTCAAGAGCTCATCCATTCCTTCTATTTCAAGCTCAGCCATTTTCAATCACCTCGCAAGCTAATACAAGTTCCTTGTGTCTCATATCAGTATCAATAATACTTTTGATATTGTAAATTTTTGTTTCAAACTCAACAGTCATATCATTGGTTATCCCGTTTAAGTAACGAATTTTAAATCGAATTGTGTTTTCTGCTTTTATGGCAGCTGCTCCAAAATATTCTTTACCTGATACAGGTTGTACTTCTGCCCAAACAGTAGCAAACTCAGTAGGGACTTCAACTGTATATCCTGCCGAATCCGTTGTTGCATTAACATTATTTATTTTTATCCTGTGTCTCATTCTGCCTATATTCATAAGATAATCACCAGGCTTCCTTGCGGTATGCAAACAAGAGTCGTCTTACCATTTCAATTATTTTTTGAATATCAGTATTCTCCCTTAGTTCATAAAACTGTGCTACTGTATACAAAATTGCCTGCTTTATGACTTCTGGAATGGGATCTAATTCTGATAATTGTATTCGCAAAACATCTTCACATATCTCTTGGGCAGATAGTATAAAATTGGTGATGAGCGTATCTTCCTCATCACCGTCAACTCTTAAATATTGCTTTGCTTCTTCAAGTGAGACAATCATACACTCACCACCTCATTCATTTATTCTGTTGAAACAATTCCTGCTGTTCTAAGTTTTGCAAGAAGAGCATTAAAGTCATCCTTTAAACCTGCAATTGTTGTAGCTTCACTATCTGCTTGAGCAGATGACCTTGTCAACTCTGCACCATCAATAAGAATTTGTCCGTCAGCAGTAATCTCAAGAATACCATTTACAACCCATTTGTCTCCACCTTGCTCCTTATAGTTTTTAACATTACTCATCTATATCACCTATGCTTTCTGCTGAAGCACTTTGATTGCTTCTGCAAGGATTAGCTTACCATCTACTCTTTGAGTTGCTTTGAATCCAACTTGACCAGTTGCAGCATAAAGCTCATTTAATCTTTGGAAAGACCTGCCTTGTCTGTCTGCCACCCAATAGTATCCGAAATCTCCAAAAGCAATTGTCTTAGCTCCGGCTTCAATTGTTGGCACATATGCTGATGTTCTTACAGGTCTGTTAAGAATAGTGTCTGGTTGACCAGCTGTAACTGATGGTTGCCATAAATATTGGCCATTACCATCTTTAAGTTTTCTGATTGTCTTTACTGTTGCATCGTTTGTAACAAATACACCATTCTTCCTATATGGTGATTTAAGCGAATAGAATAAATCCAT
>Ga0074198_1002041_pt1 | contig 11603 bp, 10 predicted proteins | sample EPASupsiteSAE323_FD_64527 | JGI IMG/M metagenome (GOLD analysis project Ga0074198, IMG submission 64527) | Bioremediated contaminated groundwater from EPA Superfund site, New Mexico - Sample SAE3-23 | ecosystem: Environmental > Aquatic > Deep subsurface > Groundwater > Contaminated ...
CTCATCTCATCGCCTCCCTAGGATCAGTTATTTTACCTGTAAGAGCCGAAACCGCCACAGTTGCCGCCGAAGCAAGATAAACTTTGGATTTTGGATGACCAGCTCGGCCTTTAAAGTTCCTAGTACCCGTAGAGATGAGTATTTCTCCTTCACCAATCACACCTTGACATCCACCCCAACAGACACTACAATTCGCATTCAAGACCATGGCACCGCTTTCCGCAAAAATAGTAATAAGTCCCTCTTCTAACGCTTGCAAATATACTTCTTGAGAAGCAGGTGCGATTAAAAGTTTTACATAAGGAGCAATTTTCTTCCCTTGCAAAATTTGGGATGCCACGCGCAGTTCTTCAATCCTGCCATTATTACAAGAGCCAATAAAGGCCTGATTAATTTTGACTTCACCAATCTCCCTTACAGGAATAACATTGTCAACATTATGAGGAATAGCTAGCATAGGTTCTATATCGGTAAGGCTGTACTTATAAATTTCCTCATACACTGCATCTTCATCACTCTTAAACAATTGCATTTCATAACGTCCTCTAGATTTAACGTATTCCACAATTCTTTCATCAGGCTCGATAATGCCCGTTTTTGCTCCTGCTTCTACGGCCATATTACACAGAACCACCCGGTCACCCATCGTTAAATTTTTAACCGCTGCCCCGGCAAACTCCATAATTTTGTAGGTTGCGCCATTAGCTCCAATATCACCAATGATTTTCAAAATCAAATCTCGAGCATATACACCTTGCGTAAAGTCACCTTCCAGCACAAACTTCAATGTTTCTGGAACCATCAACCATATTTCTCCTGAATGCATGACTGAGGTAAAATCAGTACAACCTACACCAGTACCAAAAGCACCAAGTCCGCCATAGGAACAAGTGTGAGAATCAGCAGCAATAATCAGCTGACCTGGTACAATATAGTCCTCAATCATAATTTGGTGGCATACCCCAGTACCTTCGTAAAAGGGCACATCATGTTTCTTCGCAAAATTTCGCATTTTTTTATGGACTTCAGCTGTTTTTATACTTTCTGCAGGCACATTATGATCGACAATAAAAATTACTTTTTCAGTGTCGAATACTCCCTCTCCTTGTAACTGCTTTTCAAAAATATCAATATTCAAATGGGTTGTCGCATCATTCGCCATACATAGATCAACCCTTGCGTTAATGATTTCTCCAGGTCTAACAACATCCCTACCACAGGCCCTCGCCAAGATTTTTTCGCCTATCGTCATTCCCATCATGATGCTCCTTTACTTTTATTCAAAAATTCGATTAAACCGCCTGCATCTAAAATCTTCATCACATGTGCTGGCAGTTTCGTCGTCTTAAACTGTTCACCCGTTTTACGATTGTGAATATTCCCTTCCTGAACGTCAATCTCCAGTGTATCCTGAGGTTGTGTCCTTTCATAAACCTCCTTGCAGATTAGAACTGGCAGTCCAATGTTAATGGCATTCCTAAAGAAAATCCGTGCAAAGGACTTGGCTATAACAGCACTTACACCAAGAGCTTTCAGCACTAATGGAGCCTGTTCCCGGGAAGAACCCGAACCAAAATTTTCACCGCCAAGGATAATATCACCCCTAGCTATTTTAGCCGCAAATTCTTTATCTAACGGTTCAAAAGTATACTGCTTCATCTCTTCCACTGTTGGCAGCAGCAAATACTGGGATGGTAATATTTGATCCGTATCAACATCATTTCCAAATTTCCATACTTTTCCCTTCATCATTCTGGTCCTCTCCTTTTCTCAAGCATCTATATTACCCTCCTTAGATCTTTTTATGATTATATCTTTTAATATGTTATAATTAAAATACCCATTAATTATATTTGTCATAATGAGGAGTTATACTATGAATGGTGCTTTAGAGCTTTATAAAATTTTTCATACTGTTGCTCACTATAAAAATATTTCTCGGGCGGCAGAGTCATTGTACATAAGCCAACCAGCAGTTAGTAACTCTATAAAAAAATTAGAAAAAATCCTTGAGGTTACATTATTCTCCCGCAGTTCAAAGGGAGTGAATCTAACAACAGAAGGTAAGATTTTCTATGAATACCTGGATAAAGCACTTGCCATCATTTCTGATGGTGAAAAGGTTTTATCAGACTTAAAAGATAAAAAACAGGGTGTCATTACAATCGGTGTCAGTACCACCCTATGCAAACACTTTTTGCTCCCCTACCTTAAGCCTTTTATGAATAAATACCCTGATATACAACTAAAAATTATCAATAAAACTACTTTTGATACCTTAAAGCAAATCGACCAGGGCATCATTGATTTCGGCATTGTCAGTTGCCCCTCCGACACCCAGTCCTATACTTTTATCAAACTGGCTGATATTCAAGATATTTTTATTGCCGAAGAAGAATATTTAAAAGCACTGCATCTTAGAGAAGCGAATGATATCTTTGCTAAAGGCAATTTTATGCTACTGGAAACTGATAACATTACCCGGCAATACATGGATCAGTATTTTACTGAACATAACATCTCAATAAAACCAGAAATAGAAATTAACAATATGGATTTCCTAATTGAATTTGCAAAGATTGGCCTCGGCATCTCCCTTGTTATTAAAAGCTTTGTGGAAAAAGAACTAGTTGAAGGAAGCCTAATGGAAATTCCCGTCACACCACCCATCCCTTCAAGGACTATTGGTATTGTTTACAGTCGAAATAAACCTTCTTCAATTGCTACCCAAGCCTTTCTTGCTTATTTCAAGACACTAGCGGAATAAATACATCACATCTTAAATACCCTGACTTCCACAGCATTCTGTTCTTTATATAAAATTCATACATAATTCCATTCTGTCTAGATTATACTAAAATGAAATCTAGCATTAGAATGGAGGCCTAATTATGGAACACATTGCTCCTCATTTACAAGCAGCTTTATTATGTGAAAATGTGACAACGGATGAAAATGGGCGACATAATATCTATAATGAATTCAGCCAATATACCATGGGTTATTCCCAGCCCTTTACGATTCTAACAATTTGGCGGGGAGGAGAGAATGGCCTTCAAGAATCTTATACCGAACAACTTGAAATAATAGCGCCTGATGGCAGGGTGGTAGCCAATGGAGAAAATGGCCCCTTCTCTTTAATCGATAGCACCTATCGCCAAGTAAATAATATTGTCTTAGAAAATATTGATTTTACCCATGACGGAGTATACGAACTACAAGTACGTTTGCTTGATTCTCAAAATTCTATAGTTACTCATCATTGTGAACCAATTACCGTGGTATAAATATAAAAGTTAAGAAAAAATGACCCACATCTTTTGATAGATGCGGGTCATTTTAGTGTGCTATTTTCATCTTACTTTCCCTCAAGCAACGTATCTATATTAGCGGCTAGTTCTGCCAGTGTACTGATATAATCGGCTTTGGGTTCTAGTCCTTTGGAATTAATCAGATTATCCGTTACAAGATAGGTTTTAATACCAATTTTTGCTGCTGCTAGGTCTTCTTCTACATCATTACCAACCATCAGACATTCCTCTGGACGACAATCAATTTCCCGTAAGATTTCTTGATAATACTCAATATTGGGTTTACAAAAATGACATTTTTCATAGCTAGTAATATGGCGAAAAGGTATATCTCCTACTCCTGCCCACTCTAGACGTTGCTTAACTGCACCCATTGGGAATATAGGATTTGTTGCCACTACCATGCCTCTTCCCGCACTCCTAACAGCATCCAAAATTTTTCTAACATTCATATCTCTTTTCGTTACCCGACGAACCTTGTCAAAATCCTGACTATAAAATTGTTCAATAACAGGCAGCAATGTCGCCATCGGCAGCTGCAAATTTTCAGTAAAATGAGTCCAAAATACTTGTTCATTGGTCTTTGTCTCATCTAAGTTTTTTACCATCTCTCCTGTAGATAACAGCAATTGAGAAATGAGCCGCTTGGGTTCCACCAAATGAGCTAATTTTGCACCCAGTAATGTAAAGTATTCACGAGCAAATTCATCATGATTAAAATGTAGCAATGTTCCATCTAAATCAAATAATATATAGTTAAACATTTTTTTCTCCTCAACTAGTTATTACCTTATTTCCGTATTTATCATATCACGTTAAGAATAAATAGCAATCTGCATCCTTATGCACCCTTACTTTCTTATTAAATAGCAACAGGAAAGGTGAGAACAATGCTCTCACCTTTCCTGCTGTGTTATATTTTTTACTTACTTTCAATAAATTGAATTAAAGCTGCCACAGTTGCCTTACTAGAAGGAGGATTTTGCCCTGTAATTAAATTACCATCGGCAACTACATAAGAAGCAAAATTCTCTTTTAGCGAGAAGATTCCGCCCTGTTCTCGCAAGCGAGTCTCTAGCATAAAGGGAACCACATGATCAAGGCCGACTGCTACTTCTTCAGAGTTGGTAAAGGAAGTAATATTTCGTCCTTCTACAATGGGACGGCCCTGTTCATTCAATACTCCTACCAAACCAGCCACACCATGACAAACAGAGGCAATCCCTCTACCTGCCTTATTTAGCTTGCGAATGGCAATTTTCAAATCCGCACTCGCCGGGAAGTCAAACATTGTTCCATGGCCGCCAGCAAGGAAAATACCATCGAAGTCCAGTGGGTCCACTTGTTGTAGGGAGAGGGTATTTTCAAGCAAGGCCACTTCTGCAATGCCATCGGTTCCTCCCTCAATAGAACGAGCATCAAGAGGAGCTTTCCCCCCTCTGGGACTAGCCACTGTCACTTCATAGCCAGCATGGCGGAGTTCACGGTAAGGCTCTAGAAATTCTTCTAACCACAAGCCTGACACATGCTGATCATCAATACGATCATGATTGGTAACTACTAATAATACTTTTTTATTTGACATTTTTATTCGCCTCTTTTTCTTTCATCGTAATAGACACTTACAATATGTATTTAAAATCACTTATGTTTTCTTTTGTTAAAATTATTATACGATTGGTCACTTTAAATGTCAACGGTTATTTTACAATCCTTTTACTATGGCGACCAAAGAGCCAAGCAGAGGCAGCTAATAGGAGTGGATAAAGGCCTATCCACCCATTAAACAAGTAGATGAATACACATAGGATAAAGGCTAACCAAGCACAATAATAACCCATACTGCCAGGGGGCAATAGCTTAATACCTGCTGCCATGGCAATGATGTACAAGGCAATAAAGATTGAGCTCGGAAATTGTATCAAGAACCCCATATCAAGTTGCAGAATTAATCCCGCTATTAATACTAAAATAGAAAATGGGCCGAGTACGACAAGTACGCGATGTGGTGTACCATGATGTGAGTGGAGCTTATTAAACCACATTGGGAAATTTCCTGCTCTTGCTTCTGAATACACCAAGCGGGAAAATCCAGCTACGTACGTATGAATAGTAGCATAACAAGCCGCTACCCCTAATAAAGCCACGATACTTCCTGCAAATCTCCCCCAACTGCTTCCTAATAAGCCTGTTAAGGCGGTCAGTTTTTCAGAGCCTAGATAAACCCCTGTACCAATGGTGACATAGGCTAGGCCTAGATATAATAAATTTACAATGACTAAGGATACGCACAAACTGCGCCTAATATCTCGCTTCGCCTCCTGAAATTCTTCTGCCAAATGACAAATCATTTCCCAGCCAACATAGGCCCAAAATAGCACTGTCATCGCCTTGCCTACTGGTGTCCACCCTTGAGGAGCCAAAGGATAAAAACTCTCTTCGCGCACCATGGGCCAAGCTGCTATAATACACGTCAGTATAGCTACCGCGATGCTGACAACGACGAGTGCCTGCACATTGCCAGAAAAGCGTATCCCTCGATAATTAGCAAGCATGGCAATGACTAACATCCCCACTGCAATCGCAGTAACACCACCAGCATCCAGTAGAAAAAAATGTCCTAAATAGTAAGCACCAATTAAAGCACAAATCGGCGCTCCAAATGGTACGGTACCTAAGAATAAAAAACCTGTAATACGGCCAGCAGTTTCGCCAAAAGCCTGCCGAGCATAAGCGGCAATTCCCCCCGCACTAGGATGGAGCACTGCAAGCTCCGCCAGTACAATCACTAAGGGAATGGTCAATAGTCCCATCAGCCCCCAACTTATTAAAGAGGCCGGTCCTGCCATGTCAGCGGCTAGACTCGGCAGGACTAATACGCCTGATCCTAATACTGCACCAATCGTCATGGCACTGCCTTGTAGCCATCCAATATTCTTTTTAAATTGTTGCTTCATTTTCTGTACTCCTATCCCACACTTCTTGGCAATAACTGTATTATTTGTTATAATAGCATACAAATACATATCGGTAAAATTGATTGTTTCGATATACTACTTCGTAAAAACCGATAGGAGGAGTTTTACCATGGATTTAAAAAATCTAACAACCTTTGTTACGATTATTCATACAGGTAGCTTTACGGCTGCTGCCAAGCAGCTAGGTTATGCCCAATCCACCATTACTGGTCAAATACAAGCTTTAGAAGAGTCGCTAGATACGCGCCTTTTTGAGCGAATTGGTCGCCAAGTCAACCTTACCGCTTCCGGCAAGGCATTGTACCCCCATGCCCAAAGTCTTTTAAGCATCGCCAAACAAGCTGCAACAGAGGTGAGAAATCCATCTGCACCTAGTGGTCAGCTTTTTATTGGTGCACCTGAATCCTTATCTGCTGAACTCTTACCCGCCCTCGTCAAAGAGTATTGTAAGGCTTATCCGCAAGTGGATTTACAACTACGTTTTGATAGCTGTCATAATTTTCGCAATGCCCTGCGTAAAGGCACCTTAGATATTGCTTTATTTCTCGATGAGCCTTTACAGGATCATGATCTTATCGTTCATCCACTTTTTCCTGAACCCATGTCTCTTTTAGCAGCTCCCGAACACCCTTTGTCCTCTGCAACCGTTGTATTACCAAAGGATTTGTGTGGACAAGCTTTATTACTCACCGAGCCAGGCTGCAGTTATCGCTTATTATTTGACGGCATGTTGCGGCAATATCAAATTAACCCTCGTTCCATTTTAGAAATTAGTAGCGTGGAAGTCCTGCGCCAGTTTGCGGTTCACGGCCTAGGCATTACTTTTTTTTCCCAGCGTGCGGTAGCGAGAGAATTAGCTTCGGGCAGTCTAATCGCCTTGCAGTGGCAAGGCCCGAGCTTTAATATTCAGGCGCAGCTCGCTTATCACCGTGATAAATGGCTGTCGCCTACCTTACAAACCTTTATTGACTTATGTCGTACCCGATTAACCTAGAAGAGTTATATAAGTAAAGAAGATCTTGCTAGCAAGATCTTCTTTACTTTTATATCCCATATAGTACATAAGGAGCCCAATATCGTGGATTGGCATAACGAAGATCGGCTTTCATTTCTCGTTTGGTTTCGTTAAGGGCCGCCGTATGCTCTTTTCCCGCCTGGATTTTCCGAAAGAAAAGGTCTGTAAACTTAGTACTGCTTTCATCAATCACTTCCCATAAGGTAAATACTGTGTTCGTATTGCCAGCCACATACAGGGCAAAAGGTAGTCCGGTAACACCTTCCCCTTGGATTAGACGCCCAAGACCCGTTTCACAGGCTGAAAAAAACATTAAATCACTCTTTAGGTTATAAGCTGGCCATTTTACGGCGGTTATGTAACCATCGGTATCCTTTGTCTTGTGAACCTGATTTAGCACCACTGAGCTTAATCCCGGTTCTTGAGAACAAAAATAAGCATGGGTGGAAAATACCATATATCGGTACTTTTCTAATTCTTTTTCCCCGTTACACTGCTGTAGCTTAGCTTCACTAGCATCTTCCTTGCGATAAATAAGGGCTTTATCACCAAATATGGTTGCTAGATTGTTTAGCTCCTCTGCTGATGTCGGAAGATTTTCCCACGGGTACTTAAGTAGCTTTCCATATACATCTTCTACTGCCTTTTGTGTATAGCCACCACGCATGGCAGCAGTAGCATCAATATCAGGTAGTTGATTATCCTTTTCATCGATTCCCCTTTCCCCTAGGGATTCTCCCGGATATTCGGCAGCGCCCATGGCAAAAAGTTCACTGCGGTTCTCTAATAAGCTATATTCCTGTTTCCGGTCCTGAATAAGCTTTAGCATAGACAGCGATTGGATATAGCCAATATCATACTTATCAATCACCGCCTGACCATCAAGCATCATGGTTTCAAAAGGAATGAAGGGCAAGGCCCCATCACCGGAAATAATCCAATGACCCTTTCCTTTTATCTCCTCTTGCAAGGGTTTCAATAGTTTTTCGCCAAGGTAAGCACTGATTTCATTCCCTCCGGCAAAAGCAACACTACCCTCGGGCCGAAAATACCCTAGAGAATTTTGATAGGACCCATCCTCCATTCTCCATACTTTCCGTCCTTGAAGTGCTTTGCTATAAGCAGCTAGCGTTTCTTCCAAATGGGGAATCGTCCCAAGGGAAGTCACTTTGAGTCCCCTCTCCTTGCTAAGAGTAAAAGCAGTCACTACGCTATCACCTTTTTGACTACCACTACGAATGAGGTAACTAACAAAAGCACTATGACCTGGAATGATTTCCATTCCGTCCTCAACACCGATAATTTTTACATTATTTAATTGGGCATACTTAGGGTATTTATTCATCAATCTTTGGCGATAGGCCTGCACTTCACTTACTAATTGATTCTTTTCACTTTCCAGCGAGATTTTTTCTTCTGGTTCACTTAAGGCTTTGGTGATTGCAGCATCAAACTGACTAAGTCTTCTCTCATATTCACGAATTTTATCGACTTCCTCAGTTTCTAAAATACCACTTTGATCAGCAAGTCTCGCCGCCGAAGCTTCGAGAAGGGTTCGGGCCTTGGTGAGTTCCCCAAGGCGAAACGCCTCATAGGGTTGGTTTTGAATCCTATATAACTCCCCAAGTTCTTTGTATACCTGGCTAAATTTTGCAAAAAGCATTTGCCGATTTCCATTGGAAAGCTCGCCCTGACTGCGCAAAAGTTCAATGCCATCCACTGCCTCTTTAGCAAGCTCAATTGCTTCCCCATTACGTCCTAACCGGATATAACAATATGCCACCTTAATCAGGCTATCGATGGTATTTGGATGGGTAGGTCCTAATACTTCCCTAGATAAGTGCAAGGCCTGTTTCTCAAGAGCCAAGCTATCCTCTACCTGTCCCATGTCGCTATAACTATTGGCGAGATTCGCCATACTACTAATGGTATCTGGATGTTTTTCCCCTAATACCTGAGTAGAAAGTACCAGCACTTGTTCATAAAGGATCCGAGCCTGCTCATTGTTATTTAAATCTCGGTAGGTACTCGCCAGATTCGCCATACTGCCAATGGTATTTGGGTCTTTTTCCCCTAGAACCTCCTTACTTAAAAGTAAGACTTTTTCGCCTAGTACCCGGCTCTCCTCATAGCGTTCTAATATGCCATAGATAACAGCCAGACTATTCATGCAAGAAATGGTATCTATACTTTTTTCTCCCCTGCTGCCTCGTAGCAGTTTCAATGCTTTTTCATACAGAACTAAAGCGTCACTATTGCGTCCCAAAAAACCATAACAATTGGCCAAATTGACCATACTGCTGGCAGTGTCCGGATGTTTCTCCCCCTGGACTTCTATGCGTAGTTTCACTATTTTTTCCTGTAAAATCAGCGCCTCAGCCCAATCCCCATGCTCAAAGTAGGCGATAGCCAATTCATTGAAACACTGCAGGGTTTCTAAATGCGTTTCTCCCAGTTTTTCAGTATAAATTTGTGCAACTTTTTCTCGCAAGGACAAAGCCTCTTTGAATCGACCTGTTTCTTCATAGGTAAGGGCCAATTCCCTCAGGGAGGCAGCCCTTTTCACGTCCACTTCTGCCGCCTCAGCTGGTACCAGGTGTAATAAAAATAGTAGCAGGGGAACTAGCATCACCAGAAGATATTTTTTATTACCAAACAAGCCCTCATCCCCTTATTTATGATTTAGTAGGTATAAAATTATACAATGGTCAATATTCTACTGCATCTTATTTGATCTTAATTCCTTATTATCCTTTATATCCCTTTGTAGTTCTAATAAAATGATAAAGATCCTGCTAGATGCATTTCAATCTAGCAGGATCTTTTTTCACATTATCTATTATGGTTTTACCGTTTCTTTATAAACTTGTTTACCATCTTTCATTTCAATAATGACTACGCCGCGAATGGCATCGTGAGTAGCACTTAAATTCATAATTCCGCTTACGCTTTTAAACTCTGTCGTTGCCGCCAACGCTTCACGTATCTTTGCAGAATCTACACTATTAGCACGTTTAATCCCATCCACTAGTAAGTAAGCAGCATCATATCCCATCGCCGCCATAGAGTCTGGGAAATGATTATATTCCTTGTTGTATGCTTCCACAAAGGATTTAGATTCAGGATTAGTAGCTTGTATGGAATAAAAATTAGTGAAATATGTATTATTGAGCGCTTCTGGGCCACCGATTTCAACTAATTTGGGAGAATCCCACGCATCACCACCAAGAATCGGTATCATAATACCTAGCTCACGAGCCTGTTTTACAATTTTACCTACGTCTTCATAGTAACCTGGGATATAGATTACTTCTGGATTTTGCGCCTTAATCTTGGTCAGAATGGATTTAAAGTCTTGATCTTTTTGGAGGTATGCCTCCTCGGCAAGGATTTGGCCGCCGCCTTTGCTAAATATTTCTTTAAAGATTTGTGCTAAGCCTTTGCTATAGTCACTAGAATTATCAATCATGATAGCAGCCTTTTTCGTTTTTAGGCTATTTAGGGCAAAGTTGGCACCTACTGTACCTTGGAATGAATCAATAAAGCAGGCCCGAAAGGTATAATCCTTTACTTTACCAGTCTTTTCATCAACGGTTACCCGTGGATTTACCGTCGCTGCCGCTACAAGAGGAATCTTGTTGTCTTCGGCAACGGAAGAACCAGCAATACCGCAAGAACTGACCGTAAAGCCAGTTACAGCAATTACTTTATCTTGGGTAATCACCTTCGTCATCGCATTGGCTGATTCTGATGGTTCTCCTTTATTATCAGCTGTAATGATTTTAATTTGTTTCCCCAAAACACCACCGTTAGCATTAATTTCTTTAAAGGCTAAGTTGGCGCCCTCAGCAGCTGAGGTACCATAAGATGCAGTGTTTCCCGTTAGTTCGTATACCATACCAATTTTAATATCATTGCTGGTGCTATTCATACAACCAGAAAGTAGGCCTAATGCCAATATAAGGACAAGTAATAAACAGTATTTTTTAGAAAATCCCTTCACTATGTATATCCTCCTATTCATTTCTTAATGCTTTTCTTATAGTGATTTATTTTATTCTAATTGCGCCATATTGGCAAGGTTTTTGTACCAATATTTGCGAGTATCTAAACACTACCCCATATTGATTGCTTTAAAAGCAGGTCATCTTCCTGTAGAAAATAACCTGCTTTCATGCTGTATATTTACTTTTTTATCTCAATGTTATCGAGGTAATCTTCTAATGCTTTATTGATAATTTTTGTAATTGAAATATCGGATGCGCTGCTATATTCTTTGAGTCTATCGGAAAGAGATTG
>Ga0074198_1002042_pt1 | contig 11602 bp, 15 predicted proteins | sample EPASupsiteSAE323_FD_64527 | JGI IMG/M metagenome (GOLD analysis project Ga0074198, IMG submission 64527) | Bioremediated contaminated groundwater from EPA Superfund site, New Mexico - Sample SAE3-23 | ecosystem: Environmental > Aquatic > Deep subsurface > Groundwater > Contaminated ...
GGGATGATGCGGGGGACGCGGGGGGGGGTGGGGTGGGGGGGGAGAATTTCTTTGTTTTTGTGGGGGGGGGGGGAGGGAAAAAAAAAGGGGGGGGGGGGGGGGGGGGAAAGTGGGGAGGGAGAGGTGGAAGATGGAACCTGACTTTTCCGGGCTAGCCAATAAAAATTGAATAACTTAACATTTGTGATCGCCACGAAAAAGTTTATTTTTCTTAAATATATTTCAATGTATGGCAACTTATGTTCATAAGATTTTTATCAGTTATCACCATGGGGAAATTCTTGGAGAAGGTGATAAAGAGTATCGAGAAAAATTAGAGAAAATCTTGGAGAGAACAGGAATTGCAATTAATCATTCAGTTCCGTACGATGCAATAGGTTCTGATGTAATGACAGAGACCGTTCGCCAAAAAATTCGTGATGAATACTTAAGAGATGCAACTGTTACCGTTGTTTTAGTTGGAAAGGATACTTGGAAAAGAAAGCATGTTGATTGGGAGATCGGATCAAGTCTCAGAGACACAACATATAACCCACGTGCTGGATTATTAGGATTAATTCTTCCAACGTATCCTCGTCCTGCCCCGGGGGAATATAATCCATACACAATCCCCCCAAGATTATGGGACAATATCGATTGCGGATATGCAAACATTTATGGCTGGACGGAAGATCCAACTGCTTTACAAAATTGGATTCATTATGCTTTTATAACTAAATCTTCAAAAAACCCTGATCTTTCTCGACAATCATTTGGAAAGAATCGAACCGGCGATTCTTGGAAAGATTAAACCTTAAAGATATTGAGATCGAATAGAAGGAAATGTTATATTGTACAAAATTTCAGTGGTTTGTATATGGTCCGAGAGATCAATGATTTTATCAACACTAGATTGAAACCTCAAATTGAATGGTATGATAAGAAATCACTAACAAACAAAAAATGGACATATTTTTTTAATATCGTAACCATTGTATGCGGGGCAGCGACACCTATTTTCGCAGCGATTGATTTTAAAGTGTTAACAATTGTTTTTGGCGTGATCGTCGCCATTTCATTGGGGATCTTAAAATTTTGTAAATTTGAAGAACATTGGCACAACTATCGAACAACATGTGAAACATTAAAAAAAGAGGAGATTTCTTTCAAATATAGAACGGATATTTATTCCCAATCGTCAGATCTTGAACAACTATTTATCGAGAGAGTTGAATCGGTAATTTCCAGGGAAAATACTCTGTGGTTATGTACTGTGAAAGCTGGGCCCATAAAAGAGGATCTGGCAAATAAAAGGGACTAATATGGAAATTTCGAAAGTATGTCCAAGGTCATACAGAGTAGATACAAATGGGAAACAATTTTTAACCCCATTCTTTTATCCATCTATATCGAGTATCAAAACAAATTTTAACCCAGAACAATATTTTGAAATAATTCAAAAATGTAGTTATCCCTCATTTTTAATTTCATCGTACGATCTATACCATTCTGAAAGAAAATCCCAATTACTGAATGATGTTACTACAGCTACACTATCAAAATCAATATCCTTATTAGACAGTGGTCACTATGAAGCATATTGGAACGATAACAAAAAATGGGGATATGCAGAATATGAATCTGTTGTAACCAATATTGAGGTTGATTTTTGTTTTTCGTTTGATGTCTTTTGGGATAAAAAAAAGCCCATTAAATCTCACTTAGAGGAAACAGTAACATCAATCGCGATTTCTGCAGGAATGCTAAAGTCTGGGGAAACAATTCCCTTATTACATTTACCGACACCAGAACTACTTGAGACGCTCCCTGAAATTGTTCAAACCTGTAATCCGAACATAATTGGGATACCTGAGAGAGAATTGGGTTCCAGTCTCTTTGAGCGGGCTGCAAATGTCAAAAAAATCAGAGCCCTCCTAGATAGTACAAATCGAAATGTTCTCCTTCATCTTTTAGGGACCGGAAATCCTATATCAATATTAGTTTACAGTGTATGTGGTGCCGATTTGTTTGACGGTTTAGAATGGTGCCAAACAGTAGTCAATCCGAAGACCGGTCATCTTTTTCATTTCGCTCAAAAGGAACTACTTCATTGCAATTGTGGATATTGTAAGTCCGATCTGCCTTACTCTCTTCAAACTCTCGGTCATAACTTAAGATTTATGCAGTTCTTTATGAGTTCGCTTCAACAATCAATACAGGAGAATAATTTACATTCCCTAGTAGAGAGATTTCTTGAAAAATCGAACATTGAGACACTTCAGAAGATCGGTGTTTTTTAATGATCTCTCAATATCCGCTTAATAAAAATGAAATTGAAAAAGTAGTTTTACATGTTAGTGGACACGTTGAATCATTAAAAAAAAATCAAATAAATTGGAAACAATTGTCCGAACAAGAATTATGGGAAGAAGTTGTCTCTTGTATTTTAGGAAGTAGAACAAACTTTGAAATCGCGTTTTTTTATGCTTCACAATTATCAAAAGAGAAATTAATTGATATTGAAGTCATTCTTGAAGATCCTCTTTTTGCCGGGGAAGAAATCAGACAGTTATTAAGTTCTCCCCTCTTCGAAACGCCCAAACATGGGAAATGTATGAAATATCCTTTTTATCATTCAAGATCTGAATATATTGTCCGAACGGCTTTGAATATTTATAATTTTAAAAATACTTCATTAAAAGATATTCTTTCACACTGTGATGGTGAATTTGATGCCAGAGATATTCTTCATGAGATTGTTACAGGAATGGGGTACAAACAAACCAGCTTGTTTTTAAGGAACATTGGATATTCACATAATCTAGCAATATTGGATACCCATGTATTGAAATATATGATATTTATGGATTTATTATCAGATTTCTCGAGATCAAATATATCAAATAAGAGCAAATACGTGAAAACCGAAAGAATCTTAAATAACTACGCAATATCGTGGAATAAGGATATATCTCGATTAGATATCGCGATTTGGATTGTAATGAGATTATTGGAAAAGGAGTACTCCTATGAAAATCGTAACTTTGGTGTCGGGAGGTATTGATTCCCTTACAATGTGTAAATTGTTAGAAAATGAGGGACACAAATTGTATCCAATCTTTATTGATTATGGACAACGAGCAAACAAGAAAGAATGGGATGCTTGTCAAAACATTTTCGAGAAAATGCATTTTCCAAAACCGGAAAAAATAGATCTAAATGGTTATGGAAAAGCAATAAGATCCGGAATAACGGATCCATCAATGGATATTTATAAGGAGGCTTTCCTTCCTGGACGAAACATGTTATTTCTTCTAATTGCCGCAGCGTATGGTTATCAAAGAAATATTACAACAATATCCATTGGGTTCCTTACTGAGCAAAACCATTTATTCCAAGATCAAACCTCAGAGTTTTTAGTGAATGCAAATTTTGCTCTAAATGCAACAATGGGAACCTATTTTACAATTTTGACGCCTTTAATCCAATTCAGCAAAGCGGAAGTAGTAAAAATTGCTCGTCACCATAAATTGCCTTTAAGATCTACCTATTCCTGCCACTCAGGCCAAGATACTTATTGTCAACAATGTGTTTCGTGTAAAGAGATTATGCAATCAATAGGTATGACCTCACTACCGCAGTTCCAAAAAGGAGTGGAAAAATAATGGGCGGTTCTGGGGGGTCATCATCAAGTTATCAACCTCAAGATATTGAAAAACTTGAAGATATAGCTCGGAAAGAAATCGACAAGAAAAAAAATAATCGGGATGCTCCGAGAAGACGGGTTTTCATAAGTTTTCAAAGTGATGATCTAAATGAAGTGAATTTATTTCGAGGTCAAGCTAAAAATGAAGATTCTGAACTTGATTTCATTGATTCTTCACTTAAAGTTCCATTCAATAGCGAAAATGCGGAATATATTAAGCGTGGAATTAGGGATAGAATCGATCGCTGTTCAGTTACTGTCGTTTTTATTGGTGAAAAAACACATGAAAGTGAATGGGTTGAATGGGAAATTGAGGAATCAATAAAACGTGGAAAAGGAGTTATCGCTGTGAAATCAAGTGATGACCCTTCGTTGAAAATTCCTAAGGTGGTTAAGGATAATAATATTAAAGTTATTCCTTGGAAACATGCAAAAATAAAAGATGCTATTGATGAAGCGGCGAGAAATCGATAGAAAACGGACGATATAAATGGATCCTAATATCCTCAAAACACTCCTGAATAAAAATCAAGGGAAATCATTTATTTGCGAACACCAATCAGACGAATTAACCTCCATCTGTCCACATACACGTCTTCCAGATTTTTACTCAATTCGATTAATTTATGAGCCAAAGGAAAAATTGATCGAGCTAAAATCTTTAAAATATTATTTAGCAGAATTCAGAAATCAAGAAATTTATCACGAAGAGATTACCAATCAAATTTTTGATGATTTAAAGAGCATTGTTGAACCTAGATGGATCTTTATTTGTTTGAAAGTTAACACTCGTGGGGGTATAGATACTAGTGTCAAAAGATATTGGAAAGAGTGAGAATATAATTATTAATTTTGTATCCGTCTTCTGAAGGCAGATTTAATTGAATACTCATCCCAGCACGGACGCCCCCTTCGCATTGATCCTAATAGATTATCCAATAATCGTGGTATCTTCATTTCCCAGACCCTCCCGTTGGTACCCCCTTCCCGGAACCCCCCCTTCACCAGACGCCCAAAAAGGCCCCTTCCGCCGATCCGGGGTAGTACAGGTCGATCCGAAAAACGAGTGCCGGGAAGGGGCCTTTAATTTACAGCTGGAAACCTCGCGGTATTGCCTCGGATTGCCGTAAATCGCGTGGAAACTCGCTGGAATTTTTGCTGGAAAATTAATTCAGGGTCCGGACCCGGGAAAACCGGGCATCTCCGGGAATCCGGGCTCAATTCAGGCTCCGTTTGGGGGGTCCGGACTTACGATCCGGCTCAGGAACCCCCAGTCCCAGACCCCGACAACCTCCTGCCGGGGAGTATGTTCACAAAAAGTGAACATATGGAAAATCATGAACATGACCCTAGCCTTGTAGCAGATATATTCTCAATAAATATCAGCAGATATCATTCGCGTCCTGCCCCGGCCAGCTATCCGGTGAGCAAAGAGATTGTTTTTACTGGCGCCGAATCGAACGAGAAACCAAATCATGATGTGTGCGATCAGGGACAGGTTTCAACGGGCATCCTGACAGGTCACGCCGAAGATCTGTTTCAGGAAGCAGATAAACTCGTTCAGGGAATTTCCCGGGGAAATCACCGATTCATTCGATGTTCCCATCGTTGAAGGCAGATCGATCCTGATATCGCAGGTCCTTTGGACCGGATCACCGAGCAAGTCCAAAATCATTTCCGACCGGTTAATTTCACGGAGATAACGATCGCAGGCTATTCTTTTGGAATCATAAGTTTTCATGCAATTCTGGTATGCATCGGTGTAATTAACGATCGTATCATCGAAATTCCCCGTATCAATGATTCCTTTCCGCCAGGAGAGATTTTGTTCCTGCTCCCGGGTAATCGGTTCAAGATACCGGTTACACATCTCTTTCTCAGAACGAGTCGCATTGAGACAGGCATCGTATTCCGGGGTTGCCCGGTAATATTCCCCGTCGCCACGGTAAAAATCGAACTGGTGGATGTACGAGCAATTCGGGATTGGAGTAGTAGAAAAATTTGCAATCGAGAACTGGCCGGTCCCGGTTGTCCCGTTCAGGTCGCAGTAGTCGATATGCCGCGAGTTGATGTAATAGGGCTCATAGATCGGGCAACCGTATCCGGAGCAGGTTGCAGAGAAGGAGAAGACGATCTCAGGTTCGTACGAACCCGGTGCCCGGTAATCCTCCGGTCCACCACAATCGTACCGGCCGCAGAGATAGCCGTAACAGTCCATGCTGAATTTGATAGTATCATTCACCGGTTCCCCGTTTTTCTCCCCATATACTTTCGTGATCGTCGGGATTAGCTGGTCAGCGGAAACAAGACCGGGAAGAACTATCAGACAACATAAAACAGGGAGGAAAAATATCAGAACCGGCTTACTCTTTACCATTGTATCGTTCATCAGCATTATCCTAACATGCGGCTCCGAAGATCTTCTTTAGGAAACAGAAAAATCCATTCGATGAACCTTCAGCACGGTCCGGGGAAATCAGCGACTCATTCGACGTTCCCGTTGTTGCAGACAGATTGATCCTGAGATTACAGATACGTCCGATGGGGGAACCGGTCACATTATCGAAGATGATATCCGAACGGTTAATCTTCCGGAGATAGCGATCGCAGGCCCTTTCCTTGGCATCATAGGACGAAAGGCAATCACGAAAAGATCGCGTCTCGTTATAGATAGTCCCATTGATCACCCTCGTCTGAATGAGCCCCTTCAGACGTGAAAGATTTTGTTCCTGTTCCTTGGTAATCGGTTCAAGATACTTGTCGCAAATGTCATTGTCTGTACGCGCTTCATTGACGCAGGTAAAGTATTCCGGAGTTACCCGGTAATAATCGTCGCCATAAATATCGAACTGGTGGAAATCGGTGCAGTCAGGAATCGGGGTTACGGAAAAATTCTGGATTAAAAACGGGCTGGTCCCCGATTCTCCGGATAACGTACAGTATTCAATCTGTCGGTAGTTCAGGTAGTATGGCTCGTAAATCGGGCACCCGTACCCACTGCAGGTCGCCGAAAAGGAAAAGACAATTTCCGGAATGTATGTACCGGGGGAGGGCGCAGTTTCAGGGTCTCCGCACCCGTGCTGTCTGCAGGTGTACCCGCAATCGTACCATTTACAGGTATGTCCGTAACAGTTCATGGTGATTTTCACGGTATCATTCACCGGTTCCCCGTTTTTCTCTACATAGACTTTCGTAAGTGTAGGGACGAGTTCATCTGCAGAAACAAGACTAGAGTGGACTATCAGGCACCACAAAAAAAGGAGGAAGAATAGCAGAACCGGCTTACTCTTTACCATTGTATCGTTCATCAACATCATCCCAGAAAAATATTGCTGAATTAATCCCGTACATACACGAAGTTGGGGTAATAGACGCCGAAAGGAACGGATTCCCAATAAATTGAGCCATACCCTGCAGGGTCATAGAAGAGCAGGTATCGGGTTCCACCATCAATAAACCAGCCGGCACAGGCCCTTGCATGGTGCATTGGAGTAGCATTCCCAACTTTAAATGGCCTATCCGCATTAATTTCAGATTGGGCCTCTTCAAAAGTAGTTAACGAAGGGATATCAGCAATAATTGATCCCGGTTTTCCAAGACCTCCATTTGCCAAAGATACTCTGTAATAACCATCCCTTTCCATATAGGGCTCTGTTCCCTTCGGAGTCGGAGGATTGGCACTATAGTTGTAAGCGCCCATCATATCGGCGATATGGTACTGGCTCCAAAGATCTTCTTCGCTCATGTATTTCGAAGAGATAATTTCCGCAGTTGCAACAGCACACCATTCATCGAAGTACTGGACGATGTGGATTAATCCGGTTATGATTTTGGGATTATCCGTGAGGACGGAATTATTCTTCTGCTCAGTGTCCTTTATATCAGCAATTATCTGATTCACTGCTGAAACATCGACACTGTCGGGATTACTGAAGAATGTCGGATATTTGCTCAATAATTCCGCCTTTATCGTCTCATACTGGTAGTTATGGGTATTCCATTCAGATACCCGTTCGATCATCGCATCCCTTGAGATCTGACCATAATAGGATGCAGTTTTCGAATTCTTGAGCAGGGTTGTCTGGTCAAAATTCATTTCAGAGCCATCTCTTGGATCTGTGATGATATAACGGATATTGCCGGTATCTGAGTCTTTTACCGTAGTCATGAGTCCGATTATTGGATAGTTGAAACAAACGAGCTTGTAAGAGAGTATCTCTGCAGGTTTTGATTTATTTGTTGAGATTGGTTTTCCGGAATTTACAAGACTCTTTAATTTCTCGGGGTCCTGGATTGATCCAATGGCAACAACGGGTGTTCCAATGACCTTACTTGCAGCTGCGTATATTTCGCCCACCCGCTCGCCATTTTTCTTGACGGTAAATAGGTAAAATAACGGTTCCCCATTCAAATCATAAATTGTCAGGAGATCCGGGTCGATTTTTGCACCAGTCCATTTTTCATCCAGTGCCCCTGCCTGAACCATACTCATCATCGTAATTGTTGAGTATTCCCGGGCCAGATCTCCCGACACCATATTGGCATCAATGAGTTTTGTATTCTCATTCATACCACCATCTTCCCCCGCTGCACTCACCATCGGTACCATCGGCATCCCGGCCAGCAAGAATGCCAGCAGGACAACGCAAATTTTCATTGTTTTCATGGTTTCGTTCCTCCGTTTTCGACAGCATCCGCTCTGTACAGAAGATTCCCTTGTGAGAACGGACGCCCTGCATCAAAGAGACATACGGGAATTCTATCCGGATCTCCCCGATGCTGTGGATACCCAATAAGTATCCATGATAAAAAATTTATCTGGAACTATAAACCTGTTCTCGTTCAAAGCTTTACGCATTTTCTGATAGGACAGGCTTTGGGCGGGAACCGGTAATCCGGATCATTCCGGATGCTTCCCCGTGATCCCATGACGGATCTTGGTATACCCTGGTATCAGGAAAGATACCCAAAATCATCGGGAGGACCCGCGGAGACACCTGCCCGCGCCCTTCCGCCCACTGAACCCGGGGGACGCCCACGCTGGCCTGGGGTGGAACCCCCAAGAGCGTATCCTCACCAACCGGGCCTTCCCGGGATCGTTCCCCCGGTTGAATGATCATCGCATCTACTGACCAGCCGGCACATCACGGGAAGAGGATACAGATGGCACCGGTCAGGCCGGATTCACTTCAGGTTTTTTCCGGAGCAGCCATTTCCAGAGCGGTATACAGGAGATCCTGCCCTCACGGCCCTCATAATCCTTGGTCAGGATCAGAAGTTCCGTAACCGTCTCCCCGAATTCGTCCGCAAATTCCCCCAGCCCCTCGTACTCGCGTTCCGGGATCTCATCGCCGTAACAGACATTGATACCGGTCAGGGAACCGTCCGTTGATTTGATGACGAAATCCACTTCCCGTTTTCCTTTCCAGTAATACGGTGTTTTTCCGGACCGCATGAGTTCCACAAAGACGAGATTTTCAGCAAGTTTCCCTTCATCTTCCGAGAAACGGAACGAGACCGCATTCCTGAGACCGTTGTCAATACAATAGATCTTCTTGTTCTGCCGGGCCTGCGCAGGAAGCGAATAGGAAAAAGCCTGTACCTCGAAAAGGATCCTTGCCATCCCCGCAAAATGGATATAATCCCGTACGGTATCGATATCGATCCCGAGCATCTCTTTCAGTCGCCGGTACGAGTACGGCGTGGAGATATTGGTAAAGAGGTACTGGAGAAGCTGGGAGAGGGCTTTCTGGTTCCGCACCTCATTCGTCCGGACGATATCCCGGTATACGATGCTGTCATAATATGCCCGGAGATAATCCTGCCTGGTGCGTTCATCCTCCTGGAGGATAACAACCGGAAAACCGCCTTCCCGGAGGTACTCCTTCAGCCGGGTCATAATCCCGTACTTCTGCGCAGCACGCGCTGCGGCATCCTTGGGCAGGGAAACGGAATGAAACGCAAGATATTCGGTAAAATCCAGGGGATACACCGGCACCGGGAGATACCGGCCCGAGAGAAGGGTCGACACCTGGGAATCCAGCAGGTACGAGGAGGATCCGGACAGGACGATCCGGAATTTTTTGCGGTCGTACAGCGATTTGATCTCCCGTTCCCAGTTTTTCACTCCCTGGACTTCATCAAAAAACAGGTAAATCATACCCCGGGCAGCAATCTCCTGCCGGTACGTTTCAATGGCTTCGGAAAGCGGATTTTTCCGGCCGGATAGATTCGGATCGTCACAGTTCACGAAGAGGATATTCCGGGGAGGAACGTTACCGGACGTGATGATATCATGGATGACCTGGTACAGCAGGGTGGTCTTCCCGGAGCGCCTGACACCGCTGATCACGATGATCTCGCCGGTTTTGAGATACCGCCCGATGGTCCCCAGGTATCCCGGCCGCTCCTTTCCAGTATCGAACGGCTGCCCGCTCCACCAGGGATTCTGTACGGCGAGCAGTTCAAACAGTGTTGCCACACCAATGTTTGGGATTATACTCCCACATAAATGTTTAGGTATGATAGGTTACGACCCGACACAATTCCGGAATTGACAGGTGGTATGCATTTACAGATTACGAGTGTCTAACCCCGTCGAATTCCACGGGTTTAAAATCCGGAGTATTGAGTTACTCCTCGCAGACCGTACCGAAAAATGGAAAACTGGTTATGTCCCGGAAGACTACACAAGTTAACCGGAGACGGCAGGTGTCAGCAGATAACCCGATTTCCCGGATACGGGAACTGGTGGAAAGCGAAGCGGTTCTTATCTCCCACCATGCGAGAGTACGCATGTTTGAGCGGAATATATCGACCGATGATCTTTTCGCAATCCTTGCTGACGGAGAAGTAATTGAAGAATACACAGACTCCGGGCCATGCCCATCTGCCCTTGTCCTTGGTTTTATTAGCCGGGCCGCATATCATGTAGTAGTTGCATTGTGTGCGGATCATCTCCGGATTATTACCGTCTATATTCCGGAAGAGGAGAAATGGATGAATTACCGCACACGGAGAAAAGAATCATGATTCCGGATCGCTGCACGTTCTGCAAAGGGAAACTTACCCGGGGAACCACCGAGTTTATCGCGAGATCTGCAGGGGAAGTCGTTGTAATCCGGGATGTTCCAGCCTGGATTTGCGAACAGTGCGGGGAAGCCTACTACACTCCGGAAATTTCCCGGAAGATTGATGCCGTGATGAGAGATGTCTCCCGGAAGAAACTTGCTGTCCGCCCGGTTCATGCAGGCGAAGTCTCCCTGAACGGGTAATGTTCCGGGCAAATCTCCGCTCCACCGGAATCTTTTTTGTGCTAGCAGGTTCATGGTTGACGGCCATTTTCCACACGTGAATAATTCCTCATCACCGAGGATGGTATCAGAATTATCCTACGCATATCCCCCCTCCTCGGAGACCCCCCCCTTCACCAGACGCCCAAAAAGGCCCCTTCCGCCGATCCGGGGTAGTACAGGTCGATCCCAAAAACGGGTGCCGGGAAGGGGCCTTTAATTTACAGCTGGAAACCTCGCGGTATTGCCCCGGATTGCCATAAATCCCGTGGAAAACGAACGGAATTTTTGCCTGAAAATTAATTCAGGGTCCGTACCCGGGAAAACCGGGCATCTCAGGGAATCCGGGCCCAATCCGGCCTCCGTTTGGGGGGTCCGGACTTACGATCCTGTTCATGAGAAACACTTGGGTTTCCACTGCACCGGGGTACGCTCACGCGGCGGGGGGTGGAACCTCCGGAAGCACAGGATCCGAGGTACGAGAGCCCGGCCAGGGTACAATCACGTACGAGAATAGCTACGAACCCGGCTTAGGTTTTTATCTTAGTAATTCGAATGAAAAACTATGAGCGATTTCGGAGACTTTTTTCTGAATCAAGAATACCTAAAGATCGCCGGAATGGGC
>Ga0074198_1002043_pt1 | contig 11600 bp, 12 predicted proteins | sample EPASupsiteSAE323_FD_64527 | JGI IMG/M metagenome (GOLD analysis project Ga0074198, IMG submission 64527) | Bioremediated contaminated groundwater from EPA Superfund site, New Mexico - Sample SAE3-23 | ecosystem: Environmental > Aquatic > Deep subsurface > Groundwater > Contaminated ...
TTTTGGGGCCCACCCTAGACCCCGAACGGAAGCGCCCACCCCGCCACCACCACGACAAAGCCCCGCCACAACGTTTTTGCCACTGAAACAGTAAACAAAACGTTAATCTCGCAATTTAAAGGGTACCACCCTTTAATCCGAGCCGCTTATAATACAAATACGCGCGTACTCGCATCACAAGCAAAACGGATAGAAGCTGTGGGAAGCAGCTTCCGCAACCACAAAAGGTCAACTTCGAATCATACTCCTATGATTTAACTAACCAACCATTTTTAGAGTACAGAACAGAAGTTAACAAAAGATGTATCTGTGATAGTAAAAAATGCATACAATATCTAGTGTGTAATGTTTCTAGCTCTTGATTTATGTCATGTCTTAATTGGCGGGGTGCAATTCTTTTTCTTGTGTTGGTTAGCTGTAATTTTAAATCAATGCAAGATTCTGCCGATAGTACGCTCTATGCAGGCGATTTGATACTTAACGTTCATTCATCTGATTTGTCTTTGAATAACAGATTGCAAAGTGAGTTCAAAGCCATCGCCAAGCCGGTATTAAAGAAGCCTTACCGTGTAGACATTCAACTAAACCCGGAGGCGTCTCCCGTTGTTTATGATCAGTGCGGCGCCGAAAAACGTTGGTATTCTTCGGTCACGGCTGATTTGATGATCGCCGACAAATCGAATGTTACTGTTTCTCACAAGCAAATTAAGGTGCGTTGTTCGTTTGATCCTCAAGGACATGCTGCGACAGAAGAAGCAGATGACGTGTTAATGAAAGATTTGGCGGGGCAAATTGCGAATATTATCACCCGTTTGCCATGATAACGCGTTTTTTAATTCTGATAATTGTTTGGTATCAGCGTCTTGTATCGCCTTACATGAATTGTTGTGTGTTTGTTGAATCTTGCTCTCACTTTGGGATTGCTGTTTTAAAAAAACATGGAGCCATAAAAGGATGTTATTTAATTAGTTTGCGTTTGCTGGCCTGCCAATCTTGGATTGTTGTTCCCTGGCGCGATCATGTTGTTTGTTCAGAGTGTTGATTAGAAAAAGGAAGATGTAGAAGGAGGTTAAAATCTAATCAGTGAAGGGGTTGATGGCGCGCAGTGTCCGTTTGATGTGTTCTAGAAAGTCATCGTCATCAGGACCGTGATTCAAGTCACTTGTGTTTTCGATGGAGAGAAGTGGTTTGAAGCTTTCTTGAGAAGAATCAATTTTTTGTTTATTTTTCTTAGGATGTTTTTTCATGGATATTCCTTGGAATGTGTTATTTTTTGTTTTTACGATTTATTATAACATTATTTTAATAAAATCGCAAGTATTTTTTAAATATTCCCGGAAAAGCGTTGTGTTAATGCATCAACAGTTTCTTGTGGGATTTTAGAGAAAACAAAAGCGGCATCATTGATTTTCCAGTGGTCCGTTATTGGCATAAGAAGGTCAGCAATGGCTTTTTGATTGTCGGGGGATATTCCTAGCAAATCAAATATGAAAAGAGCGCGTTCTGGCATGATGGTTTGCATGGTCACCGCGTAAATATAAACAAGGTGAAGACAGTGAGCTAACACGGACAAGGCTGCCTTGGGGTGATCATTTATCAGTTTCCATGGTTCTTGTTCCGCAATATAGCTATTTCCAACCCGCCACAAACTGCGCAATGCCTCCATGGCATGGCGGAATTTTAAAGCATAGAGCGACTCCACATACTGTTGTAATAAAGGGGCTATCTGTGCTTTTAAAGGGTCTGGCAAGAGGGAGGAGGGCAACCCGTTCGGACTATATTTTTTAACCAATGTGAATATACGGTTAATAAAATTGCCAAGACCTCCTACCAAGTCTTTATTAATGGTGTCTGCGAAGTGCTGAAAAGTGAAGTCTGTATCGTCCGTCTCAGGGATGTGAGTCATGAGATAATAACGCCAATAATCAGAGGGAAATAGATCTAAGGCTTGATCCAAAAAGACCCCTCGTTTTTGAGAGGTTGAAAATTTCCCTCCCGCATAATTCAACCAGCTCATGGACTTCAGATAATCAACCAATCTGAAATCTAATCCACTGGCTAACAGCATGGCAGGACAGAAAATAGTAGTAAAGGGAACATTGTCTTTAGCCATAAATTCAACGTACTGTGTATCAGATTCTTTCGACCACCAATTTTTATGCGCTTCCCCCAAGGTATCTTTTGTCATGCTGATGTAGGCGATGGGCGCATCAAACCATACGTAAAAAACCTTGCCCTCGTATCCTTCCTTAGGAACAGGAACGCCCCACGACAAATCACGGGTAATACAGCGGGGCTGAAGTCCTTCTTTAAGCCATTTATACGCAATGCCTTTGGTCATGGATGGCCAATCGGATTGCGTATCTATCCATTCTTTCAATGGGGCTTCCATTTGGTTGAGCAACAAGAACAGGTGCTTCGAATCGCGCACCTCAAGCCGACGACTACCGGAAATGGACGAATAGGGGTCTTTTAGTTCTTGCGGATCCAGTAAATGTCCGCATCCATCGCATTGATCTCCGCGTGCCTTTGTATAGTCACAGTAGGGGCAAGTACCCATGACATAGCGATCTGGCAAGAAGCGGCCGTCATCAAGGGAGTAGTATTGTTTTGTTATGCGTTCTTCGATAAACCCGTTTTTCTCAAGAGCCTTAAAAATTTCAATGGTCAAGGCGTGATTGGATGGGGAAGAACTTCTGCCAAAATAATCAAAACTGATAGCGAATCGTTTATAGATGTCTTTTTGCACTTGAAACATGTGAGCGCAATAGTCCTTAACAGGTTTTCCTGCTTCTTCCGCGGCGATTTCGGCGGGGGTGCCATGTTCATCTGTGCCGCAAATGTACAAAACCTCATGTCCCATTTGACGCAAAAATCGCGCATAGACATCGCCTGGCAACATGGATCCAACAAGATTGCCAAGATGTTTAATCCCATTGATATAAGGAAGGGCGGATGTGATCAGATAACGCATTACAATATTATTGGCTGGGGAACCTGGACTCGAACCAGAATCGCATGATCCAGAGTCATGAGTTCTACCATTGAACTATTCCCCACCTTCCATCATATTAAGGGAGTTTGTGGGGGTGTGTAAACAAATTGTCATTCTCACGAAAGTGAGAATCCATAAGGTTGTTTGTAATGCTGGATTTCGCGTGCGTTGAAAAACAAAGCAGATGTCTTGCCAAAACAGAGGAGATCTATCACACTAAAGTAAAGAACTTTTGAGTATAAAAACATGTCACATTTGGTTCCTATAGATGGGGGGGTGGGTGTACAGATCCCCCAACATATCATTTCAGCGGGGCATTTAGAGCATGCAGATTTATTGTTTGAAATAACCCCTTGTGGTGTGTTAATTAAGCCCGAACATCAGAAATTGTCCGATTCACTGCAAAGCAAACATCCGCGTAGTGGTTGGGCGAAGTATTATGCAGCACCAGAAAAAGAAGAAAACTTATTGCAAGAAGTTGATCATGAGTTTGATGAAGAAGATTGGCAATGGGAAGAAAAATAAAACGTTTTGATGTATACTTGATTGCGCTTGATCCTACAGTTGGTCGAGAAATCAAGAAGACACGTCCTGTGTTATTATTTCACCTGATGAACTAAATCATGGCTCATTGTTTTTAGTTGCGCCGATGACGACAAAACACAAATATTTGCCAACCAATATATCGTTGATCTTCAAAGATAAAGAAGCGGAGATTGTTCTTGGGCAGATACGAGTCATAGATAAAACTCGTATTGTTAAGCATCTGGGTATTTTAGATTTTGAGACCGAAGAAAAAATTTTAAATACACTTCAACACATGTTTCAAAGATAAGCTTTTTTGTCTTCCAGGAAGGCTGCGAAGCAGACTGTCCGGATTGTATTGGGAAAATGTGTTGAAAATTTACAACAGGATTGGTGTGGTGAAGAGAGGGAAGAAGCGGCGCTGCGACATGCTTATTTAAAAAGACCATACGACTAATCATCAAAGTAATTAATAGTAATTTCGATAGAATCCATATCAAACCCAAGATGAAAAATAAATTTCTTTTTAACTTTAGGGAAAAACACGTTGCCATTTGTGTGTTTTTTATGTAAATTATCGATTGTAACGAAATGATTTTGGTTTTTTAATGATTTTAAGTTTGTTGTGTGAATTAGCCTTTGCTGCTTCTCCAAGAACATTGTTGTTGCAGGATTTGGGTGATACTCCTTCGCCTCAGTTTCATGGTGGAGTGGACGATGCGTCACCTGACGATGCGTCACCTAATGTAGTGAAAATTCAAGGACAGATAGTAGCTGAACAAATGTTGCAGGAAAAAACGGCAGCATTGGAAGAGCTGGCGGCTAAACGTAACGCATTATCAATCGAAAGAAATACTTTAGAACAGAGGAATCAACAGGTGAAATTGGATTTAACGGCTGCGTTAGAATCCGTATCGACTGAGCAACAAATGGTGAAAAAATTGAAAAGAGAAAATGAGGTTCTTTTGAAAAGGTTTGCTTTGACCAAAAGAGCGGCAGAATTAACAGACGAGGATTTGTGCGAATTTGTCAGAAAATTTGAACGTTTAGCTGAAGATTTAGCTGCTGCAAACGTTGTTGTTCTGGGGACTGAGTTGAATGCTCAAGGAAACCCGGTGATGGTTGATGGACAACCAAAAACATTTAATCGTGTCGATCAGTTGAAACATTTTATAAGAGAACTTTCTGTTTCTGGAACTGCTGCTGAAATAAAAGCATCACTAAGAGATCCTGGTAAAAAAGAAGAAGCAGCAAAAAAGATCTTTACCTTGATGGAACAAATTAAAATCCAAATACAATAGTTTTTTTGGAGTAAAACATGATTTTTTATTACATATTGTTTGATTTTTTGATGGCAAGTCAACGGCCAAGATCAGACCGCTGGGGACGAGCTACTGCGGCAGCTGTAAGATCAACGCAAAATCATCAATTTTTAGATCCAAAATGTCTTTCTGATGGTGCTTTGGAGAGGCAACAAAAGCTCTTATGTTTACAAGAAAAATTGAATGCAAAACTTGATTATTTGAGTCAACAAGCTTTGTCCATCACTGGGTCTGGAAATTCTAAGTTTCTAACGGTAGATGATTGTTGTATGGGGATAAGCAGGTTTATAGCGTACAAGCGCTTTTTGGATGATAAACATAGAGAATTGGAGGAATTGAAAGAGTCTTTTGTGTTTGCTGCACAAAAAGTGATTGAAGAAGAATTGTATATTTTTGCAAAATCACGTAGACATAAGGTTCTTTCTGAGATTATTGAAAAAGCTCGGGTGCGTTTGTGTAGTATTACAGGGAAAGAAATGGCTGAAGTTGTGTTGGAAGGATCGGGGGCTGTTGCTGATTGTATAAAACAGTTGGACGGTATTAAAAAACAGTTGGTTGGTGAAAACGTTTCAAAGGACACAATGAAGAAAGCAAATGAGGACATTAACTTTATCATTATTTTAATGAGAAATCAAAAAGCTTCTATCTATCCGCGCTTAAAGGAAATAGCTCAATTAAAATGTGCAATACAGAATGTTCATAAAAAATGTTTAGAATTGCGTGAATTCTTTCAGTCGGCATTGGTTGTTAAAGAAATGTACGATAGATCGTACATAACAGTCATAAAAGCGGCAAAGGCAAGGCAATCAGAGAAAGAAAGTTTTCATGATCTCCAAAGGATAGAAGAGGCAGCAAGTTATGCTAAGGAAGTTGCGCCATTTTCGGCTATGCCAGAGGATCTTTCTTTTTCTCCCGAAAGAAAGAGGGGAAGAGGTTCTTCAGTAGTGTCCTTTGCGTATTCGGAATCTGTAATTCCGTCTTCTGCTGGAGATACACCTCCGATGCTTTCTGAAGAAGAGGTACAGGAGCATTTGAATGCTTCTCAGCATGAAGAAAATTTAGTGTAAGTAGATAGTGAATGTTGTTTTTATTTGGGTCTTGTTTTGCCTTGCATAAATTTTCTGTTTCTTTTGCTCTTCAGGCGATTAGTGCGAAAATTCAATATGTACGAAAGGCGTCTCCCAGATATTCTGTAAAAATAATTAAACTATCAAATCTTGGTGTAAGTGGTGATAGGATTTTATCATCTTCAGGTGAGGATAAAATTGGATTTTTACCTGCCTATTATCATAGTGATGGTGGATTTGATGAGGTTCTTAAGTATTATTTTGAAACAATTTTTGATGTTTCTTCGTTTGGTGATGATGAAAAGAAAATAGCACTCGAAAATTTTAAACAAAACATGAGAACTGTTTTTGAACTGACCGCGTATCAGGAATACAGAAAGGATGCTATCGATTATTCACATGCGTATACATCAAATCCGGCAGGAATGGGTAATCAGAAAGAACAAAGATTCCTGCGAAAACTGGGAAAAAAGAGGAAGTTCGGTTTTATTCATTGTCCAAGTAATAGTATACCTGGTGATGTCCTATCATTAACGCAGCCAGAGGGTTTGACTATTCGAAGTCTATTAGCAAATCAATCTGTTTTTTTATCTGAAGATAAGGTAGTTATTGCTGTGGGGGCAAAGGTTGAAAAATATGAATCTGGTTCCTTGAAGTCGTTTAAAATCGCCCGTTCTACCGACAATCTCAACCTCTCCCTCGATTATCTCGTTCGTGCGGGGATTGTTTCAGAAATGGCGGGTGGGAAGCCTATTGAGCTGTTAGTCATCGGGACGCAAGGGATTACCGAAGATGATATCCAAAAACGTATCGATCAGATTATTGGGGATGGAGAGGAATACAGAAAGCAGGTGATGGCAGCACTGCCGAATGAACGCAACTCTGCCCTGATGGGGGGGGTAGGGATATCCGCGGGCTATCACTATCACACCAAGAATTTTATTTGGAACCTTAGGGCAGGGGTGGATCATATTTGGGGTAAATTCAGACAAACGAGCCCCCAAGGTATGGACACGGAAAACACGCCTAAACTGGGGTGGGGGATTACCTTGGGGGCGGGTGCGGACTATAAATTTACTGAAAAAGCGACAATTGGTCTTGAGGCTGGTGTGCGTTTCAGTGAGTTTAAGATTCCTCAGAGCGCTAAGATTAAAGAAACAAAATCATCTTGGTTTATGGCACCTTACGCGCAGGTTGTTTGTGGATTTTATCCAACACCTGATTACAGTGTCAGCGTGTTTACGGGATACTTCTTCCCGCGTACTTTTTCGGTCAAAACACAGGGCACGCGTATTGGAGAGGGCACGAAGTGTCGAGTTGATGGAATTTTTGGTGGATTACGGTTCGCCCGATATTTTTAATGCTCCCCGGGCTTTACAGGATCTTGCGCGATAGCGCGTAGAGACTGTTTGAACCGGGGTCCAGTTTTTCTAGGTCCCGGTATTAACAGACTTTAAAGTGTTACCACATAAAAGTCTGTAACACCCGGGAAACCAGGTTCGACAATTATTTACTCGACCGTTACAGATTTTGCCAGATTACGCGGTTGATCGATGGAGCATCCGCGGGCAAGGGCGATGTAGTAGGCGAATAGTTGTAAAGCGATAATGGGGGCGAAGGGGGATAAGAGTTTGTCTTTGGAAGAGGGAATGCTTAAATGGGATGAGATCCCAGGCAGTCCGCTTTGCAGCCTTCTGGGATGACAACAGAGGACTTGTCCTTTGCGTGCCAGGACTTCTTGCGAATTTGATAGCGTTTTTTCGCTGACATGATCGTCAGCGATCAGGACAACAGTTAATGTTTTATCATCAATTAATGCGATGGGGCCGTGCTTTAATTCCCCAGCGGGGTAGGCATTGGCATTGATATAGGACAATTCCTTTAATTTTAGCGCTCCTTCTAAACACACGGGGTACATTTGGTGACGGCCGATGAAAAATATGGACTCTAACTGGTAAAACTGTTTAGCTAATTGTTCAATGGTCGGGGCTGTGTCCAAAATGGATTGAATGATCGCGGGCAATTCAGACATCAGTGTTGAAAATCGTTGACGCTCACCCGTCCAGTTTAATGTGACAAACAGTAAGCACACTAATTGTCCTAATAATGCCTTTGTTGATGCCACCCCAATTTCAGGGCCCACGCAGATAGGCAACACGACATCGACCATTTGCCCCAATGTACTTTCGATGACATTCAGGATGCCGATTGTTTTGATGTTTTGTTTTTGTATGGTTTCTAAGGCGGCAATGACATCAGCCGTTTCTCCGGATTGTGAAATGCAAATGCACATATCATAGTCGCGCGTGAACCTTTGATAACGGAATTCAGAGGCGATACAAACATCTGTCAAAATTGACGCATGTTCTTGCAACCAATAGGAGGCAATTAGGCCGGCATAATAAGATGTGCCGCATCCCAAGATTAATAACTTTTTGGGGCGATCAAGGGGAAAATCATAATTTTCTAGAAAGGTTTTTAAATTTTGAACGACTTCGGCCTGTTCATAAATTTCTTTCAACATAAAATGTGCGAAATGTCCTTTTGAAGGGACTTGATGTCTTTTTTCGATGGGGGTGAATTGAGGTGTTCCTTGGATCATATGATAGGTATGGTCGGGTGTGAAGCTGATGATGTCCCCATCTTTCAGGAAGCATACGGTTCCATCGGCAGCGTGCTGTGCAATGGCTAAAGCATCAGAGGCCAGCCAAACGCCATCTTGAGAAACGCAAAACACGAGTGGTGTCTTGAATCGTGTGGCGATGATTTCTCCATCGTGAAACAAAGCGACAATGGAAAATATGCCTTTTAATGTTGCGTGAAAGTTCTTGAAGATCTGTTCGCGCGAAGATCCTTGGCGTATACCTTGCGTAATGGTATGCGCAATGAGTTCAGAGTCTGTTTCTGATTGAAAAACAAATCCTTCAGCTCTTAGCTGTTTTTTGAGTTCTTCGTGATTTTCAATGACACCGTTGTGGATAATGACAGCCTCATCTCCTATGTGTGGATGGGCGTTAACGTCGTTGGGTTCGCCGTGTGTAGCCCATCTTGTGTGTCCTATGCCAAAGTGTGCTTGGGTGTGTATATCAGCTGTTGCCGCTTTAAGGGCTGTAATATTTCCCGCTTTTTTTGCAACGCGCATTTGTCCATTGATATCGACAAATGCCATACCTGTGGAATCGTATCCACGATATTCTAAGTACGCAAGATGCTGAGTAATAACCGCTACAGGATCTTTTGCTGTTTTTGTACTAAAACCGATGATGCCGCACATGTGAGGAATGTTTCGTTCTGCACTGTATTGTCCATGATATAACGATTTTCAAAGGTTCTCTATGAGTATTCGTTGATGGTTTCTGTAAATTTTGCTGAACTTGATTTTCCGATCATCACAGAGTCTTGTATGCTGATGTAATTTGAAAACCTTCAAAGATTATTTTTGAACAATCGTCTCGCTTGCGGCTCGGGACCCCCATACGGCATCACCGAGCCAACTGTGGCCCCCACCTCGCACCACCACGAACCACAGCTCTCCCAGTCGGTCGTTACGGTAACTTTCCGTTAATAGACCGATCGTGTCAGATTTTTAAATCTCATCACAATCAGGTACAATGACCACGTACGTAGGTCGTTGTACCCAATCGGGCGCGAAGGATTTCAAGGAAAAGACTGCTAAAAGCCAGTTCCCGAGCTGCGGCAACCGATCACAGTTAATCGGTTCCCTCCAAATCAGTCATTCTTACATTACCAATATAAAAAATCATGGTTAACATCTGTTTAAAAAGACGACGTGTTTTTAAAGATTTTATTGAAGTTCATAGAGAGTTCTCTCTACGGTTGAGAAGTAACTCTTTCCCATGACGACGCCATCTACCAAATATTGTGTTAATAGCGGAAAATTATCGTGCGTAACGCCTCCATCCACAAAGCACAAACCTTGAAATCCATGTTTTTTCACCCACTTTACTTTTTCAAGGTGAGCTTGAATCATCGTTTGTCCGGAAAATCCCGGGTATACAGTCATGATCAGCAAGCGATCTAGCGCACGCCAAAATGGTTTTGTTTTTGAAATATCGTAATCAGGATGAATAGCAAATCCCACCTGAATATTTGCCGTTTTAATGGATTCAATAATTTTTTCTATATCCGTACAGGCTTCAGGATGAAAAAAGATAGAACGTGGATTTAAGGTGATATACCGAGGTAAAAGTGCATCCAAACAATTGATCATCAGATGGAAATCCAAAGGGTGTTTTGTGTGTTTAGATATGCTGCGGACCAAATCCGGACCGAAAGCCAAATTAGAGACAAAGTGGCCATCCATGACATCGACGTGAAGCCCATCAATAGGTTCCATAGCTAATTTTTGCAATAAAAGTGCGAACCTGGTCCAGTCATGGTATGCCAATAAGGATGGCGTGATAAGAAGTTCGGACACTTAGGTAAGGCCCTGATAGCTAGCCCTTTTTTGTACAGATACATGGGGGACGACGTGTTTACGGATCAAATCAACAATGATACCTTCGCGGATACCTCGATCAGCTATTGTCAATTCCGGGATCTGAAGGGTTTCGAAGATTCCCAACAGAATAGCTGCGCCAACATTCATAAGGTCTTCTCGACTGGCAAATTCAGGAGGAATGACTTTCATTTTGTTGTTATCTAGATTTTTGCAGATGTTGACCATATCTTCAGTAGCCACTTTCAATCCGTCAATGCGTCTTCTGTCGTAAAATTCTAACCCTAGATGTAAAGCCCCAAAGGTTGTTACAGTGCCGGAAGATCCAATCATTTGAATTTGATCTTTTAATTCATAAATATTGTTTTTTTCAGCAAATGCCTTGAGGTCTTGGCAAATCTTTTCATGAACATGACTAAATATTTTTTCGGATGAAACATAACCAATCAAATTGTCATTGACGGTCACAACGCCATAAGGCAAAGAAACAGAATCGATAATTTCGTAAAAAGGTTGGAAAAGGTAAGAGTTGCGGTATTCCGTGTGTAATTTGGCCCAAATGATTTCGGTGCTTCCTCCGCCAATATCGAAGATAAGCATATAGGGTTTGCGCCAGTTCAGCATTTCGCAGCAGCCTAATAATGCCAGTTCAGCTTCTTGTGGACCTGTGATAATGTCGACGGACAAATTAAAGGCATCACGTACCATACGTACAAGATCACCCGTGTTTTGAGCTTGGCGACAGGCTTCTGTAGCCACGATTCGTAGATGGTTAACGCGGTAGTAGCATATCTTTTTATAACAAACATGCAAAGCATCCAGTGTTCTTTGAATGGCCGCTTGATCCAACACACCTGTCTTTGTGAGTCCATCTCCTAATTTAACAATGCGACAGAAAGAATCGATTGATTTCCAAGTGATGGGGGAAGTGTTGAATTTAAGGTAAGAACGTTTTTGAGGATTAATAAATACACGTGAAACTAGCAGGCGGCAAGAATTGGTACCGATATCAATCGCTGCCATGTTCATCACCCGATCGCCGCTATAGCGATATTGCATCCATCACATCATTCTGGGCATCTAGCCCCATTCTAGCTGTAATTATAGGGAAGATCTATAGAGACTATTTCGGGACAGCAATTCTCATTTTAGATTTTGTCCCTTGCAAACACGTCACTCATAAAGGCTAACAGGTGCTCCCAAGATTCAAAGATTTGTATAGACGTGACAAC
>Ga0074198_1002044_pt1 | contig 11599 bp, 8 predicted proteins | sample EPASupsiteSAE323_FD_64527 | JGI IMG/M metagenome (GOLD analysis project Ga0074198, IMG submission 64527) | Bioremediated contaminated groundwater from EPA Superfund site, New Mexico - Sample SAE3-23 | ecosystem: Environmental > Aquatic > Deep subsurface > Groundwater > Contaminated ...
GTGCCGTTTTCACGGCACATCGGAGTGTATAATATCTGATTGACGTTTAACTTGACCGCATCGTTGGTTATTAGATTATCTACGAAACGAAGCGCATCGGGCCCTTCAACCAGAAATTCTCCCATGTGCGACACATCAAAAAGTCCGCAGGAGGTTCTTACAAAATTATGCTCCTCATTCATCCCCTTAAATTGCACGGGAAGAAGCCAGCCCGAAAAATCGACGATCTTGCCGCCATGCTTCACATGGGAATCGTAAAATGGCGTTTTCTTTAAATTAGTCGTATCCATAGCCTACCACCCTTAAATTTAAATTAATACCCTGATAATCCATACTATGCTCGCTCAGGGCATTATAGATGCGTTCGTGCGCCGAAAATTTATAATACTAATGACGCATATAATAATATAAAACATGTCAATAACCGGAATTTTTTTACAGGCCTACTTAAGAAATAAACCCGCCGCAATAAAAATATAACTACGTAAGGTTCCTAGACAATTTACAACAAATTAATTTAAAATGCAATAGTTTTATAAAGTTTTATTAAAAAAGTATTTTCAAGCAATAAGCGATAAATAAAAAAATGGAAACACGAAATCATTCGTCTTCCAATATTTCAAAATTATTAAATTGGGCTGATATAATGGGGACATGATTCTCGCTTACGCGAGTAACAATAGCGCATGACGGACCGATTTTTAGCCGGCCTACGAACGCCGCAAGCGATTCATCGTCGCCTTCGGCGTACACTTCAACATCACCGCTGGAAAGGTTTCTTACAAAACCGCATATTTCATGGCTTACCGCCAGGCGCGCCGTAAAATAGCGGAACCCCACTCCCTGCACGCGGCCGGATATAAACAGATGGGACACGCCCATAACGATTGAACAAACCGCCTTATCTTTTTTTATAATATTCCATTTTTCAGCCGGATTATAAAATTTCGCCGGCTATCACTACGGCGTTTATATGATTAAACTTTCCGGGATCGGAACCGTAAGAGCCTATCGATTTAACCAGTCTGCCGTCATAAGTAAACACCTGTATGCGGTTATTCCAGGTATCGGCAATGTAAATATTTTTTTCGCCGTCGACTGCAACCGAACCCGGACTATCAAGCTTCCCTTCTTTTTGCCCTTTTGAGCCGAAACTAGAAATAAGGCCGCCGTTAGGATCGAAAATCCTTATGATGTGATTTCCGGTATCGGCGACGATGAGATTCCCTTCGAAATCGACGGCTATGCCGGAAGGGCTGTCGAAGCCCGGCTGCTTGCGTTCGGCTATTCCAAGCTCATATAATTTTCGCCATTTTGGATCGAATTTTATAACCCTGTTATTACCCGTATCGCAAACATAAATATGATTGTCGTTATCTATGGCCACATCTGCGGGCGTGTCAAGCCTTGTGTCGCCCGACATTTCAGCGCCTTCAAATTTCGAGACATATTTCGCGTCGCAATCAAAAATTTGAATGCGGTTGTTATATGAATCGACGACGAAAACAAGGCCTTCGCGGGACACCGCAAGCCCGCATGGATAATTGAACTCTCCGTTTTTACCGCCATGAGCGCCGAATGATAATATAAAATGACCGTCTTTAGTAAATTTTTGTATCCTGTTATTAGAAAAATCGGAAACATAAATATTTCCGAGCATATCGACGACGGCCTTTTGCGGATTGTCAAATTGAGCGCTCAAGGCGCCGCGCGAACCGAACGAACTTATAAATTTCCCTTCGCTGGTTATAAATTGTATTCTATTATTACCTGAATCTACGGCTATAAGACGATAATCTTTAAGGCTGAGCGCTTCGGCCTCGATAGGATGTTTCGACTGCTGCTCGAACTGCGATTTCGGCCGCGAATGGCTATCAACTACCGCTTCAACGACAGGCGGTTTAGGCTCCTGAACGTTTTTTTCGGCTTCGAGCGCTTTAATGCCGGCCGTTTTTAATTCGGTTTCATGCTTTTTATGTTGAAAGTTCCACGCACCCGGTTCAATATCGACATCTTTGATTATATCGCCGATGCGCGGCGAGCTTTTAAACTTATCGAAATTGGGCTTCCGGACGAGCGCGGCTTTTGGCTGCGCATCAGCTTCGCCATCTTCTGCGCTGCCAGAAACGGACGGCAATTCTTCTTTTTCAGATTCGACACTCGCGGACTTTTTTTCTTCACGCTTGTCTTCATTAAAAGAATCGGGAAGTTCCTGCCGCCCGGAGGACGGCGCTTGATCAGCGGCCTGCACAGCTTCCCGCTTTATTTCAGGCGTTTCGGCTTTAACCGGCGCCGTTTCTTCTCCAAAAACCCCATCCACCGGCTCGCCTTCGACGAAAAAATTAGCGTCAACGCTTTCTAACGACGGTTTATTTTCTTCAGAAGATGAAGCGTCAGGTTCCGAAGTCACGCTGCCGGGCGTTTTGCCTTTCATTATAATTTCGCTCAAAAAATCGGGAGTGTCCGCCTGGTTAAATGACCTTGAATCAAGAACGCCTGAACTGGTTTCATTAGAAACGGGCCTGGCCGCTTCTTCGGTTTTAAAGCGCGCGGCGCGCTTGGCGTTTATAGACTTTAAAAATTCAGGCGTTTCGGCTTGATTAAAAGATTTTAAATCAAGCGTCGCGAGCGCATCCGTTTCGCTGGTTTCCTGCAAAGACTCGCGTTTCGAAACATCCGAAGCGTTTTTTTCGGGCAGCGAAAACAAATCACTCTTTGACTCAGAGCCGCCGGCGGCCTGCCGGGCATTTATAAGAAGCGAAACCGCGTCGGTTAGCTTCACCGAAATTGCCTGACGGCTTTTCGCCGAGCCGCACATGACGCAAAAATTAGCATTTTCGGGGTTTTTATGACCGCATTCGCGGCATTTCGCCGATATATAGGCCCCGCACCGGGGGCAAAATTTCCAATCGGCCCCCGCGTCAAAGGCATTATTGCAATAATGGCACTTCATTTATAACCACCAGACCTTCGTTTGGGTAAAAAAATCCGGCGCCTGCCAGGCGCGTCAATCTTTGGCCTTTTTGTGAAGTTCGTTAATATAAGTTTCAAGCCTCGCGACTTTTTGTGAAAGTTCGTTTAATTCGGCTTTCGTTGCAAACCCGAACTCTTCGATAACTTTTTTTATCTCGCCTCTAAACTTCTGGTTAACATTGGCCGCTTCATTTTCGAACTTATTCATGAATTCAGACATAAGTTTCTGTCCTTCTTCCTTGGATACCTTTCCGGCCTTCACGAACTCGGCAAAAACTTTTTCGGCCGTCTCTTTTGTCATGAACGCAAAATTAAGGGCGTTATCCATTATTCTGGCTGAAAATTCATCCATATTAGTTAGTGCTCCTTATATTTTTTAAGACGGCAATTCGAAAACCGCCTATTTCGTTTCGACTTCTTTTTCTTTCTGACGCTGCAGCGGAAATAAAATCACGTCGCGAATCGACTGAGAATCGGTAAGAAGCATTATAAGCCTGTCGATGCCAATTCCAAGACCGCCGGTAGGCGGCATGCCATATTCAAGGGCCGTGATATAATCTTCGTCCATTTCTTTTATGTCTTCGTCGGTTTTGTTACGTTTTTCAAGCTGCGCTTTAAATCTGGCATGCTGTTCCTGCGGATCGTTAAGCTCTGAAAATGCGTTAGCCATTTCACGGCCGTACGCGAAAAGCTCGAAACGTTCGACTTCACGCTGTTCGTTTCCACGCTTGTTTTTTGCAAGCGGCGATATTTCTATGGGATAATCTTTTATGAATGTCGGCTGAATAAGGTGTTCTTCGACCTTTTCTTCGAAAATAATATTTATCAGTTCGCCGTGCGTGGTATGGACGTTTACGTCTTCGCGGCCCATTTTCTGGATTATTTCCCTCAATTTTTCGGGATTTTCAAGATCGGCGGCAGATATGCCTGCATATCTGGTTATGGCTTCTTTCATGCTAAGACGCGCCCACGGCTTTTTCAACGATATTTCGGTTCCATTATAAGAAATGGTTTCAGTCCCGTTAACCTGCATATTTGTCTGGCAGATCAAATCTTCGGTAAGATCCATAATATCGTTATAATCGGCATACGCCATGTAAAGTTCCATCATAGTAAATTCCGGATTATGCTTGACGGATATTCCTTCGTTTCTAAAAACGCGGCCTATTTCATATACGCGTTCGAACCCTCCGGCGATAAGCCTTTTCAAATAGAGTTCCGGCGCTATGCGCATATATAATTTCATCTGTAAGGTATTGTGATACGTTTCAAAAGGCCTTGCCGACGCGCCGCCATAAATAGGCTGAAGCACGGGGGTTTCCACTTCGAGAAAATCCATGGCGTTAAGATATTCGCGAAGCTTGCTTATAATTTTTGAACGCTTTATAAATACCGAACGGGAGGCTTCGTTGGTTATAAGATCGAGATATCTCTGACGATAACGGGTTTCGACGTCGGTAAGTCCGTGCCATTTTTCAGGAAGAGGGCGCTGTATTTTGCTTAGCAGCTCATATTCCTTTACCAATATGCTCAATTCGCCGGTTTTAGTCTTAAATACGGGGCCCGAAACGCCTATAAAATCGCCGACGCGAATATACTTGGCCATCGCGAACTTATCGTCGGGAACTTCACCCTTTTTTAAGTAAAACTGTATTTTTCCACTTTCGTCGCTTATATGGCCGAATATGGATTTTCCGTGTTCGCGCCATGAAACGAGACGGCCGGCCAGCGTGCATTTGACGTTTTCAAGCACCGTTCCGACTTCGATATCTTTGTATTTATCTGTAACTTTTTCTATACGGCAATCTTTTTTGTATGAATAAGGATAAGGGTTTACGCCGGAAGTCCGAAGCTCGTCCACAAGCCCCTTCATGCCCTTAATAATTTCATTTTCTTCCATCTGAGGCGCCTGCTGGCCGTGATCGGCCGGCGCATTCTTTTTTTGATGATCGCTGCTCATTTTAGGATATCCTCCAAATCAAGATTATAAAAATAGATGGGTTTATTTTATCAAATTATTGCCAAAAAATCAATATTTAAAAAAACTTCGCTCTTTATGCAGGAAAATAAAAAAAGCGAAATTAAAATCGCATTGCGATTGTTTCGCGCTGAAATATTATGGAAAGTTTCATGAAAAGACGCCTAAAATAAAACGTTACCGGCATGCAACGGCACATCACGGCTTTTTTAGGCGTAATATAAAATCATAACGCCTGTTTTTCGGAGGCGCCATTTTTTCTTTTCTCGCGTTCGATAACGAAAAGTTCGCCGATAGCTAAAAGCCTTGCCTGTATAAAAGTGGGCTTCTCGCTTATGACTTCTTCAAAATTATCGGTGGCATAGTCGATATTGCCGCTTTTTAATTCGACGAGCCCCATGTAATAATGCGCCGCCGGGTGCTTCGAATCGATTTTAAGGGCATTGCTTATGGCTTCGCGAGCCAGGCCGAGCTCGTCTATCTTATAATACGCATATCCGAGCATTATAGCCGGAACTGCGTTTATAGAAGATGCGTTTTGCACCGCCGTTTTTAAATATGAAATAGCGGACGCGAAATCTTTTAATTCAAAAAGCGCCTGGGACAGTGCGAGAAGAACGGTTTCATCATTCGGCGATTTAACCAGCGCTTCACGCAACGCTTCGGCAGCTTCGCCATAGCGCTTTTCGTCCGCCAGCGCCATGCCTTTTTTCTTTTCTTCGTTCGATGTAAAAAGCGACTTGAAAAAACCTATCATTAATTCCTCACGGCCTTTAAATGAAGAAGCGGATCAACCGATTCGGGCTCGCCTGTTTTAGCGTTTATGTTTCTTAATTCAAAATAAATTTTTCCGGCGTTATCGACGCTCTTATCGCCGCCCACCGCTATTTTCTGAGAATTTTTTACGGCGTCGCCTTTTTTAACGAGGTTTTTTGAATTAAGCCCGTAAATCGAGAACATCGCATTCAAATGATCTACTATTATAAGATTTCCATAACCCTTCATTTTTCCGGAATACACGACCTCGCCCGCGCCGACGGACTTAACCGGAACGCCCGGCGTTATTTTTATATAAATGCCTTTTGAAGCCGGTGAAAATTTGGAAATGACTTTTCCTTCAACCGGCCACTCAAGTTTTTCAGCCTGCGCTGCGGACTCTTTCGTCTTTTTCGCCCCTGGCTTCTGGGCGTTAAAATAAGCTTCGCGCCTGGATAGCAGAACAGACGAAGAACCGGGAATAAAAACGCGCTGATTTTTTACCAACGGTTTATTTTCAGATACCGACGGATTATATTTTTTTATGGCCTGAATCGATATCCCATATATTTCTTTTAAGCTTAAAAGAGATTGCCCGGCGCTCACCACATGAACCACGCCGTCCGTCGAATCCGACGGCGTCTCGTAGTCGCGCGACGTATAAGACCTGTCTTCGTTTTTGTCGTAAGATACGCGGCCGTCGTCGCCGCCCGTTCTTTTACATCCAGTGTTGCTAAGCATTACTAATGCGCAAATTAATAATAAAATTGCCTTATTTGTTCTGATCACCTGATTATATCCTCCTCTTAATTTGCTCTATGGAATCTTCCGCCGAATTTCTTATTATAACGTTTCCGTCGCTTAAAAGCTCGGTTAAAAGGGGTATCGTCGAATCGTTTCCTATTTTGCCGAGAAGCCTTGCCGCTACGACCTTAATGGTCCATAAATCGTCGCTTAAGGCCCTTGACAGGCTGAGCAAAAAACGCGAATCGACGCTTTCTATAAGCGAACCAACCACTATATCTATAAACTTTAAATCGTTTTGCTGCCTCAAAAATTTTAAAACCGGTTCGAGGACCTCCGGAGTGCCTATGCTGCCCAGCGCGCGAACGCAGTCTTCGCGCACGCGTTCCGACGGATCTTCAAGAAGGGGCACTATCGAATTTATGACCTCGAAAGCCCTCGTTTTTCCAAGCGCTTTTACGGCATTGCCGCGAACGCAATCTTCGGCATCGCCTAACGCCAGCGTCAGGCTTCTTATTACCTGTATAGCGCCTATTTCGCCTAACGCAAATGCGGCTGAAGCCCTTTGCCATTTATCTTTTTCTTTCAAAAGCATGTTTTCGAGCGCGCCCACCATTCTTATTCCGCCGAATTTCCATAGGGTCTTTGCGGCGTTCGCCTTAACCCTGTTATTGGAATCGTTTTGAAATAAAGGATATATCAACTCGACTATTTCCTCGCCGCCGAGCATTTCGAGCGATTCGATGGCGTTGGCGCGCACGCGGGAGTCGGTATCTTTAAGGGCGAGTTCGACCGTCTTCATATATTTTTTGTCGCCTGTTTTTCCGAGAATTTCGATTATAGTGGCTCTGACTTTATTCGATTCTTCGGTTTTATAGCATTCCACTATCGAATCGATGCACTTTTTGTCGTTGAAATGCCCCGCGACCTTGACCGCGCAAACTCTTATATTTTCCGATTTATTCCTGAAATGGCCTACGATCAAATCCAGCAGCTGACGGGCATCGATCATGCTTATCGCGTTTAAGGCCTCATATAAAACGCCCTCGTTTTCACTGCGAAGCGAATCGCGCAAAAAATCTATAATTTCGCCGTCTGAAATCTTCAGTTTGCCAAGCGACCTGCAAATAAAAAGCCGCACGTTATCATCGGATGTCGAAAAATTTTTTTTCAAATTCGAAACATCCGCCGGAGTTATCAGCTTTTCCAACGAGCCGATCGCAGCCGATCTTAACTTTTCGGACGTAGTCCGGAGCAGGCTTATAAGCGCGGCGGTAACCCTGGGATCGGGAAAAGACGCAAGCGCCTCGACGGCTTTGGCCTTTATGTCCTCGTCTTCATTTTTAACGGTCTGTATGACGGCGCCCAGCGCCCGCCTGTCGCCTATTTTTTTCAGGGCGTCAAGGCAGGCTATTATAAGGCCTTTATCGGTATTTTTTAATATGGTGAGCATAAGCGGCTCGACGTTCTGCGCCAGTCCGAGAGCCCCAAAAATATTTGCCACGCATATTTTTTTGGGGACATCGTCGGTCTTTAAGAGAATGAAATTCAAGCGCTTTAATAAAAGCTGACCCTCGCTGCGCCATAAAATATTGGCCGCATTTACGCTTATTTTTTCATCGCCGCTAAAAAGCAACGGATATAAAAGCGACGAAGATCTCTCGTCATTTTTATCGGAAATATATTTAAGCGCCAGCATCTGCACCGACGGGCTGGGATAAGTCAAACACATCGGAATGATCTGAAACACATCTTCGAAAGAGCCGAAATCGGCGATCAATATAAAAATAGCCGATTTTACCTGCTCGTCGTCTTCTACCTGAAAGAGCTGTATTAGCGTTCCGACGCATTTGGAATCTCCGATTCGCCGCAGCGCCTTGACAATCTCGATTTTAACCTTAACGTCAGATTCGAACATTGTCGCAAGGAGGTATTTGGTCGATTTCGGGTTCGCCAAAACGCCAAGGGCATGAATTATATCCAGCCTCATGGTAAGATCAGGCAATAAATCTACCAGCGCATCGACCGCCTGTTCCGAACCGCTCTGACCAAGAAGTTTTATGGCTTCACGTTTTTCGTTGACGGATTTACTCGCGCTCTTAACTTTTTCGATTACGCTTTCAACATTAATAAACGACAATTTTTACCTCTAAGCTTGCTAACCGATGAGAATTTTATCGCTCAAATCTTCGCCTTCAATCTTATCCAGGTAATCCTGGCTTAAGCCGAGCAATTTAGCAATAGTTTTCGCGATACATGTAAACCCTTTGATTGTATTTAGATTCAAATTTTTCTTTACCTTGCTGCCGCATATTAAAAGCGGAACATATTCGCGGGTGTGATCGGTAGTTTTAACATAAGTAGGATCGCAGCCGTGATCGGCGGTTATCATTAGTATATCGTTTTCGTTCATATTTTTCATAATTTCGGGAAGGTGGCTGTCGAATTCGATAAGCGCCTTGGCGTAGCCGTCTACGTCGCGCCTGTGGCCGAAAACCATATCGAAATCGACAAGATTCGTGAAAATAAGGCCTGCGCTGAATCTTTCGATATAATCGACGGTCTTTTTAATTCCGTCCAAATTGGATGTCGTGGTAACGTAATCGCTGACTCCGCGCCCCGCGAATATGTCGTATATTTTACCGACTCCGGCGGTGCGCACGCCTGACTGCTTCAAATAATCGAGCAAATTTAAAGGCGGTTCGAGCGAATAATCGTGGCGCCGGGGGGTTCTCTTATAGGCGCCGGGTTTGCCTTCAAAAGGACGCGCTATTACGCGGCCTACCGCATGCTTGCCCCTGAGCAGGCCGCGCGCGGCTTTGCAATATTCGTATAATTTTTCTATCGGGACCGTCTCTTCATGGGCCGCTATCTGAAAAACCGAATCGGCCGAAGTATAAACTATAAGCGCTCCGGTTTTCTGGTGCTCTTCGCCGAGACGTTCTATTATTTCGGTGCCTGAAGCGGTGCAGTTTCCAATTGCCTTACGTCCGGTAAGCCTTTCGAATTCCTGTATCACTTCCGGCGGAAAACCGTTCGAATATGTCGGAAACTCACGTTCTAATTTTACGCCCATCATTTCCCAATGACCTGTCGTAGTGTCTTTTCCGGGGGAAAGTTCCTCCAGCTTCGCGTAAGCGCCAAGCGTTGAATCGCATTTAGGAAGGCATGTCACCGTATCTATGTTCGATATTCCAAGCGAAACAAGATTATCTACTTTAAAATTTTTATAATTTTTTCCGATATTCGAAAACGTATTAGAACCCACATCGCCATACTTATCGGCATCCGGCATCTGGCCGACACCAACGGAATCAAGCACTATTAAAATTACTCTCGCAATTCCTTCTTTTGACTTATTCGGCATTACATTCTCCTAAAAAATATTTATTATATATTTTTCTTTAAAATCTCCGGCCCAAACTTTCGCCGCGATTATTGCCATGTTTCGTATATCTTTTCTATGGCCTCCGCGCTGACGCAAAATACGCTTCTTGATTTTTCGTTTCTAGCCTCATAAAAAAGCTCCGGCAGGCTGGCCGCCCGGCCCTTATGATCGGCTTCTGAATTAAAACGGCATTCTTCTTTAATGAGCTTTTTAACGAGCCTTATCACATCTTGAATGTTTAGCTTAGTATTATACCTTAAAGAAATTATTTTTACAAGAAAATTCCACAAATCAGGATTGTCGAGCAGCGGGTATATCAAATTATGGCAAACTCCGAATGTGTCCATCATATAATAAGCCACCTGCATATTTCTTGAAAGTTCAAGCTGGCCGTCAGGTTTATTGCCCGCTACAAAACCTCCGGCTTTTTGCACGCTGACCGGCACCGTGAATCCCGCGCTTTTTTCCTCCGCCCCTATCGGCGAACTTAAGTACGAAACGCCCAGTCCCATAAGCGCGCGCGGATCATACGGCGGCATAGCTTCATTCAAAATGGTTAGCGGCGGCTCTTTTCCTACGGCGGTGGCGGCCGCGTATTCGCCTTTCAACAATATTTTTCCCATAAGGGTCTGCTTTTCGATCTCGTTGAGACACTCACAGACGATTTCGGCGGGTTTCCCTTTAAGGACGCCCGAATGTAATATTTCGCCTATGGCATACGAAAGTTCGATGAAATCGAGGCCCTTTTCACGGCAAAAATGAAGCAATTTAGCCATCAGATCAATATCATAAATTTCATTCATAGACATAAAAGAGGCAAGATGTTCATATTCGAGATAAGCTGTTTTTTGCTTCTTTTCATTGCAATAAACGTTCTTGCATTTAACCGGGCAGCCCTCGACGCAGGATACCCCATATTCGCCTTTTTTCTTAAGTATCGCTTCGCGCAAGGCGGCGCCTGAAATTTTATTGACGTCGGCGGAATCGAATTTGGTAAATCTAGCGATCGGAAGCGCTCCGCTTTCGTATAACGGCATAACCATAGATGAAGTGCCATAAGGCATTATTTGTTCGCGAACGACCGGATTTTTAAGCGTCCCTTCGCAATAAGCCTCGCAAAGACGTTCATATTCGGCTTTTTTATCGGCCGTAAACATTCCGCAAAATTCCTCGCGTTCAGAATTGTCTATAACGATAGCGTTCACTCCGAACTGACGCATCAAAAGCCCGAACCCTGAAGAAAATTGAACGTCGGGGTTGCCGGCCGCATCGTCGGCGGAAATCGTGGCTATATGCGAATCGAATGCGGCCATCGGCCCTTGAATTAAATAAGAACAGTTATCGCCATGAATATCTTTTAATCTCGCTGCGAATTCATATGAATTCAACCCGAGAAAATTCTCTGCCGATAAAAGCTGGACGTTGCCCTTTGAAATTTTTATAAGATAATGGTATCCGGGCGCCGGCCCTTCTATAATAATAGCGATTATGCCGAGGCCCGCAAGCGCCCTGGAAGTGCGGCACGGATGCGTAATGATTTTTATGCGCTCGCTCTTCGGGCTTTTCGCTCCGACGCTAAGGCAATCGGCGGCGCATACTCCGCTTCCGGCAAGAGCGGCCGGAGCGATTACAATTTTGTTATATCCCCCGCGGGGATTAGACCTTGCGTCGACTTCCGAAGTTAATATCGAAGAACACAAAGCGCGGCCGAATAAGAAAGGCCTTTCGCGATCATCGGCTTTTTCGAGCGTTTCGTAAAT
>Ga0074198_1002046_pt1 | contig 11592 bp, 9 predicted proteins | sample EPASupsiteSAE323_FD_64527 | JGI IMG/M metagenome (GOLD analysis project Ga0074198, IMG submission 64527) | Bioremediated contaminated groundwater from EPA Superfund site, New Mexico - Sample SAE3-23 | ecosystem: Environmental > Aquatic > Deep subsurface > Groundwater > Contaminated ...
GATTTAAGTTATACAAAGTCGGTTTCTAGGTTCGCAAGAAATACTGCCATAGTGCTTCAAAAGGTAAGAGAACTTAAAGAGCTTGGTGTTGAAGTAAGATTTGAAAAAGAGAATATAAATACACTTTCGGGGGATGGAGAGCTGATGCTTACCGTCCTCTCTTCTTTTGCTGAAGAAGAATCACGAAGTGCAAGCGAAAATGTAAAGTGGCGTGTTCAGAAGAAATTTGAAAAAGGTGAATTGATTATCAGTACTAGTAGATTTCTAGGCTATGATAAGGATGAATATGGAGACTTAATTATAAATCTTAATGAGGCTGAAGTGGTTAAAAGGATTTATTCAGAATATTTATTAGGGAATGGAACATTCAAGATTGCCAAAATACTAAATGCTGAAAGAGTCCCCACAGTTACAGGTGTTAAATGGAGTGATTCATCAGTTCTCCAAATTCTTAAAAATGAAAAATACAAGGGTGATGTGATTCTACAAAAAACATACACACCAAACTATTTGAGTAAAAAGAAGAAGAGAAACCTTGGCGAGATGGATAGCTTTTATATTGAGGATAATCACTCGCCTATAATTTCAAGAGAAGATTGGGAACAGGTTCAGATTGAAATGAAAAAACGTGCTGAATCAAAAGGAAACTTTAAAGGTTCGGATAAATATAAAAACCGTTATCCATTAACGGGAATGCTTATTTGCGACAAGTGTGGAGCAACACTAAAGAGGCGAACCTGGAATAGTAAGTTCAGTTGCAGAAAGATTGTGTGGCAATGCAGTAATTACATTATTAATGGAAAAGAAGCCTGTGAAGGCATAAAAATTGAAGACAGCGTTATTTCAAACGTTAAAATATATGAACCGACAGTTGTAAAGGAGGTAATCAAAAATGGCAAGAAGCATTACAGTTATACCAGCAAGGGCGAACAGGACGAGTCTTGCAGAAACTCTGCAACCACAGAAAAAGAAAATTGCAGCATACTGCAGGGTTTCGACAGATCAGTTAGAACAGTTATCAAGCTATGAAGCACAAGTAAATTATTATACTAATTTTATCAATAGCAGTGCTGAGTATGAAATGGCTGGAGTTTATGCCGATGAGGGGATTTCAGGAACAAACACCAAAAAGCGTGAACAGTTCAATAAAATGATTGAAGATTGTAAGTTAGGGAAAATAGACATGATTATAACTAAGTCTATATCAAGGTTCGCAAGAAATACTCTTGATACTTTGACGAATGTAAGGCTACTCAAGGATTTAGGAGTTGGTGTTATTTTTGAAAAAGAGAATATTAATACCTTGGATAGTAAGGGAGAAGTTCTTTTAAGCATTTTGAGCTCATTGGCACAGGATGAGAGCAGGTCGATTTCTGAAAATTCAACATGGGGACTAAGAAGAAGATTTGAACAAGGCAAGGTGATTGTGAACCATAAAAAGTTCTTAGGATATGATAAGGATGAGAATGGGAACCTTATTATTAATGAAAAACAAGCCAAAGTTGTGATAAGAATTTTCAATGATTTTCTTAATGGCAAAGGTCCAAACACGATTGCAAAAGAGCTTGAAAAAGAGGGCATTCCTAACTGGAACGGCAAAGCTAAATGGTATGAAAGCAGCATAAGAAAAATGCTTGGCAACGAAAAGTACAAAGGTGATGCACTTTTGCAAAAAACCTATACAGTTGATTTTCTTACAAAGAAGAGAGTTGAAAACAATGGTGAGGTTCCTCAATACTATGTTGAAGAGAGCCATCCTGCCATAATAGATAAGGAAATGTGGGAATGCGTCCAGCTGATGATGGAGAGGAAGAAAACAAATATACAAAGCAACAAAGTCAACAAGATTGATTATGCCACAGAAGATAATCCATTTGCAGGAAGAGTTGTCTGTGGACATTGTGGTAGCAACTTTGGGAGGAAGGTTTGGAATTCTACAGACGAAAAACTGAGAAGAATCGTTTGGAGATGCAATAAAAAGTATAAAGTAAAAGGTGAAGTTGGTTGTGAGAATAGGCATATTGATGACAAGCTATTATATCTAGCCTTTGTAAATACATTCAATACTATTTTAGAAAATATAGATTATTTTATGAGTAAGTGGAAAGGACAAATTGAAGGAGATGATATTCTGCGAAAAGTAAATGCAAAAAGGTTTATTGCTACTTTTCAAGATGCCAAGTCTATAGATCAGTTTGATACGAATTTGTATTTTAAGCTGGTGGAGAAAATAACAGTTCAAGAAAATAAATTGATTGTAAGTCTACTAGATGGAACTAAAATGGAATGCGAGACTGAATAAGAGAACTACTTTAGACTAGTTGAGGGGAGTGAGATTTAGGTTAGTTATTTAATATATAAAAATAATATTATTGAGCAAGATTCATTATAAAACATACATACAAATAAAAAAGTACGCTTATAATAAAATCAGCGTACTTTTTGTTTGTATTTATTAACCAAGAATTGCTTTTAAATCTTGTTCAGGAGTTGATATAGGTTTAATATCAAACTTTTCAACTAAAACATTGAGAACATTTGGAGAGAAGAAAGCAGGTATTGAAGGCCCGATATATATGTTTTTGATACCTAATGCTAATAGCGTAAGAAGTATACAAACTGCTTTCTGTTCATACCATGATAGAACAAGAGTTAATGGTAGTTCGTTAACACTACAGTTAAATGCCTTTGAAAGTGCAAGTGCAACTTGAATTGCTGAATATGCATCGTTACATTGTCCCATATCCATAATTCTCGGAAGACCACCAATTTCTCCTATATTTAAGTCATTAAATCTGTATTTTCCACAAGCAAGAGTTAAGATAACTGTATCACTTGGTGTTTGTTTGACAAAATCAGTATAATAATTTCTACCAGCTCTAGCACCATCGCATCCTCCAACTAGGAAGAAATGCTTAATAGCTCCACTTTTTACTGCGTCAATAACTTTATCTGCCACTCCAAGAACAGTATTTCTTGCAAATCCTGTCATTAGCTCAGAACCGCCATTTATTCCTGTGAAATGCTTATCTTCGTTCCATCCACCAAGTTCTAAAGATTTATTTATTACTGCTGAAAAATCTTTGTTTCCATCAGAATCTTCACTAATGCGGGCTAGATTTGGAAAACCAACTACTGCTGTAGTAAATACTCTATCTGAATAACTTGGACGTGGCATCATCAAACAATTTGTTGTGAATAAAATTGGAGCAGGTATGTTTTCAAATTCTTTTTGCTGACTTTGCCATGCTGTTCCGAAATTACCTTTTAAGTGAGAATATTTCTTTAATTCTGGATATCCATGCGCAGGAAGCATTTCACCGTGAGTGTATATATTAATTCCTTTATCTTTGGTTTGGTCAAGAAGTTGCTTTAAATCATGCAGATCGTGGCCGCTTATGACAATGAACGGTCCTTTTTCCACGTTGGTTGTAACTTTTGTAGGAACTGGATGACCGTAAGTAGAAGTATTAGCTTCATCTAAAAGAGCCATACATTTTAAGTTGATATTCCCAAACTCCATTAATAAATTCAACCAACCTTCTATAGAGTGGTCTTCACCTAATGCTCTCATACCTTTAAAAAACCATTCCATAACCTCTGTATCTTCTTTTCCAAGTCCATAAGCATGCCAAGCATAAGCTGCCATACCACGAAGTCCTAAAAGTAATGTTGAACGTAATGATACAATATCTGTATCGCCACTCCATAAACTTTCCAAAGGAAGATTGTCAGCTCCACCTAATATTTCTTTCTCTTTATTAACCCTAGTTGTCAAATCATCAATTCTTAATGGGTCAAAATTTACATTTGTAATCGTCGCAAATAGACCTTCCATCATAAGTTCATTTGCAGTTTTTGTTGCATTTTTATTTGTTGCAGCTCGAGCTAATCCGACTAGTGCACAGGTAAGCTCATCTTGCTTATTTGCAACATCAGGTTGCTTGCCGCATACCCCAACATTGGTACAACCTTTACCACCTGCAGTTTGCTCACATTGAAAACAAAACATATTACTCATTAAAAAACCTCCTTATAGGTAAATCTAGATTATATTTATAAATTCATTTGGCTTGGAGCTTTTACAATAAAGAATTCCAATAAATCATCACTTGTATTGGTTATAACCATTTTAGTGTTAAATGGAATATTAATTATATTGCCACTATTATAAGTAATAATTTCTTGTTCGTTTAGCTTTAAAGTAATATTACCCTTAACAATAATCAAATACACATTTGAATTTGTATAATGTTCAGGGACTGCGTCACCACTATAAAGAATGACATGGTTTATTGCTACAGGTACCTCTTGAACTATTTTTTCTATTGATTTACTATCTGAAAATGTGTAGGGAAAAATCTTTTCAATCATATTTACACCTCTTTATTTATTTTTATTAATATTGAAAAAATTATACTATTTCTAATCATTATTACATCTACTTATATGTTATAATAATTTACTTATTTATAAAATAAATTCAATAATATTAAATATTATAATGTATTGTATTTTTGGGACATTTTCTAGTGCACTCAAGACATAAAAGACAGAAACTTTTATTTATTGAATAAGCATCATTTTTATCAATAGCTAAAGCAGGACAAACTTTTTTACAAATACCACAACTTATACAATTATCTGTATTAATTTTTAAGTAGTGTTTTGATTTTGAACCTGCAATACTTAAAATAGTTCCATAAGGACAAATGTATCGATGCCATAGACTTTCGGAGTAAAAGACGCTTATTACAATACCAAAAGTAAATAAAAATGGTAAGACTGGCAGCCTTTTACCGGTAAACATAACAAAGATAAATATTATCAAAAAAAGCAATAAGACAATATATCTAACAAAGGACTTAGTTAAAAATGAAGGTGAATTAAAACTTTTTATTGAAAACCTTTCCTTTAATTTAGCAACTATTTTCATAACAGTATTAATAGGACAAATCCACCCACAGTAAAAACGTCCAAAGAACAAAGCAATTATTATACCTGCAATAAATATAACCATCCATAATTGAACTTTACCAATAATCATGAAAATAATAAACAAGGTTAAAAACATTATTTGGGATATAAGTTGTAAAACTTTTGCCATATTACACTCACTCCTCAATTATATCACCTTCTGTTGATATAGTTATAACATTCCATGGAATCATTTTGCCACTATTGATTAACGCATTTTTTGCAGCATTAACTATGCCACCACAGCAAGGAACTTCCATACGCAATATTGTAATGCTTTTAATTTCATGTTGACTCAATATAGATGTCAACTTTTCTGAATAATCAATATCATCAAGCTTTGGACAACCAATTAACGTAATTTTGTTTTTCATAAACTTTTGGTGAATATTTGCATAAGCAAATGCGGTACAATCTGCTGCAATTAATAAATGAGCATTATCTAAGTACGGAGCACTTGGTGGTACTAACTTTAATTGGCAAGGCCACTGTCCAAGTTGAGAAGGCATATTATCGTTAAATTGATTTTGTGATGGTTCGCATTGTTCTTTCTTTATAACTTTTGCATGAGTACCTGGACAACCACAAGCTAAAGTATTCTCAGATTTTGATTTAAGCTTATTCATATGGATTTTAGCAGCTTCTTCATCATAAGCCACAGTCTCTTTTTCCCCAAGGGTTATAGCCCCCGAAGGACACTCAGGTAGACAATCACCTAGACCATCACAATAACTTTCAGAAATCAAATGTGCTTTACCGTCTATAAGTGCTATAGCACCTTCGTGACAAGCATTAACACAAAGTCCACACCCGTTACATAGTTCTTCATTTATAGTAATAATTTTTCTTTTCATATCAAATAACTCCTTTTTGTATTTTGTTGATTTTATAAATAGAGTATATTATAATCAAATAAATAAGTCTGTATCCTGGGATACAAAAAAGGTGGGCAAAAAATGTTTGAACAGTATTCTGAAATATTTCTCCAAATAGTTTTGTTTCAAGGAATAGAACTCAAAAATATAAAAACTATGTTAGATTGTTTAAAACCTAAATATAGCTGTTATAATAAAAATGAGTATGTTATTAATTTTGGCGATAATTTTTACAGCATTGGTATAATGCTAAAAGGTGAAGCAATAGTAATAAGAGAAAATGCTGCAGGTAACAGAACTATTATGACATATTTAAAACAGGGAGATATATTTGGCGAGATATTAGCTTTTTCAAACCAAAGTAAATGGCCTTCAACCGTTCAAGCACAAGAAAAATGTGAAGTGTTATTTTTATCAAAAGATAAAATAATAGGTCAATGTGATAATATTTGTTCATGGCATAGAATTTTAATACAGAATTTTTTAAAGATAATATCTGAAAGAGCAATAATGTTAAATAAAAAAGTTGAATATTTAACAATAAAGAGTATGAGAGGGAAAATCAGTACTTATTTACTGGAGCAGTCTAAAAAAATCGGCAGTTGTAGTTTTGTTTTACCTTTGAACAGAAATGAACTCGCAGATTTCTTTAACGTTTCAAGACCTTCAATGTCAAGAGAAATGTGCAAAATGAGAGACGAGGGTGTGATTGATTTTTACCTAAATGCTTTTAAAATTTTAGATTTAGAAGCATTGAAGATGAGTAGTGATTCTTAGGGGTTGATTTTCCATAATTCTTTTGCAAATTGAAAAACGCCCTTGATATTATAGCCTAGCAACCTAAGGAAAACTGATGATAGGTTCAATTATCAGTAATATCGTTAACTATTGTTTTGAGTTCAATAATTGTTAGATAGTAAAAGTAATTATTTAGAAATATAACTACTCCTTGACAAACACTATGTTTAGAGTGATTAATGCTTTTCAAGGAGGGATGTAAAATGACAGATGCACAAAGACATAAAATCAAATCAATGCGTTTCCAAGGATTTGGATATATGCAAATAGCAAAAGTTACTGGTTTATCAAGAGATTCAATTAGGGGCTATTGTGTAAGAAATGGTTTAAATGGGTTTGCAAAAGACTTAATTACTGAATATCGTATTATACTTGAAGAGGAATTTGAATTTGAACTTTGCCCAAATTGTGGTAAGAAAATCGAACAAACTAAAATAGGACGCAAGAGAAAATACTGCTCGATGGATTGCAAAAGAGTGTGGGATAAAACTCATAGAAAACCATATGCTCTTTGTTGCGATTATTGCGGAAAAGAATTTAAATCTTTAGGCATTAAGGGACGAAAGTATTGTTGTAATGATTGCTATATTAAAGATCGTTTTTGGAGAAATGAAGATGCAGCTGAGGTAGCTAAGCAAATTTTAGAGTTTAAAAAAGTAAGTCGCTTGCCAAAGTGGCTTAAAGAGCTATTGATGTGATATACTTAATATTAATTTTTTAAAGGTGGGTATATAACCATTATATGGAACAACGCAAAAAGCAAGAATGGGTATACGCAAATGCTTTTCTGCAAAAATGAAATTTCAAACTAATTTGTGTGGCTTTGAAAAATGAAAGAGTGCAGGAAATACTTGATATTTAGGGGATTTGCGTACTGACCCTCGAGGACACACGTATAAATTTTCTGAGTATTTGTATCATCTTCTAGCCACAACACACGTCGAGACATGTAGCCTCTTGGTGAAGCAAATCTGAACTTAGAGATACAGTCCGCATTGCGAGGAAGGGGTACCTTGATTGAGCCTCTTTTGGGTTCAAAACACTGAACATCATATGGAAAATTGGTTTGAGTCACGAAGACTTATGAAATATTATGTTAATTTATGCATAATGCAATAAAATATTGACTGTAAACAAAAAAATCGGCTATTATAAAGATAAAACATACTTCTAGGAGGGAGTTAATGGAAAATTCTTCTTTAGCTCTACATAAAAAAAGATCAAAAGTGATAGTGCCAGTCTTTGCAGCAAATTCTTCTACGGGTTATACCCGATTCAAAAATTCCTCAGATTCTTTAACAAAGCGGGATTATGTAGGTAATCTCGAGGATTTGGCCTGTGTAATTCACTTTTTACGGGATATTGGTGTAACCAATATTGCGGAGCTACCCTTTACCCAAAAACATCAAAGTACTACAAGTCCATTTTCTTCATCTTTATTTGGGTTGGAACTTGACTATCTGGTTTTGGAAATGGTTCCTGAAGTGCAGGAAGATCCTGAGTTATTAGCTATGATTCCTAAAAGATCTTTAGTTTATGAAAAAGACATGTGTTGTAGTTTCGATATACATCGGGAAGCCAGAAGGACTATTCTGGAAAAAGCTACAAAAAGGTTTCTAAAAAAAATTCAATTAGATTCTGATTTTGAACGTGCAAAAGCTTTTACAAAATATGTTGATAAATATCATGAGCAATTAAGAAGGAACGCTGTTTTCTCCATTGTTCAATCCATGGTCCTAAATACTTATACCAATACAGAACCGGATTTCAGAACTTGGCCTAAGGAATACCAAAATCCTGAAAGTGAAGCGGTAAAAAGGCTGGTAGTACTTTGTAATGAAGAAATTGAGACATATCAATACAGCCAGTTTTGCATACATGAACAGCAGCTTTTGATAAAAGATTTGTATAGGGAATTAGGATTAAAACGCGAGGCTAATATTGCTTTTGGGATTGATCCGTCTGCCAGCGGAGATGTTTGGGGACTTCAAGGCAAGGCATTCGATGTGAATTGCGATATTGGAACAGACAATGGGCAGAATTGGCATATCCCGCCATATATTGCAGAAGGTGAAAACTACTATAATTTAATGAACGAGCGGATTGAATACCTTGCCCAATATATTGATATTTTATTTTTAGACCACATGTGTGGCTATGCAACGCAATATATTCTAAATCATGGAGATAAAAATGATTACGGTAAATATGTAATAAATCCTCAAGAACGTGAGCGACTAATTAATAACGTCGAAAAAATAATACAGATTGTTTTGGATCATGGACTTGAAGTTGGAGGAGAAACACTAGGCGATACTCCCAGACAGAGTGCTGTTGAGGAAGCAATTTTAAGGATGAGTAAGTCTGGGAATCAAATTTATGAAATGTATGTTGCTCCCCATAAAAGTATATGCGGTCAATATGCGGATCACAGAACATTGCCTAAAGATACAGAGTTGTATTTATCTACCCACGATACTCCTACTATTATACAGATGCTTTGCGGAAAAAGGGGAAATGTTACTTTAAACGATTTCATATATCCGGAGCATAAAATAGCAAACTTTTTAAGTCAGCAGTTCGGTATACTTACAACTCCAAATCAAACGCCCCTAAACCCGAAGGACATTACAACTGAAATGTGTATTGCCATGCTGGAGATATTCATGACCTCTTCCGCGGAAATGGTAACTATTCCTCTTCAGGATATTTTTGCACTGTTGTTTCCACAGGAGGTTGGCGTGAATGAGTATTTTAATCTCAATATAGCCGGGACTCCATCCTGGGTCGGAAATGAGAATAAAAATTTCAGCAGAATATTACCACCTATTCAAAAACTTGAACCGTTCAAGGAGCAGCTAAAAAAGATTTTTGACAGAAATGATCAATCAATCTTTGATTATCCTCAAAGATTGATTGATCACGGTATCTTTTTTACATGGGTTGCAAATATAACTCCTGGTCGGAAACTTATATGTCAGAATGCTAAAAATAAGCAATGGGAATTATTCAAGCATCAAGAAAATGGTGTGCCTGTGTTGGAAATGGTTATTGCAAATCTTTGTGAGGACGAACAAATAGATACTGTTGAACTTCCGAAGGAGTTTAGTCGTCTTATTAAACCAAAAAATAAATATAAACTTCTTGATATTGCATCATCAGATAATAAAGAAAAGGTATATTATCGAACTGGTTTAGAAATGATAGGGCATATATATATTGAGCTGCCCCAAAAGACAGACCATCATTTTATTGTTTATGAAATAGGTATATAAAGAATTTATATGAAAAAAATACTTAAAACCATGTTGCTGACATAATTTTAAGTATTTTTTTTAGATTTTAAAAAAACATATCTTAATATAATTGTACCACATAAAATTTTGTAATAGCAGCCTTATATTTAATATCTCTTATGTGTATCATAGAAAAAGAATCATACTAAGGAAGTCTTATAATATCTGATGAATAGCGAAATCACAATTATCTTTTATCAGGCAAAGTAGTCAGGAAAAGAAAGCAGAAGTTAATTATGATGTCTTATCTAAAGAATTAGATGGATGATTAAAATAACTTCTGTAAGGGATGGGCTTTTGTTGGGTTAAAAAGTTACAATACAAGGTAAGGTTACGGGAGTAATGACGAATGTTATACTTGATGATTGTATAATAAAATAAATAACGATTATGGGAATTTAGATGGCTTGGTTAATAGTGCAGGTGTATATATAAATGGTGTAATAGAAGATTGAAATATACTATGCAGAATAATCTGAATTCAATGTTTATGATAACTAAGCAGTTAATACCTAGGAGTATCTTTATAATGGAAAAAGAATTAAAAACTAATGCAATGAGATTATTAGAAAAAATCGAGAAAAGACTTACTACTTCATTTGAGAGATATAAATACTCAATAAAACAAATACAGGTCTATCATATATGCCCTCAGACGTATGTTTTGAGGGTTTATTTATTGATTTTGTTTTAAATTAATAAAGATTCAAAACCCAATAAGAAACAACTTACTAAAAAGAAAGGCTTTAGTGCAAAGAATTTGATATGATATAATAAATTCAAAAAAATTTAGAATTGAGGATTAATGCATGAATAAATTTTTTGTTACGATTTTACTCTTAATTTCATCCTGGTGTTTTATCCATCCAATCACAAATGTCCTTCTTATGACCTCGGGAGAAAAAACCTTTGCGATGATATCATATAGCGAGCGTCAATCATTTACAAGGTCTACGGTATTTACTACACACTATCGTTTTACCACTGATAGTAAAGAAGAATTTACCGGTAGTTGTTCTATAGCTGGTCATGGAATTTCTGACGAACCTCATGGAACATTAAATATTCTATATTTAAAATCAAATCCCAATATAAATGCACGGGCAAATATGACAGAGTTAATTTTTTACGCGATTACCTGGTTGATTGCAGGGTTTCTGTTTTTTGTCTGGGCTGTAAAAACCTATTTTAGAAAGAGAAATTCCAAGAAAGAGCTTGAGGATGCGGGTATTGATGATACTTCTGATGACTCTATCCAAAGACCTGCAAGTGCCGCAGGGTTCTTGTTCATTCTCTTAATTGTTAGTGGAATCACTTACTTTTTTACTTATGGAAACACAAAAAATATTATTGAATCTTTGCCGATGTTTAATACGCCACCAGTCTTGTTTACCGATTTTGGTAATACCTATTCTAGTGCTCTACAATCAGGTATGTTTGCATGCTCTGGCGACCAAATTGCATTTTCCAATTATAGTGATAAACAAAAATTATATATTTTTAATAAAAGGACAAAAAATATTCAAAAAGTGAATGATGATGCTCCTTTTTATATCAATTTTTATAAAGGATATATCTATTATTCATCTTTTCATGATAATAAAGATATCTACAGAGTAAAGCCTGACGGTACTGATAAAAAGCGC
>Ga0074198_1002048_pt1 | contig 11556 bp, 9 predicted proteins | sample EPASupsiteSAE323_FD_64527 | JGI IMG/M metagenome (GOLD analysis project Ga0074198, IMG submission 64527) | Bioremediated contaminated groundwater from EPA Superfund site, New Mexico - Sample SAE3-23 | ecosystem: Environmental > Aquatic > Deep subsurface > Groundwater > Contaminated ...
TAAAGACCACATCTCCCGCTGGTTCTTCTAATATTTTCAAAAGACTATTACTTGCCTGTACCGTCATAAGCTCTGCGCCATCAATAATGCATACTCGCCGCAGTCCAATATAAGGAGCTAGGCCCACTTCATGCTGTAAATTTCGAATTTGTTCTATCTTAATATTTATACCATCAGGGCGAATCAATACAAAATCAGGATGTGTACCATGGGCCATTTGCAGACAGGACTGGCAATTACCGCAAGGCCTAGATTCTAAGGCACTACATAACAGTGCTGCCCCTAGTACATTCGCTACCATAAACTTACCAATGCCACTTGGCCCTGAAAACAATATACTATGTGGCATACGGTTACTACTTTCCATATAGCGTAGCATTTTTATATTCTCTACATGACCGACGATTTCTGTCCACTGCATGCTACACCCCTACTACCTCTACATATACAAATCCACTAGCATTCCGCGAAGAGCACCATGTTTTGCCACAATATCGAGTTTGCCTTCCTGTCCACGACGCACATCTTCACTTAGGCTTTCTAAGGTAGCGTCAACTTTTTTTATAATCGTATACACTTTCTGCCGACCGCTGCGATCCCATCCCTGCTGTGAACTTAAGGTATACATACGACCTACTGCTTCACCGACAAATTGCCGTATCACTTCACGATATTTTCTCAGTTCAGAATAGGTTGGCACTTCACCTAAGCGTTTACCATGCTGGTCAATGGCTGCCAAGAGAGCCGTCATCCGTTCACGAGATTGTCCATCCTGATTTTTAAGTAAATCAGAGGCAAAATGTCCTAACGTTTTATCGGTCTTAGTGCTTGTTTCCCGCTCTGAAACCACCGGTAATTGGGCAGGTCCCAAGGTATTAATTTTCATATAGGTCACTGCCTTTCAAGCATATTCTATAATAAGAACTATTATAATACTCACAAGCTATAATTTATATATAAATTATAGTTGTTTTATAGAAAATAATCAATTTATCCTTTTTCCTTGCTACATAATGCCTAATTTCTTTATTTCTTTCATTAAAAAAATCCCTGTAAGGATGGCAGCAACTAAATCAGCAATTGGACTTGCTAGCCAAGCACCATTTAAACCTAAGATGCCAGGCAATAATAATACTAATGGAATAAGTATTATTACTTGCCTCGACATACTTAATATAATGGCATAACCAGCCTTACCTACGGCTTGAAAATAATTCGCCCCGATAATTTGAAAACCAATGACTGGCAGCATGAATAAATAAATTCTCATACCGTGAGACCCAATCTCTATGAGGTCAGGATTATCATTAAATAGCATAATAATCTGGGTATCAAAAATCTGCACAATTAAAAATCCTACTATAGAAAAGATGGTAGCAGAATATATTGCTATTTTTAAAGCCTTTATTACCCTATGGTAATTTTTCGCTCCATAATTATAACCAATGATTGGCTGAAGTCCTTGGCTAAGGCCAAAGATGGGCATCAGCATTAACATGGCAATCCGCGTAATAATTCCTATGGAAGCGACGGCTAGTTCACCGCCGTATTTTAATAGACTAAAGTTGAACAATACGGTAACTACACTCGCCGCAATTTGCATGAGAAATGGTGATAGTCCAATTTTAAAAATACTGCTAACAATCTCTTTATCTAACTTAAGGTTAGCAATACGTAGCCGTAGTAAACTTTTGGTACTTAAAAAATATACTAGCACCCAAATAGCAGACACTCCTTGGGACACGACCGTAGCCAATGCAGAGCCGCTTATTCCTAGCTCAAAGGTAAAAATAAATAAGGGATTTAATGCAATGTTAAGTCCAGAAGAAATCAAGATGGTTTTCATTGCCATCTGGGGATTTCCCTCAGCGCGTACTACGCTATTGAGACCAAAGCCAATATACATAAAAATACTGCCGAGTAAAATAATTCGCGTAAAATCCCGGGCATAGGGCAAAACCTCGGCCTCGGCACCTAAAGCAATCAAGATAGGGTCCAAGAATAAAAGCATACCTGCCGATAAGCTAACTGACAATATTGCTGCAAGGGTAAAGGCATTACCTAATATTTTTTCAGCCTCATGCTGTTTATGTTCGCCTAGACGCAAAGAAACCACGGCTGAAGCCCCTACACCTACTAGCATCCCAAAACCCATTAAGATAATCATAATAGGAAAGGCAATAGTAACGGCCGCTAATCCGATTTCACCCACACCACGTCCAACAAAAATACTATCAACAACATTATATAAAGCATTAACGACCATACCAACGATTGCTGGTAGGGAAAACCGCCACAGTAATACTGATATTTTTTCTTCTCCTAAGGATTTAGAGCGCTCCATAATTTCTCCATTCTCTGCTTTTTACACATTATAGCATCAACGACCTGCTAAAATTATCATTCCCAAAAAAACCTTCCTAATTCCATGATGATGTAAAACTTTCAAAAGGTGGAAAACTACATAATATGTAGTTTTCCACCTTTTGAAAATCCATATCATTTCTGTTATCTTACTTTACAATTTTATGTTGACTGTATATTTCTAGCACTCGATTAGTAGCTTCCTCTAATTGATTATCATAATTGAGCACAATATAATCGCAATCCGATGCACATTTTGAATCCAGTTCCATCTGTTCTAATATCTTTTCTTGTTTTTGTCTGTCACTTTCCGGTGGTAAGCGTTTTTCTAGTTGGTAAGTAGGGCAATCAAGGTATACTGTAGCGGCCAAGGGAAACAACCGCTTTATTTGCTGAGCCCCATTCCAGTCCAACGTAATGACGCAATCCTTACTTTCAGCAATTTTTAATTCTTCACGGCTAATGCCAAAGAAATTATTTTTATATAAAACACTTTCGACAATATTAGCTTTTTTAAATTCGTCCTTCTTCACAAAGTAATACGCATCGGCAGCTTCCCCAGGTTTCCTCGCCCGAGTGGTATGGGAGCGCAATCTATGAATACCCTTCGTTTCAAGTCTCTTCTCGATTGTTGTCTTGCCAGAACCTGAGGCCCCAAGTAAAATAATCAGCATCTTTATCCCTATCATAAGATTTCTTTTCTCTTATGACAGAATCCACCACCTTTCCCTATGCTTTTGCATAACATCAATAAACTACCTAAAAATATACAATTAGTGTCTCCAGTAACCTTCGCTGTTGGCATGGTTTTTTCCTTTAAATCAAAAAGCTATAGGTGACTGTGTTAAAAATGACCATAGCATTTAGCTATGGCCGTAAAATAGTAGCAACAATCCCTGTTATCTTCATCTTAATTCTGTAGTTTACAAACTTCTTCGACAGATAGCCCCGTCACTTCCGCAACGTCTTCAATGGAATGTCCTTTGGCTAACATCCGTTGAGCGACATTAATCTGTCCCTGTTGTATACCCTGTTGTATACCTTGTTCAATGCCTTGCTGTATACCTTCCGCTTTTGCTCCATTAATACGCGAGACTTCATCCCAAATTGCCTTTTCCCGAAGTTCGGATAAACGTACCGTATCAGGGTCACTACTTAATAAATGTAAAACCTTTGTTGCCCTCGCTATTATGGAATCCTTTGTCTCTATCATATCCAGCACCTCCTCTTGGGGATCTCCTAAAAACATTAGCCATCTATGCAATACATCTTCCATGTTTGGTTTTTCTTCAAAAAACTTAGGTAGCTCAATAAAGTGTATTTCTAACACATCGGTCAACATATGTCCTATATAATCTTCTCGTAAATGATATACATTATGATATTGATTAGTTTCTAAGTAACGAAAATCCAAAATATTGATGGTAATGGTCTTTTTCAATTCTGAATAGTCATGTCCTTTTTCTAATTGCCCTGCAAATAATCGGCTCCAATAAAACAATGTACGTTTTTCCATATTATATTGATTGGCTAACTGTACTTCGATATTAATGATGGTACCATTGCTGGTTTCAGCACGCACATCAAGGATTCCTGTTTTGTCTTCCAGCCGTTCTGCATCCAAACGTGCACCACTTATGACTGTCACATTTTTCAGCAACTTCTCCGGTGGCAATTGTAAAATAGCATTTAGCAATGCCATGAGTAAGTCTTTATTTTCCGTAGTACCAAATAGTTTTTGAAAGACAAAATCGTTCGTAGGCCTTAACATTTTAGACATTTCATCAACCTCAATTGTTACTCTTTTCATTTATTATATCATATGCAAATGTAAAATTCATTTTAATTCGCCAACTTATATTGGAAATTTCTTGATTATGATATTTCTTCACCACAAGCAATTGCCTCAAGATTAATAGGATTTTCACGATTGTTAAACACCTTTTCCGTAAATTGTTTATTGTTTGGCTGCGCCAAACAACTAGATGTACAAAGGGACGGGGTTGTCGACAATCTGCCCACACCCTGTCCCTGTAAGCCTTAAATTACCTTTTGAAAAAAGCAGTGGAGAAGAGAATTATTTCTGCCGAAACAATCCGCCTGTCCCCCTGTTTTTGTCTAAATAATAGGTGCACATGGTTTCCCATCAAGCAATATGCATAGATTTGGTAACCACATTTTTCCTTATACCTCCGAATAGCGTTGAGATATTGGAAATAATCTTCTTCATCTTCAAAAATACTTTGTCGGTTTATCCCTCTCATGATTATATGATAAATTCCGCTTTCACTTTTTTCTCTAGCACATCGCGGCATAAATTATCCTCCAGTTTTTCTTAGTAGCTTTTATTCTACTGAAAAATGGATACTTTAATGCATTTTTTGCACAAAAAAGGTACAAATTGAGCCATCTATATACAATGACAATTTGTACCTTTTTATTATATTATCACTATATTTACAAAATATAGATTGTCAGTAACCCCGTCCACTTGACACGTTTTTTTCAACGACTAATCTACGATATTTTGCCATGAGTTAGTCAATCGTCATACTCCCATCGTGCATACTTAGCAATTGTCATTGATACTTCGCTCCATGTATCCCTTGTGCATCCTTTCAATAATGTAGCTATTCGTTGCTTTACATGCTCATAGTTATATTCATTCATTATGAGTAATCCTCGCCCTAACTGAATTTCTCCAGCCATGCCCATATGGCTCAAACGCTTCGGGCTAGTAACATGAAAAGTAAATGTTTCGGCTCCCATTTCGTTCTCAGGACCAATATCTGCTTCAACTGAAATCGAGAAATCATCGTAATCCTCTCCCCAGTTCTCAAAAGAAACAATAGTTGATTTAATTATAGGTGTAACCACCATATCACCTCCATTTAGTCAATTATATCCACATGCACATTTTTGATTTCTGTCTTAGTTTCCCCATAATACTTACCAAAACGATTAATTTCTCCGACGGTATTTTCTTGGAAATTCGCTCTATACATTCCTTCATTAGGTTTGTACTGTAGTCGGAATGACCTCATGCCATCTTTGCTACTATATCCCATCAACTCACCATTTTGTATTATTTCTTTAGCTTCTGGCCCAACCCATGCTTTACCTGCTTCCCATGCATCAGTTCTAGTTGCACTGCCCATAGTAGACAATCCTTTTCCTGAATCTTTGGCACTCCAAACTAAATCTTCTGCACTCATATTAGCTTTATAGTTGGGATTATAGTATTTTGTTCCAGGTACATTTAGCTCAGCTTTACTCGGCCCCTGTATCGTTCTATTCTGTATCCCTTCTCTTGAAATTAAATTATCAAGAGCTTGAGGTAACTTCGTAGAAAGTTTTACAGCACCTTCAATAGCCGTTATTGTAAGTCCAATGTCGACTCCGAGTTCGGTTGCCATCTTAGTCGCATTATAGATGTCACCAATTGATTCCAAGTATTTCATTTGATTATAGCGGGTAGTTAAATCTCCTATCGTACTGCTATATACCTTGTCTCCAATGGTTGCTGTGACTCCTGAAATACCTTGCTGCTGAAGCTCATTTAATAGCTGGGTAAAATCACCTGAGTTTACAAACTGATATGCTTGTGCTAATAGCTGTGCTTGCCCTTGAGGACTTGCTAACTGCGCTAAAGATATTCCATCAGCTAATAACTCTTTACTTTTATTGGCTAAACCATCCGCTCCACCTTTTGCAGCATTCCAAGTCTGCAATACTGGCATTACTGTTTTATAATATTCTACGTCATTTTTCAAACCATAACTATTTGCCAATTCTTTTAGGGTACTATCTATTCCCCCAGTTCCGTCATTTGGAAGTTTACCATAAACTCCTTGTAAGAAATACAATACATCTGGTTCTATTCCTTCCTTAGTGGGGTCATCACCATATTTATCTATGTTATATTGGCTTAATGCTGCATAGTATGATAGGATATTTTTCTTTTCCTCATCACTCGTAGCTTCTGATAGTTTCTTAGCAAAGTCCATTTGCTGATCATGGTTTAACCAGTTGTTCTTAGTCGCACTCGTTGTTACAGTAGCACCAACTTGTCCATTACCACCAATCACTTTAGCCGCAACTGCTCCGACAAGAGAACTTGCCAATAAATGAAGACCAGGATCTGTGATTTTACCCAATTCTTTCTGTACTGCTTCATTTAATCCTGCACTTAATGCTCCCGTTGCGAAACCATTTCCACCAAGACTAGACATGATTCCACCAGCGATTGTATGAAGTAGTATTTTGTTTGTACCACCTTCACTCCAAGCTGCTTCTCTTGCCAGAGCATCTTTGTATTCTGGACTTTCCTTTTTGTCTTTATATTTAGCCTCATCTGCAAGCGCTTTCTTGTATTGACTTAAAGCCAAGTCACCAATAGCATTAAATGCTTCTTGACCAAATAAATTACTTAATTCCTGTTTTTCTGCTACCGTTTTCTTATCAAATATTTTACCTAAAGCATTTAATGCTCCACTTGGATCGCGATTAAGTGTAGATAAATCTTGATTAGGATTGCTTCTCACATTAATAGTACCAGTAGCAACTGCAGATTTCGTTGTACTATCCGCATTACCACTCACTGGCATACCTATATCGGGAGTTAAACCTTTTCCATCTTTACCTGTACTAAGGCTTAACCCAATACTACTAGAGCTGTAATCCGCCTTATTTTGAATATCCGAGTAAGTAAGGGTATTGGTAGACAATTTGTTCTTATCCGGCGTAGCCTCACTAGCAATGACCGCACCCTTTAGGTCAGTATTCTTACCGACAGTGATATCAAAACCTTCCTTACCTGCAATAATGCCTGCTTGGCCTGTGACACTATTATAGGTAGAGTCTGTTTTTCCTTGACCGATAGAACCTGTTATGCCACCTGTTGCCCCAGTGCTAAAGCCAAAGCCACTGTTTTGATTCTTCGCTGTGTAGTTGTCTGTATCCTGCTTACTGACTATGTTTAGGTCGCCGCCGATTGTAGCTACTACTTTATCGCCTTTTACCTGAGAACCAATGATATTTGTATCAGTACCTGACTTGAGTGTCAGTGTGTCATTAGCGGTGATGTCACTTCCTACATTCGTAGTCAAGGTTCCATTTTCGTTGCCTTTACCAGAATTGTAGTTTCCAAAGAATTCAACACCTTTGCTACTTAAATCAATAGAAGCTCCAAGTGCCCAAGAAGAGGAACTAGTTTTGCCATCAGTTTGCAGTTTGTTGTCTGCACCAACAATATTGATATTTTTCTTGGCATCGATGGTTACATCTTCGGCATTGATTTTTGTGCCTTTCAGATTCACATCGCTTTCTGTCGCTGTGATGTTCACATTTCCGCCTGCATTAATGTTTGAGATATTGACGGTTTCTACATGTTCTGACTGCTCCGATGTCATTTTACTGCTGCCAATACTGACGCTGATGGAGACATCCTTTTTCAGGTCGCCTTGGCTTTTTAGCATGTCTTTTGCGTCTTTGACTGCTTTGTATTCATAGAGAGCTTTAAGTCGTTCGTCTTTTACCTCACCTGCACGTTGAAGGTCATGAGCTACATTCATGGTGCTGGTGACAAGACCGCCACCTAGGGATACGGTAAGACCTGATTGTTTGAATTCATATTTGCTTTGGCTATCAAGGGTATTTACAGTATTATCAATGGTTACTTCTTTACCTTTGATAGTAAGATCCTTACCACTGGTAAAGGTCGTACCTGCACTCGTTATGTTATCGCCTGCCGTGATGTTGACATTGCCATTGATGGAACCGATGGTACTGCCTACTTCGGCTAGGGTTTGTTCCTTGTTGGTGGTTTTCTCACTTTTACTACCACTTCACAAGAGTTGTGGATAAGGTATCATCAACGGTCTCGCTTTGGATATCACGATCAGAGGTCCTCCTTTGATTGTACAAAGACAGAGACGGGGTTGTCGACAATATTCTTAGCCTTTACTTAACGAACTTCCCAAAGCTTCAATCACTCTTGGGTTAAGTAGCCCAGAGGAATTACACCCCTAGGCTCTCCCAGAACCGTACGTGAATCTCTCAATTCATACGGCTCCTATTATCTAACCGTCGGAATACTTCCAAATTGCCAATGAACAAATAGTTTAGGATTGCGTTCTGCCATTTTCACTAGCAAGTTCCAAGCACCTCTACGAGATTTGTGTACTCGCTTATACTTCTTAGCAACCCATCTGCTTAGCCGCCAATTTAATCGATGTAATATTTGATACATTGCACTTTTGTAAAAACGGCTATAGTAATTTATCCAGCCTCGCACTATAGGATTAACCACATGGGCTAAATCCACCAATTTCTTATCTGTCCTACGATGAATTCTCCATCCTCGTATGGTTTGTCCCATTGCTTTTATGGCTTTATTGCTTACTGCTGGTAGAAAGTTGAGGAATTGCTCACCATCCTTACCTTGAGAATTCCTCGGGCGAAATGTATATCCTAGAAAATCGAATTGTATGTCCTGATGATTATCTGTACGCTTTTTATCCTTACAGTAAATTATTCTCGTTTTATCTGGGTGTAATTCGAGCTTGCATTCTTCAAATCGTTCTTTTAATTTGATGAGTAAATCTTCTGCTTCTTCTTTAGTTTTGCAGTGGATTACCCCATCATCTGCATATCTCACCCACGGATTCTGGGGATTGTTTCTTTCCATCCATTTATCAAATGCATAGTGCAAAAACAGGTTTGCTAATACTGGACTAATTACACCGCCTTGAGGCGTACCTGCCATTCGCTCTATGATTTCCCCTGTGGACGTTTGAAATGGACAATTAAGCCATCTCGTGATATACAAAATAATCCATTGGCTATCAGTATGCTTGATTACTGCACGCATAAGTAGCTCATGATCGATGGCGTCAAACAATCCTTTGATGTCAAACTCTAATACCCAGTCATATTTCCAGCATCTTTGCCTCGTTATAGCAATTGCATCTAATGCTGACTTTTCTGGTCTATAACCATATGAATCTTGACAAAAATATAGTTCTACCTCTGGTTCAAAGTATAGTTTGACTACCATTTGAGCTATTCTATCCGTTACCGTGGGTATACCAAGCATTCTTTTTCCTCCGCTTTTCTTCGGTATTTCTACCGCTTTGACAGGAGAGGGAAAATAACATCCTGATGACATTCGATTCCACAATTTGTACAGATTATTTTTCAGGTTTTCTTCAAACTTTCCTATGGATTGCTCATCAATCCCTGCCGTTCCTTTGTTGGCTTTTACTTGTTCATAGGCTTGTATTACTACTTTCTTGGAAATCTCAAACGGTTTTGTTTTGTTCATAGGTTCCTCCCTTTTTGGTTGACCAGTGTTCAAAACTAGATAACACAGTCCCTTTGCTCCATTCCCATTACGGAAGTTCATCACTACTACAGACTGTTCCGCCCCTATACCCTGCATCTGTACTTTCGCCCTTGTGGGTTTTTCCACTTGTGACTTTTCCATTATCATCAGGGTCGTAGGTTCCCACGTTCCTAACTAAAGCCTGTGTCACGTTCACGCCGCCTCTATACCGGTCGCCATCTAGACAGTAAACAAGTTTCTTCTAGACTCATCCTGGGCTATTTGTCAGCTCCCAGTTTTGACGACATTTGCAGGTTTCGATACTTCTACAGCGGTTCAATTTTGTTCGTCTCCATTGACACGTACCTGACGAAATCTGGTTTCGCCTTTTCCGTAACGCTCACCACCATGGCTTTTGACCACAGCAGCTTACGGTGGTTTGAAGCCCCCACTTGTATGGTGACTTCGGAGGGCCTTCCTCCATCTTTAGTTAAGCATAACATGTGGATGCTTACGCATCCACACGCTTTCGTGGCACACGACAAGGAACCTGTCCCCTCAGCCTTCCCCTCTTGGCACATATTTCACCTCTGAAATAGTATGACCAACTTCCTACCAAAAAACACCTGCCCTGTCCCGATGTTTCCCGTCCCGATGTTTCCCCCCGATGTTTCCCACTTTTCATGGTTTGTTAATAGGAATTTATTATCTGTGGATTAAAATGGCACTAGAGGGTCATAGAGATGAAAACGAGGTCAATGGATTTTTACGTCCGTTGACCTCGCTTTTATTTTGCATTTGTCTTACCTTTGTATACATTTATTAATTAAATCAATTAAATCCTGTTTACTTTTTTGGGCTTTTATTGCTTCTTCCTCAGAAATCTCATCGTCCCGCATTTTAACATTAAAGTGTCCTACGTCATGTCTGAGATAATATTTTCCACCACGTTCCAAAATTATTTCTCCATCGTTATATATTATTTTTTCCATTATAATCACTCACTTTTATTTTATAGTACTTGTAGTATATTGACCCGGTAAAACCCGATCTATTACTGCTTCAGGCAAATCGCCAATTGTATAGCCTCCTGGTCTCCATTGAGAATTTACTCCAGGTTCATTTCCGCTTGGAATCCTCAGCCCATTAGGTGATGAAATATCTATCCTAACTGGATTTGCACCCAAATCTCCGGTATTAAGGCCGAGAAGTTTTTCTAGTTTAGAAACATCTCCACCTGCCTCCGCAATTATTCTATTGGCTTCCCGAGTTGGCATAACAAATGTTCCAGCACTTGAACCAACAACTCCGTCTGGATAAATACCTGCACTTATCTTAGTCACCCCATTTTCAAATTGTGCAAGATGAGTATCAATAAAACTTTTAGGAAGATAAGTTGTTGGATCGGGTCTTGTTCCTCTAGGAATACTTAAAATTTGTTCGGCCATTAACATTCTTGCAGCCACACCTGCTTCTAATGCCGTACCAAGTCCGCCAAATGTACCACCACCACTTAGAGCAGCTAATTCAGCCTCTGCCCACCGTTTCCCTGCATCAACTAGTATTTCATGTTTTTGAGCATCCGTATAATCCGTATTAGTAACTCCGTAAGCATTCCCATTCCATTCGAGATAATGTTGACCCGTAACCACTCCCGAGAAATAAGTATCATTAGTTGTTACTCCACCATCACCTTTTTTATAATCCCATCCATAATCTGAGTTATTTGCATCCTGCTCCCAGAAATATACTCCCGATGGTGGTGGTGCTATAGCTGTGTCTACTCCATTTATTACTTTAAAGAATCCATCTTTGGTATGAACTATCTCGCCTTCTCTATGTGTCCGATGATTATAATCATTATTTTT
>Ga0074198_1002051_pt1 | contig 11528 bp, 8 predicted proteins | sample EPASupsiteSAE323_FD_64527 | JGI IMG/M metagenome (GOLD analysis project Ga0074198, IMG submission 64527) | Bioremediated contaminated groundwater from EPA Superfund site, New Mexico - Sample SAE3-23 | ecosystem: Environmental > Aquatic > Deep subsurface > Groundwater > Contaminated ...
CTGATTCATTATTGATATTCATGGTAAAGTCCAATCACTACTAAAACGCATAAATAGTGTTAATTATTCTTTCAATTGTAATCAAATTTTTGCCAATCAGACCTTAAGATCACTTTGATGAATCTTGATCATTAAAGTTGAGAAGACTTAAAATCAAAGTCACTAATTATTTAAATTGATGATTGGTACAGATACTTATTACTTATTTTACTCGCATTTAGTATTGGTACTTTTATCGGATTAGATTAATATGCAGATATCAGTAGTAGGAGGAGGCTATGTCGGGCTGGTGAGTGCAGTCTGTTTAGCTGAACTCGGACATATTGTACGACTTATCGAGATAGATCAGAAAAAGGTCGACCTGATTAATCATGGAATTCCACCTATATTTGAACTCGGCCTTGAGGAGATCCTGAAAAAAAATATCGGTTCCGGACTAATTGCACTATCAGGATATGAAGAGATGGAAAATGCAGACTGCATTGTAATTTGTGTCGGGACACCACCGGATAAAGAAGGGGCTGCCGATCTGTCATATATAAAATCAGCCGCCCAATCCATTGGCAAAGCAGTCAAAGACATTGATAAATACCAGGTTATCACAGTTAAAAGCACAGTTCCCCCAGGGACTACAGAAACACTGGTAAAACCGATTGTAATGCAAAATTCAGGAAGAACTAACGATACACTTGGATTCTGTATGAATCCAGAGTTCCTTAGAGAAGGGAGAGCGATCGATGATTTCATGCATCCAGACAGGATTGTAATCGGTGGGGATTGTGATGAGGCTGTCCGTATTTTCAGGAAAATATATGAAAACCTCAATGCCCCTCTCCTCTCCTGCTCTCTAAAGGCTGCTGAAATGATCAAATATGCATCAAATGCATTTTTGGCAACCAAGATCTCATTCTCAAACGAGATAGGCAATTTATGTAAGAAGATGGGTATTGATGTCTATGATGTGATGAAAGGAGTAGGGTATGATCACCGGATAAATCCCTACTTCCTCAACGCCGGACTTGGATTTGGAGGCAGTTGTTTCCCAAAGGATGTATCTGCACTAGTAAAACTTGCTGAAAAATATGGAGAAAAACCTGTCCTTCTCAAATCAGTTCTCTCGATTAATGATAAACAACCAGCCAGAATCGTCTCCCTTCTGGAAGAGAGAATAGGCTCGCTAAAAAGCAAGCATATTGCAGTCCTCGGTCTGGCCTTCAAAGATAATACCGATGATGTCAGGGATTCAAGAGCGATCCCGGTTATTGAAAAGCTCCTGAAAAAAGGTGCAAATGTTGTAGCATATGACCCGATGGCTAATGAAACAATGAAGAAAGTATTCCCCTGCATTAAATACTGCGAAAAACCAGGTGCTGCACTATCCGGTGCCGATGCCTGCCTGGTGCTTACAGAGTGGCCCCAATTTTCGGATCTAAATGATGAATTCAGGCTTATGAAGAACAGGGTGATAATCGAAGGCAGGAGAATCCTTTCTGCAGATGTTACCGAAGGAGTCTGCTGGTAACATGAATAGATCTGTCAGGAAAGTTGTAATCCCTGCAGCAGGTCTTGGAACCAGGTTTCTTCCGATAACCAAAGCCCAGCCAAAGGAGATGCTTCCTGTAGTTGACAAGCCAGTCATTCAATATGTCGTGGAAGAAGCAGTAAATTCGGGAATAGATGATATTATAATAATTACCGGAAGAAACAAGCGGGCGATTGAAGATCACTTTGACAGATCTTTAGAACTTGAAGACAGACTTGGAAATCATACTTCTGATATTGCTTCATTGGCATTAAAGGATCTTGGTGAGATACCGAATATTCATTATATAAGACAGAGAGAACCAAAAGGGCTCGGAGATGCTATCCTGCAGGCTGAAAAACATTGTAATGATGAACCTTTTGTCGTTCTTCTCGGCGATACCATAACAATAGCACCTGATAATGAGAAGACCTGTACAGTTCAGATGATAGAAGCATATGAAAGATACCATCAGTCGATCATTGTAGTTGAAAAAGTCCCTGATTATAAGATCCCTGATTATGGAATCATCGATGGTGAACAGATTAATGATATGGCATACAAGATAAGAGACATAATTGAAAAACCAAAGGTTATTGATGCGCCATCAGATCTAGGAGCAATTGGATGCTACCTCTTCACACCAGAAATATTCACCAGACTTAAAGAGACTAAACCAGGGAAAGGCGGAGAGATCCAGCTCACTGATGCTATCCGCAAATTATCGGCCTCCATTGGGCTTGTAACCAACTGTCGCAGGTATGATATCGGTGATAAACTTGGCTGGATGACAGCATTCTTTGAACTTGCACTTGCCCGTGGTGAATTCAGGCAGGATTTAATCGATATTCTTAAAAGAGTGATACAATGAGTGAAAATAAAATGGGAATATCTCCTGACATACAGGATATTAAAAGAATCTTACTAGGTCTTCAGGATATATCATACGAAGAACAGACCGTATTGATCACCGGTGGTTCAGGCTTTCTTGGCTCCTGGATGTGTGAGGCACTCCTCCAAATGGGGGCAGAAGTAATATGCCTTGATAATTATGCATCGGGAAGAGAAGTAAATACGGACCATCTGTTATCTAACCCCCTTTTCTCAAGGGTGGAACATGATATCTCCAGACCTTATGTTCCTAGAAAAAAAGTAGATCTGGTCTGTCATCTGGCATCAAGGGCTAGCCCACTGGAATTCGAGCACTTTCCAATTCAGATTCTTAAATCAAATACCCTGGGAACTATGCAGGCACTGGGTATTGCAAAAAAAAATAATGCAAGATTCCTATTTACCTCTACAAGCGAGATTTACGGGGAAGCGGCAATATTCCCAACACCTGAATCTTATAGGGGAAATGTAAACACACTAGGAATCAGGGGCTGTTATGATGAGGCAAAACGGGCTGGAGAAGCGTACTGTATGGCATATCACCGTCAGCACGGGCTTGATGTAAGAATCGCCAGGATCTTTAACACATACGGGCCCAGGATGAGATCAGACGGTCATTATGGCAGGGTTATTCCTAGATTTTTTGATCAGGCATTGAATAACAAGGATATTACTATCTTTGGTGATGGAAAACAGACGAGATCCTTCTGTTACGTAACCGATCAGATAACAGGCCTTTTAAGACTTGCAGGACTTCCCAAACTATCAGGAGAAGTTATAAATATTGGAAATCCTGTTGAGTATACAATCCTAGAGCTGGCTGAAATGATAATCGAACTTACAAAGTCAGGATCATCTCTGTCATTTCACCCGATGCCACCGGATGATCCTACCAGAAGGATTCCTGATATTACAAAGGCGAGAAAGATCCTTGGGTGGGAACCGGGAGTGGAGCTGATTGAAGGGCTTGAAAATATATTTCAGACACTCTCTATATCGTAACCCTGAAAAAAAGGAGACTAATGTATTAATTACTCTCATCAAACCTTTTCCTTATATAAGGGATAATCCAACCTTTTAATATGAAATTTTTTGAGGACAACCACAGATATATCCGGGAATATCTGGTTGTTATCATCCTCTATACAATTCTTACGGTTATTCTGACATATCCGATGGCATTTCATGTCTCTGATACAATCGGAGGTGGAGATGAAGCTTTCACCTGCTGGTCATTAGCATGGACCACCAAGGAGATCATGGAAGATCCAATCAATCTCTTCCATGCAAACATTTTTTATCCGGCAAATGACTACTCTCTTGCCCTCTCCGAACATCTCATCGGATGGACACCGTTCTCTATTCCATTATCACTTATAACTCATGATCCAGTTACAACTCACAACCTGCTAAGACTTTTAACCTTTGTGTTATGTGGGTTTGGAGCCTATCTTCTTATGTATCGTTACACGAAGAACAGGTATGCAGCTTTTATCGCCGGGATATTTTTCGCATTCTTCTCTTACCGAATGGCTATTCAACTCCATCTTCTTGCAATGGAATGGATACCGTTTATGCTCCTGTTCCTTGATCGCTTCTTCCACTCAGTCAGGTTAAAGGATATTCTGGGATTTACACTATTCTTTTTGCTAGCTGCCTTATCGGGGTGGTATGTCGGGATCTTCGCAGGAGTTATCGTCTTTGCTTACTTTATCTGTTACCTTATACTGGATAAAGAAGTCAGGACCAGGATTATATCTAAAGAAGGACTTAGCCTCCTTGTTCTTTCAATAATACTAGTCACTCTCTTTTTGACCCCTCTTGCTATCCCTTACTTTCAGGCATCAATTCATTATGACGCGGAGAGGGGACTTGATACCCCGCTGGAATCGTCATGGTCCCCTGACCCTGTCCCATATATCCAGTTATTAGGATATATTTTGGTCCTGTTTGCTCTAATCGGTTTTTTCGTCCCGGAAGCCCGGGATAAAAAAAAGTTATCTTTGCATAATTTTATAACTAAACAAAAAATTCCAATCATCTTCGCAATTATCACATTAATATCATATATCCTGATGATAGGACCGGCGGTGAAGATTGGAGGCAATCTGACGGGAATTCTTGCACCGTATTATTATATTTACTCCTGTTTTCCTTACATTGCAGTGGTCAGGGATCTCTCCAGGTTTAGTTTTATTATGAGTTTTTCTGTTTCAATCCTCGCAGGGTTTGGAGCAGCAGCAGTTCTTACAAGAATAAAAGAGATCAAACTGAATAAGCTGGTTGCAATTATCCTTATCCTCCTGGCTATAGCAGGATCATGGCATATTCCTGTCATAATGCCATCATCTCTAGCAACCGGAGACAATATTCCAAAAGAATATAGATGGTTGGCAGAACAGCCAGAGGATATAAAAATTATCGAGATCCCAACAAGGTGGGTAGAAGATAATTCAGAGTATACATACTATTCAGTCTATCACTGGAGAGAGATGGTTAATGGCTACAGCGGGAGGGATGTTGAGGAAGCCTCAAAGATCATGCGTGATACGAGTAATGAATTTCCTTCAAACAACACTATCTCACTTCTTCAGAGAATTGGAGTAAAATATGTACTGGTTCATACCGACCGTATGCAGAAGTCACTTGGGATTTCGGACAGAACAGACTTTAACTTTACTGCCGATTATATTAATCACCTGAATACAGCAATTGAAGGGAATTTCTCTTCCGTTGTTCAACCGGTAATATCATTCGAAAATACATATATTTACGAGATTAACCAGAGTCCGGAAATAAACCCGGATACTGTCCAACTGATCTTTAGAAATGGCTGGCTTGGATCAAACATATTTGTACCCTTCTATCTGAAGGATTCAGGAAAGATAAGGGTACTTGCACCTGATGATGGAGATTATATTCTGGATCTAATAACTCAGCCTATATCAGGAGAGAACACCCTTTCCTTATATGTTAATGGAATAATTGCAGGTTCTCAAAAATTATCGTCAGGAAATTATTATGAATTAAAAACCAAGATTCCACTTAAAAAGGGATTCAATGAGTTTGAGTTTGACAGTGACGGTTGTACCAAAATAAGTGATATCCCTGAGATGAATACCCTGTCAGACAGATGTATAAGTTTTGTCTTTGGTAACCTCACCCTGTATAAAGAGTGATATTTATCCTCTTTATCCCCTCACTAGTACAATTATTCCACAGATGATAATGGCTGCCCCAGCTAACCTGGTATAACTTATTGATTCATGAAAATATAAACCAGAGGCAATAAAGATTATTACAAAGGTCAGAGCTATAAAGGGATAGACAAAGGAAAGGTCAGCCCTTGATAATGCTACGAGCCAGAATAAAGTTGAGAGCCCGTAACAGACTAGGCCACTGATGACCCACGGGTTCATTACCATTGAGAGAATTGAAGAAGAGGATATTGAAGAGGGTCCAATATCAGTCATACCTATTTTCCAGAGTATCTGTCCAGATGATGCAAACAGAATACCTATCAGAATGATTACTATTACGTTCATATTTTTCATCATTCCCGTTTCAATCCAAGAATCCTGATACGCTCTTCGAGTCTGTCCATCTTTTTAGAGAGATAATCAATGATCAACCCGATTGAAGTTAATTGTACTCCGAAAAGCATCAAAAAAACCGAAATAAGAGGATAATACTCATGAATCAGATTATAATTGCTGATCCTCTCATCCAGGCTGATAAGCCCGAATATTAAGCCCCCAAGGAGTAATAACAGCCCTGGAACAGAGATCATCTTTGCCAGGGGAGAGGTTTCAGTCCAGGCAATCGTGATAAGTGCCCTCAACATCCGGTAACCATCCCTCACCGGATGTAATTTTGAAGTTCCAACCCTTTCTCTGTACTCAATCGGAACCTCACCGATTATATATCCGAGCTTTGCTGCCCTCACGGTCATCTTTGTCTCAAATTCAAGGCTTTTTGCCGGGACATTTAACATTTCAAACATATCCCTACGAAAAGCCCTGTATCCGGTCTGTGCATCAGATACATACTTGCCACTAATATAAGTTGCCATCGTTGAGAATATGGTATTACCAACACGATTAAAGAAAGGATTATTTTCAGGCCCGATATCTCTTACTCCAAGAACAAGATCAACACCCCGATTGAGTTCGGTGATGAACTGTGGGATATATCGGGCTGGATATGTACAGTCTGCATCGGTAAAGACTATGATATTGCCGGTAGAATTGTGTACACCGGTTAAAAGAGCTCCCACTTTACCCTGATTCTTTTCATGACGCAGAACTGTTACTTTGTTATCCTGATATTCTTTGGCAATTGAATAGGTCTGATCAGATGAACCATCGTCAACAACGATGATCTCATCTACAAACGGATAATATTCTTCTATTACAGGACCAATTGCCTTCTCTTCATTATATGCGGGAACTACAAGTGTAATACGAATCCGGCACAAATTATCTTTATCTTCGCTCATCCTTTTACCTAGGTATGAAAACTTTCTTCCGTGATGATGATTCGTAATATTCGACACAGGAGAAGATAATTATTGATGTTTTCTCTTTTGCATGGTTTGATATAAAATCAGGATAAGACAGCATCATGAATTATGAACCGTCACCATCTGACACGGATGTAATTACCGTTACAAACCCGGCTGATGGGACAATTGTCGGGAATATTATTGCAGGAAGCGCTTATGATGTTGACAATGTTGTAAGCCGGGCCTCTGATGCATTCTCAACATGGTCAGTTACAGAACCGCTTGATCGTGGAAAACTTCTCTTCTCGGCAGCGAACCGGGTCAGGAAAGATCGGGAAGGTCTTGCCAGGCTTCTGACATGTGAGCAGGGAAAACCACTCCATGAATCATTAAACGAGATATCGGGATTCGCACGAATCCTTGAGTATTATGCCTCGATCTCAGGTACTATCAGGGGAGATTATGCAAAAAGTAAGGCATACGGACATATGCTGGTTTCACGCAGGCCAATTGGAGTCTGTGCAGCCATAATCCCCTGGAACGTCCCTGCACTAATAATGGGATGGAAGATAGGTCCGGTTCTTGCTGCCGGGAACACCATGGTACTCAAACCATCACAAACTGCTCCACTGACCTGTATTGCACTGGCAGAGCACCTCTATGCTGCCGGATTTTCAAAGGAGGTATTTCAGATAGTCACAGGTTCAGGAGAGATCGTCGGAGAAGCTCTTGCAAGACATAGGGATATCAGATCACTCTCTTTTACCGGATCTATAGAAACTGGAAAAAATGTAGCTTTACTGGCTGCCAAATCGCTTAAAAGGCTTACTCTTGAACTTGGCGGAAGTGATGCCATGATCGTATGTGATGATGCCGATCTTGATCTTGCAGCAAAAGGAGCTGTTTCAGGAAGATTTTTTAACTGTGGACAGACCTGTACGGCCATTAAAAGAATATTTGTAGAAGAATCAATCTACGATTCATTTCTGGCGAGAATTACGAACCTGGTAAACCGGATGAAGATTGGAAACGGACTGGAAAAAGGTGTTGATATGGGGCCTATGCATACCGTCGGGCAGCGTAATAAATTAAGCTTATTACTTGAGAAGACTATAGAAAAAGATGAGGGAAGCCTGCTTATCGGAGGCATGATCCCAAATGAACCTGATCTTCAAAGAGGCAACTTCTTTTATCCAACGGTTCTAACCGATGTCTCTTCAGATGCACCCGTTATGAAAGAGGAGCTGTTTGGCCCGGTTCTCCCTGTTGCGAGTTACAATAAACTTGAAGATGCTATTTCTATGGCTAATGATACAAAGTTCGGACTTGGGGCATCGATCTGGACAGATGATATGAAAAGGATTACCAAAGCCATTGATGAACTTCAGGCAGGAATATTATGGGTTAATCAACACCTTAGGATTCCACCAGAAGTCCCTTTTGGAGGGGTGAAATCTTCTGGGCTTGGACGTGAAAATGGACGGTATGCCATCGAACATTATCTCGAAGAGAAGAGTATTCTTATCAGATAATCATAGAGAGATTATTTATGGTAATTGCCGGAGTGCATGTTTCAATCGCAGGGTCCATTCTCAATGCTTTTGGAAGAGCAGAGGAGAGGGAATGCGACTGTTTTCAGATCTTTACAAAAAACCCCAGGAGTTGGGGTGCAAAACCTATTGATGAAAAACTGGCAGAAATTTTCTCTAATACCGCCAATTCATCATTTTCCAATCTCGTCTTTGCACATATCTCATATCTTCCAAACCTGGCAGGTGAGAAACCGGAAATATACAAGAGATCTGAAGAGGCCCTGATAACTGAACTGGAGAGATGTAACACTTTATCCATTCCATATCTGGTTACACACCTCGGACATGCCAATGATGGAGTTGAAAAGGGAAAAACCCGTGTGATATCGGCAATAAATAATGCATTAACCAGGACCCGGGGAGATACAAAACTCCTGCTCGAAAATACAGCCGGAGAAAAGAACTCGATTGGAAGCAGGTTTGAAGATATCGCTGATGTAATATCACACGTATCCTATAAGTCGAGACTTGGAGTGTGTATTGATACATGTCATGCGTTCGCAGCCGGATATGATCTTAGGAGTGATGACACGGTAACGGGTTTTGTAAAACAGTTCGATAATATTATCGGACTTAAATACCTCCATTTAATACATCTGAACGATACGAAAGGAGGATTTGGAAGCGGGCTAGACCGCCATGAACATATCGGACTTGGCTCTATTGGTTATGAGGGCATCAGATCCATTCTGCACCATTCTTCCCTGCGCAATATCCCCTGCATATGTGAAACACCGGTAGATAATCGGCGCGGGGACTTAGAAAATATCAAAAAAGTCAGAGAACTTGCTCAATAATGATATAACATTTTATTTTAAAATATAAAAAAAATAGAACACATTATTCTTCTTTTCCCATAAAACCTTTATTCTTTCCTTTTATTTATTGAAGATACAATTGAGATAGGATTTGGTGCTGCCGCCATATAATCAGGTATTTATCAGTGAACCTTATAGGCAGAATAGAATATACGTAAAGGTAAGAGATTTTCCGGATTTATGGTCTGTCCATATATGTCCCGGAGAATTGGATAATTTAGAGGTGTATTTGATGTCTGAAACCAGGTACTGGTATGGTGTAATAATCCTGGTATTGCTGGGTCTAATCAGCATGCCAGTTATGGCACAGTCGATAACTGCTCCTGCTGTTATTACCACCCCGGGAGTATATGAATTAACAGGTGATAACCGGGGATTGACTGATGTTTATGGTATAAAGATCGAATCGTCTGATGTTATACTTGACGGAAACGGATTTTTTATCGGGGGAGATAGCAGGGACAAATCAGTAGGAGTGCTTGTAAACAAGTATGGGGGATCAATTACAAATGTCACGGTTCAAAACCTTAAATTAGAAAATTGGGAATCCGGAGTAAGTTATCAGTATATAAAAGGGCAGGAAGGGGATAATAATGAGATCTCTAATTGTGATATTATAAACACGCCCACGGCAATTCATATCGAATATTCAGATGTTGTAACAGTTGCAGGAAATTTTATCAGAGAATGTTCAACCGGTATTAAAGTCGAACAAAACTCAAGAAAAGTATCCCTGCAAAATAATACGATAAAAGGGGACGGAGTAGGAATTCTGCTACAGAATACAGCTATGACCTCTCTTACCGACAACACCATCAATGGATGTTCTGTATACGGAGTCCAGATTACCGATTCATCTGATTTGAATATCGTAAAGAATAATATCAGTGATAACAAATATGCAGCCCTCTCAATAGAAACAGCACAGAATTCAACGATCACAGATAATAACTTTTCAAAAACCGAGATAGGACCTGTGCTTGTAATTGGAAATGAAGTCCGTGTAGCAAAGATTTATAATAATTACTTCGCAAGTCAGACAGATGTATCAGTGGATAATATCAGCAGTAATCTTGTATGGAATCTTTCACTTACCCCAGGCTTAAATATTCTGGGTGGTCCGTACCTCGGAGGAAATTACTGGGGAGCAGCACCTGGATTTACTGGCTTTTCTGATGAGACTGAAGATGAGGATGGATATGGAATTGGAGATATGCCTTATGTAATCAATTCGTTTAACACTGATTATCTTCCGCTAGTCCTCACCAATAAGACCGCACCTGCCCCTACTCCAGAACAGAACGATGTTGTTGCATCTACAGGATCAGATAATACTACAGTAACAAAGAACACAACAGAAGAGAATGTACCGGTTAATACATCCGGTAATAATGGAAATGTATCTCAAGCAGAATCCAATAAGGCATTAGTTGAGTCTAAAACTCCTGCAATATCTGTTCAGAATGAATACTCCCTTACAGCAGTGGAGGATGATACAACAACTAATGCATCAGAAGAACAAAAAGAGGAACCCTCTGTTGTAAATGGAACAGAAACCGGTTTAGAAGAAGAGACGATTAATAACGCTGGAGGAAACGGTTATCTGATGTTTTCAGGACTTATCCCGGGAGATAAGATAATTCTTATTACATACACTCAGTCAGAGGTGGAACTGGATCCGGTCCAGGCTACCAATATGTCAGTTCCTGTACCATCAGGATATCCAATGTATTCTTCCTGGAAAATTGTTGATGATAATACTACAGTATCAAGTGGAATTATTAGTAGTTACCCGGTAACTGATGAGACCATAATAATAAACGTCAGAGAAGTATCCAGCAAATCAGAGCCTGAATCTCTGATACCTGATATGACTACAAACTCCAGTCCGGAAGGACAGGATATAAATGTTTCATTTAATCAGACCGATTACACCGCGACTTTATATTCTGTAACACAGGCACCCGATACCTTAACAACTGACCAGAATGTCTCAACAGATGTAACACAGGCAACCATTACCGACAATACAACATTCTACCCGGTCCAGGAGGATACCAACACTTCTGGTACTCAGACCGATTACACCGCGACTTTATATTCTGTAACACAGGCACCCGATACCTTAGTTACTGACCAGAATGTCTCAACAGATGTAACACAGGCAACCATTACCGACAATACAACATTCTACCCTGTCG
>Ga0074198_1001535_pt2 | contig 11527 bp, 13 predicted proteins | sample EPASupsiteSAE323_FD_64527 | JGI IMG/M metagenome (GOLD analysis project Ga0074198, IMG submission 64527) | Bioremediated contaminated groundwater from EPA Superfund site, New Mexico - Sample SAE3-23 | ecosystem: Environmental > Aquatic > Deep subsurface > Groundwater > Contaminated ...
TGAGATCGTAATTTTCCTCAGCACTGACCGGCACATGAGCAAGTACCGGGAGTGCAAAGCACAGGACCAGCACGAGCACAACGGCCAGCCGCCATTGCAGGTTCATTGCATCAGCATCGTCTGTGACATTATATCAGTTTTCGCAAAAATGTGCGGGGTAATCCGTGGGAAACGATGAAATCAGGATACCATTTCTCGAGATATGGCTTCGAGTGCCGGAGGATCGATTCAATCCCCGGTTTCAGAATAATGAAACGATAGTTCCGGATGCTCGCGATAAAGGGGAAAAAGAGGGGTTAATAGCCCCGCATCTCGGTTTCAACTTTCTCGAGATTGGCGATACGCTTCTCGAGCGGCGGGTGGGTGGAGAAGAGTTCCATAATGGAGTTGCCCGTCAGTGCGGGAATGATGAAGAAGGCGTTTGCACCTTCGACTTTGGCCTTGTATTCCACGGGTACCGCATCCATTCTTCCACTGATTTTTTTGAGGGCCGAAATGAGTGCCCGCGGGTTTTTCGTGATGAGCGCGCTGCCGCGATCCGCTGCAAACTCGCGGTATCTTGAAAGGGCGAGGATGAGCAGCGTACTGACCGCATAAACAACGATCGAAACGACCCAGATAATGATCCAGCTGCCGCCTTCACGGTCCCGCCCGCCGAATATGGCAGAGAAGAAGAAGCTCTGCATGATCATCGAGGCGATCATTGCGATGAAGCTGGCCATGGTCATGGTCAGGATATCGCGGTTCTTTACATGGGCGAGTTCGTGGGCAAGCACTGCTTCGAGTTCATCCCGGCTGAGCAGTCGCATGATCGAGTCCGTGCAGGCAACGACTGCATGCTTCGGACTCCTGCCGGTAGCAAAAGCATTTGGCACCGGGCTTTGCATGATGGCAATTCTCGGCTTGGGAAGACCTGCTTCCTTACAGAGTTTCTCCACGGTCATGTGGAGTTCAGGATATTCATCCTCTTCAATGATACGTGCCCCGGTTGACCAGAGCACCAGCTTATCTGAGAAGAAGTATTGAACCAATCCCATTCCTACTGCAAGGACCACTATCAGCCAGTAACCGGCTCCGAACGCCAGCAGCACTGTCATGAACACAAGGTAGAGGATGAACAGCAAGAACATCGTCAGCCAGACTCTGCCCGTAAGGCCCCAGTCACGTTTCCATTCCATAATTAGTACATTTTCGATGGTAGCGCTCTTAAAGTATTCGAATGTGCAGAACCAGGCCTCGCTCTCAACGGTTTTCTCTGTTCAGGTTGTACAAATCCTGGGAATGGCGCTGCGAAACATTGACAAACTATTGCCAAAAATGATGTCACCTGAAGTCGCCCGGCCAAACCCGCGCTCCGGACCAACAACAATAACACAAGCTTATATTTTGTAACATCGGAAAGGTACGCATGGCGGAAGTCGATCCCGAAGCGCTGGCTGACGTGGCATACGGCATCTTCGAGCACCTCCTGAACAGGAGCCTCCAGGCACAGGAAAAATATCTCTATGCGCTTGTCGAAGGCGGTATTGACTTCAAACCGGAGCTTGAGGCTATTTTCCGGAAATTCACGGAAGAATACCCGCAGCTGGCCGAGGCAATGCTCTCCCGCTTTTCCAGCTTGGATACCATCTACCAGCAGCTCCGTGAAGGCGAAGGGGTGCTTCCCACCAAGACCACGCAGATGTACTGGATCGTCCAGGATGCACCGGGCAGTGCGCCCGAAGCGATCGAGGATGAGAATGCAGGCAAGTGGCTGATCTTCCAGGAACCGGACCAGTCGGATGCCGCATGGGTCAAAGTGCGCAATGCAACTGTGGCACTTGAGCTGGGGATCTCGGCAAAGGTGAGCACGGCAAAACCCAACCCGGACTCCCGGGACAACCGCAAGGTAATCTATGTCTATACCAAGGACTGGGTGGATGAAGCAGATGTTATGCGGGTGCGCGAAAAACTGCGTGAGCTGGGTTTTGTGGACCGGATTGGTTACAAGCGCAATATCGAGACCTTTGCGGGAGAATACGCAAAGAAAGGAAAGCGGGTCACGTATTACAGCGCATGATACAGACCTGAATTTTTCAGGGCATGGATCAAACGTGCATGAAAGTCATGGTGACTTTAATACCGTTTTTAAGGTGTTTTCGGTTGAAAACCAAAAAAAGAGAGAAAAAAATATTGAATATTTCAATTACGCTTTTCGCTCTTTGTTCTTGGGGCGCAGGTTCTGGTAACCGCATTTGCGGCAGCTGGTTGCGCGGATCGCATTGCGGGCGTTGCAATGCATACATATCTTCACGTTGAGTAACCGGGCTTCGGCTTCAGGGAATTTTGCCATTGAAATACACTCCTGTTCTGCCCTTATAACAAAGCTGTAAGACTTCTTAACCGTTTGTGTCAAGAGAGTCGGATGGGTATTTTTCTAAAAACCAGTCCCGGAATGCGGCAAGGGCTTTGGCCCGGTGGGATATCACACTTTTTTCTTCAAGGGACATCTCTGCAAGAGTCCTCCCGTTGATGTCGACAATCGGATCATAGCCGAACCCGTTCTCCCCTCGCAGGGATGTCGGGATGTTGCCATGTATTGAGCCGGTGAACACGTGGATACCGGATTCATCCGCATACGCGATTGCGGTAGTGAAGTGTGCCTGCCGGTTTTTCACGCTATCCATGAGTTTCAGGATGCCGGTATTGCCGAGCGTATGCAGGACATACGCTGCATAGGGCCCGGGAAATCCGTTCAGGGCATCGATGGAAAAACCGGTATCGTCAACAATGAGCGGAGTCTGGAGTTGGTCATAGGCATATTGCGCTTTGCCTCGTGCAATCTCGCCCACATCATCGGAACGGTGCTCCGGGATCTCCAGCGCAACGTGAGTTACCTCCAGTGCGCCGCTGAAAAAAGCAGCAACCTCCACGGCTTTGTTTGCATTACTGGTAACGATGGTAAGTTTCTGTTTCACAGGTATCTTCCCCTCAGCTCGATCTCGTGTTCGCGATGGATCACATCGGCAGCCCCCTCGAAAGTCTCTGCATACCCGGCGACAAAGGCTGCTTTGAGTACATCTGCCTCTCCAGGTGCCGTGCTCTCCAGGGTCTGGAACAGCACGTGGATGTCCACGCCCCGCTGCTCGATCTCGGTCGTTGCCTGGGCAAGCCCGAAGTCGATCAGTACGCATTTCCCGTCACTCTCCCGCAGGATCAGGTTGCTGGTCGTGAGATCGCCATGCATAATGCCTGCTTTGTGGAGTTTTCCGATCATCCTGCCGGCTTCCATGACTGTGGATTCCTGCAGTGCGTGAGTAAGAAGGGTCCCCTGGATCTCTTCCATTACGATGGTATCAGCAGTGATATCACTCATAATGGGGGTGGGTACGCCACCCTTGCGGGCCATGTGGATGAGGCGGGCCTCAGCCCGTGTTCTTTCCGTGATCAGCCGCTTATCGAGCGGTGCAACCCGGTACCGTTTAGAAACCCTTCTTTTCTCTGCAAGTCCATCGTGGAAGGTGACAATGGCTTCAGCCCCCCGCTTCTGTCTACCATCACCGGATTGCACCGCAATGTGTGCAGGGGGGATTTCTTGTTTCCATGTCACTACAACCTCGTCTGAGCGGAAGGAGGGGTTGACCTGTGAGGATTCAACAGGAGTGGTGCTGCCGCTCTCCAGCATCAGTTTCCCGGTATAGGCGATCATCGCCCCATTGTCGCCAAGATATTTCTGCTCGGGGACAAAGAACTGCGCACCGCGTTCCTCGCACATGCTCCGCAGCATCTCCTGGAGGCGCCTGTTTGCCCCGACGCCGCCAACAAGGAGCACTTCGTTCTTCCCGGCAAGCGACATCGCCCGCTCGGTCACTTCCACGCACATTGCAAAAGCGGTCTCCTGGAGGCTGTAGCAGACATCCGGCAGGGACGCCTTGCTGTCCTTAGCCGCAGAAACAAGGCCGGAGAAGGCAAGATCCATTCCCTTGACGGTATACGGGAGTTCGATATACTGTCCCAGTTTACCTTGCGCTTCTATGATGGGACCTCCGGGATGCGGGAGATTTTTTGACCGGGCGAATTTATCCAGCGCGTTACCGATCCCGATGTCGAGCGTCTCGCCAAAGATGCGGTACCTGCCGTTCAGGTAACCGATTACCTGGGTGTTTGCACCGCTTGCGTACAATACGATGGGATCGCGGCATCCGGTAGCAAAACACCCGATTTCTACGTGGGCAACGCAGTGATTGACGCCAACGAGGGGGACGTCAAGGGCAAGGGCAAGAGACCGGGCTGCTGTTGCCACTGTCCGCAGGCAGGGACCGAGCCCCGGCCCCTGGGAAAAAGCGATACCGGTAATTTTTTCCGGCTCGGTGAGAACCGTCTCGATTAGTTCCTTCATCTCCGAGGCATGGTGCTGGGCCGCTTCCCGGGGGTGAATCCCCCCCGTTGCCGGGCTGTAAGGTCGTGAAACCAGTGCGATAAGATCGCGATCAAAAAGAGCGGCACTGAGGTTCCAGGCTGTGCCCTCAATCCCAAGTATCTGCCCAAAAACAGGCATTTGTGCTTATTTTCTGAATTCGGTATATCCGCACTTGCCGCAGGTAAGGCGATCCTTGTGGTCCGCCATCATGATACCGGGTCCGCAGCGCGGGCAGTATTTCTTTGCGGTGGTGATCTTGTCGCCTTCAACCTTGAAGTGCGCACCCCTCTGGGGCCCCTTGGCCTTTGCTCCTTTCTTTGGCGCTGCCATCGTTATGCCTCTTCCTTGGGCTTTGGCATACCGCGCGCTGCAAGGTGCGGGCGCTCGGTCTTGTTCCGAATCTCTTCGTTCTCGTAGATGCGGGCTGAACCGCTGATTTCAGTTTTGCCGAAGCTGCTGTGCAGCGTATCAAGGGTAACCTGGTGCTCCTTTATGTTGAGCAGTGCGCAGAGTTTGCCGATGATCTGCATGCGGGAGGGGGTCGCTCCTTCGTATTTGAGGGTAAACTGAACCTCTCTTCTGGATAAAAGCTCATTTCTTTTATCGCTGGTGATCTCAAAGTCCATCGATATCCTGTAATTATTGGAAATCAGTTTATTTAAACTATGACCTAATCCGGAGAAATATTATCCCTCGGTAAAAACGGTAACAGGAAACGAAAAGAGCCCGTGTTGAGGTTGAAATCAGAATTTATGCGTCAGAGCGTATAAAATGGTCAAGGAACTGCTGTGCAGTCTGTTGTGCCTCCCGGTTCACCGTGCGCATGACAACACCCTTGTGTGGCTGGCCATAGAGCACAATTGCCCCTAATGGAGCGGCGAGGATGAGCGGGATAACCGCGAGATCTTCTTCCCCATCTACGTTGATGGTCACCGGTGGATGGAGCACCGCGTATGTGAGTGCGTGGATCAATTCATCGGTGATTGTCCCTGCCGGATTTTTTACATTGATGCACTCCCCCTGAAGTGCAGGCATCCGGTTGCAGGGTGATCTCATAGTCTGCCCGTCAATCACTGCAATGGCGGGAGTGATCCCGTTTCGCTGGAGGTTGTGGGTGACGACATCACCCACCGCGTACACGGTACCGCTGGAGATTAAAGGGATAATCTCTTCGATACTCTGGTGTAATTCCCCGAATGGTTCCTTGAAGAGCTTACGGTGCTCTTCGGGAAGGATGAGCATCAACGGACCTTCAGTGCGTAGCGGCCCGGAAGTTTGATGTTCATCCTTTTTGCCACTTCGGAATTTTCCGGATCAATGATAACGAGGTAACCGGACCAGTCCTCGCTTAAGTTGGTGGTACCGCAGATGACACAGTTCTCACCGTCAACTACGCGGTGGCAGTCACGGCAGACCTTTCCCTGTTTCTTCTTATTCGCCGGAGGCATGCTCCTTCCTCTTGCTCTTTGATTTTATCGGCGTTTCTTTTACTGCACCATCCGGGTTGTTGGCCTTCTCTTTCTCCTTGTTCATGTCTTCTTCGAGCCAGAGTGCGGTGCCAAGGCCCGCTTGTCGCATGGTCAGACCGATCTTGCTGTCACGCGGTTCGCGTTCATTTAACGAAAGAGTAACTACTCGGACACGAACAATATCGCCCACGCCAATAAATCTCTTGGATTCCTGGCAGATGAGCCGGGCGTTCTTCTCGTCGTAGTTGATATACTCGTCAGAAATCTGGCTTACGTGGAGCATTGCATCAATGGGGCCGAGGCTCACGAATGCGCCGAAGCTCGTTGTTTCGACAACCAGTCCTTCGATGACTTCCTGCAACCCGAGCCTGAGCACCATTGCCTCAAACTTCACGTCGTAGTATACGCCACCGTCACCGGGAACGAGTTCTCCTTCTCCAACGTCCTTTACTTTTGTTACGCAGATGAATATCCCGATCTCCTTGTCGATGCTGCCTTCGAGTTGCTCCTGCAGGACCTCAAGGATCACTTTTTCGAGTTTTTCGCCCAGTCTTGGGGGGGGCACCCGTACCTTATCCTCAAGCATCAATTTGTGATACATTTTTTTACCTCCGTAAAATCTCCAGTTTTTTCTGATTTCTTAATGAAATTACACCGATACCCTGTGCAAACAGCGCATCTCTTACGCGCCGGTCATTGGTGACTACCAGACACTTGTTTTGGGCTGCATATTCGATTACCTGTTCATCAACCGTGTTTGCCTTCAGATCTGTGATCTGTGCAATAGTGCATTTTTCGGCAAGGGTAAGGCCGCAACGTGCAGCAGCACCGTCCCGGCCTTTTGCCCGGGACAACCCGTTGAGCTCCGTTATTATTCCGGGGAGAACCACCGGATCAAATGCCCCGACGAGCATCCGAAGCTCGTCGAAGAGATCAACCTGGAACTGCGCCGGCATCATCAGTGCATTGGCGTCCAGGAGGACCTTCACTCGCCCAGCACACCCATCCCGATTAACCGCCAGCGTGCTCCCACCTGCCGGCTGATAGCGATCCTTGAACCGATCTCTGCACATACGGGTCGCTTCAGCGCAATCTCAACATGATCTTTCTTGGTATTGCTCACAACACCCACGGTGACTGCGGTACCGACTGAGAGCATCAATGGTTCGCTGTGCTTGAGCGGCTCAATGATAAGCTCGCTTGTTGCACCAACAACCCGCTCCATCAGGGTTACACTGCAACGGATCTTGTCCCAGACCGGGGGAAGCTTGCCCTCGTGTCCAAGCACCTGGCCGGCAAGCGCATCGCTCTTGGTCAGGGCTGGATCGAGCTTCGTGCCCACTCCGAGAAGCCCCCCGGGAGTGGCCGCTTCCACGTGCTTGGAACCGGCATTAATGGAAGTGATTGTCGTGGTGATAGGAATCCACTTGATCTTGTTCTCGACCTGCACCTGTCTGCCCGGGCGGATCTCTATCTTTTCATCAGCGCGGAGGATGCCCCGGATAAGAGACCCTCCGACAACGCCGCCTTTTACATCCTTCCAGTTACAGCCAGGTTTATTGATGTCAAATGACCGGGCGATCAGCATCAATGGTTCCGCTTCCGGATCCCGCACCGGCTCAGGAATTGTGCTGTCAAGAGCCTGCACAAGCGCTCCCATATTGATCCCTTTCTGCGAAGAAACGGGGACGATGGGTGCATTTTCTGCAATCGTGCCCTTGACAAATGCCTTGATCTCGTGGTAGTTGTCGATCGCTTCTTTCTGGCTTACCACATCTATTTTGGTCTGGACAATGACGATATTCTTGATGCCGACAAGTTCCAGCGCCATCAGATGTTCTTTTGTCTGGGGCTGCGGGCATTTCTCGCTGGCAGCGATGACGAGCATCGCGCCATCCATCAGGGCAGAACCAGACAACATCGTTGCCATTAGAGTCTCGTGCCCGGGTGCATCAACAAATGATATAGAGCGGAATGGTGTGCCGGTTCCACTACAGGCCGGGCATTCGGCGCGTGTAGAGAAGGCTTCTGTTCCTTCACATTTCTCGCACCGGTAAAAAGTCGCGTCAGCATATCCGAGTCGGATTGAGATACCCCGCTTCACCTCCTCGCTGTGCCGGTCTGTCCATGTACCGGTAAGCGCATTGACGAGCGTGGTCTTGCCATGGTCGACATGACCCACGACTCCTATATTGACACTGGGAACTGTCACATCATGCAAATGAAATCGAACCTCCTTACACTATAAAAGATTGTCAACCTGACCACCTTATTTTGAATTTTTTAATTATGCGCCGCGTGGGATACCGTAGTCATACCAGATCCCGCAAAGTATAGACGCATAGCTGATTATCATATAGAGCGCCTGATACATAAATACAATCCCGCAGATCAGGAAATTTCGGCTCTGTTGAAACCCTTCCCAATAATCTTTTACATTGCCCTAATTGGGGTAATGAACAACATATCTGAGTTTTTAACTGAGGGTTTCAACAGAGCCGAAATTTCTCAAGAAAATAGCTAGGCCCGTGGTCCACAAAAAGAGATAGAATCCGAAAATGTCAACAATTTGATGAGCTGCTTAACCCCCGCCCTCACAACTCTGGTCGATATTTTTTAACGCTTCTGTCATTTCATTTCCCGCAGCAAATGCCCGTTCCCGTTCAATTACTTTTTTTGCATCTTCACTTATGGTCACTGTCGCTTTATCCGAACCCGATGCCGGGATCAGCTGGTCAATACGGTACAGGAGATGTGTACTGTCCAGCTCGGCAAATACATCCCCCCGAATGTGTTCGATGCGGAGGAGGGTGCCGGTTGTCCCGGTTCTCGGATACCGAACTCTCATACCCTGAACAACCTCTTCAGATAACATAGATGGAAATGAATTCCTGATTCTATAAATTTTTCGTGCCCGCACCCGGATCAGGTTGTCAGATTATTGAGTGCAGCAACCATTTCCCGTGTTGTTCTGTGTGGTTCTCCGCCCGGTTCCGGAAGATTGGATGATTCGTTGAGTGCAGAGAATATTGCAGATATGGCATCGCCATGCGAAGGGCCGTATCCCCCTTCAAGAACTAAAGCGAGGGGATGTTCTGTTGCATCCCGCACCAGTTGGGTCAGAATGCCAAAATCCCCGGGACACAAAAGCATACCGCTTTTCGGGTCATCTGACAACGCATCCTGGCCCGCAGAGATAATCACTGCATCCGGCCTGAACCGTTCAAGTGCGGGGACAAATACCTGCTCAAAGATGCACCGGTAATCTGCAATAGTTGATCCAGAACGCAGGGGCGCATTGATGGTATATCCTTTCCCGTTCCCAGAACCGATTTCATCTACCCAGCCGGTATGGGGGAAAATATTTCCCTGGTGGACAGAGCAATAGAGTACCCGATCGTCTTGGTAAAAGATCTTTTGTGTCCCGTTTCCGTGATGAAGATCCCAGTCAATAATGGCGACGCGATCAACCCGGTCAAGAGCAACAGATGCCGCAATTGCCGCATTATTAAAAATACAGAATCCCATTGCCCTGTCCGGCTCTGCATGATGCCCTGGGGGGCGGACAAGGGCAAAACTATGTTCACCATCGATTGAACGGTGCACAGCTTCGACTGTAGCCCCGGCCGCAAAGGATGCAACCTCGAATGTCTCCCCGTTGACATAAGTGCTCTGGTCGATGAAATGCTGTCCCCCGTGCGAAGAAAACTCACGTATCATATTGACATGTGAACGGGTATGGACGCGGAGAATATCTTCTTCGGTTGCAATTCCGGGTTCAATGATCGGTATGCCCTCCGGCAATCCAGAACATGCCGCATCCAGGCGGGCACCGCTCTCATCATGGCTCTCGATCTCATGCCGGGCGAAAACATTCCCGGTGATTGCTGAACACCTGACCATAATTGCCGATCGGTACTATTATTTCCAATCTTTGAAAATGATTGGCTTTTAAACGGGAAAAAATGGGAATTACTGGATAACTGTGCCCTGTATGACTGCAGATTCCGGTACTTCATATTGTTTTCCGCTGTTGATGACGGTGTATTTTCCGGCGGTCTTTACATCGTATGTATTTCCGGTCGTTGAGTATGGTACAATAAATTCACCATTCACACTCTCCTGCCGGTAGATGAATTCCCTGCCCGTATTGGAAATTACCGGGACTTCGATAATTCCGTCTCCATTGATATGGGCTCCTTTGACGTATTCAAAGACTTTCACGTACTTTACATCCGGTGTCTTTGCATTGAAGACATTACTGGGGGATTCGTGGACGAGACGGTAGTGACGCAGAGCCGGGATGGTATCTATCGGGAGGGTTATTGCAGGACTTAGTGCGACTGCGTGATATCCTACTGGTGCTTTGCGATTATATTCATCAACAAGACGTTTTGCCTCAGTGGCGTTCGTTGCTGTAGCGTCCGTCATTACCGGCAGCGACATCTTGGTGATTTCCGGATCTGCATATTCGACATAATATAGCTTCGAAGCGGGGGTTAGCGAGCCGTCGAAGTTATGGAGCCGGGATACTGTTGTATGGTAATAAGACTCCGAGTTCAACAGGGTGGGTTCATAACTGTTGGGATTATTCTGCCCGGGTGTAAGCAACGTCATCTGGTAGGGGGTGTTGGCAAGCGTGCTGTTATACCATGTTGTCATCGCCCAGAACTTTCCGGTGTCCATCTCGATATCGGTGATTACGTACCGGGTACCAAGACGATCCAGAATGCCGTTTGAAGTGTCCTCAGATGTTGATATGAAGTAGGCAGCAGCCCCCGTATCTCCTGCCACTCCCGCCTGGAAAGGATTGGAATTCGGAATCCGTTTAGAGATATAAGTGATCATATGTCCATAGTCCCACCAGGACATGACGCCATAGGATTCTTCCGGGTATTTGAAAGTATTTGGATCGAATATCGTATAATAATTCACACCCGTATCCGGCGTGTTGTTCCCCAACCAGTCAAGGGACTCGCGCCAATCCGGATTCATGTGGATCGGGTTGTTTACTGCATTGGAATAACTGTATAACGCTGAAGTATAGGCAAATAACAATCCCAAAATGGCGATGATCACTATCAATCCCACCATAAGGTAATTGGATCGGGGATGCCCTGCACTTTTTTTCGCGGATTTTTTTGTTTTTTTGCTTTGTGGCGTGACATCATCCACAGGTTCATGAGAATCCATATCATGGGTGAAACCGGATACAAGCCGGTTAATATCGCCCCTCCCTTTGGTCCACACAAAACTTACACAGACTGCTGAGAGGAGGGCGACATTTACAGCAAGATAATATTCGTACCTGACATGTTGCCAGGTCGAAAAGAGCATGATAAGCGACCAGGCAAGTGCGAATACCTGTTCAGGATGCTCATCCCGCAGGTTGTTATATGCCATGACCAGGATCCCGCCAACCATCAGGATGAGGCCGTAATTAAAGGTCATCCATGCACTCTCAAGTGCCCAACCCCGGGCTTCCTGGACCGTATTGGTGATTGGAGCTTGCCCGAAGAATGCGAAGAAGGATGCGATTAGCAGGTTAAAGAGGGTGGGGCTTACGACAAACAGGGCCAGAGCAAAGAAGATTCCGCATCCAAGAAGTGTTGCAGGGTAGTAATACCAATCTTTTCCTTTGAAGTACCGGGCAATATAA
>Ga0074198_1002057_pt1 | contig 11483 bp, 13 predicted proteins | sample EPASupsiteSAE323_FD_64527 | JGI IMG/M metagenome (GOLD analysis project Ga0074198, IMG submission 64527) | Bioremediated contaminated groundwater from EPA Superfund site, New Mexico - Sample SAE3-23 | ecosystem: Environmental > Aquatic > Deep subsurface > Groundwater > Contaminated ...
CAAGGAAGAAAGAGATGGATGCAGAGGACTCCCGCCATGGCCGAAGGACTCGTTGATCACATCTGGACGATCAAAGAATTGATGACATTCAGGGTGCCGTTTCAATGATTCGAGTACACGACCAACAAAGGTATCAGGTCTTTTCTATTATCGCTTCCTCGCGCTCACCAGGAAAAAGTCGGGAAACTAATTGACCGCTTGAGCGAAAATCCATACCCATCAAGAACCAGATTTATTGATATTTCATCGACCAATTTTGATATCAAAAAGTGCAAAGGCCATCAAACAAGATTCAGAGTGAGACTTGGCGAATACAGGCTTATTTATGAAATAGACGAGGCAAGCCAAATGATTCTTATTTTGAAGCTTGATGATCGGAGCAATGTCTATTAGATCCCCAATTGCGATATGGCCGCGTGGTAAGCTCATTCAGATTCTTTAGATCAGTCTGATTATAGATATCAACGGCACCCCGGCCACCGGCTCTGCCAGGGCTTGCGTGCCTCCTGCCCCTGTGGCTGCATAGGAGCATGCTGCCCGCCCCCGGAGCAGCCAACGAGCGAGGCCACGGCCATCCCGCCCCACAACCATCGATCCACCCTCGCCCGAATTCCCGCCACGAATCCACATCCCCCCGACGCAAACGGCATCCGCCTTCAGTCCAACCGCTCCGGGATTATCGCTTCAATCGCCCTGAGGGCCTTCAAAGCCTTCCTGCCTTTCGCTGTCGTTTTGTAGATGTAGATCGTGGACTCGCCCGGGACCATTTCCAAAAGCCCCCTCTGGTCAGCAGATCCAGATAAGGCAGCGCCGTTTTGAAATTCAGGTTTGCCTGGTAGACGACATTGGTTTTGGCTAATCCAGGCATCAGGCAGACTTCGAGGATATCGGCGATGATTTTATCTCTGCTTCGTCGGGGCATCAGGATTAGCAAATACCATAGATACGTATTATAGTTTCGGATGGGCTGCGATCTCCGGCCACCGGCTCTGCCAGGGCTGCGTATCTCCTGCCCCTGTGGCTGCATAGGAGCACGCTGCCCGCCCCCCCGGAGCTGCCAACGAGCAAGCGAGGACCGGCCAGCCTGCCCGGCGACCGGCGATTCGCGCTCGATCGGACTCGCGGTAGCCTTCGATGCCGCCCAAGCTGCATCCCTGGGCCCGTTATGCATGCAAGCCCAACATAGCAAAATTTAATATATTCTTTTAACTGTAATGTAAATTAACTCCATGAAGAAAGCAAGAGAAGAATGGCTAGATGCTGCAAAAGGAATTGCCATATTATGTGTGGTTATTGGTCATTCTGATATAAATTCTGATATAATTAATACTATATTTTGGTTTCACATGCCTGCATTCTTCATAATCGCAGGGTATTTGTTTAAACCAAAGGAAAACTATCTGCAAGATAGAGCCTACAGATTGCTAATACCATATCTATGCTTCCTGGTTCTGCTCTTTGGTTTGAACATCGCATTGGGCAATCCACCAAGCCTTAGCGCATTAATTATTGGAGGCAGAGCTCTGAATGACGATTATCCGCTATTTGCCCCATTTTGGTTTATCACATGCCTCTTTGTGACTCAGGTTGCGTTCGCCAAAATGCTCCGCTTCAGAGCTAGAACGCAATTATTTATTATAGTCACTTTTTTCATTTTGGCACATATAGAATCTTATCTGCTTCCAAGTATCGATTCTTATCTTTTCGCACATACGCAATTGCATTTCTTAATTCCCTGGGATGCAGACGTTGCGCTGATAGCTCTAAGCTATTATTCAATAGGCTTCTTCGCCCGACAAAGATCAAGTATTTTGCATAATGAGAATATGATAAAATTATCTCTAATTATCTTTATCATGGCCTTGGTTTTGAATCATTTTCAGATTTTCAATTATCTACTTGATATGAAATTCGTAGTTTACAATAATCCTCTACTCGACCTAATAATCCCATTAGCTATGACCTCATTGCTGTTTGGACTATCTCGCCAGCTAACTGGAATAACAGTATTGAGCATTATTGGAGATTACACCATGATAATAATGTATTTGCACTTGCTAATTATGGTCCTTGCATCATTCTATACTCAGAATGTAATTTTACAGATATTCCTAGCGACGGCATTGCCATTGATAGTGGCGTTTATGCTAAAGAAATCAACTATTTTAGGCATTCTATTTTTAGGTGACAGATAAAAGATTGTACGGGACTCCCTGCTCCAATGCAGGCCAACCATGCAATTAGGCATGGATTGCCAGTCCCAAATGACCACCGTGCGAACATGGCCGACCGCACGAGAGCCGCCGAACGGACATCCGGCATCCGCGAAGCCGCCACCAAGCGATCACCGGCCATCGGCTCTGCCAGGCTTGCGTGCCTCCTGCCCCCTGTGGCTGCATAGGAGCACGCGGCCCGCCTCCCGGAGCTGCCACCGAGCAAGTAAGGCCCGGCCATATTGCTCGATTCGGAGGGAGATATCAGATTAAATATTGAGCGGGCTATCAAAGGAGGCACATTTCATGCAAGCGCATCCCTCAGTTCACGGCACTTTGCCCTTCCGATATCCGTCATCTGGTATGTCATGCTGCTTCCGGTCGGATGCTTCTGTAGGTATCCTTCACGCGCCAGCAACTCGAGCGACCTGCGCACCTTATCTCCTTTGCCGGGGAATCTCCTCGCAAAAGCTTCTTTTGGCTTATGGTCGGCCTTGCCAGAGAGAGTTTGACAAGCCACCAAAAGAACTGATTCATCAAACTCCCTCAATACCATAGATAATGGTATATTCTATAATCTTAAATATCTTTGGGTTGGGTCTATTTCCGTTCATTCTACGATGCGGAATGTTCCGAAACCTTGATATATTCTCGACCCTCTTTTAGATCTATGCGATCGAAGGAGTCACGCCTCAAATCCCTGGAGATGGCTAAAGCCGCCCTCAAACAGAAGAGTGAGGATACAGATGACGATCTTTACACATTAATCAATAAATATCCTGGATCGAGCGCGTACGATCTGGCCAAGCGGGCCGGGTGGTCTCCCGGGAAAACTCACGCGTCTGTCAGGCGGCTTGAAAGGGACGGCATGGTTCGATGCCACCAGGTCGTTGAAGGCAGCAGGACTAAGCTAATCGTGGAGCCTAAGAAATGGCAGGAATTCTTTAAGCCCGAAGAGCTGGAAGAATTCAAGCAAATGGAGATCTGAGCTATAGAAAGCTTTTCTGGTGGCGGTCCAGTGCGACCTGGCCAGCCTGCCCGCCGACCGGCGATCCACGCTCGATCGGATTCCTGACAAGCATCCCACCCCCCATTGATGTCAAGACCTATGGCTACGACCCATTCAAGATCAATAAAATCCTTGACAATAAGCCCGATAAAGACACGCCCAATAAAGAGCCTACTACGAATCTGCCATACAATGCAGTCCCGCTCAACAACCTTACAGCCGCGGCCTATCCGTGATTCGTTATGAAATCCTGAAGCACTCTAATATGCGTGAGAGCTTCAAGTCCTTTTTCAGTGGTTTTGTAGGTTGGCATATCAACCATCTCTATCAAACCGCTCCTCATGAGCGATGCCATATATGGTTCAATGATATCAAAATTCATGCCGGATGCATCGATGATCTCGTTCATGCCTGTGTTTTCCAAGCAACCTTCAAGAATCACAGCAATGATTGAAGGATTAGCTCCTACTTTTTGCATCGTTCCATTATCCGTATCAAAGATATTTGCGATTTACGGATCTAACATCAGTGGTGTTGCAAGCCGCATATCAAGGAACGGCCCCGACTTGCTTAAGTCTCGTTCGATCTATGCTCAACCTGTTTCTGCAAACCTACATACCGTCCAAGCTGCATTGCAGGCCGCCGCCCTTATGCCGTCCAACCTGCAGTAAGCGGCATCGAGATTATGTTTTAAAACATCCTTTGCGAGAAAGGTCAGATAAGGCTCAATTGTACCAAGAACTCATTCTGCAGTAATAGACGGTATTGATATTTTTCTGCGCAGCGATGCGGGACTCAAGAATTAATTCTCTCAGCAGCTGCTTATATATATCAAGAGGTCGGATTCGAGAAAAAAAAGGCTAGGCCACCTAAAATAGATGGCTATCCATCAAGTTGAGATTATTTGGTGATCATCTCTCTGATCGCGTTCAGGTGGCTTAGTGCTTGTAGCCCTCGTTTGGTCGTTCTGTATATCGTCGGAGACTCAGCGACTATCTCTATCAGACCATTCTTTGCGAGAACAGTCATATATGGCCTAATGCTCCTAAAGTTCATGTTAGAATCATGAACAATCCGAGTTATTCTGGCACCATCTTTGCAGCACTCAAGAATCTGAGCAAAAATTGGGTCTTTGCTTCGCCTATGCATTTATTCTGATGTCAGGTTCGGATATTTATGCTCTCTGAAAATCAATTATGGTTGACGCTATCGCGACTGTCTGTCAATGATTAGAACATGCTGGAATTCCGAAACATGTCCACGGATCGAGGCAATCCGGTGAGGATGCTTGACCGCACGAGAGCCGCCATGCAGATAGCTGGCATCCCCGGAGCTGCCGGCAAGCGAGGCCCGGCCAGCCTGCCCGGCGACCGGCGGACCACGCTCGATCGGACTCGCGGCAGGCATCCACGCCGCCCAAACTGCCCTTCTTCCTTGATACCTACCAATCTGCCAATGATGACCCCGCCCACGAGCGGGCAGCCAGCATGCACGGAGCTGCCCTTGCCGAAAGCGGCATTTCACCCTAGAGCAAACGCTCTGGGATTATTTTTTTAATCGCTCTTAGTTTTTTTAAGGTCTTCTTGCCTTCTGGCGTCGTTTTATAGGTCGTATATGTACCCGGAGACGCTTCAAGAAGCCCCTTCCTGGTTAGCAGATCCAGATAGGGAATAATCGTATTGAAATTCAGATTTGCCTGGTAGACGATCCTGGTTTTGAGTGCGTCGGATTGCAGGCAGACTTCGAGGATTTGAGCGATGATTTGGTCTCTGCTTCGTCTTGGCATCTGATAAAATTTAGCATTGTTGATGCATATAAACCTTTCTTATTATATACAAATTATGGTTCTTCGCTATTTCAGGTGCTAACTTGAAGTTATCTCGAAAATGAGATCGAATGAGCGAATCAAGAAATCTGCAAGCTGGACCGCTATTCTGTTCGGTCCAGATGACTTGATAGCCTTAGGTAGGTTTTTTGCCTCAATCACACCCACTCGAAACAGCGAGGAACCCAAATTATTATCCTCATCCGCTCGGCCAAGTTGGATTCCTGCTGACCCTGAAGACCAGATATCACATGCATTCCGGCCCACAGGGGCCAAGGGCAGAGGACATGCGCGACCGCATGAGAGCCGACGAGCTGGCAGTCGGCTATCTGATCTAGTTGACTCTTGATTAAGCTTATACAAAAAATTAAATCCGTACTATAAGTTTCCCAAGTTATTTATCAACCTTATTTTATCACTCAAGTCATGGCAGTAACTAATCGGAAATATTGTCCAAAATGTGGAATTGTATATTATGTTTCATCCAGTGATCGATGTTCAAATTGCGGCGAGGTTCTGTTGCCTCTTGAGAGGACGCCAAAGAATACTGAATGGATTGAGTAGATATTCCTGCAGAACTTGAGTCATGTTGCTTAATGGCTCCATTCAGTATGTAATCTTAATGAGCTATAAACTTGGATAAATAGAATAGTTATATTCAACCATAACATCTTGAAGATTATTATATGACGCCGCATAGATGCAAAGCACAGATTATTGCGGATATCCTCATCACATGCCAAGGAACCGGAGCAAGCAAAACTTACATAATTCGCCAAGTAAATCTAAATTTGAAAACGGTTGATCCTTATCTTGATCTCTTAACCAAAAGAGGAATTCTTGAAGTCATTCAAAAAGAATTCGTTATCTATAAAACGACTGCGAATGGCGAACAGGTTTTGAAGAGCTTCATGGCGATTTCAGAGATATTTTCTTGATTTTATGTCATCTTGATATTTTTATTTTACAAAGTAATCTATTTATATTCAGGATTTGGAAGTGCTTTGCGTAGCGGGAGAACCTCCTCCCTCGTTCTTGGCCAGCCCCATCTGGCAAAATCTACCTACCCAATCATCGAAGATACTGTCGCTTTCGCACCCGCGGTTCCAGGAAAATGAGGACCTGCCCGGCCATGAGTGGGCAGCCGACAGCCCCGGAGCTGCCAACAAGCGAGGCCCGGCAAGCCTGCTCGATCACAACAAGCTTTTCCTCGAAACTAAATGCCTTTTCGCGAGAACGGCATCCGCTTGCCGCCCAGAGGGCCCCATCTGTGCAGACCTTTGAAGCTGTCTAATATTGGTATTACTAATCTAAAGAAAAGACTTATATCCTCATACGAATAAGCATAAATTGGTGAAGAGAAATCAAGGCCTCCTCTAAAGACTGGGGTGTCCATCTAAGTCAGCCAGATCTCTCTTCCCCATCGCCTGGGTCGTGAAAAGAGTATTTTCATGGATTCATCGCCCATATCCACGGCTCAATGGCGTTAGCGGCCCGGAGTGATGTTGAGTTCCCCGTTATGGTAAGATCCTCTCCGGGCCCCTCTTCTGGAAAAAACCATTGCTTCACATGAGCGGAAGCCACTCACTCTTTCCTGCCCCATCCAAAAGGTTTTTCGTTAGATTCTCATATTATGATACGTGTTTTGGAGGGAGATCGATTGGACTTCATAGATCAGATTCGTGCAGCAAAAAACGCTTTTGTCATGCCATTTGTTAGCGCTCCTGGATACGATGTATTTGATCAAACGGAACTGCCAGGGATCTGAAAGGCCTATGATTTCCAGCAAACTAGCCTCTTTTAAAAGCACCAGCGGTGAAGCCGACTACGTATCAGCTTATGACGCTGCCTTGCAACTTTGGCCAGTACCTTATGAAGAAAACGACATAATCACCCGCTTCGGAACTACCCATGTCATCGCAAGCGGATCGGAAGGGTCGCCATCACTGCTTTTGCTGCATGCCACTGGCACAAGCTCCACATTGTGGTTCCCAAACATCAACGCTTTAAGCAGCGCCTTTCGCGTTTATGCTGTCGATATCATTGGTGAGCCGGGAAAAAGCCGGCAGTCTCGGTTACTCAGAAATAGAGAGGATTGCGCTAACTGGATGGTCGATGTAATGCAAGGTCTTGGTTTAAAGAGAACGAATATTGCCGGATTATCCTATGGGGGGTGGCACACGCTCAATTTTTCCTTATTTTTTCCGGATAGAATTAACAAAATTGTCGCTCTTGCACCTGGTGCTTCAATTCTGCCGTTCAGCTGGCCCGTGCTTTTATTGCTCCGCCTGCTCCCTTATTCGCCCATCAAACCTAATCCGTTCAGGAGTTTCTTTAACAAGGGTTTTCACCCAAACGAATTGTTTGCCAGGCAATTCGCAATTGGTGTAAAACATTTCCGCTACGCTGATCCTATGGAGAGTATTTTTACTAACGTGTTCAGTGAAGATGAGCTGAGCAGAATCAATGTTCCAACACTCTTTATTGTCGGCGAAAATGAGATCATTTATGATCCAGTCGTTGCTATCGAAAAGGTCAATCAAATGATGCAAAACGTAGAAACAAAACTGGTTCCGAATGCAAGCCATCTGGTCTCGATGGAACAACCTGCATGGGTGAATAAGCATATTTTAAATTTTCTGGGATAAGCCCCGCGAGGGAAAATATGAAAAAATCCAACCTGAAATGGCTCCTTAAAGTAGCCCTTCTATCCGTTTTGACTGCCGCCATCGCAGCAGCAACCGTATCCGCCAGTGAGAATCTCACCGTGCACTTCCTGGACGTAGGCCAAGGAGACTCCGAATTGGTCCAGTTCAATGGCAAGAACGTCCTCATCGACGCCGGCACTCAAGACATGGGGCCGAGAGTGGAATCATATTTGAAGAACCACGGAGTTTCGAGCCTGGATCTATTGGTCGCAACTCATCCCCATGAGGATCATATTGGCGGGCTGCTCGATATCCTCAATGACTTCGGCGTCAAGCAGGTCCTGGACAGCGGCCAGACGCACACCTCGCAAACCTTCGAGAACTATCTGAATCTCATAGATCGAAAGAATATCCCATTCGAAACTGCTGAGCGGGGTCAGACAATTAACCTCGATCCAGCCATTAAGATCGAAGTCCTCTCGCCTCCGATACCGCTATTTCCGGACGATCTCAATCAAAACTCGATTGTATTGAAGATTACCTACAACAAGGTTTCCTTCCTTCTGATGGGCGATGCAGGGATCGAGGCGGAAAAGAGCCTCCTCTCTTCGGGATCCAACCTGGACTCGGATATCCTGAAGGTCGGTCATCACGGCAGCTCCTCTGCCTCCAGCTCGTCCTTCCTGGCAAGAGTAAAGCCCGCCATCAGCATCATAGAAGTTGGTGCAGGTAACGATTACGGCCACCCAACAAAGAAGACCTTGAAAGCTCTGCAGAGCACCGGCTCAAAGGTTTATAGGACCGATCTCAACGGGAACATCGCTGTAACCACCGATGGCCAAAAGTACACCATAACCACGGAAAAGCAGTCATGGAATACTGCCAGCACGGTTTCAAAGGATACCTCTTCTGCAACCACATGGACTACCGGAACGGCCAGTTCCACCACTGCAGCTGCATCCTCGAATGGGCCTTTTGTGGGATCGGCAAAGTCGGACAAGTATCACTACCCGAGCTGCAGCGCTGTCAAAAAGATCAAATCAGCAAATCTAGTGACCTTTTCAAGCTCTGCTGATGCCAGAGCACAAGGATATGTGCCATGCGGTATCTGTCACCCACAGTGAGGTAGGTTTGTATGAAGGCTGTTATAGATAGGATCGAGAATGAAATTGCGGTACTCCTGATTGGAGAAGAAGAAAAGACCAGAGTGAATTTTCCAATCTCCTTGCTGCCGGAGGGGTGCAGGGAAAGCGATGTTCTGAACATCTCCATCGAGAGGGATACTACGGCAACACAGCAGGCCAAGGAGAGGACTTCGAGCCTCATGGAGAAGCTGAAGAAAAAGAACCAGGGAAAGACAGGTATCATCCAGGGACCCTGAAAGCAAATGAGGTCTTTTGCCGTGATTCACCTCAAGCTTGCAGTTCCAGGCACAAATTATGTTAATCTAGCTTTCCTCCCGCCCCTGCAAGCGGCCAACCGGCAATCCCGCACGATCGTCCGAGAGCTGACGAGCGGGTAACCGGCCCCTGGAATGGATGCGTTCTTTGCCACTGCATGAGTATTATGAGATACCGATATCAAAATGATATCGGAAGCCATGCCTTCCAGGCTCAGCAGTAATTTAAGTGTAGTTTCAGATGTCACATCTAATTGCAGATTACCTTTCAATTGTATCTCGTCGCGATCATTTATTACTATTGAATACTATAGCTAATAGATAGATCGCTATGTAAACGTTTCTCGGTTAGAAAATCATTAAAAATCTAACAAAAGATGGATTAGACAAAATCGAACTCATCAAACAAGAAGGGATGTTTACATTTATTAAATTATCAAATTGACATCTGAATCCTATGTTCAATAATCTTTGTTAATAGAATCTAAACATCTGATACATAATTGCTCTTCGGACAGCAGGTTAGTTGGAGTTTTAATGTATGCTTAAAATAAGAAATATTGCTGAGATTAAGATATAATCAAGAAAACTAATCTCACCAATATAGCGACGAGGGAGAATATGATGAAACGAAGTAGGCATGCGATAATTTCCCAAATACTCGAAATTTGCAGAGATGGAGCCAGCAAGACCAGAATAGTCTATCAGGCCAACCTTAACTTTAGAACGGTGAATCCATATATTGATCTATTAATAAAAAATGACCTAATAATTATTAAGCAGGGAAAGAATCTGCTCTATGAAACAACTGAAAATGGAAGAGCTCTGGCTGAGAATTTCAAGCAGATAGATAACCAACTAATTGAACATCCATAGCCCCAGAACATATTCGAATCATGGACTGCATCAGACGGAAGACCTATCTCCGTCGCTCGACAATTCATTGCGACCCTTGGGTTTCAGTCTGATCGCGAAGAGGGCCCCCGAGCGAATAGCCGGCAGCCCCGAAACTGCCACCGGGCAAGCGAGGCCCGGCCATCCTGCTTGATCACAGGTGATTCATGTTCAATAGCATTAGGCACGGCATTCATCCCGACCCCTGAAGGGAAGGGATCTTCTGCCTGTTTTTCTATAAGTCATCTATCGACCATTACTGCTACTTTTCCATGATTATAAACTGTCACAGTGGTCGTCACATTTAGCAGACCATCTCCAATTTCTTCTGGCTGGATTGTTTCCATTTTCCATGAGTCTCCAGGCATAAGAGTGACATTTTTTCCATAGCAATTTAAAGTCGCGTTATCTCCATCTATACCAAGAATATTTATTTTATCATAAGTATATGGCAGATCTTTCACGGGATACAAACCACTAGAAATTCCGAATCCGATATCACCGGAAATTTGAAACTCGGTGCCATATATGGCCTTTATTGAAGAGTTTAGCTCGATCCGTTCTACTGTTCTCAATGTAGAGTTTATAAGATCATACGTGGGGAAGTCTATCGCAAGTTGACTGGAATTTCCACTAATGACTGTCCCATTTTTATGCTTCTGGGTCTCGATAAATAGAAACATTTGTTGATTGCCTGTTTCGGTAGACCCTGCTTGGGACTTTGGATCTTCTGAATGTATTGGCGAAGGCACAATATTCGATATATTGCTATTCAAAGCTAATAGAGCAACGACAATCGCTGCTAGAACTGCAGCAAGGACCACGAGGCGCATACAGCCTAATATAATTTACTTAATAAAAACTTTCCCTATGGCAAAGGCTGCATGCTGAAAATAGACACTCCTTGTTCAATCGCCTATCTATTATTGATGTACTTTCAGATCAACTTCGCGTGGTTAGGATGAAAACATCCAGCCCTAACGAAAGATCGGAGACGGGATAAGAGGACTCCAATAGGTCCAGCCTGGGATGGTGACGGTTTACGATGGCTTATCTTCATCAATTCAAAACGGCCAAACTCAAAACGGCGTCTATACTGTGATCACCACCCAAGTGGATGCGGTTTCGAACAACGAAGTATCAGGAACCACCAAAATTGATATCCCCACTGCTCCACTGGGAGGCTGGTCTTACTCTTGGATCGCACATGAAGCGATCCATGGAAGGATGTTCATAGGTTCTGGATTGATCCAATCAATCCAACTGCTTCGGTCAAAGGGCCAAATGGAGAGATCTTTAAAATCATTGGTTTGGGGCCTTATTCATATGGAGGCAAAAACTGGGACGCTACTCTGCACGATCAAAGGCGATTCCATGCGTCTTCGGTTAAGACCACAATCCCTCCCTAAACCGTTCCCTATTGACATGTGGATCAAGTGCCTCACTTGAATATACATTTAAGACTGTTGAGAAATCTTGTTCAATTCCTAGATAT
>Ga0074198_1002061_pt1 | contig 11472 bp, 10 predicted proteins | sample EPASupsiteSAE323_FD_64527 | JGI IMG/M metagenome (GOLD analysis project Ga0074198, IMG submission 64527) | Bioremediated contaminated groundwater from EPA Superfund site, New Mexico - Sample SAE3-23 | ecosystem: Environmental > Aquatic > Deep subsurface > Groundwater > Contaminated ...
GAGACATCGATACACTAACCAAGGAGACGTCGATGTGGGCGCAAGAACGTAACATAAAAAAAGCTACTATAAAATGGAAATTCACAAAAAACGATGCAAGGTCAAAGCTGAACAGGCACTATATAAAGTTGCAAAACTAATGTTATGGTGCACTAGGCTTGAGAATAAATTATAGGACTGTCGATGGTACTTTCGTCTAATGTATTGGCCGCGATTTGATGCGATCAGATATGGAATAAAAAGAAGACGATCATAATGCGCGAGATTCTGTCAAAGCCTACGCTGCAAAAAAAAATGGCGCATATCCGAGACCAATTTGAACCATTCATGTGACTATTGGCGACAACGCGATCTAATATTCCTTCCGCATGGAGGCATGGCAAAGGACCGCATCCACCTTTCGCCCCCGCCTTCCAAACCTTTGTTCTGCTTGACAGTGCGACTCGCTCCGAGCCCTGGACCTGGGCAGCGGATGTCCTAGCCCACGAGCGGCCGCCCGGCGAGCGCGCACTACCGCACATCGGCGAGTTGAAAGCATCAGGCATCCCGGATGTGCAGCGACAGCCAAGAGGCCCGGCCAACCTGTCCGGCAACCGACGGGCTACGCTCGACCGGATTTCCGGCAGGCATCCACGCCGCCCAAGTTGTCTCTATTCCAGGACCTGGGCTGCGGTGCGGATTTAGGGTTGCTAAATGGAAGGAAGAATGATAATTCTCTCAACTATTAAATGGATTCTCGCTGATGGAGAACACGTACTTGCCGAGCGCATATCCATTTGGGTGAATCATCATAATTATCTCATTCGAGTTTCCGTCATAGGTGATATCTATCGTTCCCTCCGCGGGTTCCCATCCCGCCGGACGACATGGATCATCTCTACTGCATGTCCATCTCCTTCCATCATAAGAAACGCTGCCCATAGTACCGCTAAACTGATAATCAACACCGTCTATACACCATGTTTCATATTGTGAATCGCCTACGGGAACACCACAACGAGCATCTCCATAAATAGATCCTTCTATATTATTCCCGTCCACAATCAAAGTAGCATGAGCCCAATCGTTCTCTAGATCGTACTTCTTGGCTTCTGCGGAAAATGCTAAACCCGCCAGCAAAGTTAAGATGATTAATAGTAACCCCACATTTTTTATATCCATGAAATTTATATCTGTATTCAATGTATTAATTTTTTTCTCAGAAGTCCACGATAAGAAGTGCCATTCTAAGCGGGATATCCGCCACGGCCCACGAGCGACCGCCCGGCGAGCGCGCACGACCGAAATTCCGATACCTAGAGCCCAACGATGTACCTTTGAAGACCGCATCCCAAGTCCATGGAGGGACCAAGAAAAGAAGTCGAAGGCATTATTGGAAATGAGGCCGAAAAATCTAAAGCATGATAATTCGTATCGGGATCTAGGCCATGCCCTACACTGCGATCTTCCTGCCAAAGGCTGAAAAATATCTGGTAAAGCTTGATCAGGACACCTACGAGCAGATAGAAGAGCATTTAGGGGAGCTGAAGAAGAATCCCTATAAGCGCCGCCCACTCGCAGATATCAAGAAGCTTGGCGGCTTCAAGTCGCCGGCTATGTATCGAATGAGGATCGGACGGCAGCGATTGGAATACTTCGTTGATGAATCCGAGAAGGTAATATACATCACCAAGGCCTTTCCTCGATCTGGGGATTCAGATTACCGATGAAGGTATATATTAAAAACAACTTAAATATGCCAGGTGGTTCTTAAGATGGCAGCCGTCGTGAAAGTAAAAGAAGAGAAGATAGATTATAGCGAGGCGGCATACGTTGATTCCCAATACGAGTATTTGCAGAAGCACAAATCCGAGGGAATCACATTAGAGGAATTACGGCGTCGGCGCGCCAGCCAACGACTGAGCTAACTCTTTTTCTAAACGCTAAGAAAACTAATCCGATAATGCTTTTGGTTGACTTGGCCCACGAACTGCTACCCAGCGAGCCTGCGCAACGAAGACTATTTGGATCTCTTCAAATTGCCAGAAGGCACACATTTTGTGATTTCCTAAATATAATATGGGTACAATCGAGGCCCGGCCAGCCTGCCCGGCGACCGGCGATTCACGCTCGACGAAATCCTGCAAACGAAGCGCCGCCCCAAAGCCGCATCTTCCCGCCACCGCGCGCAGGGACGCATCCGGCCTTCATTTCAGTCCTGCCAGTCCGCCATTATCGCTTCGATCGCTCTGAAAGCTTTTAAGCTGCATGTTCTATTTTGCCCAAGGTTACAGCAGGAGCATGCATCCAGATTGGTGCAATCCAGGTCAATTTCGCAAGGGAAGTCATGCCCTGGAGAGATTGCTGTGTTGCAAGAGTTGCAAGATCCATGGAAAGCTTTATCTCTTTTTATAAGCCATTTATCAAGTCCAATTTCATGGAGCTTTTAAAATGGGCGCAGAGACGGATTCGGAAAAATATGGCGCGATTGATGTAACGGAGTTGCTGCTTTCTGCAGATATCTACAACCAGAATTTGAATTTAACCGAAGACGATTTGCCCCCACATATCCGCAAGCATTACTTCGATGCAGAGACACGTACCGTTAAAAGGCCGATATATGTCACAAGCTCTGATGTTCAGAAGATTTACGGCATCGAGAATGTGAAGGGAATAATAAAGGACCTGTCTTTTGTGGCTTATGAAGAGTTTGGGTCCCAGTTGAGGCTTACTGTCTTTGACATCGCTGCCAAGTGGTTCGCCAACCAAAAAGATCTGGCCAGGATCAAATCGAATCCCGCGTTGGCGTTCTTCTATGAGAACTATGATTCTGTGGATGTGAGCTATGCCGAGGCCCATAGCCAAAACAAGCCACTGAGCGCCGACCGGGAGTGGATTGACGCCCGAATCAAGGATTTATGCAAAGATCCCAAAGAGGCAGAGGACCTTCTGAAGCTTGCTTTCATCAAATCCCCCGAAGACGTCAGAGACAGCATCGCCGGGCTTGTTTTGACTGATGAGCAGAAAGTGGAGATCGAAAAGACCGGAAAGGCACTGCAAAATCGCGAATACCTGCGGCAGATCGGGCTTTACGAGATCGGAAAGATTCTCTTCGTCGGGCCGCCGGGAACGGGCAAGACTTCCACCGCCCGCGCGCTGTCCAGTTGGTTCTCTTTGCCGATTGTGGAGGTCAGGCTCTCCATGATCACCAGCCAGTACCTGGGCGAGACATCCAAAAATATCGACAAAGTCTTCGATCTGGCCAAGAGGCTCAGCCCTTGCATACTGCTGATCGATGAATTTGATTTCGTGGCCAAGACCAGGACCTCGGATGAGCATGGGGCCATCAAGAGAGCCGTAAACACGCTGCTAAAGGCCATCGATGAGATCAGCCTGGTCGAGGACGGCGTGCTCCTCCTGGCGGCGACCAACCATCCCCAGCTTCTGGACTACGCCGCCTGGAGAAGATTTGACAAAGTCCTCAACTTCCCATTGCCTGATGTCGATATGAGGATGAGGATTCTGGACAAGGTTCTCTCCCGCATCGATGCCGATGTGGATACCAAGGTGCTGGCAGAGATGACGGAAGGCTACTCCGGGTCCGACCTGCGGCTGGTGGTGCGCGAGGCGGTGCTCAATGCGCTCCTGGTGGACCGGAAGAAGCTTGATCAAGACGACCTATTGGCGTCCATCGATGAGTTTGGCCGCAGGATATCGGAATACAAGAGGAGCGGTGCAGGCGCATGAAGGTCACGCTTCTTGGCACTGGCGACGCCATCGGCACACCAAAGATCGGCTGCAAATGTCCGGCGTGTCTTGATGCCCTGCGGGGCGGGCGCAGCCGCAGGATGAGGTTTTCGTTATTGCTGGAGTCCGACGACGATGAGGGCCGTGTTCTGGTGGATACGAGCCCTGATTTGCGCTGGCAGCTCCTCAAGAAAGATATCTCTCATGTGGATGGGGTCGTCTGGACCCATGCCCATTACGATCACTATGCGGGCTTCGGGGATTTTCACCGGGTGCAAAGCCACGTGGATGTCTATGCCTTGAAGAACACCATGGACTATATTCTCAATTATCTTTATTTCCTGAACCCCGTGCGCCACGACGTCTGCGCTTACGAGCCCTTCGAGATTGCGGGGATGCAGTTCACCATGTTTCTCGTGAACCACCCGACCATCGAGACCGCCGGAGTGGTGGTCAGCAACGGGAAAAAGAAGCTGGTGATCACCAGCGACACGAATCTCGACATTCCGGAAAAGAGTCTGGAGCTTATGAAGGATGCCGACCTGCTTTTAGCCGATGCCATCATGCCGCCCGGCTACAATATTCCCAAGCATATGAACGCGGAGGAGGCCGTCGCCCTGGCAAAGCGCTTGGGAGCCAAGGACTTGCTGCTCACGCACCTTGCTCATCTTTATCCGCCTCATGAGATAGCCCTGAAAACATGGCCGCTCGGACATGACATGATGGAGATCGTCTTGTGAGCAATCCCGCACCATCTTTTCCCGCAGCGTGCAGCATTTTGCATTATCAGAATTTGCATGACCACATTTCGGATAATTCCAGCTCAAAATATTCGAGTTCGGAAAATCCCATCTTTAAAAACCATTTTTTGAAAAATTTTATTTTGCATTGTTTCCTGATCCTCATTATCTTAAGCGCCAATACATGTGCCGTTGATGCGGATCTTACCGATTACAGAGGCATGGATTTCTCGCTCTCTTATCCTATGCAGTGGCATATCTCGATTCCAGAATCATGCAGCAACGCCGCGGGAAACCTCAGCCTGGAAGGATCTGAAGGTAGATCGGGCCTTCATTCCGGTCAGGGCTTTGCGATTTATTGGATGAGAGATCCGGGAATCGAGCCGGAAGAAATCCTGGGTCAAATGCAGGAGAACTACAACCGGGAAGGCGTGTCGATCACGTCATCAGAGCGAAAAACGATCAAAGTCGCTGAGCAGACTGCTGAAATCCTAACCCTGACCTACGGGTTCAAGGACAGCAGGCAGAAGAAGATGTTTGCCGCCTGGAACAGCACACTCTCGGACAGAATGTTTATTGCGACGCTTTCCGGGAGACAGGGGAGCGGCAGTGACGGCTCGGGCTCTGCAGGCTCCAGCGATTTTGGCAATGATTCCAGCGATGATTCCAGCGAGGATTCGATTCTTTTTCAAAGAATTATTTCATCATTCGTCGACCTGGGGCGGCACGACAAAGTCAAGCTCAGTGAAAAGCCTTCTGCCGGTCCCTGGCCCATCGTCCTTGGCGATCTTCTTTCCAGCTACCGTTACATTGATCCAATCAGCCTTCCCGCGCGGCAGGTGCACATGCAGGTCAGCCATGAGGTTTCCTGGGGCAACGGTTCTTATTCGCTGAATTCTCATGATTTTATCTGGTCCGATCCTCCCAAGACCGCCATATCCAGGGCCGGAGCCGTCCTGCATGTTCTACAGCAGGCAGGATACGAGGCGAAGATAGTGCAAAAGAGCGGCGAGATTGCGTTGGCGGTTCGAGATCCGGAAGGCAAATGGACAAAGGTGTCCCTCAATCCGGAAAGCCCGGCCAGGATGGTAGGCGTCCTCTCGAACGACACGGGAGAAGTTGCTGCCTGCTCGGATTGGGGCGAGCTTGCTGCAGAAAACGGCATCAAAAGCGGCGCTATGATTGGCACGGGAAGCGATGCCGACGGCAATGCGGGTCTGGAAACGGGCCTTGAAAACATTATCCGGAAGGATTGCGAGCCTTCCCGGTATGTCGAGCTTGCGGCTCCCAAGGATACAGATCGCTCTGCAGATCGCACCTGGCTGAAGTGTTTGAAGGACGAGCTGAAGAGCTACGAGTATGGAAGATATTACGAGAAGGATGTCTTCGACTGTTCCAGCACGGCTCAGATTTGCTGGAGCGCGTTGACGAAGAGCGGATATGCGGCCAGGCTGATGTTGAGCTACAAAGGCCATCCACTCGAAGAGCATATGTGGGTCGTGGTTGAGGCACCAAACGAAAAAGGCAGGTTCGTGGCGATTGAAACGGCAAATGTGGATGAGAACAAGCGGCTGGTGAATCTGGGGAGAGTTGTGTCGGATGAGGCATATTTCCGGGGAATAATGTACAACACCAGCGAGCAGTTTTCCCGGCTGCATCCGGAAGAAGGAATCTGAGGACACAAAGCCTGAGGACATAAAGCCCTTGTGATCGGGCCGACACAACCGTTAATCGCTTCCGGCAATCGCATGATGGCGTCCGCAGTTCATTCTCGGGACATTTGCTTTTGCATCAGTTCTCGGATTGAGTCAAAGTGCTCAAGAATCCCCATGCCTTTTCTTGTCGTTCTATAAATGCATTGAACCCCAATATGCTCCTCAAGAAGTCCGCTCTTTGTCAATAGATCCAAATATGCATTCATCGACTGAAAATTCATCCCTGTTGCTTCTGCAATTTTGGTCTTGTTCGTATCTTCCTGGCAGATATCGAGAATCTGAGCTATAATTTCTTCTTTGCATCTTCTGCCGGTCATCAAATATTAGGTCGGAATCCAAGTATATATATTTTTGATATAAAACGCTGGGGCCCGATTGTCCGAAAGCGGATTTGCTTACTAATATGGTTCTTGATAAGCGCAGCTGATTTTTAGACGGATCAATCATTATGATCCTGCGCGGTCTGCAGCCGCTGAGGCTCAAGGCGGTCTGGTTTCGACCACAAACGTCAGCCAAAGGAGCGGGGCCTCGAGCCTTCTCACTCAGGTAGCCCATCTTGACATTCGAGTGCGATACGGTTTTTAATGACTCGACTGCATTATTACAAGCAGTCTGAGGTCAAATTTGCTCGCATTAAAGTTGCATTATTGTTCAAGCTGCTGCATCGGTATTCCTAGGAAATCCGGACGAGCCCGCTCGTCTCTCAAGTTTCGAGCTTATGCTTTAAAAAAGGAAATTCGCCACGACCTTTATGTGCAACTACAAAATTATCTCGTGCCTACTGCATTAGAATTCGCGTGCTGCACACTTTTATATTCTTTGAAGGCCTCCCGCAATTGTCGGAATGAAGTGGGTTTGAATTTCTCAAAGCTTTCTTCGTCTACATAAACAAAGTCGTACTCCACGTCTGTTTGTAGCCGATTGATGTCTTCACACCATTGCTGAAGCCGCGCCATCTTTAGTGGCACATCCAAATCTTCTTGCCCTTTCGTTTCGACAATGACAATCTGCTTTTCCGACAGCTTAACTATAAAATCTGGGTAATAATTGGAGATATCGCCATCTACGTTCACATAATCGAGCTTGAAATGAACTGCCAGATAGTTTTTCCAGAAAGATATCACATCGCTGCAATCTTCTAAAAAGTTGGCGAATTGAAGCTCCAGCTGGCTGTCGCCGATGATACGGTTAAATACACTTTTTTTCGGGACGATATAGCTTTGATCCTTGGCCACAAAAGGCCGTGTATGGCGCAACATAATCTTGTCCCGGATTTCGGCGTCGCCTTTGTCTCGGACAGTCAGCGCGTTTATTGCCGTTTTGAAGGTCTCAATTAGTGTCTTGGTGGCGACCAGTTCTGAAAGGTTCCGTAATGTATTGGAGTCCTTCAGTTCTACAGAGCGATCAAACAGCTCCTCTTGCACAAACGTCTTGACCTTGCCGTACAACACGTCGTAGCCACTGACTAAGCGCAGATCCTTCATGATGCTTTGCGTAAAATAGCCGATCACGCTGTGATAGTCGGCAACACCAGCAGTATCGAGAATCGTAGTATGCGTAATCTCGCCGGTTGCGATGTCCTTGAATACGATTTCCCGCAGTTCTTCCTTACTAAACTGTCGGAATTCGATGTGCTGCAAAACCATACCATGCATATTCAAATCGGCCAGGTTCTTGTACTCACGATAAACCCTTGGCGTGAGAACAGGAATTTCGATATCTAATGCTTCGAGGTCTTTCACATTGTTCTCAGTGTCAACTTGCACCAGCAGTGGAGTCTTAGGTCCAATTCCTTCACCCATCGCCTTGCGTTCCAACACAACGCCTTCAGCCTGGATGGATTCCACAAACTCCATGAAAAAATTGGTGCCTACCACGCTTACATACTCTTCCACATCACCGGGATACATTTTACGTAAACCCCGGCCCAGCGTCTGCTCGGGAAGGATTTTGCTCGCGCGGAAGGCGCGCAGGCCCAGGATGGTAGTGACATTCTTCACATCCCACCCCTCTTTGAGCATCATCACAGAGACGATGGCTTTATATTTGCTGTCCATCCCGTCAATCTCATTCGCTTGCTGGCGTAGTTTCTCCAAATCGTCCTTATCCTTTCCAGTGGATGCTTCGGAAATGTCTCCGTTTTTCTTGGTGTGAATAATCAGCACGGCGTCTTTCAAGTCGGGGTAATTTCTCTCCAGATACTCTGCCACTTCATCGCAGTTGCGCGTATCATCTGTCATGACAAACAGGATTGCCTTCTTACCCATCTTTTCATGTTCGGCATACGCCTTGCGCCATTCGATAACGCCCAGATGGATATAGTCGGTGTATTTCTCGGTGTACTTTGCACTCTGGCGTTCCTGCAATTTCGCACGGCTGGCGGCATCGGGCAGGACAGGATGCTTAACGACGTTCTGCATGATGGCCTCTACCAATGGGTAATCGGATACGGTTTGCACGAAGATCGCGCCGTTGTCGTGCTTGGGCGTGGCCGTTGTGTCTACCTGCATGGAAAGAGCCGACCCCTTTTGCTTCAAGCGATTATGGATGTCTTCGATTGATTTGAACCAGGCCATGCGCGGGTCATGGATATGGTGTGCCTCGTCATTCAACACCATCAATTCGTCAATGTCCCGCACGATCATGCCCAAATCCACCTTGGAATCCGTGGTCGCGCCTGTGGGCCGCTTGCCAAGAAAATAATCCCGCATATCTTCATCATCAGGCGACGGTGGAATGTCCTCGCCCGAATAGACCCGATGGATGTTGGTCAGGAAGATATTGCCGGTAGGTCGTATGATACGAACCTCGTCCTGCAAATGCAGCGTCAGTTGAAAATCGTCGCGCCAGTTGCGTCCATCAAATCCGTTATCGGGCAGCACAGGATCGTCGAAAAAGATGCGCAGTCCCTGAAAATCCCGGTAAATCCGGTCCAGGACGATGATATTGGGTGTGATGACCAAAAAGTTGCGTGCCAGTTCAGATTCCGGCTCATACAGCTTATGATAAAAGCTCCACGCCAGCACCAAGCTCAGCACTTTGGTTTTGCCGCTACCCGTAGCCATCTTTACTACGAAACGCCGCCAGGTCTCGTCGAACATACCCCCGGACACAAAGCCGCTTGCATCAAATCGCATAAGATCGTGTTTGTCCTTAACGCCCACCACGTCGTAAAGGTAAACAATCGTCTCCACCGCCTCGCGCTGGGCAAAGAAGTATTCAAACTCTGCAAAGCTCCCATCGGCCTTCGGCAGCAGGTGCGGTGTTTTAAACCACCAATTGAGCAGGCTTTTGCTCGTGTCCGTCGCTCCCACGTACCCCCCGTCCCGGAACTCCAACACTTTGCGGCGCAGCACCGGCACCAACGGCGGCATGAGTTTCTCCATACTGCTTTCCCGCAACGACTCATCGGCGGGAAACCAGCGGATGCCCGGATCGAGAATCGCGTGTGGGGATTGTGGAAAGTCTTTATGAAGCGCCATTATTTGTCCCTTCCTTCAAGCTGTTTGATGCTGGGGGCGTCCGTTAGCAATTTCATTTGATGGATGGCGATCCGGTTCAACTTGCCAAGCCGTTCCGCCTGTGGTACGTTCTCCTGGATGAACAGAGCATTCAGGTTTTCAAGGTTGGACAGGCACACAAGTTGCGAAACATCCGCATAGTCTCGGATATTGCCTTTCCTGCCAGGATTCTCGTTGCGCCAGTCCTTTGCCGTCATGCCGAAAAGCGCCATGTTCAGCACGTCCGCCTCTGTGGCATAAACCAGGTTAATTTGGCGAGCACTCAGTTCCGGCGGCACCAGGTTTTCTTTGATCGCGTCTGTGTGGATCCGGTAATTGATCTTGACCAGATTGCGCCGGATATCCCATCCCAGTTGCTTGAGTTCATCAGCCTTGAGCCGCTGAAATTCCTTAATGAGATAGAGTTTGAATTCCGGAGAAATCCATGTGGCAAATTCGAAAGCTATGTCCTTATGGGCATAAGTGCCGCCATATCTGCCTGACTTCGAAATTATCCCCCTCGCATGGGTGGATTCAATCCATCTTTTGGGAGACAGGACGAAGTAATTGCTTCCGGCTTCGCTTCTTAACCTCTCGAATTCGAGAGGGTTAAAATCCGGGTTGCTCAACTTCTCCCACAGGCCGAGGAACTCGATTGTGCTCCTGCTTCGCATCCAATTATTGATAATCGCAAACGGGTCCTCCTTGTTGCGATATTTTGCCATATCCGTTAACGAAATATAATCCTCTTGCTCCCTAAAAATGATGCTTATCTCATTGCCTTGGACGGAGATCTTATTTGCCATTTCCTATCTCCTGTTCGTGGCCTACGTGCTGCATCCGGATGACAAAGTAGGTTTGACCATGCGCCACGATTTCCTTTTTGAGGTCGGGGTTCTGAGTGACGGGACCACAGGCATAACGGGATAGAGGAACGGTCTTGATCGATCGAGGTCCGTCTTTTCCTATCTTGGTCATTTTGGTGACATTGACGAAATGATTCTCGATGCGGTTTCCACTATTAAAACAAGACAGCATGGCCTTCTCGATTTCTTTGCTCATGTCGAAAAATCTCCCATTACCGCAACCATTTTTCTTCTCCCACGCTCACATCCACAATCGTCATCGTGTCATTTCCGAAGATGTCAACTACCTTGACCGCGATCTTGCGCCGCCCCGGCGTGCATTTGTGGAAGACGCTTTTCAGTTCCAGCGATCGGTCCTTCTTTGTGCGGAAGCTCTGCCACTCGTTCTCAAAGATGTAATCGCCCGTCCAGATTTCATCCCAAACGCCCGTTTCCTCATTCTTCATCCGGATGATCTCGCGCTTGCTCTCAAAGTCAAAGTCGACCGACCAGTAATCAATCCAGTCTGTCCATTGCCGGGTCAGCACTTCGCGGGTGACGATCCCCTGCGCGTCTTTGCTCACTTTGACGATCTGACCATTTTCCGCCACGATCCGGCTGCCCTTGTTCTTGATGGCCGCCTCGGCATTGGCAATCGAGTCCTGAGAATAGAAAACCGAAAAGTCCGTCAGTTCCACGGCCACGCTGCATTCATGTTTATTGGCGTTTATCAGCGGCTTGACCTCAATATAAGACACATCGTGGAACACGACCTGGTTCTTCTCCACCGCCCTCTTGTCGAATACTTCGGCAGGGATGTATTTGGGTGCGATGTCAATGCCCTTGGCCCGCGCCTCGTCCAAAACATTTGGAAACAGCCCCATCTCGAACTAAAAGACCAGGATATCCCATTTGGTAATGGTCTTCTTTCGACATTACTGATCAC
>Ga0074198_1002063_pt1 | contig 11447 bp, 9 predicted proteins | sample EPASupsiteSAE323_FD_64527 | JGI IMG/M metagenome (GOLD analysis project Ga0074198, IMG submission 64527) | Bioremediated contaminated groundwater from EPA Superfund site, New Mexico - Sample SAE3-23 | ecosystem: Environmental > Aquatic > Deep subsurface > Groundwater > Contaminated ...
GAGGGCATAACCGACGCATTCGACCAGAAAGCAAACGTCATCTGGGGAGCGCGTGTCAACCCCGACATGGGAGACAAGGTTGTTGTCACTTCAATCATAACCGGAGTGCACTCGCCGCAGCTCATCGGAAAGTCGATGGTCCAGCCAAAAGCCCAATCAAAGTACAACATCGGCATGGCAGAGATCAACTACTAAGCTGATAGGTTTCGACAAACGCAACACAAGCAGCAGAAGGACAGATGGCTTTCAACGGGGTCCCTAACACTCCGGCAGAGTCGTTGAGTCCTCTTTCTTTTTCTTATTTTTTATTTCCTTTAGCCTAAAGCAGCTAGTTTTCCTTATCCGTGACAGCGTGACAAACGTTTATCAGCCCTTTCTTGCCTAACTATTTCCTATGGACCCAACCAAGTTGATAGGCGTAACGCTGTTTGCGGTGATGTTTTCGATTGTGCTTTCAGGCTGCACCCAGACCGGCGCAGTAACAGGGTCGCAATTGGTCAACAACACGATAAACAACACAACAGGCACGGCGAGTGCAACGGTTGCAACCAATAACCAGACTACTCAAACCACAGGTGATTCTAATATGGCAGGAACAGTCAAGAAAGGCGACAAGATAGCAGTCGATTACGTGGGCACCCTTGAGGATGGCACGCTTTTCGACACCTCGGTTGAGGCCGAGGCCAAGAAGGCAGGGATGCCAGCAAGGCCGTCCTACGCACCGCTCGAATTCACAGTCGGAGCAGGACAGATGATTGCAGGCTTTGACGCCGGAGTAGTCGGGATGGCGCTCAACGAGACCAAGACCGCGAAGATTGCGGCAAAGAATGCTTACGGAGAGTGGAGCGAGGATGCGGTCCAGGCGCTTCCAACCAAGCAGCTTGCCGAGATGCTCAACGCAACTCCCAAGGTGGGAATGCAGCTTTACACCCAGAACGGTGCATCCGGAAAGATTGTCTCAACTGATGCAAACATCACCAAGATTGACTTTAACCACGAGCTTGCAGGAAAGACCCTGATTTTCAAGATTACCGTGAGGAAAATCAATTAGGCAAAAGGCTGCGGCTATGGCTAATGTCAACGTTGGACTCATCGGCCTGGGCAACATCGGCTCAGGGGTAGTGGAGATAATCCAATCCAACGCTGACCTCATAGAAAAGCGCACCGGGGTAAGGATTTCAATAGTTGCAGCGTGCAGCAGGTCAAAGGACCGCGCGGTTTCGCTTGGCATCGACCCCAAGATACACACCATAGACTACAAGCAAGTCATTGCAAACCCGAAAGTTAACGTGGTTGTGGAGCTTGTGGGCGGTTACGAGCCTGCCCGGACAATCATCCTGGATGCAATCAAGGCCAAGAAGCACGTGGTCACCGCAAACAAGGCGGTCCTGGCAAGGCACGGGTACGAGATTTTCGAAGCCGCTTCCAAGAACGGCGTGAACGTGCTTTTCGAAGCCTCGGTCGGAGGATGCATCCCAATCATCCGCACTATCGAGGAGAGCTACTCGTCCGACCACATCGAGTCCATCTACGGCATACTCAACGGCACCACCAACTACATCCTCACGAGGATGGCTGAAGGCATGTCCTATGAGGAAGCCCTTGGAAAGGCCCAGAAACTCGGGTTTGCCGAAGCCGACCCGAGCTTTGACGTGGAAGGAAAGGACGCAAGCCAGAAACTTACTGTCCTCGCTGCACTTGCCTTTGACGCAAGGATTGAGGCCGAAGCGTACACCGAAGGAATCACCAAGATTACGGCACAGGACTTGGGCTACGCAGCCGAGCTGGGCTACGCAATCAAGCTGCTGGCCATAGCAAGCAAGGACAAAGACGGCATAGTGCTGCACACGCACCCCACGCTCGTGCCCAAGAGCAGCGTGCTTGCCAACGTGAGCAACGAGTTCAACGCAATACTCCTAAAGGGCAAGAACACCGGCGAGCTTTTCCTGTCAGGAAAGGGAGCGGGCAAGCTCCCAACTGCCACGGTGGTTGTCACGGACATCATCGAGATGGGCTCGCGCACCCGGATTACCCAGAGAAGCTTCGAAAAAGTCACTGCCAAGCCGTTTGCAAAATCCAAATCAAGGTTCTTCCTCAGGCTTGACCTTGCCAACAAGCCCGGAGTGCTTGCAAAGGTCACGAAGATACTCGGGGAGAATAATATCTCGATTGCGGCGTTCAACCAGAAGGAGGACTCAGGCGACTTCGTGGCAATTATAATCATCACCCACTCTGCGCTTGAAGGAGAGATGGAAAAAGCCCTGGAAGGGTGCGGGAGGCTAGACGTCGTCAAGCCAAACCCCGTGCTCATCCGCATCGCGGACCTATAGTGCGGTAAACCGCAAGTTTATGCGTCGCAAATCAAAACGGTTTTAAACGCGATTTGTCAAAAAGTAAATTGGGAGAGTTATGATGCCGTTCCAGTCCGCATAGAACCGGATGAAAACAACTTAGGCTACTCCATAACTAAAGACGGCAATAAAATCGGCTTTCCTGCGATAATTCCTACTTTTCTTAGCTGCGCCTGTTGCAAAAATCAGGGACAGGCAGCGGCTGAGGATGGATTTTACCTTAGAGGTGTTGTTTGTTGACCTTGGAACTCTACATTCCCGGACCAGTAATGCTCTCAGCCAAAGTGAACGAGGCAATGTCCAAGCCAGTAGTCAGCCATCGTGGGGACGCCTTCCATAAGGTATTTTCAAACTGCCACGAGGGGATGAAGACTGTGTACGGGGCCAAGGACGGCGAGGTCCTGCTCTTTTCGGTGCCCGGAACTGGAGCGATTGACGCGGCACTGGCAAACACCATACTTGATTCGGACCGCGTGCTTGCTTTTGGAAACGGTGACTTTGGCCGCAGGATTTGCGAGAACGCGCAGCTTTACGCTAAGGTTGGCCAATTCAAGGCCGTGCAGGTAGAAAACGGCAAGGGGCTGCACATCGAACAGGTCAGAAAGGAAATCGACGAGTTCAAGCCAACCTACATTGCAGTAGTGCACAACGACACCGCAAGCACCGTGCTCAACCCCCTGAAAGAAATCGCAAAGGCTGCACAGGATGCAGGCGCGTTTTTGATGGCGGACTCGGTTTCCGGACTAGGCTCGACCCCGCTGGAGTTCGACGCCTGGAAAATCGGTGCGTGCGCCTCAGCATCCCAAAAGTGCATCGCAGGGCCTGCAGGGATGAGCTTTCTTGCGCTTAACGCGGATGCAATAGGCAGGATTTCCAAACAACCTAAGCCCCGCAGCTACTATTTTGACCTCAAAAAATACCTTTCTTACGTGCAAAAGAACGAGCACCCCAACACGCCGAGCCTGGCCGGGTTCTTCGGACTTGAACAGGCCATTGCCGAGCTTGCTGACGAGGGTATGGATGCACGCATCGAAAGGCACGAGAAGATGGCGCAATACGTCGCCGGAAGGCTTGAAAAGATGAACGCGCCGTTCTTTATTGAGCAAGGCTACAGGTCCAGGTCGGTAACCGGCATCAAGACCGACAAGTCGCCGGCTTTGCGCGCAAAGATGAAGGAGAAAGGATACCTTCTCTCAGGCGGCATGGGCGACCACAAGGACAAGGTGCTCCGGGTTGCGCACATGGCCAATATGAACGAGCAGGGACTTGGAAAGATGCTGGATAGCCTCGAAGCATCAGTAAAGGAAGTAGGAGGATTTTGATTTTCGGCCAATTGGATGCGATTAATCTGTTCGGAGTGTTTTGCAAATGACCTACAAGATTTTGATTCCCGGATACATCTCAAAGGAAGGGCTTGATTTGCTCAAGGCCGAGCCTGACATCGAGGTCGACTACCGGATTAACTCCAACAATGAGGAAGTGCAGAGGATTATCGGGGACTACGACGTTCTTTTCTGCATAAGCTGGACCGACGTCAACGAGGCCTTGCTTGCAAAGGCAAAGAAGCTCAAGCTGGTTGGCCGGCTGGGCGTTGCAATCAACAAAATCGACATCAACGCCTGCACGCGGCGCGGGGTGCTCGCATACAACGACCCCAACGGCAACACGACCAGCGCTGCAGAGCAGACCATGGCGCTGATGCTTTCCGCAGCCAGGCACACCTGGAAGGCCTGCAACGCCATAAAGGACGGCGAGTTCAAGCAGGAAAAGTACCTTGGAAAGGAGCTCAACGGCAGGACACTGGGAATCATCGGACTGGGCAAGATTGGCTCGAAGATTTCAAAGTACGCGAACGCCTTCGGCATGAAGGTAATCTGCTACGACCCGTATATTCCAGATGGCAAGGCCGAGGGCCTGAACGCCGAGAGGCTTTCGAGCCTTGACGAGCTTGTCAAACGCTCGGACATCATCACGGTCCACACTCCGCTCAATGACGAGACCCGCGGACTTGTCAATGAACACCATTTCCCCCTAATGAAGGATGGCGTGATTGTTGTCAACTGCGCGCGTGGCGGGATTATCGAGGAGAAGGCGCTTTACGAGAACCTCGTCTCAGGAAAGGTGTTCGCTGCAGGGATTGACGTCTGGACCAAGGAACCCATCGAGAAGGGCGGCTGGCCCGAAAAGCTGCTTTCGCTGCCCAACGTTGTCGGCACCCCGCACCTTGGGGCGAAGACCGTTGACGCGCAGGACAACGTGGGAATCATGATAGCCAAGCAGACCATAAAGGCACTGCGGGGCGAAATGGTGGAGAACGCCCTGAACCTGCCATACATACTTGAGCCGGCTGACTTGGAGAAGTCACGCGGTTTCATGAACTCGGCAAAAATCCTTGGCTCGATGCTATTCCAGCTCGGCGCGGGAAAAATCACGAAGATTAGCGTGGCCTACGGCGGAAAGGTCCCGGAAGCGGCACGCAAACCTATCGTCTCCTTCGCAGTGCAGGGGTTGCTTGAAAAGACCAAGCCCGAAGCGAACATGGTCAACAGCATGCTGCTTGCGGAAGAGGCCGGGATAAATGTCGAACAGGCCCAAGAGCCGGTTCAGACCGACTACGCCAACGTAATCAAGCTTTCAGCAACCTACGAGGACGGCCACGCCGACTCAATCACGGGCAGCGTGTTCTCAAACAGGTTCCTGCGCATCGTGGGTTTCGACGGCTACCAAATCGAGACCAAGGCAGCCCACCGGATGCTCTGGGTGTTCAACGAGGACGCGCCGGGGGTGGTGAGCAGAATTGGAGACGCGATGGAAAAAAGCCACGTCAACATAGCCGAGATGACCTTGGGAAGGATCAAGAAGAAAGGAAAGGCTGTTGCTGTGCTTGCAATCGACTCAGAGGTGCCCAAGCAGGCAATTGAAGAATTGAAGGCGGACAAGCGCATTGGCATAGTAAGGCAAATAAGCCTTGACGAGAGTTTGATTTATACGCCCAACAACGGCAACCACGTCCACGGGAGTGAAGAATAGATGCTAGAGCTCAAGTTCGTACGCGCAAACCCCGAAGCAGTCAGAAAGGACCTCGAAAAGAGGGGCGACACTGAAAAACAGGGATGGCTTTCTGACCTGCTTGAAAAGGACAAGCAGGCACGCGAACTAGCACTGGCTGCCGAGGCACTGCGCGGAAGGCGCAACACGATTTCGCGCGAGATAAATCAGACCAAGAAGGAAGGAAAGGACGCGAGCGAACTGCTCAAGGAAGCTGGCGCGATTCCGGGAAAAATCAAGGAGACCGAAGTACAGCTTGCTGAAATCAACGAAAAAATCAAGTACTATTTGATGCGCCTTCCAAACATCCTGCACGACAGCGTGCCAGTTGGCAAGGACGACTCGGAGAACGTGCAAGTTAAAACTTGGGGCGAGGCGAAAGTTCCAGCCTTTGAGCTGAAGAACCACGGACAGCTTGCGACTGAAAAAGGATGGGCGGACTTCGAACGGGCGGCTAAAATTTCGGGCTCGGGATTCTACTTCCTCAAAGGCAACCTTGTCCTGCTGGATATGGCACTGCAACGGTTTGCAATGGACCTGCTTGTCACAAAAGGCTACACGCCAGTTATGCCGCCGTACATGATGAACAGGGCGGCATACGAAGGTGTGACTGACCTTGCTGACTTTGAGAAGGTAATGTACAAAATCGACGGCGAGGACGAGTACCTCATCGCAACAAGCGAGCACCCGATGGGCGGGATGTACAAGGACGAAATCTTTGAGGAAAAGGACCTGCCGCTTAAGCTCGCTGGCATCTCGCCCTGCTTCCGCAGGGAAATCGGCGCGCACGGAATCGACACCAAAGGACTTTTCCGAGTGCACCAGTTCCACAAGATTGAGCAATTCATATTCTGCAAGCCGGAGGACTCGTGGGGATTCCACGAAGAGCTCCTTGCTAATGCCGAGGAAGTATTCCAAAAGCTCGGATTGCCTTACCAAGTAGTGGCAATCTGCACTGGAGACATCGGCACAGTTGCTGCAAAGAAGTATGACGTGGAAGTTTGGATGCCGCGCGAGAAGAAATACCGCGAGGTCGTATCCTGCTCAAACTGCACTGCCTACCAGGCCGCGCGCCTTAACATCAAGGTGCGGGACAGGAAGGACTTCGAGTCCAAGCAGTACGTGCACACGCTCAACAGCACCGCAATAGCGACCTCGCGCGCACTCCGGGCAATCCTTGAGAACTACCAGCACGAGGACGGCACAGTAAGCATACCGAAGGTGTTGCAGCCGTACATGAATGACAGGGAGACGCTGTAAGCGTCTTAGCTCATTTTTTGAGCTTGCACGAAAACCCGTTAGGGTACGCCTTGTCCGGGTCGTAGCTGATTTTGCGCAAGTAGTCCACCGCTGCACTCGCGGTCTTTTTGTCCAACACCCGGATTTTGTGCAGGACTTCGGGATTCTGCGGGTCTTGAAGTTCGTCCACAGTATATTTGTCGGCATGGGGACCAACCAGGTGCCGGGCCTCCGCCTTCTGGCCAAGCAACGTGTAAAGATAACCCTCCGAGACGTCACGCGGGTCGTGCTCGTGGCCTTTAGGAAGGCTTGAGAGGGGCGTCCTGCTCACCATAAACTGCTCGCAGGGGCAGCGGTAGTGCGCGATTGAAAATATCGCCTGCGCTTTTCCATTGGTCGGGATACTGTTTCTTGAAGGCATCTGCTCACCGGGGGTAAAAGCCAAAAAGGCGTCAATTGATTCAGCGGATTTTGCAGCAATTGCCCTGCTTCATGCACTCAGGGTCGAACCTGAACGGCCGGAAGTGGTCCATCAGGTGCTTCGCCTTGGTTTCCGAAAAATTCTGGATTGCATGAACGTTCTCTGCGGAGTCCTTGAAGCCGAACCGGGCTTCATTTGATTCTCCGGCAAGCGGGCCGATGAACTCGAAATAGTGCCCGTCCAGGACGTTGTCGGGATTGAACTTAGACCCCTTGACCACTCCGGCAACGGGGATCTTTCTTACCAGCACCCCGTTTTCATAATCGCTGTGAGGCAGCACCAGAACCTCTTTTCCAAACTTGGGCTTAACTGTCGGTTTTTCACTCGAAGGCAATCTGCTCACCAGTTGTAATCGCCCATAAAGGGCGAAGGGGTTATTGAATTTTAGTGCCAACCTAATTAAATTGCTTTATCGGCCCAATACTTATGCTATTACTAGCCAAATCTATACTAGGGCAGAGTTCAATGGCAACAGATTCTCAGGCGGCATACGACTTCCGCAAGCAGGTGGAGGCTCTGGAGAAGTTCCAGGGCCGCGGGACGCAGCTTATCAGCGTCTACATTACGCCAGGCTACCAGGTCTCCGAAACCGCCGGGAAGCTGCGTGACGAAGCCGGCCAGGCATCCAACATCAAGAGCACGAGCACGCGAAAGAACGTCATTTCCGCGCTTGAAAAGATTCTCCAGTACCTGAAGGGCTTCAGGGCGGCACCGGCAAACGGAATCGCGATTTTCTGCGGTGACGTTTCCGAGACCGAGGGAAAGCCAGACATCCAATTGTTCAGCGTAATCCCGCCTACCCCGCTCGGAGTGCAGTTCTACAGGTGCGAAAGCAGGTTCGTCATCGAGCCACTCAAGGAAATGCTGGACAAGGCAGGAACCTACGGCATCGTTGTGATGGATGGCAAGGAAGCCACCGTCGCGGTGCTGAAAGGAAAGCAGGTCAAGGTAATCCGCAGGCTCAACAGCACAGCTCACGCAAAGGTAAGCAAGGGAGGACAGTCCGCACAAAGGTACGCCCGGCTGCACACCGAGGCAGTTGAATATTACTACACGCGAGTCGGCGAGGCGATGGCGCCGTTTCTTGACTACAAGGGGTTCGAAGGAGTCATAGTTGGCGGACCGGGGCCGTCAAAGGAGGATTTTCTCAAGCAGAAATCCTACAATTACCAGATCAAGATACTCGGGATGGTCGACACCGGCTACACCGACGACTACGGCATCCAGGAAGTTATGGAAAAAAGCGGGGACATAATCGCGGAGCAGGAGGCCATCAAGGAAAAGAAGCTCGTTGACGAGTTCATGGCCCAGGTGATGAAAGGCGGCCTGGCAACCTACGGGGAAAAGGAAGTGCGCGAAGCGGTGAAAAGCGGAAAGGCAAGCAAGCTGCTCGTAACCGAGGGCCTTGACCTGAACCGCATCAAGCTCACCTGCACGATGTGCGGAAAAACAGTTGAGAAGCTCGTCGAGAAGGTCTCAGAACACCAGAACACGCCCTGCGAGTGCGGCGGAGTCTATAAAGTCACGGAAGAGCAGGATATCGTAGGCGAGATAGTTGACCTTGCGGAGCAGATGAACATCCCGATTGAGATCATCAGCAAGGACACTTCTGCGGGATTTGCATTCTACGGCACTTTCCGCGGGCTTGGGGCGTTCTTGCGCTACAAGTAAGCACCCTGATTCAACAACCAAGTTTTAGGTCATTCTTATGGATTTTCATTTCAAGCCTGAAGAGTTTATTGTCGAGGAGATTACAAGCGACGGCACGGTCCTCGAAGTAGACAAGAAAATTGAGTCGCTGTCCGGGATACCGACTGCGACGCCCGAAGTCAATGCGGAAACGGGCGAATCAAAGCCCGCAAAAAACGAGTTCTCCTGGTTCATCCTCCAGAAAAGGAACTGGAATACCCAGCAGGCACTTGACTCGATCTCAATCAAGATGTACATTCCCAGAAAGCGCTTCAACTTCGCAGGCACCAAGGACAGGAGCGCGGTCACCACCCAGCTTTGCTCAGTGTTCGGAGTGAGCGCGGAAAGGATGCTTACCGCGCACGTCAAGGACATCAAGATAAACGGCGCGTGGCCCGCATCCGAAAAAATCAAGCTTGGAATACTCAAGGGAAACCACTTTCAAGTCACAGTTAACAAGGAAAACTGCGGCACCGAACCGGACTTTGAAAAAATCAATGCAAGCGCAAAGGCGTCCGGCCAAGTCATCAACTTCTTTGGAAAACAGAGGTTCGGCTCGCTCCGCTCCAACACCCATTTAGTTGGGCACTACATACTCAAGAATGACTACAAGGGAGCGGTTGAGAACTACCTTGTGTTCCGCGACTGCGACGCAGAGGACTGCAAGGAGGAAATTTCTCCCACAAGGCGCGAGGAGCTTGAGGTCCGCAAGAAGCTCGAGCAGGACTGGGACTACAAGGCCGCACTGGGCTATTTTCCTGCCTGGCTCAAGTATGAAGTCAGCATGATTCGCCATATGAAGGACAACCCTACTGACTACATCGGAGCAATCCGCAAGATTCCCCGCAGCATCCAGCTGATGTTCATCCACGCAGCGCAGGCCGACGTGTTCAATGCCGCGGTTGCCGCACGGATTGCAGCCGGAAAGCACAAGACCCCAATGGAAGGCGACTTCTATGCACCGATTGACGCGCTTGGGTTCCCTGATGATGAAAAGGCCGTTGCAGTTACAGATGATAACAAGACGGAAATCACTGCCAAAATCGCCTCGGACGAAGGAGTCCTTTGCGCAAGCCTCGTTGGCATGGACACCGCAATAATCGACGAGTTCTCGCAGGCGGAAATTGACAAGCGCGGGCTTACCAAGGAAATGTTCGCAATCAAGTCGATGCCCGAGCTTACAAGCAAGGGCGGGATGCGTCCGCTGTGGGTCAATGCGGTTGGACTGAAGGTTGAGAAGACAGAAACCCCTGAAGCGGAAGGCGCAACCGCGGATGCTGCTGCAGTCAAGCTCTCTTTCTCGCTGCCTTCAGGCGCTTATGCGACGGTTGCGGTTGAGCAGCTACTTGGGAACTAAATAGGCAGAATAACCGTCTGACGCAAGCAGCTTGTCCCCTTTCAGGCCAAGCGGGTCTGCTGAGACGGAATAGTTTGCGACCACCAAGTCAATTCCATACAGCTGCACCAGCAAACGCGAGTCGTAATCAAGCGAACCGGTCATCACCTGCTGCGCCACGTAGACTCGCGACTCGAAATCGGGCAGCTCCTCGGCAAACGAGCCGAACAGCACCTTCTTCTGGGCAGAATAGTACGGGATTACGTAGCTTTGCGCAAAGCCTGCATAGACGCTTGTTTGGGGGTAGCCAGCCACCTGCATAACAACTGCTTCCGATTGCGCGTCAAGCGGAGTTGAGCGCCAGGTTGTGAACGAGTTGAAGCAGATCGCTGCAAAAACCAAGGCGCAGAAGAACGCGACGCGGAATCTCCTGCTGCTAATCTTTCCTTGGAGCGACGAAAGGAACAGCGCACTCATGGCGGCAAGCGGAAGCGCAAGATAGGGAAGCTGGCGGAAGGAGAACGGCGCGAATGCCGAAAGGACGATAGGTGCCGCGAAGAGCGCGGCAACAACTGCAGGGATTTTACCCTTGTAAACCAGGAGCGTCACCCCCGCCAAGCCCGCAACAAGCAGCGGCAGCGAGAAGAACTCGAATACGCCAGGGGCGATTACGAACGGGTTGGAAAAGCCCAACGCGGTCCGGGGAACGAAATAGATGAAGATGGCCGCACCAACGAACGATTCAAAAATAAGTTCCTTTATGCGCTTCCCAAAGAACGCCAGCACGCCAAGGCAAATCATTGCGGCCAAAAAGGAGCGGAAATGGGATAGCGAGAGCGCGGTCAGGATTGCAAAGACAACCAGCGGGCTCGACTTCTTGTAAAAGAAGTATATCGCTGCAAAGCAGAGCACCAGGCCAAGTGTTTCGGAGATTGGCGTGAGGGTGCGGTAGTAAATCCACGGCGAAAGAAAGACCGCAACCCCTGCAAGGCAGCACACCGCCTCGCCAGCTTGAAGGTCGAGCTCAGACAGGATTGCGCGGGCAAAGAGGTAACCTAGGGAAAAAAACAGGATTGCGAAGAAGAACGAAAACGCGTTGATGGAATCCAAAATCGAAAGGCCAGTCAGTTGCGAGAACGCGGCGAGCAAAACGTCAAAGAGCGGCGGGTAGCGGGTCGCTTCCGCGCCGATTGCGCTGCTTGCAACGGGATAGCCATTGGAAATCAAATATTGCGCCGAGCGGCCCCGCTCGTAGGCGTCGGAAGTGATGAACGAGTAGTTGAAATAGAAGTGCGAAAACAGG
>Ga0074198_1002064_pt1 | contig 11440 bp, 11 predicted proteins | sample EPASupsiteSAE323_FD_64527 | JGI IMG/M metagenome (GOLD analysis project Ga0074198, IMG submission 64527) | Bioremediated contaminated groundwater from EPA Superfund site, New Mexico - Sample SAE3-23 | ecosystem: Environmental > Aquatic > Deep subsurface > Groundwater > Contaminated ...
GCAATAATTCCTGGAGTTTCACGCTCTGGAATCACAATGTCAGCAGGAAGGTTATTAGGACTTACACGCGAAAGTGCCGCAAGATTCTCATTTCTTCTTTCAACACCAATAATTCTTGGCGCAGGACTTTTAAAAGTTAAGGATTTAGTTGAAACCAAAGTTGAAATGATGCCATTTATTGTTGGAATACTTACATCTGCAATTGTTGGATTTTTAAGCATAAAATTCCTTTTAGATTATTTAAAGAATAAAGGTTTTAATATATTTGTTGTGTACAGATTAGTATTTGGTTTAATATTGATTGGTGTTTATTTTGTGAGAGTGTAGAAATATATAAATTTAATTAAGAAAAACCAGCAGAAATTGCTGGTTTTTTCTATAATAATTTATATCTCTATATTATTTTGCGAACTCTGAAGTTTGCTTCAAGTACCAGCCAATTTTGTGGGAAAGGAGACATTAATTCCCAATAGCTTACGCCGCGTAAACCATATTCTTTAACAAGATTATATTTTGCTCGAACGCTACGGGCATCCTCAAACCACACGATATGTCTGATACCTTGCTCATCGGTATAATAGTAATAAGGGGCTTGATAGATGGTATTATACTGTATATTGGCATTATATCTTGCTGCACGAAGGACAGCTTGCGGAGGACTTACTGTCTGGGCAATCGTTTCTCCCTTTACAAAAGGTAACTTCCAATCACGTCCATACGTCGGCATTCCCATGAGAATTTTTTTAGGAGGTATAGCTGTTACAGCATAATCCAATACACGCCTTACCTCATTGATTGGTGCGATAGCCCATGGAGGGCCAGTTGCATATCCCCATTCATATGTCATAAGAACAACAAAGTCAACAAGCCTTCCGTGCACAGGATAATCATGAGCTTCATACAACAACCCACTCTGGCTAGCATTCACTTTAGGGGCTAATGCAGTAGATACAAGAAATCCCTGTGGATGTAGCCGAGCCACTACGCGGGAAAGAAATTGATTGTACAATTCCCTATCCGCTGGATAGACATATTCAAAATCTATGTTTAATCCTCGATAACCACTAGTACCCATAATGTATAAAACATTTGTAATCAAGTTTTCTTGAGCAGCAGGGTTAGATAAAACAGCATGTGCAAGCTCAGGACTGAATTTTCTCCCGGAAAAGTTTGTAATTACCATAAGTGGTGCTGCATGTTCTTTCCTTGCAATGTTTACAGCAGTTTGTGCTTCGATTGGAAGTATGTCTCCGTTCTCTAGTATGTGATAACTGAAAATGCTCAAATATGTTAAAAATCGGCTTGTGTTGCGTGCAACCTGTTGCCCTGCAGTACCTACTTGAGGTAGATAGCCATTTACTTCAATGATTGGTTTCCCTATTACTAGTTTTTGACCTGGAAATATAACATAAGGGCTGGTGATTCGGTTATCCTGAATAATTGTTTCAACTGTGGTTCCATAGCGCCGTGAGATGGACCAAAGTGTTTCACCAGGTTGCACCATATGGATGCGTGAACTTTCAGGAGTAGGAATAACTAATGCTTCTCCAATAACAAGAACATCTGGATTCGGAATCTGATTTGCTTGAATAATACTATTTATGTTTATACCAAAACGGAGGGCTATTGACGATAAATTATCTCCACTTCTTACAATATAGATTTGCATTCCTGTTTCTCCTTAAAGTTATTATTATTTCAGTTTATTTAAAAAGTAATAAATATGTTCTCTTGACATCTTGTTCTCAAAAATAATAATCACGTGGAATGACAAACAAATTAGTCTTTTAAGAAAGGACATGGAGCAATTAATTCATGTCCTTTTCTAAAAGATATATTTCTATTAGTATTGTAAATGTAAATATTTTATAATTGTGCATATTTTTAACATTTACATTATAAAAATATGCTTTTTTGAATTATTTCCTATACATTTAAAATCAATATTTGTAGAAAATAAAACAGGAGGTGTTAATATGGCGAAGAAGAATAATCCAAAGAAACCGAAAAACAATATGGAAGCAGCCAGAGAAATTACTCCTGATACAAAGAATTGTTCAAAACCAGGTTGTAAAGAAAAATGCAAATAGGTATAACATTAGTGATGATAAAACTTTACAGGAGGTGCGAATTATGGGAAAGAAAAATCGGGATAAGAAGAAAAGTACTAAAGAACAAGGATTAAAAGATATTAATGTTAATACTGAGACTCAAAAACGTACAATAACTCCAGATTTAGATAAGATTGAGAAATAAAATAAAAAATCTGACAGGGTATACCCTGTCAGATTTTTTATTTTATATTATATTGTTCTTTTTACTTCTTCAAGTTCATTTATAGTTATTTGCCTTGTATGGAGCGTGTGATTCCATTCCTTGTTGTCTTTGTATATCAAGCCCTGTATGGTTATTGGTATCCAAGTTAGTGAGTATATGGGATAAATAAGAAAACCTAAGAAAACTTTGTAGTTGAACTTCTTCTCAGATGCTACGATTAACGGTCCATAAAATAGCTGAGCAATTACGAAAACGGTCCATACATATGTTGGTATAATATAATCTATTTGAAAGAATGTTCCCTTTGGATAGAACCACTGCAAATATGCCATTAAAGTTACAAGTCCTATGAATATTATTCTTACTGGTTGAAGTAGATAAAGAGCACAATCGAAAGCAACAATGTTTTTCTCTCTGAATGCTTTTGCCATAAGGCTTGGAAGAAATCTGAAAGCACAATCAGCTTGCCCTTGCATCCATCTTACACGTTGTTTCCATGATTGTTTCAATGTAAGCGGTTTTTCATCATAAACAATAGCATCATGACACCAGGCAACCTTCATGTCATTAAGTGCAAGTTTCATTGTGAATTCAAGATCTTCTGTTAGACAAGTAGCTCCCCAACCTAGCTTTTTTAGAACTTCAGTATCCATTGAAAATCCAGTTCCACAAAGACTGCATGTCATTCCTAGATAGTATCTTGCCAACTGGAACAGTCTGTTTACAGTCCAAAAGGATATAGAATATGAAACAGTAATCCAGGAATCAAAAGGATTTTTACTGTCTATATATCCCTGAACAACTTTATAACCTTTGCAGAACTGTTTGTTCATTTCGGAGAGAAAATTAGGTGAGACGATATTATCAGCATCAAAAATCGAAATAGCATCATAATGAGTATCAAGCTTAAATATAATATCAAATATCCATTCAAGGGCATAACCTTTACCCCTCTTCATGGTATTAAAACGCTCATAAACGATTGCACCTTTGTCTCGGGAAAGAGAAGCAGTACTATCAGAACAGTTGTCTGCAACGATGAATATATCATAAAGCTCTCTTGGGTAATTGAGGTTAAGAAGACTCTCAATCATTTGCCCGATTACTCTTTCTTCATTGTGTGCAGCAACTACAAGAGCAAACTTTTTAGTTGGAGGATATGAATCTGTACTTTCTTCTTTTCTTTTAATCCAGCCAAAGACAGAAATACTGAAAAAGTAAGCTCCAACAATAAATATTGCAATCTGAAGTAATACACTTGCCATATATGTTAATTGGTGAAAATCTATTTCCATATAATACCTCCAAAAGAAACATATCCTATATTTAAAGATAGCCTAAAATAGCATAGATTGTAAATATTAGAATTATTTAAAGGTTACTCATATACTGCATTTATCTTAGCGTATCTTCCATTTTGGCATTTTTTCTGAGATTTTACTTATAGCATACATTTTCCTTTAATCTTAGGTGTTTTGTTATATTTTATTCAAATTTCATAAATTATATTTAAATAGGAAAGAATTTAATACAATTAATATTTCTTTCCATGTAAAAATAAGGATTTAACAAACAATTATATAATGTTATAATGAGCAGAGATACCGATGATTCAATACTTCGGCGAATTTCATACTTGGCTTCGTTTAAAGAAAGAAGATATTTATTATATGTAGTCAAGTTTATAATGAGCAGAGGTACTAATGATTCAGTACTTACGCGAATTTCATACTTGATTTCATTTAAAGAAAGAAGATATTTATTATATGTAGTCAAGTTTATAATGAGCAGAGATACCAGTGATTCAATACTTCGGCGAATTTCATACTTGACTTCATTAAAGAAAGAAGATTTTATTATATATAGTCAAGTTTATAATGAGCAGAGATACCGGTGATTCAATACTTCGGCGAATTTCATACTTGGCTTCGTTTAAAGAAAGAAGATATTTATTATATGTAGTCAAGTTTATAATGAGCAGAGATACCGGTGATTCAATACTTCGGCGAATTTTATAGAATCTAGTTTTATTAATAACCCCTCTATTTTGAGAGAGGGGAATGGGGTGAGTTATGAAATCCTATTTTAATGATGCAATAATTGGTAATTCAAGTATGCTTGGATGCTTAAGCAGAACAGGTGAATTGATAAGGCTATTGTGGCCTGATATTAGCTATTCGCAGCATATAGACTCTTTTCAGGCGGGTATAACAGATCACAACAATAATAGAAATACAAACTGGTTTCACAATGATTCATGGTTTCACAGCCAAAAATATATTGATTGTACAAATGTATTAACAACTATTTCAGAAAATGCAGGTTTGGGTTATAAGGTAACTCAAATAGATTATATATTGCCAGATCAAGATGTTTTTATAAGAAATTATACTATACAAAATACCAGTGAAGAGACTAGGAGTCCTGATTTGAATTTGTTTTCCTCGATGGTAACAAATTCAAACAATATAAGGAGTTCTTTATTTAATTTTCATCATGATTCTTTAGTACATTATAAGCATAATAATTATTTTGCTATTTCCTCAAATATTGAAATAGATGGTTTCCAGTTAATAAATGCTTTTGATGCAGCGCAAAAGGGTGAATTATATGGAATTGATGACACAAGCATGGCAAATAGTGCAGCATTGCAATGGCATCTTGGAGAAATGAATCCGGGAGAGTCAAAAGAAATAACATTATATCTATACGCTGGTAAAACACTACTTGAAGCTCTTGATGGGTTAAAAACGATAAAACAAACAGGGCATAAAACACTTTTAAGCTCAACGGTGGAATATTGGAGAGAATTCTTAAAAAATGCAACAAAGCTCGAAGTTAAAGATAAAGAAATAATTGATTTATACAACAGGACGATACTTACTTTTGCATTAATGAGTGAAAAAGAAGGCGGAGGTATACTGGCTGCACCGGAGATTGATGAAGAGTTTACACGCTGTGGAAGGTATGGGTATTGCTGGGGAAGAGATGCGGCTTTTATTGGTTCAGCTTTAAATAAATGCGGGCTTTACAATTTATCAGATAGATTTTTTGAATGGACCTTTCTATCCCATGCAGAAGATAATTCTTGGTATCAAAGATACTACACGGATGGCAATTTAGCGCCATCATGGGGAATTCAGGTTGATGAAATTGGTTCGATAATATGGGGTATTTGGGAACACTATAATGCCAATAAAGACATTGCGTTCCTAAACAAAGCTTGGGAATATGTAAAAGGAGCTTGTAGTTTTTTGATTGATTTTATTGATTCTGATACAGGCTTACCAAGACATACATATGACATCTGGGAAGAGAGAGTCGGGGAACATGCTTATTCGAGTGCAGCGGTATATGCGGGATTTGTTTCAGCTATAAAAATTTCTGAAGAACTCGGTATTGGAGATGATTATAAAAGTCAGTGGATAGAACAAGCTGAGAATATAAAGACTGCAATAGAAAAAAACTTTTGGGATGGAAATATTAATAGATTTTTGAGAAGCGTACAGATTGCGAAGAATCATTGGGAAATTGGATCTCAAGAACAAGTAAAAGAAGTGGTAGTCAATAAAAAGGGTTATAAAAGAACTGTTGTATCAAGAGATGATACAATTGATTCCAGCCTTATTGGTTTGTCTGTGCCTTTTAATGTTTTTCCAGTCAATCATGAATATATGATTAAGACAATAGAAGCAATAGAATCAAACTTAATAGTATCAGAAGTTGGTGGAATTAAAAGATATTATAACGACAACTACATAGGTGGAAATCCGTGGATTATTGCGACATTATGGTTAGCCCTTTATCTAATAAAAGCGGGGAAAATTGAAAAAGCAAAAGAATATTTTTATTGGGCGGTTAAACATCGTACAAAACTGGATTTTTTGCCTGAACAGATTGACAAAAATACTGGTGAGGCAGCATGGGTAATCCCACTTACATGGTCTCATGCAATGTTTATAATTGTACTATTCGAATTATTAGAACGAGGAGAAATTTAGCCCCCAATCTATCTTTCCTCCACAATTGGGAGAAACGAACTGTTATTTCTTCGAAGGATTTCAAAATAGTTCCCATTGCGACTAAGGATAGAACCTCTTTGAAGAAGTTGAAGCCTGAAACCGGAAAAATTACATGGATGTAATTTTTAGTATTCAGTAACATGGATGTTGCTTGAAGACGACGGTGGGAAGGCAAGATAAAGCATTAGAGGTTCTTAACGAGGGAGAAGGGAACAGAGGAAGAGATTGCAAAAGAGAAACCATAGGTTTTTCTTTTGAGATGAAATCTCCAAAGACACTTATAGAAAGCAACCATGAAAGGGAAAAGTATGGCGAAGACCAAAACTCAATTTGTTTGTCAGGAATGTGGATATGAAGCACCTAGATGGTTGGGGAAATGCCCATCCTGCAATGCTTGGGGCTCTCTTGTTGAAGAGCTTATTGAAAAGAGTTCAGGTAAGAAATTAGGAGATGCTGCTGCTGAAAGCAATCCCATCAAGCTTTCGCAGGTTTCTTTTGAAGATGAAGAACGATTCACAGTTGGTATGCAGGAGTTTGATAGGGTTCTTGGAGGCGGAGTCGTAAAAGGTTCGCTTGTGCTTGTTGGAGGCGATCCTGGTATAGGTAAGTCAACCCTGCTTTTGCAAATCTGTAATTCGATAAATATTGACGGAAGCATTCTTTACGTTTCAGGTGAAGAATCTATAAGACAAATAAAAATGAGAGCGGACAGATTGGGAGTATCTAGAGACAATTTATTTCTTGTTTCAGAAAACAACCTTGAATATATTGAGCAAACTATAGAAAAAATAGAACCTAAGATGGTTATAATAGACTCCATACAAACTGTGTTTATTCCAGATATTTCTTCAGCTCCCGGTAGTGTAAGTCAGGTGAGAGAAGCAGCATCAAGGCTTATGCACATTGCAAAGAAAAAAAATATTGCAACTTTCTTAATTGGACATGTTACAAAAGAAGGGGCAATAGCCGGACCGAGGGTTCTTGAACACATGGTTGATGCAGTATTATATTTTGAAGGAGAGAGGCACTTTTCGTATCGAATACTCAGGGCTGTTAAAAACCGTTTTGGTTCGACAAATGAAATCGGAATGTTTGAAATGAGAGATAAAGGACTAATCGAGGTTAATGATATGTCGGCTGTGCTTCTGTCTGAAAGACCTGGGGACATTCCGGGTTCAGTGATTGTTTCAAGTATGGAAGGAAGCAGGCCGATTCTTGTTGAGATTCAAGCGCTTGTAAGCTACACGCCTTTCGGAATGCCAAGAAGAATGGCAAACGGATTGGATTACAACAGAGTAGTACTCCTTACTGCTGTACTGGATAAGAGACTTGGGCTGAATTTAAGCAATCAGGATATATATGTGAATGTTGTAGGAGGTATAAAATTAGACGAACCTGCTGTTGATCTTGGAGTTTTAGCTGCAATTGCATCAAGTTTTAAGAATAAGAATACAAGGCATGGAACGATTATGATAGGCGAAGTAGGGTTGACCGGAGAGATTAGGGCTGTTAATGGAATTGAGAAAAGAATAAACGAGGCAAAAAAATCAGGATTTAAATGTTGCATTATTCCTGAAGGAAATGTTAAATTAATTAATAAGAAGGATTTTAATTCTATTGAGATAATTGGAGTAAAGGATGTTAGTGATGCACTTGAAATTTGTTTAATTTAGATAAAAGGATTTTGTAAAGGAGGGAAGCGAATGGATGAAAGAGATAACGAAAGGCTGGAGATGATTATCAAAATGATTGCTCCTGGAACCTTTCTCAGAGAAGGGTTAGACTACATACTAAAGGCAAAGACTGGAGCATTAATCTTGGTTGCAGATATTGATGATGTTAGCAGTGTAATTGATGGGGGCTTCCTGATTAATAAGGATTATAATCCTGCAAGCATATACGAGCTTGCAAAGATGGATGGGGCAATAGTTCTTAGCAAAGATGCTAAAAAGATAATCTATGCAAATGCCCAGCTTATTCCTGATTGCAAAATCCAGACAGTCGAAACCGGAACAAGGCACAGAACGGCAGAGAGAGTTGCAAAACATACCGGCGAGCTTGTAATTTGTATTTCTCAAAGGCGAGGTTTAATTACATTATTCAAAGGCAATTTCAGATATTTAATGAAAGAAACTTCTGTAATTCTTGCTGGGGCAAATCAGGCACTTCAAACCCTTGAAAAATACAAGAAGGTTCTTGATTCAGCGCTGACGAATCTTAGCATAAACGAGTTTTACGACTTGGTTACACTTGAACATGTGGCCTTAGTAATCCAACGAATTGAGATGGTTCTTAGAATTGTCAAAGAAATCAGAAGATATATTTTCGAATTGGGTAATGAAGGACGACTTGTAAGTATGCAGTTGGAAGAACTTGTAGGAAACACCGAAAAAGAAGGGCATTTAATTATTGAAGACTATATGTTCCCAACTGAGAATAAAAAGCCAGAAGATGTTTTGAAACAATTAGCCACGCTCTCTAACGAGGAGCTTATTGATTTGAACATTATCTGCAAAACTCTTGGGTATCTTGGAGGAATGGCATCGCTTGACCTTAACCTTACACCGAGAGGCTTTAGGATAATGAGCAAATTACCTAAGCTTCCTATGACAATAATAAAGAATCTGGTAGAAAAATTTGTTAATTTACAAGGAGTTTTAAAGGCTTCAATAGAAGAACTTGATGATGTTGATGGAATAGGCGAAGTTAGGGCAAAATCGATAAAAGAAGGATTAAGAAGAACTTTTGATATGCTTAATATGGGCTCAAAGGGTAGCAAGGATGAATACCTAATGGATATGCCGCTTTACTTCATAAACAAAATAAATTAACTGTCCTAACCTTGAGTTTCAGGAGAAGGAAGGATAAGTAGAAAGTTTAGAACAAAAAAACAGGTGATAAAATCACCTGTTTTTTTGTTCTAAACTTGTACAACTTTAAATAGAATATATCGAACTAACATATAAAAGATTACAAAAGAAAGAGGTGATTAATATAGATACAAGCACTTTAGATGTATTAGATAAAGAGATTCTACCTATGCTGCCAGAACGGATGTGTTTTTATTTTCAGCTTTTACCAGAAAATTTAAAGGAACAAATCCATGAAATACGTTTAAGAGCTGGACAAATTCTATCTGTGTGCATGAGTGATGGAGAATATTCAATTAGCGAGTTGATAAGCAATTTATCAGAAGTAAATAAGGTATCACAGGAAGATATTCAAGAGATTCTTGGGGTAATGAGCCAAAACTCTCTTTACGCGTTTTGTGAGGAAATAAGAGGAGGATTCATAACATTAAAAGGTGGACATAGAGTAGGGATTGTTGGAAAGGCAGTATGTGATTCAAATAAGATACAGAGCTTAAAGCATTTTTCAGGGCTGAATATAAGAATTTCAAGGCAGATAATAAATTCAGCTGATGCAATAATCGAGTACATTTTTGAGAAAGAGGCTTTTTTGAATACACTTATTGTTTCTCCCCCCAGGTGCGGAAAAACGACAATACTACGAGATCTTGTTAGACAATTAAGTAATGGCATACCCCCTATGGGTATAAGAGGACAGACGGTTGGAGTTATTGATGAAAGGTCAGAAATTGCGGCTTGCTACAAAGGAGTGCCTCAAAATTACATTGGTATTAGAACTGATGTGTTGGACAATTGCCCAAAGGTTGAAGGTATTATGATGCTTCTCAGAACCATGGGACCGAAAATAATTGCAACAGATGAAATAGGCTCAATAGAGGATGCAGATGCAATTATGACAGCTTTGTATTCAGGTGTTAATGTGGCGGTAACCGCACATGGCGGTGGCTTAGAGGATATTTTATACAAACCTGGCTTGAGGAAGCTGATTAAAACCAGAGCTTTTAACAGGATAATCATTTTAAGCGGCCGCAAAGGACCGGGGACCATAGAAGCCGTATATGAAGGCTCCAATATGAAAAGATTGGACATTGAAGCTAAAGATTCTTTTGATAGCCAACTGCCTGATTTTTCAAGAAGAAGTATTTACAGCAGAAGAATGACGCAAGGCAGGGTATTAGTCTAAGAGTTTACAGTAAGTTAAACCCCTCTTCTGAAAAGAGAGGGGAAGGGGTGAGTTTATTATGTTAAAGATAATAGGATGTTCAATAGTTTTTGTAGGGAGTGCACTTGTTGGGGTCTTCCTTGCTTTATCAAAATACGAGAGGGTAAACGAATTAAGGAGCTTTATTCAGGCGCTTAACATGCTTGAGACTGAGATAAGGTTTGCACTTTGTACTCTTCCTGATGCATTTATAAAGATTGCTGCATTGATAGAAGAAAAGACTTCGGAAGTATTTAGTTCTGCTGCTCTAAAAATGCAAGGAACAAGAACAAATGCTTTTCTTGCTTGGAATAATTCTTTAGAAGAGAGAAAAGCCCTATTTTCAATAAATGGTGAGGACTTTTCAATTCTCAAATCTTTAGGAGGTTCACTGGGTGAGGCTGATGTGGAAAACCAAGTTAAAAGTATCAGACTGGTTGTCGAATGTCTTAAAAATCAGGAAATTAAAGCTGAAGAAGAAAGAGCAAAAAGCGGAAAGCTACTTAAAAGCATGGGCGTATTAGTTGGATTGACCTTAGTTATTATTCTTTATTAAAGGGCAGTAAGCTTGGAAGATTTTTTAAACTTTTTCATTAAATTTTGTGCCTTGAGCATATAGAAAGGAATGCTAGTTAAGATGGGGATAGACTTGATTTTTAAGATTGCTGCAATTGGGATTCTGGTTTCAGTTTTAAACCAAGTTTTGATTAGAGCTGGAAGGGAAGAACAGGCAATGCTAACAACGCTTGCAGGATTAATCGTGGTTCTGATGATGGTAATAAAAGAAATCAGCAGACTTTTTGAAACAGTTAAATCTGTGTTCAATCTATAAAAAGATATTGCTAAAAATCCCTCAGTCGGTTGCACCGGCAGCTCCCTTAATAAAGGAGCCAAGGTCTTCGAAGCAACTTGTTCCCCTTAAAAAGGGGAACGTCACAAAGTGACAAGGGGATTACTCTAAATGTTCAACTAATGAAGAAGGGATGAGTTATGGAGATATTTAAAATAATTGGCATAGGTTTGATGGCAGCAACGGCAGCTGCAATAATAAAACCTCAGAGGCCGGAGAT
>Ga0074198_1002068_pt1 | contig 11416 bp, 12 predicted proteins | sample EPASupsiteSAE323_FD_64527 | JGI IMG/M metagenome (GOLD analysis project Ga0074198, IMG submission 64527) | Bioremediated contaminated groundwater from EPA Superfund site, New Mexico - Sample SAE3-23 | ecosystem: Environmental > Aquatic > Deep subsurface > Groundwater > Contaminated ...
AAATTCAATAACCGTTTTTTCGACGTCGGAATTTGCGAGCAGCACGCTCTTACGTTTGCCGCCGGGCTTTCGCTCGCCGGCATGGTCCCGGTAATCGCACTGTATTCTACGTTCTCGCAAAGAGCTTTCGATCAGTTCATACACGACATAGCCCTTCAAAACCTTCACGTAGTTTTATGCCTCGACAGGGCCGGGCTCGTCGGCGAAGACGGCCCCACTCATCACGGCTCTTTCGATCTTTCGATGTACAGAATGGTCCCCAACATAACCCTTATGGCGCCATCGGACGAAGTGGAACTTAAAAACGCACTTTACAACGCGACGCAGAAATACAACGGGCCGGTCGTCATACGCTATCCTAAAGGGCCCATCGCAAAAGTTATAGACGAAAACGATTTATTTTCACCAGATTTTAAATACGAGCAGCTGATCGAAGGCAGCTCGCGCGTCATACAAAAAGGCGAAGACATCGCCTTCATATCCGCCGGCCGCTGCCTTCAGGACTGCATCGAGGCCGCAAAAATTTTAAAAGAATCGCACGGCGTTAATGTCGAAATAATCGATATACGCTTTATAAAGCCACTGGATACTAAAGAGTTAAAAAGAATCGCCGGCGAATTCAAGGCCGTTATAACAGCCGAAGACAACTCCCTCGAATGCGGTTTCGGCGAAGCTGCGTTAAAAAATCTTTCACAATACGGCTTCAATATGAATAAATTCGGCTCCATAGGAATTCCCGACAAATTCGTCGAGCACGGCGCCAACGCAAAATTAAGGCAGATAATAAAAGTCGACGCCGGCTCGATCGTCGAAATGGCCCTTAAAATTATGAAAAAATAGGTGTTTATGGCAAAAGAACGCATCGATATCCTGCTATGCGAAAAAAAAATATGCGAAACGCGCACCAGGGCGGCGGCCTACGTTCTGGAAGGCCGGGTTTCGGTCAACGGCAAAGTGATCGCCAAACCCGGCGAAAAAATAGACGTCGATTCGGAAATTCATTTTAAAAACCCTGAAGACGAATTCGTAAGCCGCGGCGCTTATAAGCTTTTACGGGCGGTAGAGCGCCTCGGCGTTTCGTTCGAAGGCCGCTTATGCCTCGACATAGGAGCTTCCACCGGCGGCTTCACTCATCTTATGCTTAAAAACGGCGCCAGAAAAGTAATAGCCGTCGATGTCGGCACTTCAGTCATGCATCCGTTCATAAAAAACCACCCTCAGGTAAAAGCTTTCGAGCGGACCCACATCAAAGACTTCGATCTTGCGAGCGCCGGCGAAAGTTTCGTCGACACCATAGTCTGCGATGTTTCATTTATTTCAGTGCTTAAATTCGCCGAGCGGTTCGAAAAATTCACATCAGGCGAAGCCGAAGCCGTAATTCTTATTAAACCGCAGTTCGAGGCCGAAGCGAACGAGGTAAAAAAAGGCGGAATAGTCGTCGACAAAAAAATACATACGCGCATCATATTAAACTTCATAGCCTCCTTCGCCAAAATACGGTTTTCTTTTGCGGGCCTTACTTTTGCTCCGCGCATGAAGGGAACGAAAAATATTGAATACTTGATTTTTTTTAAAAAAAATGATAAGATAAACCGCATAGGTTTTAACGACGCCGAAGAACATGAACGAAGCGTTGCAGGCTTAATTAACGAAGCTTTTTTAGAATTCGGTTTTAATTAAGGCGCGCCTGATTTCTAACAAGAACGGACAATTAAGGAGTTAACCATTGGAAAAAATATTAATTTGCGAAGACGAAGAAGATTTACGGGTTATTTTCATCGATTTTTTTAAAGACAAGGGATTTTCCGTCGTCTGCGCGGCCGACGGCGAAGAGGGCCTTGCGCTGGTCGATAGCGAAAAACCTGACCTCATGCTTCTTGACATGCGCATGCCAAAGCTCGACGGTTACGGAACGCTAAAAAAATTGCGCGAATACAACAAAGAACTTCCCGTAATCGTAATTACCGCATACGGTTATATTTGCCAGGTAATTCAAATGATGAATCTCGGAATATCGGGTTATGTAACCAAACCGATAGACTACGACAAGCTTTTTGAAAAAATCAAAGAAGTTCTATCTATAAAACAGAGCGGGTCCATAGAATAATGAAAATTTCGACTTTTCTTTCATGCCTTAATAAAAAAGCGCCTTTCAGGCTGGCTGAAAAATGGGATAACGTAGGTTTAATCGCCGGCGACGCATCGCGCGAAATTAAAAATGTCGTCGCCACACTCGATCTAACCGATAAAACCATCGACTTCGCCTTGAAAAACAATGCGAACTTAATTATTGCGCACCATCCGCTCATATTCACTCCGATAAGTTCGGTAACGGCATCTAATTCAACCGGTTTGCTTTTAATGAGGCTTATCGAAGAAAAAATCAATTTGATCGTCGCCCACACGAATTTCGACAAATCCCCATACAATTCATCGTATCAAATAGCAAGGCTTTATGAGCTTTCTAACATTTCTACGCTTCAGGTCACCAACACCGATTATCTCTATAAAATAGCTGTTTTCGTCCCTAAAAAAAGCTGCGCTAAATTAAAAAAAGCTCTTTCGGAAGCAGGGGCCGGCGTTCTTGGCAACTATAGCCAGTGCGCTTATATGATCGATGGAACCGGCGAGTTTATGGGAAATGAAAATTCAAATCCAGCCGTCGGCGCTCCGATGAAGCTTGAAAGGGTCGAAGAAACACGACTTGAAATGATATTTCCAGAGCACATGCAAAGCGACGTGGTTCAAACGATGCGCGCTAATCACCCTTACGAAGAACCCGCTTACGACGTTTATCAGCTTAAAAACGCTTTCAGGCACTACGGTTATGGCGTTTGCGGCGATTTAAAAAAACCGCTTGACGCAAAGAATTTTATTAAAAAAACATCTGAACTGTTTGCTACAAACCTTGCAGGCGGCCAGCTCTGCGCGATCGGTCAGGCCCCTGATAAAATAAAAAAAATAGCCGTCGTAAACGGCTCAGGCTTCGATGCTTATAAAGCGGCAATTTCAAATAAATGCGACGCTTTCATAACCGGCGACGTTTCATATCATAGAGCGCTCGAGCTGGCTTCGAGCGGCCTTTACACAATAGATTGCACGCATTTTGCAACGGAAGTGAATTTCGCCGAATGCCTTAAAACTTTAATTTTAGAAATTCAAAATGATGAAAAAGCCGTATTCGGCTTCTTCGACGCAAAAACAGTTTTAAAAAATCCGATGGAGAAAATAAATTAATTTGGAAAACAACGAATTATTATTCAACCTTCAAAAATACGACCTATCGATCCAAAACGTCAAAAATGAAGTCGGCGGATTAGCCGGCCGGAAGGTTTCGATTTTAAACGAGATAAAAAAACTCGAAGCCGAACTCAACGGCCTTTCGCATAACGCCAAAAATATCTCGGCAGAACTGGTAAAAATCGAAAAAGACATAGAATTTATCGAATCGCAAATTAAAAAACTTTCGGAACGTTTTCTACTTATTAAAACGGAAAAAGAGCTTTCTAAATATAACACGGAAATGCAAAAATTAAATGCAGATAAATCCAATTTAGAAGAAAAAACATTATCGCTTATGGAAGAATCAGAAAAAATAACTGCGTCTATTAAAGTTAAAACCAGAGAAATTGAAACCTTAAAAAAAGAAGCCCGTGAAAAAATTGATTTTATCGAAATAAAAATTAATGAATTTAATGAAGAACTAAATAAATTAAATGCGCACAAAAAAGATTTTTGCTCAAAAATACCAGCCGCCGCCCTTGAAACCTATAATAAGCTTTTTAGCGCAAAAAATGGCACCCCTGTTTCGTTAGTAGCGAGAAAAATATGTTCGGGCTGCCATCTCAGCATATCCGATAACATCTTAAATCAAGTAAAATTTAAAAATGCGTTGCTGATATTCTGTCCAAATTGCCAGCGCATTTTATATCTAGAATAGCGAAGTAAATCATTATGCAAAAATTATATAAATATCTCATTATAATCAGCGCTGCGTTAATAACGACGCTTGGCGGTTACGTTTATTACGTTACCACATACGAAACCGGCATAATCAAATTGAGCGGATTCGTAAACGATAACACTCAAAAGCTTGAATCCGATTTCATTACCAGTATTCATAACATCTGTCAGAATTTATCCCAAAAAACCAAAATAGATCTTATCGTGGTTTTACTAACAAACACCAAACCTTACGATTCGGCGGAATATTTAAGCAAGCTTCTTAAAAATTACGAAGACGGCCATCCGGACCGCGACGGAGCTATAATAATGCTCATCAATATTGAAAAAGGACGTATTTATATCGATGTTTCATCGAGAATACAATTCATATTCCCCTTCTCTTACGGCGAAAAAATACTGAGCGAGCAAGTCATACCCATGATGAACGAAGCCGATAAAACCGCAAGAGAGCTTGTCACTAACGGCAAATCGCCCTCCGGCGCCAACGAATTTATCGGCCGCGGAATACTCGAAGGAGTGCGCGCAATTTCACAGAAAGTAAGCGACGAATACGCCAAGCAAAAATTCACCGACGAAATGATAAAGCTAAAAAAAGTCGAAGAAGAAAGCCTTAAAACAAAATGGTCGTTTTCGATCTGGTTTTATCTTGGCAGCGCAATTTTCGCAATTTTATTATATGTGATACTAAAAATCAGAATGCGGCTTCGCTGCCCGAAATGCTATTTCAAACTAAAAATTACAGAAGAAACTATCGAAATTCCAGAAAAAGACAAGCCAGGCTTAACCATTGAAGTTTTGCAATGCAATCATTGCGGTTATTATGACATGAAAAGAATTGTAACTTACGAGCGGGGTTTTTACCTTGGCCATCTCTATGAAGTTATCAAAGACGTCATAAAAAGTTATTACCGTAAAAGAAAACGCGAGTATCGCAAAAAAAATTATCACGAAGAATAATTCACTTTATTAATAATTAAAACAAACGATGGTGCGCCGGTCTGCCGCAGATACGAATTTTATTCGTATCCGAGGAAAGTCCGGACATCTAAAGGCAGCATGCTGGTTAACGGCCAGTGGGCAAAGGCGTAAGCCTTCGCTTAAGGATAGTGCCACAGAAATTATACCGCCGCGCAAGCGGTAAGGGTGAAATGGCGAGTTAAGAGCTCACCCGGCCTGCAGCGATGCAGGTTGACGGTAAACCCCATGCGATGCAAGGCCTAATAGGCGCCCCGAACAGCCTTTTTCAGCTTTCGCCGCACGGTGAAACGCAGGCGCCGGGTTGGCCGCTATGATTTTCAGGGTAACCTGAAAGCGAGATAGATGGCAGATTAAACAAAATCCGGCTTATGAGCGCATCATCGTTTGTTATATATTAACATCAAAAATACAATAGAAAATTAAATAGTTTCGATAATCGTTGTAAATAATGGTATATTCATAAAACGTAATTGATTGATTTTATTTTTTATATGTAGAGGCAGGGCGGGGGCAAGCCCCGCCCCTACATGACATAATTTGTTTAAACGATCGTAGGGGCGCCCCTTGCGGGTGCCCTTGTGCAAACCACGACAATGTAATTTATTATAAATCAAGAAGCGAAAACATAGATAGCACCTCTTGGAATATTTCAAATGTATTTTTCAGGTTAACATCAAGATGTTTTTTTGATTTTATCATGAAAATAAACACCTGCAATTTCATTCCAAAAAAGCTTTTCAAAAATCTTTTTTATCATCGTTTTATTTACTTGACTAAAAATCGTAATCCAAAGTAAATAATATTATTAAGTCTAATACACGCCCAAAATAATTGACACTGCTTTAAAGTTTGTGTTATAATTTAAAGTAGGAGATTAGTTTTTAAAACTATCGGCCATTATTTTAAAGGAGGTGAACACCATGAACGAAAAAAATATTTGCGCCTTTTCGGCAAATAAGCGAAAAAAACACAGTATTTATAATTTATCGACTATTAATATTTCGCGAAACGAAAGGGCGTTTACACTGATTGAAATAATGGTGGCAATGCTGGTACTTATTGCCGCTGTCGTTCCGGTCGCAGCGTTAATGACGAAAAACGCCAAAGATACAAACGTCAGCGAAGCTACCCTTTCCATGATGCATCAATCGACAAGAATTCTCGATACGCTCCTCGAACGCACCTTATATAAAGATATAATCGCGGCAGCCAAACTTAACGGACTTAAAAGCGATACCGACACCAGCGAGGTTATAACAATTCCAAACCTTCTCGACATTAAAGATAGCACGACTACCGATAAATTGCCTGTATTCGATAAAGAATTAAACTTTAACGGCCCCGGCAACACGACAGGAAAAACCTGGCAATATGCCGAAGCCAGCCGCCAGTTCGAACCTATCGTTTACACCCTTAAAATAAAACAATTAGACAAACATTTCAAATATTTAAAAAATAAAAAAGTCGTTACGCAGCTCGGCGATATACCTTCCTATGAAAAGCCTGGTCTCGCGGACGTAGGTTATGTTGAAACGCAAGCGAAACTAATGAAAATAACGCTTCTTGTCGAATGGGGCGTTCCGCGCTCAACGGAAGGCAACAAAACATTTCAAAACAGTTATTCGATAGTTACTTTTAAAGCAAAACTCGAAGACTGATTTTTATTTATATAATTGAAACGTCTTATAGGACGGTGTTATTATGATTTTAATACGATTTAAAAATAGAGGCATGGCGCTTGTGCTCACGCTTACAGTATGCGTTTTTCTTCTGATTTTCTCTATAACCGCATTCCAGCAGAACAGCGACGTGCGCAGCAGCGTATTTAAAGTTAAGGAATCAATAAGGGCGCAATTTCTTGCAAAAGGCGCGGCCCAGATGGCCCTTCTTAAAATCCGAGAGCTGCCGACCGAATTTTACGACGCCGTACGCTGGCATAAAGGCTGGGTAGATGTAAACGCCCTGTCCGCGGAAGATAAAAAAGATATTAAAAAATTCATTCCGAACATATCAGTCACCATATCAGGGTTCACAGGGGTTTCAAATTATTTAGATTTTTATATCGGGTTTCACACTACCGATCCTAACCCATTCGCCAATGTCCAGTTGATGGGCGAGATCGTTCCTAAAAGCATTGACGGCGTTCCTGCAACAAGCCCTCTCGCGGAAGCCGATCTTCGCTATGTCGCCAATACTACCGGCGCCGAAAAAGACCCTTTTATAGGCGAATGCATGATAAAACAGCTAAGGCTCATATCGCAGCATAATAATAACATTCTCGATAATGTTGAAATAGTGGCGGAAGGCATGGAAGATTCGGGCAACACTTACATGATGAATAACAGTATGAATTTTCTTAAAAACGTATCCTTCTCTCAATACAATTCGGTTTATAGAACCATGATCGATATAGGCTATATGACCGTAGATAAGTAATCTTGTCATTTAGCCTCTTCATCAGGGAGGAAAAGCTAATGAATCATAAAGTATATATAAATAAAAGGCGCGCATTTACTGCAGTTGAAATGCTCGTTGCCGTAACTGTTTTTTCCATGTTGATATTCGGCGTCTATCAGCTTCAAAATTCGGTCCTCGCGACTTATAGAATTTCCGATTTTAAATCAGAATCACAACTTAAGCTTAACATGGGCTTAAAAAAAATAAGGGAAAATATCGAAAAAGCGACCTATCCGTCGAAGATTTTCGCAGACGGGACCATGATTTTCGGCTCCGTCGAACCCAATAAATTTGATTATAATCTCTTAAAGCCAACTAAAGATTTAAATAATGGCGGAATCACGGGCCTCGAAACCTTTTATCTTCGCTACAAGCCCTGCGCTAACGATGTCGCATTAAAAACGCCAACCAGCCCTACCACTATTATTTCCTTTCACATATGCAATCCTATTTATAGCGAAAAAGACAATATTATGACTAAATCCGATGTCGCGACATTTGCAATCGATAAATCAGGATTTAAAAATCTGGTCGAAATAATATGGCGTCCCAAAACAGATACCATTCCATATCCCGCCCTCCAATACAGAATGACCGGCGATACCGAACCGAAAGATTTTATCACTCATGTAACCGAAGTTCTTATTAAAGCTAAAAACATTACGCCGCCGGGAGAAATAGGCGAACACTATTCAATTTATAACGTCCATTCCGAAATAAGCATTAAAGTTACATTAAGCTCATCTACGGACGGGAGTATAAAGCGCGCGGCCGGAAACGACTCTAACTTAATAATCACCGACGAAATAAAGGCCCGCTGTCAGGTTCATGCGGTAGGCAATTTGTAAATATATCATTAGAACTATCGCCAATTTTTTCTTTACAAATCGTTAATTATCTGATAAAATAAAATAGCTATAATTTTTTTAAAAGAAGGAAGCATGGTTATGCTTCCTTCTTGAATCTATAAAGAGGTGTCGCTAAGCATGGAAAAAATCAAAGTAACGATTTTAGGACAGGCCACTCAGGAATACGATAAAAACATAAAACTGATCGATCTTGCCTCAAGTTTTCCTAATCCAAACCCTCGTTTTCAAACCACCGGCGCCGTAGTCAACAACGTCGTAAATTGTCTGCAATGCAAGCTTACCTCCGATTGCACCGTCGAATTTCTTACTTATAAAAACCGTGAAGGCCAGGAAATATACCGCCGTTCGCTTTCAGCGATAATGGCTTTCTCCGTATTTCAACTCTATCGCAACAGCCGCCTCGTTATAGGCCATTCGCTGGGAAACGCTTATTATTACAGTTTAAATACCGACATTCCGGTCACCGAAGAAATTATAGCGGAAATAAGAGCGAAAATGAATGAAATCGTTCAAAAAGATATTCCATTTGAAAAAGAAATCCTTTCAAAAGATGACGCTATAAATCTTTTTAAAAAACTTGGATATCCGGACAAAGTGCGGCTCATAAAAAACATGCCGTATAACGAAGTGTGCGTTTACAAGCTTGAAGACTTCGTCGATATCGAATACAGCGCAATGCTTCCGTCTACCGGTTACGCCAAATATTTCGAACTTAATAAATACAATACCGGACTAATATTAAGATTTCCGGAACCTACCAATCCCACGCAAATATCGCCGATTAAAAACTTAAACAAGCTTTTTTCGGTTTACCGTGAAAGCAAGGCATGGGGAGCTATATTAAATATCAATAATATCGGCAGGCTAAACGAATTCATCACGCAGAACAAAATATCCGATATTATAAAAATACAAGAAGCCCTCCACGAAAAGAAAATAGCTGAAATAGCCGATGAAATCCACAAACGCCGCGAAGACGTAAAGCTCATTTTAATCGCAGGCCCTTCTTCTTCCGGAAAAACTACTTTTTCAAAAAGGCTATCCGTTCAGTTAATGGTAAACGGCTTCACGCCAGTAGCCCTTTCGCTCGACAACTATTTTTTAAATCACGAGCAAAGCCCCGTCGACGAAGAAGGCAATTTAGATTTCGAATCGATAAGAGCGCTTGATTTGGAATTATTAAACGCGCAGCTTATTGATCTTCTCAAAGGAAAAGAAGTTCAAATTCCCGAATACGATTTTAAGACCGGACAGCGCAAATCCAGCACAAAACCAATGAGAATCAGTGAAAACACCTGTATAATAATGGAAGGCATACACGGGCTTAACGACGAGCTGACCAGTTCAATTCCAACGCGTAATAAATTCAGAATATACGCTTCGGCTTTAACGCAACTATGTATGGACGATTATAACAGAATTCCTACTACAGATACGCGCCTGATACGCCGCATGGTGCGCGACGCTAAATTCAGGGGTTACTCCGCAAAAGAAACCATCAGCAGATGGCCTTCGGTACGCCGGGGCGAAGAAAGAAACATATTCCCATTCCAGGAAAACGCCGATATGATGTTCAATTCGGCTTTAATCTATGAACTGGCTGTATTAAAGCAATTCGCCGAACCGCTTTTAAAGCAAATGACAACCGATGATAAAGAATATAACGAAGCGCAGCGCCTGTTAAATTTCCTTGAATTGTTCGTTCCTATTAATTTCGAAGAAATTCCACCGACATCGATTTTACGTGAGTTCATCAGCGGTTCTAGTTTTAAATATTAATGTCAGGGACACGGCATGCCTTGTCCTAACAGATAAAATAAGAATATTTTCAGATTAATTCAATATAATAAAAACTAAAATGCCGTATGAAAAATTATTTTTCACACGGCATTCTTCTTTACAATATTAATTAAGATTTTTGGGTTCAATAATTTAATTATATCAATTTTTTCCGGATGCAATAAAGAATGAAGATCTTTATTATCAACGCATCGTTAATTTTTCAGGACGCGATCTACATATTCTTTAATTCGCGCATAATTGCTTCTAATATCGATATCAAGAATCATATTGTTGAATTCGATCGCTTCAGCTTCCGAACAATAAAAATTTATCTTAAAGATCTCTTCGGCAAGCATCGGACAGGCGTTACTAGTAATCATAACAACCACCTCCGCATTAAATCCTCTTAATATAATTATCGTCATAAAACAGGCGTAAATTAATAATTATTAGAACCGGTAACCGGAGGATGGAATATTCTCAAAACTTTATATACTTCGCGTCTATATGTTTTACCGCGCCGGCAAGACTATAAAATCCGGCAAGATGCGACGGGCAGGAAACGCAATCGGAACAGCCGAATTTTGGAATGTAAAAATTAGAGTTTAATATCATATTTAAATTTGAAATGCACTCCTGCGAAGCGCTTGCGCCTGTCAAATAATACGCTCCTGCGAATTCGACGTTCTTATTCGAAGTAAAGTAATCGATATGCCAGAAAAGACGCTTTTCTTTTCTTGAATGCCGTTCGATTCTAGCCAGAAGGCCTTTTTGCGCCGTTCCGGTGTAAACATAGCAGCCTTTTGCAAATAAATATTCGCCCTGCGCGCCTATTCTGGCCTTAAATTCCGAGCCGGCTATAAATAACGCATGATATATGCCACCGATATTTTTCATATTACACCTTCCGCCATAAATGCTTTTCTTGAATATATTTAAAAGAGGAAGAGCGACAAGCCCTTCCTCTTTACACTTTAAAGGCCATTGCCCTTAATGCTGCATATTTGTTATTTTGCCTTTTTTACCGCTTCTTTTTTTGAGGCCTCGCCCGCGGGCTTAGGCTGCGGACATATTACGCTTAATACGAATTTGTTCGAATCGAAATATTTCTGGGCGACCCTGCGGATATCTTCGCGGGTAGGAGCCAGAACGTTTTGCAGATATTGATCTTCGAATTTCGCGCCAAGGCCGAGACCTTCCCAGAGGCTTATAAATTAGGCCTGATCTTCCATCGTGTTTCTTTGAAGCGCGTAAGTGCCGACAAGCTTATTTTTAGCCCTAATATATTCTTCTTCGGTTATAAGCTCGGTTTTAAAGCGATCCATTTCCCGCTTCAAACCGGCTAAGGCCTGATCGTACTTTTG
>Ga0074198_1002071_pt1 | contig 11374 bp, 13 predicted proteins | sample EPASupsiteSAE323_FD_64527 | JGI IMG/M metagenome (GOLD analysis project Ga0074198, IMG submission 64527) | Bioremediated contaminated groundwater from EPA Superfund site, New Mexico - Sample SAE3-23 | ecosystem: Environmental > Aquatic > Deep subsurface > Groundwater > Contaminated ...
AACCTAGTTACTGGTATTTCTGCGGCTCCTGCAACATCCATCATAAATGATTCGTATATATCGTTTAATCCCGCAAACGTATACTGCAATGCTGTGATATCATCTTGCTCTCCTATCAGCATCATTGCACTATTGCTTCTCATTTGATTCTGAGCCGTCTTTAAATTATAAAAGTCTTGCTGTCCTTGTGCATCAACCAATGAATTGAGTTGGTCTAATCCATTGACCTTATTCACGAGCACATTCGATTGAAATACCAATGAGGCTATATTCCATGATGTGTTATCTCTTTTCGCTAATTCATCAAATACATGTTCAAGTTCTGCAGCTCCCCAGCCTACCTCCGCTTGGTCTTCCCAAAATGGAAGTTTTCTACCAGTAAACCGAATAACCCTGGTATGATGGACCTTTTGTTTTATTGTGCCATTTATATCCCTGATTTCATAATACATTGGCAGGCCAAACTCTGGCTCTGATATGTTTGTTATTACCTCAAGAGAAGGATATATACCGCTCCATCTATCAACAATCAATAAACCTTTAAAGGCGTTAGGCATTATAGTGTCATAGTCCAACGGTTCTTCGAGTCTGTCCTCATGACCTTCAATAAGCATTACTGCTCCAGCGCCACCATACAATCTACCCCAATAAAGACCTTCAACAATCTTTTCTCTTACAAGTGTTCTTTGTTCGAGCTTGTTGTACCTATCCTGTACTTCAGGAGCAAGTTCAGCCGTTATTGAATACCAGTTCTTGCACATATCATCAGGAATAGCATTAATAATCTTCTTTGCGATCCAGCTATTACGATATAGCGAGTTCATCAAATTGTAATCTCTTGTTAGCCTTGTTAAGGGATACTGTGTTGCACTTAATAGATTTGTTGTCCCTACTCCTAAACGTGCAAGGGGATTCTGAAAGCTGTCATGTACTTGCTTTCTTTGTGGTTGCTGTTGTTTATATTTATTTTTCTTTGACAATCTATCTCACCCCCGGATTACTCTGATTATTGTTTTACAGAAATATCTCAATGCATCACAAGCATGATCTCCCACTTTGATTGGTTTCTCATCTCCGCGTTCTGCTGCTTTTGCATCCCAGATATACCCCGCAATTTCTTTGATTATGTTTATGCACTTTCTATTTACCTTGAGCAATTTAAGCGCAAATAAAGATGATACCAATCTGATACCATCCAAAACCTCATTGTCTGCATCTCTTATCTTTATGCCTTTTTTTCTTGCTGCTACTTTAAAACTAGCTGCGGATGGATCTACTATGACACTGGTATATCGCTTTCCATCTATGAATTTGAGTAAATCATCGGCATACTCTGCATCATCTTTTTGCCTACTCTTTGCCTTTGAATCATAGTAGTATTCGTTTTCTAGGTAGTACTTCCCGTCTTGCTTTATTATTTCAAGAAACACACAGGGATTTGTGGTTCCGTAATCTAGCGCATAATACCTTTCATACCATAAATCGTAATTAACACCCTCGCCATCATTGTACAGGTTATCATCGGCGAACATATCATATATTACGCCCTCTGCATTTTGTCTTAACCCTAATATGTCGCGCTTGTACCATATACTGTGCTTGTCGTACGTTATTAGGATTTCTTTTATTTTAGCTACGGTGAAACTAAAATTATCTAGCAGTGTAAAATGTTCATAGTTTAATCCATAATCCGCGTGTTTCAGTGCATTCCCAAGATGCAATTCTAATATTTCAACATAAAACCAATTGTTTGGAGCTTTTGGGTTCAAATCTATGAATATCTTTCTATCAGCACTTGATAGTGTTCTATCAAAAGTTTCTTTAACGAACGTCTTGCAACACTCATTTGCTTCTGTGACATACGCAGACCCATAAGTATTGCCTTTGATATATCTTTCGTCGCCTTCTTTACCGCCCCCGGAAATAAGGATAACCTTTTCACCGGTTCGAGTGTAGATGTATAATGCCTCTCTTTGCTGATACATGCCTTCTCGGCATCTGCCTTTAAACCAATGTTTAACACCAAAACCATTGCTGTCGATGATGTTAAGCTTTGCTGATGCAACTGATACACCTGAAGCCAAATGTAATTTATCAGGATGCGTTTCAAGGATCTCGCACCAAGCCATGATATTTAGAACATTCTTGCCGGCTCTCTTGCCTCCCTCTGCAACATTTAGCCAGTTATCATAACATCGTTTAAGATAGTTAACCTGTTTTTCGCAGAAAGGCGCATACTTAATCATCTTCAAAATCCTCTATCTTTCTATCAGGCAAAGGATTATTCATCATCTCGGCAAGAGTTTTAATCTTTTCATTGCTGTTTGTAATAGCATCAGCAATGGTGCTATCAACCTGAATCTTTCTTTCGGCTATCTTCTTATCGATCTCGAGTTTCTGATTTTCTATCTCGAGCTTGTGCTTGTCATATTCCTGTTTATGCTTATCCATCGGATTCATATTGAAATAGTTAGCAAGCCAATCAAGAGCCTTTTGCCTATCTTCGAGTTTTAAACTAGATCCGTCTTTGCCTTGCTTTATTTGGCATATGAGCCCCCCATCAACCATTACACTTTCTTTGAATTTCATGGTGTTAACTTCTTTTGTTACTTTCTCTACTAATCCTGTTTCTGGATTCTTTACCTCCATGGGGCCAAACATTGTCATAACGGGAACGGTTTCTCTCCCAAACTCAACAAAGTCTGTCATATCTGCAAATGCTATTCTCATATAACGTTCGAGTATGTCGTCTTCTGTAAGCATAATTGATTGTCGCTTCATTTCCTTAAGGCGGTCTATTTCCTTCCTCACTGGAGGTAAATGGAGCAATTGATAGCCTATTTCAGCTGCTCTCTGTGAATCCTTTACATCATACCCCGCTTTGATTACTGCTTGGGCTGCATTAAAGTTTTTTATGTAATAGAGACAAAACAGCTTCTGTTTCTCAGTAAGCTCAGTTTCATCTAGTTCTAGCTTTTTTATTTGGGAACGTTCCTTTTTAGGGGTTAGCTTTTTTACGGAACGCTCCGTTCCTTTCGTTTGGAACGTTCCGGTTAATTTATCATCCCATTTATCTTTATTCTTCCATCCTCTGATCGTTCCTTCAGGAAGGTTTAATTTACTCGCAATATCTATAAGCTTCATTTCGCCCTTAGAATCTAAATATAACTTTTGGGCCTCGTCTCTTTCTGGACTTCTCGATCTTGCCACATCACCTCACCTGCGCTTTTCAATTCGGTTTTTTCTAAAGACATCTTAAGCTCAAACAATCTATCGCATCCTAAACACTTTCTGCATTTATCCCTGTGATTGATAATGTCTTTAAGCTTGCTAATATAGAGTGTATCAATCTCTTTAACACATACTCTACAATCAATCGAATGAACAAACATTATCAACCTCCTAACAAAAAGGAGCCCTTGTTATAGAGGCTCCTTGTCTTTATGTATTTAAAACTTCTTTTGCTTAAGCAATTAGCTTAGCAAGTTTTAAAGCTCGCTCAAGCATTACCCACGAATCTTTTTCAATATCGAATAATTGCCTAATAGAAATATCAGTTAAATCTTCTGATACGCTAATAAAGTACATGTTAGCTTGATTATGATATATCTTTAAAAGAGTATCTTTCGCTTCATCACTAAGATTTACAATCCCTAACAATGACAAAGGTCGTTCAACAGGCTTGAAAGCTGTGTCAATGCCTATATAAATCGAATTCTTTTCCTCAACATACTGAACCAAATTTGTTGTATACGTACTGCTCTTCACACATTCGAACTTTTCATTGCTAGCCTTCGCAATTATAACTATAGCCTTGTTTTTAAATGTCAACGTCTTTGAACCATTAAGTTCTATATCCGTCGCAATCTGAAGTATCTGTTCATCTGTCAATAAATCAAATCCCTGCTCAAATCCTAGCATCTCTATTCCTCCTCAAAATCAATTTCCATTATTCTACATTAAATGTTAAATAAAAACAACCATCTAGGACTCAGTGTTCTCTGGGGACTGTTCCTTTTGGTTGTTTTGTTTTCAAGGGGGAAATTCAAGGAGTTTTTATCTTTTGTATGCTAGTATTTGCCTTTAGTAAAAAAACACTCTACATATATAGGTTGAAAACGGTCCTTTTCGCACCCTATTTTGGGTGCGTTTTTAAAAATATTATTTTATGTACCTCCAATTTTTTCATTGCAGCTTTAAATGTTCTAGTTACAACTTGTCGTCTAATGCCTAATTCTACGGCAATCTTTTCAAACGTTGGGTCTTTTAGCTTGAAATATGCTTCTACTATTTCCCGCTGTCTTTCTGTCAAGACTGTTTCCATTACGGCATCAAGATATTTTTTCATCTGCTCTCTCTGATTTGAATTGTTATTTTCCATAACGTCAATGTCGTGATGGTCCAACGTATATAAACTTTCGAGACTTTCTTGAGTTAAGTGTATATCTCTCATCCCTCCAATAGCTCCTCTCATGATAGTGTTCTACTACTGTTGCTATCTCTCTGGTATCTCTTTGCATACTTATAAGCAAATTTATTTGTCGCCTAAGTTCATTGATCCCCACCTCAGTAAATGGGTCGTTAGATGCAATATATAATTCGTGTTTTAATTTATTGATTCCCTTTGATAACATTTTGAGTGATACCTGGTACTCTCTAGCTAATTCTTGCATCTAACTCGCCTCCTAAGTATTCTTTATGTGTCTCCCGATATTTTTATTGCCCCTTTAGGTTCTTCTTTTGGTTCTTCTTTTGGCTCTTCTTTTGGCTCTTCTTTTGGTTCGTATCTGCATTCTTCAGAACACGGTAGTTTTCGTGGATCAGAATCAAGATGTTTACAACTAAGGCATTTCATCTTCCGCGTCCTCCATCATGTATTGAACTATTAATTGATTTGCAAGATATGTAAATTCTAAAGGTGTTTTATAATCACCGGTTATTTTATTAAAAATTAATCCACAAGCCATTATCATTCCTGTAAAAAACTTAGTTGCATCAATTTCATTTAGATCATAATGATGTAGCTGACACCCATCTTCTTCGTCTCTAAAAATTCCTAGTATTGCATCCGTTATCGCTAAGGCGTATTCTTGCTCTTTATTTGTTTTCATCAGCGTTGCCCTCCTTCTCCAATCTCTCAGCTTCTCTATTGGCGTACCAGGCGGCTTTTCTTAAGTCCTCAATTTCTTTTGCCGGGTCTTTCTTCCCTGCTCTGCACACATACTTGACTACACTGCCTCTGTGATAATTAAGTTTCTGGTCCTCTATGAAATCTATTACTTCAATCTTTCCTGAGGTATAGTGGCTCGGGTGATTAACATTGTCATTTTTCAGCAATTCCGCTTCTTTCCTTATTTCATCGTTTACTTTCGAATAATTGATATCCAACTAAATCGCCTCCTTTACTGGCAGAATATCAATATTATCGCTTCTCTTATGACACTTTGGACATTGATACCAACGTTTCTGTTTTCCTGCTTCCTGGATTCTTGCAAAATGTCTTTTGGCTTCCCTGCTCTCACAGAGTGCCGAAGTCTCAACGTTCCATTCTCCCGCGCTCGATATTCTTTTACAACAGGGGCATTTGAAATTTTTACCTAACATGTTATCCGACCTCCTTGGCCTCGCCTTTATATTTTTCAATTCTAGCTTTAACCGCCGTCATCAATGCGTCTTGTCCTGCGGCTTTACCCTCTAATGCCTCCATAACCTCTTCATCCATTGTTCCTTCAGCTATCAGGTGATGCACGATTACACTGTGCTCTTGTCCTTGTCTATGTAGCCTCGCATTTGCCTGTTGATACTGCTCAAGGCTCCACGTAAGCCCAAACCATACGATTATGTTTCCTCCTGTTTGAAGGTTGAGTCCATGACCCGCGGATGCTGGATGCGCTAACAGTACTGGTATCTTTCCCTCGTTCCAAGCCGTTATATCTTCTGTGGTGTTCAATGTTCTAGCTTTTGGGAACCTTGCTTGTATTCTGCTTAGATCATGCTTGTAAGCATAAAACACAAGTACGGGATGTCCGTTAGCTGCTTCCAAAATATCCTCTAAAGCATCGAGTTTGGCATTGTGAATTTCTCTAACACCTTTTCGTTCGTCATATACCGCCCCATTTGCCAGCTGTAGAAGCTTATTTGAAAGTACTGCGGCGGTATTGGCTACGATGTCCGCATCCACCATAGGAATCAACATATCTTTCTCCATCTGTTTGTACTTTGCTTGCGCCGCTTCATCCAATTTTACCGGTACGACTCTATCTATACGTTCTGGCATATCCAACCAATCCTCGGCTTTCATGCTTATACAAACATCTGATATTTTTGAAAAAACTGCTTGCTCGGATTCCTCTTTCTGTTTCCAGTCATAAACCACATACCCGCTTCGGGCTCCAGCTGTAAAATATCTATCGCGATATCCTGTAATCGTTTTGCCTAATCTCTCGCCCTGATCTAAAAGATATATCTGTGACCACAAATCAAGAAGTCCGTTAGGTGCTGGCGTACCTGTAAGCCCTATCACTCGGTGCATTAAAGGTCTTACCCTCCTAAGTGCTTTGAATCTTTTTGCAGAAGGAGATTTGAAACTAGATAGCTCGTCTATAACTACCGTGTCAAATGGCCACTCGTTACCTGTTGCACTTACCAACCACTCGACATTCTCTCGGTTAATCACATACAAGTCTGCATCGGCTCTTAGGGCTTTTTCTCGTTGTGTCCTACTCCCTAATATTTTGGATATCCTTAAATGTTTTAGGTGATCCCATTTCTGACTCTCACGGCTCCAGGTATCTTCTGCAACTCTAAGGGGTGCTATAATCAATACTTTTGTGGCATCAAAGCGATTGTAAAGTATGTCATCTAAAGCGGTTAAAGTAATTACAGTTTTCCCCAATCCCATTTCGAGGAAAAGCCCCACTGCGGGCGTATCATATATTCGGTTTATTGCGTATTCTTGGTATTTATGTGGTTCAAATTTCATTGATTTGTTCCTCCGAGTCAATAACCCTGATATCAAAACCTAAGTCCCGCAATTCTTTATGTCGTTTCAGCTGTAGTGGGTCAGGATTTTTACCGAGTTTCTTTAGCTCGACAAATATTATTCTGCCGTTTGGTAGTAAACAAATTCGGTCAGGTACACCTCTCAACCCTGGAGAAACGAACTTCCAACACCTACCATTCATAGATTTTGATTTTTGCACTAGCTTCTTTTCGATGATTGTTTCGCGTGATTGCGTTTGCCTCATTTTTCTACCCTCGCTCTTTATAAATTTCAAGTGGAACAGTGGAACAGTTCTCGCGTGTGTGCATATATATATGCGTTTAAGTACTATATTCCCTCTCCCCTATATACTTAATATATAAATATCTCTCTATAGGGCTTTTTACTGTCCTTACTGTTCCAACACCTTTTAAGACTTACAGCTTCAACCCTTTAAGCTGGAACAGTAAAAATTATTTTACTGTCCTCTTACTGTTCCACTGTTCCAACTGTAAAAATTTTACTGTCCATTACTGTTCCACTTTTTGAGGTTTACTGTTCCACTTTATAGTAGGCTGTTTGTCTACCATATATCTTGAATCTTATACGACCTTCCTTGCGTTCTCTCCAGTCTGGAAGCTTCCGCAGAATGTCATATATGGGTCTTGCTTCCCAAGCTCCAAACTTTGCCGGGTCCATCCCCAAAGCTTCAGACCATATTTCAGCCGCACAGACACGCGTCCTTGGAATATCACCGTTAGGCTCTTCTAAATACTGCCTTCTTGCCCATACTTCTTTCTCTTCCCAATCTTCCGGAAGTGGTGTTTCTAAGTACTTAATTATCAATCCTTCTCGTGGGTCCTCTTCCAGATGTAACCCTTGCATCCTTTCAGCTTCTTTGGCTGCTTCCGAGTCTAGCTCTAAAGTCTCTCCGTCTCGGTATAAGCTAAGTGCCTCTGCCCATATTAACCCCACCACGTTATCCGTAAGCTTCTCCCAATGATTTAATTTTTTATTTGCTGGGTTAATATCTACAGGCCAAAAACGGCGATTACCTGTTGGATCTTGCAAGAAATTATGGTTGTTCGTTGTACCAAAAAACACACATTTTCTAGGGAATTCTGATACTTGTCTGTCATAAGCTACTCTATAGCGGTCTTCTGTCTTAGAGAGAAACTGCTTGATTTCTTCAATCTCGAACTTCTTCATCGCCGCAAGTTCACCAATTTCAAAAAGCCACGCACCCTGCAAATGTTCTCCCGCTTCTTTGTTTTCAAATGTTCTAAGAGAATCTGAAAACCATTTCCTGCCTATTTTAGATAACAGACTACTCTTTCCTGCTCCCTGCTGCCCTACTAGTACGAGCATATAATCAAACTTGCAACCAGGCTCATACAACCTTTTGACAGCAGCTAAAAACATCTTTCGGGTAACAGATTTAACGTAATGTGTATCTTCGGCTCCTAAGTAATCTATGAACAGCCTGTCCACTCTCTCAATACCATCCCATTCATAGGATTCAAGATATTCTTTAATTGGATGGAACGTGTTCACATGAACAACTTCAGTAAAAGCATTTTGTATTGTCTTAGCTGAGTTAAATTCATACATTTTGCCGAAATAGTGTTGAAGTCTTTTATCATCTGCACCCAGCCACGGTTCGTATTCTTGCTGCGGTCTTTCCCTATCTCTCCAAGGTAGAGGACCTCGAATAACCTCTGTATTTCCGAAAGCGTCATAAGCTAGTATTTTATGAAAAGCTCCGTTTTTTAATATAATTTCTGCATTCTTTGCTGTTGATAGAGGCATTCCGGTGGTTGTTTCAACATCTAGCAGCGCCATCCAGTTATCATCAGGTACGTCCTCTTTGAATTCTTTACTGAAATCCTGTGTTAACCGTTCTTTCTTAACATGAGGGTCATTGGCCGCAAAGGTTAACATTGCTTTATGGCTTGGTAGCTTAGTGTTTGGAGTGTGCTCTTTCGCGTCCTCGTCTAAATGCCTGAATTTATGTATCCGGATCATGTCGAATATGTTATGACAGTGACCGTCATTAGCTGGATCACTCTGGTGCTCGCTGTACGCCCACACATCATCATATACTCGCATTCCTCCGAATGATGACCCACCAATATATGTCCAACGGTCCTCAGCGGCTGTTGGGGTGTATACGTCCTCAAGGAAAGTTTCGACACCTTCTCGAATTCCATATATCCGACAAAATATTCCGATAACTCCGGGCTTTTCTGTTGGGTCCCCTAGCTTTTTTATAGATTCGTTATTATGCTTTTTACTATCTGGATGCTGTGGCCATTCCTCCGAGTCTCTCCAGTCGTTGTATTCTTTTAAAACTACATCTACGTCTACTGGTTCACCTTCAACTACTTCCAAAGAGGGTTTTGCATCGTGTGAGCAACTAGGCAGATACATGAGCCGGTGCACATCAAAGGTTGTTTTATCAAAGTAGCTCATACCTATCTTATCCGCTAACTTTCGGCTAACTGCCGCATGCTCATCCGGCGTCATGGCTCTATTGACCGGACAAACTAAACGATATTTAAGTTTATTCGGTCTGGAGCTGTGGGTTGAGTAAACCACATATGCACAACTGCCTAGAATCAGATCTACGTTGAAGAGAAAATCTTCATCTGCATTATCAGCATCGAGAGTAATAAGCCAGCGGTTCTCGATGTTCTCTTTTTTCCTTCTCCCGCCTTTTACGAAGCCCCCAACAAAGCCTCTACCGTTTTTGATTTTGTCCTTGTCATCCTTAGACATACGATCGTATTCATCCATGGTCTCATTTGTTCTGCGAACCTTCCGCAGTATCTCCACAAATTCATCCCATTCGATGTATTCAGGTTTCCAGTTTTTATCTAAACGGTTTTTTCCGAATGATACTTCAACAAGCATATTTTTTCGCCTCTCAATCTAGGAAACTAAGGTCTTCTTCTTCTTCTTCAGCTTTTTCCAGCTCTTTTGGTTCTTCTTTAGTAAACTGTTTTTCCATCTTTTCAATGAGTCTTTCGGTTGGATACTCTCTGTATTTCTCAAAATACCAATCCTTATACTCTTGTTTGGTCATAGACAACACCTCTTCTTCAATCTCGCATTCCTGCAAGTCTTGTATTTTAGGTTCAGATTCCGCGTTTTGGCAATTTAAAATTGCTTGTTGATAGTAACTCTCTTTAAGCTCGATTCCTAATCCCCTTCGTCCCATTCGGATAGCTGTGTATACTTCGCTTCCTATTCCCGCGAAAGGACTGAGAACTATATCTTTTGGGTTTGTCCAGAGCTCAATCGCTCGTTTAATTACTTCTAATTGTAGAGGGCAAATATGCCTTTCATCCTTTTCCGCTCTGGCTGACTTTCTTTGCAGGGTGTCCCCCATTTTAATATCCGTCCATATCGGTGAAGCGTATTTCTGCCACATACTGACCGGGAAAGATTCATTTGTATGTATAACTCGTTCAAGGTTTTCCCCTGGCTTCCGCATTGTCACTAAAAAATCCGGTATACCTTGGCGACTCATGCATGAATCTTTTTTAAGCTGTTTATGCAGTAATCCCAGTGCTTTTGTTCTCTGCATAGCCACGACCGGATCCTTCCAGATACAGACCTCAGAATGATATATCCACCCCGCTTCACTAAAGAGCTGTATCAACTTTCCTCTAAAGTCTGTTATTCCGATAACCCCATCACGTTCCTTAGATGTAGGAAGGTTCATGCAGTGAAAACTTATAAGTCTTCCTGGCATAATAACCCGATATAGTTCTTTTACCAAAAATCTCATATTCTCATAGAATTCTCCATGGTTTTTGCAATTACCCATATCGCGCTCACTGTTGCTGTAGGTGTAAAGGGAAGCAAAAGGCGGGCTGAAGATGCTATAATGAATACTGTTATCCGGAATACCTTTTAAAACATCTATACAATCTCCATGGTACATAGCCCATAGGTCTGTAATAATTTGATTAAAAACTTGCAATCTTTCTCATCTCCTCCCATTGTGGAAGCGCTATCGTTAGTTCTGGATTATAGGGTGTTGTGATGCGCTTGGTTGATTGTAATTCTTTCTTTGTAATTTCCTTTGTTAGTTCAATCATTGCTGCTTGCATCTTCTCTGCATCCCTTGTCTTGCGCTCAATGTTTTCTTTAACGCATCCTTCTTTTGCGCTGATAACAATATGAACATTAACTGGCTTTTCTTGTCCAAATCTATAGCATCTTCTAACAGCTTGATAATACTGCTCATAGCTATCAGATAAGCCGACGAATATCATATTGGAGCAGTTTTGCCAGTTCATACCGAAGCCAGCAATAGAAGGTTTTGTTACAAGAACTCTGACCTCGCCTTTTGAGAATCCAAGCATGGCATTTTTCTTATGTTCT
>Ga0074198_1002075_pt1 | contig 11348 bp, 17 predicted proteins | sample EPASupsiteSAE323_FD_64527 | JGI IMG/M metagenome (GOLD analysis project Ga0074198, IMG submission 64527) | Bioremediated contaminated groundwater from EPA Superfund site, New Mexico - Sample SAE3-23 | ecosystem: Environmental > Aquatic > Deep subsurface > Groundwater > Contaminated ...
GGTTTCTTTGTTATTGGAGACCCAAGATACTACCATATTTACAGTGTTTTGTTAAGGTGACTATATCCCCAGCTATGACATTTCTATTTGGGTATGCTATGACATTATCACATGTGAGCGACAAAACCCCTTAACCTATTGACTTTTAAACAAATGTATGATAATGTATACATACTTAAGTAGCAATACTTAGGTTACATTATGTAGCAATACGTAATGGGAAACGAGCTGAGCAATCAGCTTGTTTTTTTTATTAATATATGATAAAATATTTTTAACCAAATGTTCAATAAAGATATATATGAAAAAAATATTTAAAACAATAAATTTCCTTTTTATCCTCTTTCTTTTTTCAGGGATATATAAGAATGCCTTAGCTTTCAATCCTAGCAGTGAGATATATATTAATCAAGCTTATGATAACACTAATAGGTCTTCGCTTAATGTAACTCAAATTAAGGCCACTAACTCAGCTATCTTCTATGCGGATAAAGATTGATGATCAAGCTTGTCTTCTTTAGACCAAACAGTCTTGCAAAGCAAAATATATCTAATTTCCAGTGAGATTGAATACAAAATCAAACCAGTCCTTAATAATACCTTTGGTCAAGAACCAGCCCCATTAAATGGTAATGATTCAAGATTAAGTATTATTCTAACCCCTATGGTAGAAGGAGTCCAGGGATATATTAGAACTAGTGATTTTGTTTTAAAAACAAATAATACGCTATCTAATGAAGGAAATGTAATTTATTTGAATGGGAACAAATTAAAAACAGTTTCTGAGAACATCGCCTATTCTTTCATAGCTCATGAATTCATGCATTTGATTTCCTACAATCAGAAGTATATTAATAAGAAAGTCAATGAGGATACCTGATTAGAGGAATTAAGAGCAGAATATGCCCCAACCATAGTAGGGTATAACAATAATTGGGATTCTAGTTATCTCAAGATCAGGGCCATAGATTTCATTAAGAATAATATAATTTCTTTTGTTGACTGAGACAATAGCAATCCTAATTATTCCTCTGTTAATTTATTTGCTAATTACCTAGTAGAACAGTATGGTCAAGAAATAATCCTAGAATCATTTCGATCATCAAAAGTAGGTATTGCCTCAATTAATGAATTTCTTAATAAAAGAGGGGATAACTTTGATCAAGTTTTCCAAGATTGATTAATCACCAATATTTTAAATGATTGTAATGTCTCCTCAAAGTATTGCTATAAAAATCCTAATTTAAAGAATTTGACCATTAGTCCATCTAGTTTCTATCTCCCCATGAATGGGAATAGTGCCTTAGCTATATCAGATACTTTTGTTCCCTATATGGCCAAATATCAAAAGATATCCGGAGGATCTGCAGATCTTAATTTTGACTTTGAGAATGCCAGTGATAATATAGTTAAAAGAATCCCTTATGTTATAGTTAATAAAGACGGAACAAAGAAATTATTTTTCTTTGAATTTCAGAATAATAAATCCCAAAAGATAATTATTCCTGATTTTAATAAGGAAGCAGTTAATTTAATTATAATTCCATATAACATCCGTAATGATAATAACTTTAGCGTCAGATCCATATTTAAATGGAGTGCTACTATCACTAATGCTGGTACTGGGACCCCAGTTAATGTTAACCCAAGCAATCCTACTACCCCTACAACTACTAAGCCAACAACAGATTTTTCTTCTATCATTGAACGTCAGTCATTATTAATAAGTCTTCAGGGTAAATTGATCATTTTAATGCAGCAATTGATTTCTTTACTACTTTCTCGCTAGGTTATTGTTTTTAAAGAAAGATATATAAAAAAAAGACCACCAATCGGTGGTCTTTTTAATTTATGGAGTTGGAAGTTTTTCTTCGTCTGTTATTGATATATCCAATGAAGCCGCTTTAGTTCCGCATTTCTTTATCTCTTCTTTATATGTCTTTCAAAGAGAATTTTTAGCTTCAATAAATGTTTTATTTATTGTCTTATCAGTTTCCGTAAATGCCTTTCAAACTGTTTTCAATGCATCATTTCTTTCTTTAGCATTTGCTATATCCCAAGCTGCTTGTAGTTGAGTAGATCTTAAATTAAATGCTTCTTGTAATTTAGTTGATCTTGTAGTCCACGCGCTAATAATAGCACTATCTCTAGTAGCTATGGCGGCTTTAACGCAAGCCACATCTAAAGTTGCATTTGGCTTAACAAGGGGTTTACTATTAACTGGCTTACTTACAACAGGCTTGCTCATACTAGTCCCTGTTATATTCTGATCATTCCCTGGTTGTTTAGGTGACTTATTCCTAAACATATTTCCAAGAATGTTTTTGATCCTATTCTGTAGCCCAGGCTTTGCAACGGTTGTAGTCGTTGTTTCTTGAGCCATGACGAGTAATGATCCTGATATAACTAACATACTAGTTAGTAATGTAATTCCAATAATTTTTTTCATGATTTGTTTTTAATATTTTTTAAAGGCATCTTTAATCGACACATATATTATGACACATTTTTTTAAAAAACACAACGAGTCCTGTGGAAAACTAATTATGGTTATATTATCTAGAGATGAGCATAAATAGGAGTGGGGGTAGGTCTAAACCGTGACAATCTGTCACGGTTTGACAAACTTAATAAGACAAATATATTATGTCTATAAAATGAGCAATATCACTTGACAAATAATCAGACATATGCTAATATTAGAGTAATAATATTAATATAATTTCTTATGGACAATTTATTTATTCAAAAAACAAGGAAAGGTTTGGGGTTATCTAAATCTTTCGTATCCCGAAAATTAGATCTATCAAGGTCTACTTATGACAAGGTAGAACGGGGTACAAAATCTCTTACTTATAATCAATTGGAACAATTAGCTAGTTTATTTAATATGCCAGTAGACAATTTGATTAAAAAAGAAGAATATGTAACTAAGATTAATATCATAAAAGATAAGGATGAGGGAATAAAGAATGAGATGCGTATCAATGTACCCCAAAAGAATATTAAGAAAATGAAAGAAGTTTTGTTGTACATTTTGATTAAAGTAGGCAACAAGCCTAACGTGGGAGAAACAGTAATCAATAAGTTGTTATATTTCATTGATTTTGATTATTATGAGAAATATGGAAAACAATTAACAGGCTCCACATATATTAAGAATCATTTTGGGCCAACCCCTTGTGAATTAAAACAGGTGGTTGAACAAATGTCTAAAGATAAAGAAATCCTTATTTTAACTAATAAAGTGTTTGATTTTCAACAAAAAAAGTATATTCCCCTAAGAGAGCCCAACCTGGAATATTTAAATGCCCAGGAGTTTGTTCATATTAACGAAGTATTAGCTAGATTATCAAATAAAAATGCCAAAGAGATATCAGAATATTCTCATGGTGATATACCCTGGAGAATGTTTAAGGATGGTGAAAAAATAGATTATGAAAGTGTATTCTATCGAGATGATAACTATTCGGTTAAAGAATACGATGACGAGTTAGATTCAAATACTAAAAAGGGGAAAATAAAGAAACAAATTATATAAAAAACATAATAGTCGAATAGTATGGATATGGGGTGTTAATAATATAATAAAAAACAAAAACAATAAATATGGATAAAGAATCTAAAAATAAAACAAATAAAATACCAGATAATCAGATAGCTTTTTATCAATCACCGGATGGATCCGTAAATATCGAAGTTCTCTATTCAGAAGAGAATATGTGGCTTACTCAGAAAAAAATGGCAGAACTTTTTGACACAACGACACAAAATATTACCCAACATCTTAAAAATATCTATAAAGAAGGAGAGATCGAACAAATTCGAACTTGTAAGGATTTCTTACAAGTTCAAAATGAAGGAGGCAGAGATATTGAAAGAAAGCTAAGCATGTATTCTTTGGAAGCCATCATTGCCGTTGGCTATCGTGTCAGTTCTGAACGGGGTACTCAATTCAGACAATGAGCAACGGGAATTTTAAAGAATTATATCAACAAGGGCTATGCCTTAGATGTTAATAGAATGAAATATGGCTCTCGTTTCAGTGCTAGGTATTTTGACGAACTTTACGAAGAAATTAAGGATATTCGTACAAGCGAACGGATGATTTATCAAAAAATTACTGATATTTATGCCACAGCAATTGATTATTCCCCAAAAGCTTTTGAAAGTAAACAATTCTTTGCTACCGTACAGAATAAATTACATTTTGCCATAACTGGCCAAACTGCAGCCGAAATCATCACGGAAAGAGTAAGTAGTAAAAAAGAAAAACTGGGATTAACTTCTTGGAGACGTTCTCCTCTAGGAAAAATTATGCCGAGCGATACCATAATTGCCAAGAACTATTTAGATAAAAAAGAACTGGAGCACTTAAATAGCATTGGCAATATGTATCTGGATTATGCCGAAATACAAGCAGCCCGGGGGAAGGTAATGACTATGAAGGACTGAATAGAAAAACTGAATGCTTTTCTTAAATTTAGTGAATACGAAATTTTAACAAACGCAGGAAAGATCAGCCATGAAATAGCAGAAACACTCGCACTTAAAGAATATGAACAATATCGCATAATGCAAGATAAAAATTATATTTCCGATTTTGACCGGGAAATAAAGAAACTTTCAAAACCCAAAAAGAAATAATATCAATATACCCAAGATATCTAAAATAACGAGGAGAATGTTTTTACATAAAAGTAATAATTAGTAATAAAAAATAAAAACAATAAATATGGAGAAAGAATCTAAAAACAAAGCAATTGCTATTTTTGACGGAAATCAAATTCGTCGCCATTGGGATGATGAAAAAGAGTTATGGTATTTTTCGATTATCGATATTATACAAATCTTGACGAAAACAGATAGGCCAAGAAAGTATTGAAATGACCTTAAAACTAAGTTAATAAAAGAGGGAAGTGAGTTGTCCGAAAAAATCGGACAACTGAAAATGCAATCATCGGATGGTAAATATTACGATACGGATGCTACCGATACAGAAACGATGCTTCGTATCGTTCAATCAATCCCTTCTCCAAATGCTGAACCGTTTAAACTTTGGCTTGCTAAGGTGGGGTATGAACGGTTAGAAGAAACTGCTGATCCAGAGCTAGCTATTAATCGGGCTCTTTTAACTTATTTAAAAAAGGGATACAGTAAGGAATGAATTAATTTGAGATTAAAAAGTATAGAGATTAGAAAAGATTTAGCTGACGAATGAGACAATAGGGGAGTTAAAGAGGGGTTGGAGTATGCTATTTTGACCGATGAAATAACCAAAGCTTGAACTGGGTTAACAACTAAAGAATATAAAAACCTTAAAGATCTTAAAAAGGAGAATTTACGTGATAACATGACCAATATGGAATTAGTTTTAAACATGTTGGCTGAAACAGCAACCACCGAGATCTCTAAGGTTAAAGAGCCAAAAAACTTTAACGAAAACAAAACGGTAGCTTATGAAGGTGGAAGTATTGCTGGCAATGCCCGTAAAGACATAGAATCAAAAACAGGAAAACGAGTTATCACCAGTAAGAATGCTAAGGAATTACATTTTAACAAGAAAAAAGAATTAAAATAATACGCATGTACTATTTTACGGCTGATGAACATTATGGGCATATCAATATATTGAAATATTGTAATCGTCAATTTAAAGATGTGTCTCGTATGGACAATGAATTAATTAAAAACCATAATAGTTTAGTAAAAGAGAATGACACTGTTTTTCATTTGGGAGATTTTACTTTAAAAAACGCTGAGATAGCTGACCAATACATATCTAGATTAAATGGTAAACATATTTTCCTTAAAGGATCCCATGACAATTGGAACAAAGATCTTCCTTACATCTTGGAATTTAAAGATGGGGATACCCACATTGTTATGTGCCATTATGCTATGCGGGTTTGGCCCAGAGCTCATTATGGTAGTATTCAGCTATATGGACATTCTCATGGCAAGCTAGAGCCAATCGGCAAGCAATACGATGTTGGGGTAGATAATAACGACTATCGCCCGGTAAGTCTAGACAAAATATTAAAAAGACTTAACTCTTAATCCATCAAAGGCAACATACATAATGTGCACAAGATTATTACTATAATGAGCACTTTTACTTATTTCTGCTCATTATGACGAAACTAATGCGCATAAAAGGCAAAAGTGGCGATTACAAACATCAGTAATCGCCAAAAATGGCAAAAACTGGCTATTTTGCAGTAAAAAGCTTGACAAATAGCAATAAATTTGCTATTATTGTCATTATGAACGTCATAATGCGAATAAATTGCCAATTTCTCTCATTATGACGAAAACAATGCGAATAAATTCAATATTATGATAAATAAAGTAGAAGAATACATAAGGAAACAAAAACAAGAAAAAGAAGCCATTCTGTCCGAACAATATATCACCAGAATTCAGAATGACAACCCGGCTCAATATTTAGGGAATAATTTGATAAAAATTATAACTGGTCCCAGGCGCTGTGGTAAATCTGTCTTTGCTTTTTTATTATTAAAGGGTCAAGATTTTTCCTATATAAATCTTGAGGACGCAAATCTATTAAGTGCTATAAAGGATAATCACGATATCCTTACGGATAATTTGGAGCTCGTTTATGGAAAAACAAAATATGTTCTTTTCGACGAAATACAGAACTTAAATATGTGGCAAATGTTTTTAAATAAACTACATCGAAGAGGATATAATATTATTGTTACTGGATCCAATGCAAATTTATTAAGCGGAGCCTTGGCAACATCTTTAACAGGGAGACATATACCCATAGATCTATTACCCTTTAGTTTTCAAGAGTTTTTAAAATATAAGTTTCCAGGAAACGATATCGACCAAATAAATACTATGCGAGAATTAAGGCAATATATGTCTACTGGGGGATTCCCTGAAATAGTTACATCTAATATTGTTGCCAATGTATATACAGATAATTTGTTAAAAACAACTATCTACAAAGATGTTGTTTTCAACCATAAAATAAGAGTGGCTTCAAAAATAGACGATCTGGCAGCCCAATTAATTGCCAATTGTTGCAAGGAGTTCTCGTATCTTAATTTATCAAGAATTCTGGAAGTCAAAAGTTCTAATACAATAAGCAAATACGTAGGCTACCTAGAGGAAACTTTCCTATTCTTTTCTTTAAATAAATTCTCTTATAAACACAAGGAACAGATAACTTCTAATAAAAAAATATATATAGTGGATAATGGGATATTAACTTCTCAAAATCGCTTCGATTCTCCTAGTGATGGTACCTATTTTGAAAATATGATTTTCATTGAATTGCTGAGGAGAAAGTACCGTAAGAATATTGATTTGTTCTATTACAAAACAAAGAATAATAAAGAAATTGATTTTATATTAAAAGAAAACTTTAAAGTTAAAGAATTAATACAGGTATGCTATGACTTAAAAGATCCTAAGACGGAAAATAGAGAGGTGTCTGCTTTATTAGAAGCGAGCGAAGAATTAAAATGCGACAATTTAACCATAATTAATTGGGACACAGAAAAAACAGAAGTAAAAGACGGAAAAACAATTAAATATATCCCAGCTTGAAAATGATTACTTCCCAATTAACTAATCAGGGCTTGTAGTTAAGTGGTATAATAGTACGTTCGCAATGTACAGTCGCGAGTTCGATTCTCGCCAGGTCCACAACATCTTGCAAATACAAGATTATTATGATAGATTAAATATATTATGGTAAAGAAAATTCATACTTTTTTAAAAACAAAAAAGGCAAAAATATTATTCTGAGTTTGTTTAAGTCTTTCTCTATTGACGGGGGCTTTTTTTGTAGTTAGAGAAACACAAGTATTGCCCCAGAGTGCTATTAATATTCTCCAGGATGTCCAATTACCCCAAAAAGGAGACAAAGTTTTAGTTATTAGCCATCACCAAGATGACGAAACATTAGGTGCTGCTGGCTATATCCAAAGAGCAATAGAAAACGAGGCAGATGTTTTTCTAATTTTAGTTACCAATGGAAATCACAGAAAATTAGAAGTTAAAAGAACGGGAGAATTTGAAAATGTAACTCAATTCCTAGGTATTCCCAAGAATAACATTACCTATCTTAATCTTCCAGATTATGGATTATCCAAAATGAATGTTGCTACTATTAAAAAGGAAATAGTAACAAGAATGCTTGCTATCGATCCTCAATTCATTATCTATCCCACCTCTAAAGATAGCCACCCAGATCATCACGTAATAGGAATGATTGTGGAAACATCTTTAGATATTTTCCCAAATGTAAAATCCTATGCCTATTTAGTTCATCATTCAGGGTTTCCTCAGCCAGAAGGATTACATAAAAATGACTATATCCTCCCACCCTTATCCATGCTTAGCCTAGATACTACCTGAGAGGCTCTAAGGCTGACTAAAACAGAGCAAGAGGACAAATGTAAGGCTATCCTAATGTACAAGACTCAGATTAGCAATCCTCTCCCAGTCTTAAAGAATCTAATGTTGGCTTTTTGCCGTCAGAATGAGATATTCTTGACACCGAAGTATTAGTATGATATAATTAAAGTATATTATTAATCTTTACATATGATAAACAAACATATAGAGCATAAACATATACCTTTCTATCTACGTAACAGTTTTCTTGTTATCGTAGTTTTCTTTTTTATCTTCTCTCGTTTTGTTATGGGATTAAATGTTTTGATGCTGAAGAATTTTCGTTTATTTGCCGATGTAGCTACTCAAGATCTGTTATCCCTAATTAATGAACAAAGACAAAAAAATGGACTTTCAGTATTAGCAGAAAATACCAAATTAGATCAAGCCGCTTATCTTAAAGCCCAAGATATGGTTAAGAATAACTATTTTGCTCATTATAGTCCCCAAGGAGTATCTCCTTGGTATTGATTTGATCAAGCTGGATACTATTACCAATATGCCGGAGAGAATCTAGCTATGAATTTCTTTGATTCCCAAGAAGCAGTTACGGCCTGAATGAATTCTCCATTACACCGAGAAAATATTTTAAATGCAAACTATACCGAAACCGGTATTGCTATTGTTAAGGCTGCAGTTCCTGGAAATAGTGAGGAAAAAATAATTTTAGTACAAACATTTGGTAGCCAACCAAAACCAAAATTAGCTATTATAAAAACAACAAATACTACCAAAACTAAGGAATCCCCAGCCAGAACAACTACCAGACCAACTACTACAAAAATAGCTACTACTACCACTCAAGAAATATCCACAACTACTACATCCACTCTTCCTACAGAAGTTTTAGGGCTAACAGAAGTTAATACCCCTCCAGTATTACCTCCCTTCGATTCCAGAACCCAGGAAGAAGTTAAAGATATTATTAAACAAACAGTAATTACTGATCAACAAAGAAAAGAATTAGCAACTGCAGAATTCAAAAGAGCTGCTTTTACTAACAATGTATCTGAAAGAACCTGGATACGATATCAGGCATCTAACTTCTTAAATAACAAAGTTTTTAAAACTATTAATCAGGGTTCTGGGCTCTTCTTAATTTTCCTTAGTACCGCTGGATTATTCGGGCTTGGAAAACCAAAGGGTTTAAGCCAAGATACTCGTAAGATTCTTTATTCTCGTAATGCCATTCTTGGTGCTATGGGGGCTGGTTTTATTATTATCCAACCGGCAGTTTTATTTGGTAGTGCCATTATCCCGAAAGTATTAAATTAAACTTTATGAGTCTTTCTAAAATATTATTTTGAATATTTCTTTCCATATTTATCATTGTTTATGCTATTTTCAATGGAGATGCTTTTTTAGCCTTGGCTAATTATAAAATTAGTAAATTATCTCAATCTTTTTATAACGAAATGCATCGACCAATTAATCTTAGCTTTTTATCTATCAGTACTTCTACTACCAAAAGGGAAAATGTTAAACTCAATATCCCTAATTTAAATTTAGGCAAATTATTCTCTAAAAGTACTACCACTACAACTATTGCAAAACCAATCATTGCCTTGCCTAATATGCCTAACGAAGCTATGAACCAAGATATTCTAGAAATACCCCAATTTAAAATAAAAGCTCCAATCCTAAGACCTACCAAAGCTAGTCTAGCAGAAATATATACCTTGTTAAGAAAAGGGGTAGTTCTTTTTCCTGGGTCTTCTGATCTAGGAGGGGATTATTCTATCATTATCGGGCATAGTTCTTCCTACCCTTGAACCCCAGGAAGATATAAATCAGTCTTTTCTTTATTAAATGAATTTAAAGTAGGAGATAGATTTTATGTCTTTTATAACCAAAAACCATTAGTCTTTGAGGTTAAGGATAAAAAGATCTTTTTACCTTGACCCAAGGGTAGTGATACAACCGAAACTCTTTTTCCTCCAGAAAACGATAAACACCTTTTAATCCTTCAAAGTTGCTGACCAGTAGGGGTTAATTTCAAAAGGGTAGCAGTTAAAGCCGAGCTCATTTCTGAATAGTTTTGCACAGGAAGGGCTTGCTTTTTTTATAAAAATATTATATACTATATGTATATTATATTTAGGTATTTTTAAAAAATCTTAATAAATTTAAAAAACTATTATGCAAAAGAAACTTATTCTTGCCTTGATGGCAATACTGTTTTTAGGATTTGCTTTTATGTCCGTAAAGGCAGCTACAACTCCTACAACAGAATCTAGCTGAGAACAATTCGGCACACGCTTAAAAGCCGTTTTCTTCCCATCTCTATACTTAGCTGATACTAGCAACGTATCAAGCTCTAGTTATTATAGTAGTGGAAGTGCAAGTAGCACAGGATCTGCTTCTGGATCCAATACTTCATTTAGTGCATCAGGAACTGCTGCTAGCACAGCTGGATATACTTGTAACAAAACTTCTAAAACCTGCAGCTATGTTACTGCCAATGCAGAATATAAAGGGACAACTGATACCATAAAGAATAATTGTAATTCTGCTTGTAAGGGAACATCATCTAGTAGCTATTCTGGTAGTACATCTGGAGCATCTAGCTCTACGGGTAGTTATTCTGGAAGTTCTTCTGGCTATTCCGCATCTGGATCAACAGCTGCAAAAACAGGAACAGCTCCTGCTGCCTCAAGTAGTTCATCTTATACAGGATCATCTTCTTCATCTGCTAATAGTTCCTATACATCTGGGGCATCTACTTCTGGATTTGCAGGATCAACATCTCCTGCTACTTCTGGTAGTTCATTTTATGGTGGTACAGCCGCATCCGGATCTGCTACTGGAGCTTCCACAAGCTGACAAACAAATTCTGTTTTTCCTAAAACTCAACCCAAAACGGGTGCTTCCTGACAACCCCCCGCCGCTAGTACAAGCGGTAGCGCTTCCTGACA
>Ga0074198_1002078_pt1 | contig 11332 bp, 7 predicted proteins | sample EPASupsiteSAE323_FD_64527 | JGI IMG/M metagenome (GOLD analysis project Ga0074198, IMG submission 64527) | Bioremediated contaminated groundwater from EPA Superfund site, New Mexico - Sample SAE3-23 | ecosystem: Environmental > Aquatic > Deep subsurface > Groundwater > Contaminated ...
CAAATATTTCTTCCATCGCTTATCCTGTGTAAAATATATTTGACGTTCAAAAGCTGCAACACAGCAAGATTATGCAATCCGTGTTTATCAAACTGCACAACGGACCGACCGGGAGTTGAAACAATCCCGTTGGAAGATGCATTCATAAATTCTCCATATCTACCCTGATACATAGCATCATACCCTTCAATAAGCGGAATCTGAAAACTGGATCCTACTTCATTTCCTATATTGCCATAGACACGGTTAAGCCCAATTTGTTTTTGAAGAAATGATATTGATTTTTGCTCCGGATATACATATTCTTTTGCCTCAAACGGCATCCATTTTGACGCGTATCGATAGGAATCGAAACACGAAAGACTTAAAATTGCTATAAAAGCCAATATTGGAAAATACGTTTTTTTGAAATATCCCAAACCAACAAAACCGATAGTTCCCATTACCATCATGGTCGGCAACAGAATGTTCCGTTTAGCAATTACGAGCTGTTCAACAGAAAACATCTTCAATCCCCATACTGCCCCCCACACTATCAAAAGAACAATAAAAACTCCTATGTAGAATGGCATCCGTAATTTCCAATTCCCTTTTTTCCAATCCGCCAACAGCTGGTCAAATCCAAACGCCCCTAAAACAGAAAGACAAAAACTCGTCACGATGATAATTCTGGAAGCAGCAGACGTTGATAAAACAGGAACTTTCCATATGAACAATACTGTAGATAACGGTGATGCATACGCCAAAAGCAAAGAGACAATACCTGTTCCGATGAAAAATAATTTTTGCTTATTTTGAGAAAAAAATGCTCCATAAAAAGAAAAAATAAGAAGGACTACTCCGATATATCCTGCCCATTCCGCATAATGACCAAACCAGTCATTTCTCGTCACCGGGTTACCGTAAAAATCCGGAGATAAAAATGTGACAATATATTGCCAGGGGATAACCTCCTTCGCAAGCGTATTGGCAGCTCTGACAGACGCCTGAAATGCATCAAAGGTTACCGTTAGTTGAGGAGCTGATAAAAAAACTCCTATGATGAGCATGAAACCCGACATCATTCCTTTTTTCCAATTTCTGATTTGAACCGCCTCATAAAGAGCATATACCATGGCAACGATCAATACATAAACGCTTATTTGGAAATGACCGGAAAAAAATGAACAGGCAATCGCGATTGAACCGGTTATAAACGCGGTTAGAGAATCTGTTTTTTGATATTTTTTTATACTCCACAAAATGAGCGGTAAAAAAAGAATTGCATACCCGAGTGTGCCATATGCCATCCATGTCACCAAAAATCCGGAAAACATAAAACCGACACTTCCCAGTAAGGAAGATTTTTTTGAACATCCTATTTCCCGCAAAAAAACCAACATGAACAATCCCGCAAGAAGCGGTTGTAAGAGAATAAATATGCTCCAGGCGTCAATAAACGGCAATATAAAAAATAACAGGTTGAATGGGCTGAACACTGCCGACTGGTAATTACCCGCATGTACGGTTCCGGAAAAACTGTATGGATTCCACAATGGAATAATGCCATCTTTCCACATATCAATCGTCAATTGTTTCCATGGATATATCTGAGTGATAACGTCCGGCATTGCATTGTTTTTTACCGGCATTCCATAAGAAGCGCTCCAGGGAGGAAAAAATGTCACTAAATACGTGGAAGGAAACGGAACAAGCCCTTTAAAAAAATACGGGGCAGAGAACAACATCCATAAACCGATTATTACTAAGATAGTCCAGTAAGATCGAATAATATTTTTTATAAATTGACTCATATTTTGGTATCTAGTATCTGGTATTTGGTATCTGGTATTTTTTTATACTATATACTAAATACTAGATACTTTCTTCTCCTGCATTTCCCACAATTTTGCATAAGTGATAAACATGGAATATCCCTGATAAATGCTTTCTATCCATCCTACAGTACCGGCTCTCCATCCTCCGTCTTGGACAAATGATTTGAAAAATCCGGTCCACATAACCCGCAGGAGCCTCCACCAGACAATCTTGGGGTGATGTGTATCATATCGAAGTCGGGCTTCAAAACCGGACCATTCATTGGTTTTTTCCACCATTTCCTCCAGTGTCCGATGTGTATGATGAATCAAAGGCTCATGAAGCACACCCATACTTCCATCTACAATAGCCGTTTCATGTAATATTCCTTCCCACCGAATAAGTGCATCTTTCAAAAACAATCTTTGCATTCTATCCATAATCGGCCATTTTTGTTCAAGATAATAATTCTGACGAAGGATAAAATAACCATTATATTTAAGTGACATATGACAATGATCATCAGACAATTGTCCCCTGCTCATTGTCTCCTGTCCAATAATTTCAATAATTTCTTTCCTCAACTTCTCCGATATTACTTCGTCAGCATCCACATATAATATCCATGTCCCCTTAGCTTCCTGTTTTCCTCTATTGCGAAGCTGGGAAAAATTCGATTCTAAAACACGGATAACCGAAGCATTATATTCTTTGGCTATCTCTTTCGTCTTATCTGTAGAACCGTTGTCAACAACAATAATTTCATCACAAAACAGAAGACTCTTCAGACATGTTGCGATTCTGACTTCTTCATTTTTAGCAATCACTACGGCAGAAAGTTTTATGATGTTATTTTTCATACTTTTGTCCCGTCACTCCTCTTAAAAAATCCGAAACAGCTTGTCTTTTTATATCAGATACCCCTGTTAACATACGGACTCCTTCTCTCAAAAGAGCGCATTTCGTTCTGAAAGGAGCATAAGTCATCCCGATTTTTAAACGGTTTCTTGTCTGGTAGTATTCATGCAGACTGCTTCCTGAACCTCCTGTTGAGGAAGCATTTTTATGCCACAGGACAGAACAGGGATTATAGACTGTTTTAAATCCCAACCGCTGAATCCGAAGAGAATAATCCAAATCTTCCATATACATAAAATATGATTCATCTAAAAGCCCTACTTTTCTGATCACTTCCGATCGGATACAGAAAGAGCATCCTGTTATAAAATCCGTTTCCGTCTGTATATCAAACTGTCCGTGATCCACCTCATCAACTCCCCGGTGAGAAGCCAGCATATTTTTCCAATCTATCAGACCTCCTGCATACCAGAAAACTTTCCCGTATTCCTTCTTTTCATAACGATCATGGTGATATTCATGTCCTTTGGAAAAATAAATTTTTGACCCTACCGCTCCCACAGCCGGATCCTGAAACGAAGACAACATGGAAAGAACATTTTTGTCTACAATCGTATCGTTATTTAAAAGCCAAATATAATCAGCATCATGATCTAATGCATAGGTAATCCCCTTATTATTGCCGCCTGCAAATCCGAAATTCTGATCATTATATATACAGTGTACCCAGGGATAGTGTTTTTTAATCTCTTCACGAGATCCGTCTTTGGAATCGTTATCCACGACAACAACGAATAATGACGAATATTGCTTTCGAACCGGTGCTAAAGAAGAAAGACATTCCAGTGTGTCTTTTTTTCCATTCCAATTCACAATAATCACATAAGTTAAGGGGACCTTCATAAGGATGCGTGCCGTTTTATTTTCAAAACTATTTTTTCAAAAATCCGATTTGACTCTTTCATCTGAGAAGTTCTCATCCAATATGAAAGCTCTTTTCCATTTTTTGTCATTTCATGAGATATGGAACCAAGTGGTAATTCCATTTGTTGAAATTTTTCCATTTCCCAAAGTTTTGCAAATACGACGAACGAATAGAAAGCCTGAAAAAGAGCCAATACTATTCCGTGTAATCCGTCTTTGTATCCTTGTTGTGCAAAATATATTTTTATAAAATCAGACAACGGAAAACGGAACGCATCAAACCATGACCATTGATACTGTGACTCTTTTAATGCAATTGATTCGCTCCTGGTACAACGTTCAAGCTTGGTGAGATATTGATCAATCGTGTCATAGTTATAATGAATATACGGATGTACTAATTCTCCAATTTCTCCGTCCACAGAAACATACTCATGAATATGTTTACAGACAAACTTCCCATGACCGCGTTTAAACAAACGCAATTGCCTATCAGGCCACCAAAGCCCGTGTTGAATCCATTTTCCAAAAATAATATTCTTCCGGGATATCCAATAACCGATATTTCCTCCACCGGACGGATTATCAAGTATATCGCGGATCTCTTTGGCAAGTTCAGGAGTTACCTCCTCATCCGCATCAAGATTCAAGATCCACTCTCCTGTAGCCTTCTCAAATCCGAAATTTTTATTAATATTTAACATCAGAAGATTCTCTCTCTTAAAAACACGGGCTTTATGGGATTTGGCGATATCCGCTGTTTTATCCTGAGAAGAGTTATCTACCACGATAATCTCATCGGCAATGTTGCTCACCGAATCCAGGCATTTGCCTATTTTCATCTCTTCATTATATGCAGAAATAACTACTGATAATTTCATATTCATTTCGTTTTTCCCATAAAAAGATTAAGTACGGACATAATCCTCTTTTTCTCAAAAAATAAAACTATACCTGTATAAAGTATAGCACCCGAGACAGCAACAACAATAACCCTTGGAAGATCATACGGTTTAGTTCCCAACGTCAAAAAGTAAAATCCGCTTTGCACAATACCTGCCATAAACGGAAATCGTATACTATTTATAAAAGAAAATGAAGCTGTTTTTTTTACCAATACGATAACCACAACAATCGACAATGATAACACACATTGGGTAACAGCTACACCGGAAAATCCGATAAGCGGAATGAATATAAGTGTTAAAATCCATGTAGCTGCAGTCCAAAAAACCATAAGAAACAATGTTGTTTTAATTTTTCCGACAGCATTCAATGCGTTCGTCAAAGGGGTTGTAAATGAAGCAATTAGAGAAGTGAAAACGAACAAATAAAATGAGAATAATGCCGGATACCATTTTATGTATTTTGGAATAAGCGATACTGCGGGTTCGATAAAAAAGAACAGACCGACAGAAATTGGTACAATAGTAACAGCCAAACCGAATAATGTTTTTTCTATCGCTCTACCCAAATATTCACGGTCATGTTGCAGTCGGGAAAATGTCGGAAATGTGACACGAATCACGCTATCCATAATAAGCCGGAGAGGAACTTCTGCCCATTTTTTTGCCCATCCTATATATCCTACTTCAGTAAACGTAAGAACTTTGCCTAAAAATATAGTCATCAAGTCATCTTTTGCTAAAGCTAAGATAGAATTAAACTGAAACGGGATACCAAAATGAAGTAATTTCTTCGCTATCGGCATGGAAATACCAATAGAAATTTTCCATGGAGCAATTGAGTAAAGAACAACCAGTCCAATGATTGCCCGAAACAATACTGCCCAGGAAAAACTTGCAATGCCAAATCCTCGCCACGCCAACAAAACTGAAAGGCCATAAAAACCAATTGTTTCAACAATCTGAGGAATAACAAGTTTATTGAAATCAAGTTTTCGCTCCAGTAGAACAGACGGAATAGTTTTTAAAGAAGAAAGAAAAAATGAAACAATAAGGCTTCTGAATAACCATAATCCACTCTCATCCAGTTTATAGAATGTCCCTATGGGAGAAGATAAAAGTAACATGACAGAACAGAGGGTCAAAACCAACCCCTGTTGAATGGTGAATGTCGTTGTCAGATCCTCATTCGTAAGCGTTTCTTTTTTTTGGATGAGCGCTGCAGCCAGCCCAATGTCGGAAAAATAAGACAAAAATGAAATACAAGCAGATACGACATAAAAAACACCAAAAACAGAAGGACTCAAAAATACCGTTAAAAGAAATGTCGCTCCAAACGCAACTGCCTGAATAAAAAACGTTCTCCCGGTTAGAGCAACAATTCCTTTGATCGCTTTCTCTCTGATAGTGGCAATATCAATTTCCTGCATATGAGGATACTCCGTAAACTTTTATTTTTTCCAGGGATGAGTAAAAAAAAGTCTTTTTAAGCCTTCCAAATCTCCTTGTGCCGTTTTCAAGACACGGACTGTTGACCCGGGATTATCCACCCACGTAACCGGCTCCTCATAAATCCGTAATCCCGATTTCTCTGCATAGATAAGAAGTTCTGTATCAAAAAACCATGCGTCATCCTGTATATGCGGAATAATCGTTTTCACTACATTTCTGGTTACTGCCTTAAATCCACATTGCGCATCAGTAAAGCGAATCCAAAAAAATAATTTTATAAGAAAAATATAGCCTTTTGATGTAATTGTTCGAAGGATATTTCTGCCATAGACCCGTGATCCGTTGGCATTGCGTGTGCCGATGGCAATATCATATCCTCTTTCCAGAGACTGAAGAAGTGCGGGAAAATGCCGAAGATCCGTAGACAAGTCAACATCCATATAGGCCATAAAATCGGATTTACTATTCTCCCATACAAATTTCACTGCCCTTCCTCTTCCCTTTTTATCCAAATAAACAACACGGACATGTGGATGTTTTTTGGTCAGCTGTTTGGCTATGTTCAGCGTATTGTCTGTTGAAGCATTGTCCGCGATAACAATCTCCCAATCAAAGCCGTCTATATGAGCTTTACAATATCCAACAAGCGTTTCTATCCTCTCATAAAGTTCGGCTTCTTCGTTATAAACAGGTATGACGATGGTGACGGTAGGTTTTTTTCTCATACATGTAAAAACCAAAAATCCCCAAAATAGTTAGTAGTGAAATACCATTTCCAATCATTCGAACCGGTGTATTGGAAAACCGCATTTCCAGTAAAGTATTCCCAGCTGATAGTACCACGTATGGCTGTCCGTCGACAATGGAGGACGGGGCACTGTTGCCATTAATATAGAATTTCCATCCCGGGAAAAACGCCATATTCAGCTTCAATTCTTGATTACTATCGGCCTCTATCTCGTAAGAGCCGTATGTTTCGGATTCTTTCAGTTTTACGACGTTAACCGTCTCATTACCCTGCACCCGGTTCTCAACTACTTCTTGTATTGTAAAGGGTATTTTTATGCCTTTTGGCAAATATTCATCAGAGACACTTGATGCTCTTAACTGAAGCTCTTCTTTAGAACTAAATGATGAAAGGGGCCGGTAGTAAAGATAATGCGGTTCAAACAATTTACCATTCTGCAACATCACCCCACCTCCCAAAAAAACAAGCATAATAATTGCAGCAATTGTTTGTCTTTTATAAAAAAGATATCCCGACACGACACTCATACATATCCCAATGAGACCCAATAAACGCCAAGGATACTGCACGAAAGAAGAAAACGGAATAATCTTCCAAATAAGTTCAGAAATCGAAAGCATTGCAAACAGAAGTAATCCTGTTAAAAAAACGAGTCCGATAAGAACACCATGAATGCATTTAATTTTTTCTTTTGCAAAGATCAGCATACTCACAGCCGCAAGGAAAAATATGACATGTAATTTTCCCAGTTTAAATGACATCCCGTCCAGACAGCCTGGAGCAGATCCTCCAAATCCCCATGGGGAATCCCACAACTGGGAAAAGCAAATATAATGATCTTTGTAGTTCGCTGTTTCTCCTATAACTTTGGAAACATTCGTATACTTCATCTCGGAAACTGCCGGGAGCCAAAAAAATGCAGTAAGTCCAAGTGCGATCGCCAACATTCCCAAAAGCGGAATAATTGATTGGCGAAGTGAATTTTTTTTGGTAAATAATGAAATACCGTAAAGAGTCAGTGCGGTCCCAATAATTAAACCAGCACTGATGTAACCAAATACGGTATGAGATAGAATGACCCCGGAAAGTGAGATTGATCCAACCAATATTCCTTTCATCACTGTTTCTTTACGGAATAATTTTATTAATCCATAAAGAACAAACGGTAACAATGAAATTGCCCACAGTTCTCCTACAGCTCCACGCACATATATCTGTACAGCTCTATACGGAAAATAGGTAAATAACATGCTTGAAAATAATCCTGCAAATGACCCAACTATTGATGAGGTTAAAAGATAAACGGAGAGGCTCCCAACAATCACTCCTATGCCAATCATCATTTTTGTTGCGGTAAGAGCATCAACTCCTAACGCATGTAATGCTCCTCCTACATAATAAGGGAGCGGACCATAAAAATTAAAAAGCGGATAGCCGTATCCGTATCCCAAATCCGATACTAATCGTACAGGAAATTGACCATTTTTGAGCGCCTGAGTCATAACAATAACTCTAGCTACCTGGGCATCATCATGCATCGGAAAAAATCCATCAGAAAAAAATGACCGAATAGTAAATAATGAAAAAACAATAATAAGAATAAGAGGAATTATTTTTTTTAGTATCATACATTCACTTTTCGTTTTACCCCGCTCATAAGATATCGGATAATATAGATTCCATAGAGAATAATCCCGATACTGCTTATTATATCGGCGATATACCGGAATGCTGTTTCCCGAAATTCAAATGATATAATATGTTCTCCTTTTGGAATAGTTACCTGGATAAGTCCTTTCTGATTTTCATATGACAATTCCACAGGTTTTCCGTCCAACATCCCTCCCCACCCGGGATAAAATACCGTATTAAACTGCACGATACTTTCTTCAAACAAATGCAGTTGAGCTTCAATATTTTTTGTTGAACTCTTTACAATAATTATATTGCCTTTTCCGGAAAACAAAACGAGTTTGTCATAGGCTCTCACATCAGACTGCTCTTTCACCCAACGGGGCATATATTCATCCTGTACGGTCGTCGTTCCCTCGTTAGTCGTATAAAAACCTTCTTCACGGACAACGCTTTTGATACTCCGAAAAAGCGGTATATTAACCAGAAAAAAAATTATGAGAAATAACAAACCAACAAAAATCATTTTTCCTTTTTCAACCTTGGAAAGAAAAAATGCAAGTAACCACGGACCTGCAATGAAAAAAATCGCGAGCATGCGATAAGGAAACTGAATAAAACGGGTAAAAAAGAATGATTTCCAAAAAAATACTCCTAATACAGAAGTCATTATTGATGCTATGCCAATCGTGACAGAAAAAAATACATACTCTTTTCTAAGAAAATCCTTTTTTTTATTAAATAAATATATCAAAGGCACGAGAAACGGAAGGCTCATAAAAAGCAATGTTTGACTCACTTCTTTAAAATCAAAAGGATTTGCTACCTGGACGGCGTCGAATCTGACAAATGAGCGTTCAAAAAAAGCCGGCAACCAGAAGAAAGATGTTATACACGCACCGATAAAAAGAGGCACGATACTTTTCCATTTTTTCCGAATACTTATGTATCCGATCAAAAAAAGAGTAAAGAGTAACGATAATGTATTATGGCTCAATAAAAATAATGCGGTAATGGGAGGAATGAGCCAAACAAATCCCGATTCTATACTCCACAATAAAATAATCACGCAGGCAGTCCCAAAAATTTCGCCGACAGAACCCCGTTTATAAAGGTCATAAAGAAAATAGGGAGACACTAAAAATGAACACGCTCCGATAAAACTCGCAGTATTGGAAAAAAACTTACGCAGCCATAAAAACAAAAATACGACACTCAAACAGACAGATCCACCAAGAATAAATTCTATAATTGACGGATAAGACATTTTAAAAAGTCGGAGGATTGAACCAATATAAAAAAATCCGGGGTAGAGAAAATTTGCAACCGGATATCCATAATTATTATTCAGTCTTCCTAAAAAACGAACCGGAAACTGCCCATCGGCAAGCGCCTGATAAAATGCGGTCAGCCTTATAATCATCCAATCCCCGTCATCGGTCACAATAAACCCAGATTTGAATAATGGAAAAAGAATGCACAGCGACACCAACATAAGCGCAGCTATGAAAAATAACATATTTGATTGAGATTTCTTCATAGAGGATTCACTTTATATAAACGCATAGTTGAATGTTCATTCAACCCCTTCGGAAATTCCTGGAGCAGCTCTAAATGCCATTGAAACGGCGGTGTTTGATTTTGGTACATGACAAAAAATGTCGCATGAGATTGAGCACTCTCCATTATCTCCAGAGGCAATTCTGTAGGAACCGGCCATATACCATGGATGTCAACATTTTTTACATCCGAAAGATATATTTCGAACGCATACGGCAAAAGACCGAATGTTCCTTCCGTGTAAAGACTAACATTTCCATTCTGTGCCTCTTTTTTTACAAATCCGACAATTTCCGATACTCCCCATCCGGATGGCCAATCATCAATATACTGTCCTTTCTCTGATTTTGGTATTTGAGCAGTCTTTATATCCGAAACAACCGTATACGATACAAATATGCTTTGGCAACAGATAAAAAATATGCAAGCAATTGCAACATATTGATTTTTAATCCTTTCATACAGATATGCCAGAGACCATGCACTTAAAATCAGAAGCGGCATCACCATAAAAAGAATAAATCGTGGATACAAAACCCTTCCGAAAAAAGCAAGTCCGATAAACGGAAATAACCAACAAATCACTAAAAATATTTTTTCACGGATTGTTTTCCAGACAAAAAAAAGTCCTGCTATAGCAGAAAGAAAAATCGGCCAGGTCAAATACCCCACTAACCAATCAAACATACCCGTAATATTCCCTATAAAAAATTCGAAGGGGTGGGTAATCCACAAAGAAAATGGATAGACGAAAATCGTATCTTTTTGCGCAATAATATAAAAATAAGGAGATAACCGTAAAACACTATATATAATCTGAGATAAAACTGCGCTTACTACCACCAGTCCTAACCAGGTAACCAACAAAGACCATCGTTTCTTTGCTTTCCAGTCAAAAAGGATAAGGGTAAACGGAAGAAGATACAGACTGAAAAATGCGGATGTTTTATTAAGCAATCCTATTCCTAAACTCAATCCAAAAATAAGCGCTATATCTAACCGGATATAACGAACTAACAGTATCGCCAGATATAAATTCCAAATGAAGAGAGCTGAAACAAGTGAATCATATATAGCCAAACGGTCATAAAAAAGTGCAAATGGAGAAATAACATATAAAAAACTTGCCGTTATTCCCACCCATGTACTTTTAAAAATCTCCCTGGCCAACACATACATACCTATCATTGCAAATAATCCTGACACGACAGATACTATCCGTCCTGCAACCAAAGGATCAGTAAAGATACGGATTGACGCCATCACCAACCAGGTAAATAATGGTTGCTTCCCATCAGTAAGAGAAATGAATCTCCAACTGGCATCCTGTCCCCCAATTTGCGCCCACCGAATATAAATAGCCGCATCCGTGAATATAGGAAGTGCTGTAATGTTAAGCAATCGTAAAACCACATAAAGGACAGATAATAAAGAAAGCCAAACCAAAGGTTGTTTA
>Ga0074198_1002082_pt1 | contig 11299 bp, 12 predicted proteins | sample EPASupsiteSAE323_FD_64527 | JGI IMG/M metagenome (GOLD analysis project Ga0074198, IMG submission 64527) | Bioremediated contaminated groundwater from EPA Superfund site, New Mexico - Sample SAE3-23 | ecosystem: Environmental > Aquatic > Deep subsurface > Groundwater > Contaminated ...
AATTCCAGTTTTATTTATGTAATAGTTCAACTGTTCATTTTTGGCTGACTCAAATTCTTCTTGAGTAATTAGTTTCAACTCTAACATTCTATTTAAAACCATTTCTTGTCTAGCTTTTGCTGTCTCCGGGTGGGTAAAAGGGGAGTATTTGGTTGGTGATGCTGGTAAACCAGCTAATAATGATGCCTCTGCTAAATTTAAATCTTTCACATTTTTATTAAAAATACCCATAGAAGCTGCTTGTACTCCCCACAAAGTGCCACCGTATGGTGTTTGGTTAAAATACATTTCCAAAATTTGGTCTTTACTATAAATTACTTCAGTGGCAACAGTTAAAATTGCCTCTTTAATTTTTCTGGTGATTGTCCTTTCTGGTGACAATAAAGCATTTTTAACTAATTGTTGAGTTAGTGTTGAGCCTCCTTGGAGTCTTTTTTGAAAGATCGTCCTATATAAACCTCGAATCAACCCTTTAACATCGAACCCTCCATGTTTGTAAAAATTTGAATCTTCAATTGCAATTGTCGCTTTTTTTAAATTGTCAGAAATTTCATCCAATTTCACTGGAGTTCTTCTCTTATCAGCATAAATTTCATAAAGCAGTTCTCCGTTTCTATCTAAAATATAGGACGATTGGGGATATAATCCCTTTGATAAATTTAATGGATTAGGGATATCTCTGACTATATATATAATTACTCCACATCCAAAAATAATTATAGTCAGAAACCAAAATAATTTACTTCTAAAAAGCTTCTTCCACCCGTGAATCGAGGAATCTTTTTTCTTCTTCGTCAATTTTAAGCGTTTTAATAATTTCTTTATAAACATATTTTGCTTGATTAATTTGTGTTTGGATTATTCCTTTTTCAACTTCATTCAATTTATCTTTTTTTAATCCGTCACCAGCTAATTTTAACTGATTAATGGCTTCAATTGTAGTTCCAACTATAAGTTGTTTTTCAACATTTTTTTGATTCATTAAAATTACTTCACTCATTTTTTTATCAGCTATTAACATTAAAACTCGGCATTTATCTAATGGGTTTTTAGTAAAACTAACCCATAAATAATCCCTGATTTTTTTGAGTCCATAAAAGGGACTTGATGGTAACGTTCTTGTTTCTGGAAATTTATAGTCTATCTTAACTATTGCTCCACTCTTATCAACAAATTCAGATTTTATAGGAATTTTTCTCAATTCGTTTTCTTTTTCATCCTTAATCATCAAATCTAGACTTCCACGAGCAATTGAAATATATAAAACTAAAAAAGCTAAAGCTAAAAAAAATATCCTTATAATTCTTTGCCACATGGTTTCATTCTATCATTCACTTATAAAAAAATGCTTGGTGAAGATTTACCATTTCTACAGTAATTTTCTCTCTCATATACCAATATTGTGGCCAAAAAAACAATTTATTAATTATATTACTCAGACAACCGTTCTTTTCTTTTTTTCTACGATCTACAATCGATGATTTATTAACTAGTCTAGAGTAGCCTGTAGCTAAATATTTTTTTACCCAATCATTTTGTAAAACCAATTTTTGATAAGTATTATTTTTATTAAAAATTGGAATTATCATGATTAAATCAGTTGCACTTTGTAGTGTTTGTCTTTCCTTTGGTAATTTTAAAGCATCTTCATCTAGCCACAAATTAAAACAAAATTCATCTTTTATTTCTTTTTGTCCATATTTCCGATGAGGAATCCTTTTCAAAAAAATAATCATCCTTAATTTAAACCGAGTTAACCACAATTTATCTTTTTTAGTAACTATAATCAGATCAATGTCATCGTCTTTCTTGGGATGGCCACTAGCAACCGAACCGGAAATACCTAAAAACAAAATATTCGAAAAACTTTTTTTTAGAAACATTGTCATTTTTTTTGCTTTTAGTATTTTATTTTTTTTCCATGGATTTATTTTTGTCGTCAACAAATCTTTTTCTATATTTTTCTTAATTTCTGCTTCCGAATAAATTTTGTCAGAAATTAATCTTTCTATTATTTCTTGTTGGCTAATTTCACTATTAAAGCTTTTAGCATAATCAACTGTCTGTTGTATTGCTTTTTTTAGAGTCATCTTTTCTATTTTATCTTAATTACCTCTCTACTTGGTATAATAATCAAAGAAAATGGTTAATAAAAATTCCAAAATTTATCGCCTTTGGGAAATGATTCCTGGCTTTTGTGCTTGGACGACTATTCTTTTTCCAATCTGGGGAGCTTTTTTGATTCCCAAAGCTGTGGCTTATTTTGTCATTGCTTTCCTTATTTACTGGCTTTATCAGTCTTTCAAATCAGCTATTTTAGCTGTCATTGGTTATTCCAAAATCAATTTAGCCAAAAATACCAACTGGTTGAATCTTTTTCAAGAAAATTTTAGATCATTTTGGCTAAAATACAAAGATATTCATCATGTTATCGTAATATCTTCTTACAAAGAACCAGTTGAAGTTATTGAAATGGCAATTGGTAGTTTAGCTGCTCAAATTGATATCGATCTTAAAAAAATTCATGTCATTTTGGGACAGGAAGTTCGAGCAGGAAAAGAAAATAATGATTTTACAACCGAATATTTTTCTAAAAAATACAAAAATGTTTTTGGTGATTTAATTTTTACTGAACACCCTCCAGACATTCCTGGCGAGATTGCTGGTAAACATACCAACGAACGTTTTGCTGCACAATATTTCAAAAAACACTATATTGATACTAAAAAATTCAACATTAATCACTTAACTCTTACCAGTTGTGATGTTGATACTATATTTCATCCAAAATATTTTTCAGCTTTAACTTATAATTTTGCTTCCAATCCTTCTCGTTATCAACGATTTTGGCAATCTCCTATTTTTTGGCATAACAATATTAATCAAGTACCATCACTTATTAGAATTACAGGAATATTAGGTAATGTTATTCATATTGCTAATATTCAGGAACCTGATGGTTTATTTTTTAATTATTCTTGTTATTCATCGTCATTCAAATTAATTGATCAAAGTGGTTATTGGGATCCAGATATGATTCCAGAAGATTGGCATATTTTTCTTCAAGCTTTTTTTGCCACTGGTGGTAAAGCTTTAGTCGAGCCGATCTTTCTGCCTACTGTTGTTGATGCCCCAGATGGTAAAAATTATTTTTCAGCACTTAAAAATAGATATTCACAATGTGTTCGTCATGCCTGGGGGGCTACCGACATTCCATATGCTATTGAACAAGCTCGTGCTCATAAAGAAATTCCTTTCATTACTCGTGCTCTTCGTATTTTTAAGCTTATTCAAACTCATCTTATTTGGTCCAGTAATTGGTTTATATTAACTTTGGGGACTTCACTTCCAGTTATGCTTAATCCCAATTTCTTTCAAACAACGTTTGGTTACAATTTGCCACGTATTTCTAATATTATTCTTACTATTTGTCTTATTCCTTTAGTCACTTTAATTATCTTAGATTGGAAGCTCCGTCCTATTAGTCAGAAGAAAGGTTTTAAAAATATTATTAAAAATATTTTACAATGGCCCTTAATGCCGATTGCTACATTGACTATGTCTGTTCTTCCAGGACTTCAATCACACACCCGTCTATTTTTTGGTAAACGGCTTGAATACAAAACCACAGCCAAAAAAGCTAATTAATAATTGTTATCATATTTTAGATGTTAAAAATTATTACCAAAAATAAATATTGGTTTTTTTTGTTTTTTGTTTTTATAATTCTTCGACTTCCTTCACTTTTTGAACCATACTGGTATGGAGATGAAGGTATTTATCTAACTATAGGAGCTGCCATTCGTAAAGGTTTAATTCTTTATTCTCAAATTCACGACAATAAACCTCCAACTCTTTATTATCTCGCGGCTATTGGCCAGACTGTTTTTGGTTTCAGACTCTTGTTAAGTCTTTTCATGATTCCAACTATCTATTATTTTTATCGATTATCTCTCAATTTTTTTAGTCAAAAAATTAGTCAATTTATTACTTTTATATTTTTAGTTATCACCTCTATTCCATTCTTAGAAGGCAACATTGCCAATGCCGAAATTTTTATGCTTTTACCTACTATTTTTGGATTTTTGATTTTTATTAAGGCCAAAAAAAATATAGATTATTTTTGGTCAGGGTTGCTTTTAGGTTTGGCTTTTACTATCAAAGTTCCAGTAATTGTTGAATTTGGTTTCCTTTTTTTATGGTTATTTTTTTCTAATATAAAAAACTTTAAAACCAAATCTTTTTCTGTCCTTTTAAATTTACTTACTTTTGGTTTATCTTTTTTAATCCCTATCATTTCATTCGGAATTTATTTTGCCATTAATGGTACTTTTTCACTTTTCCTTGGTTCTGCTTTACTTCAAAATTTTTCTTATCTTTCTTCATGGGCTACTGGTACTCAAACTGCTTCTGCAACTAGCGGTGGTTTATTTACTCGATTAATTTTTCTTTTAGTTTTTTGGTTGATCATTTTTTTACTCAAGAAAAAAAAGATTATCGAATCAAATTTAAGTTTTATTTTATTTTGGCTGGGGGCTACTATTTTTGGAGCTCTTCTTTCCACTAGACCTTATCCTCATTATTTAATTCAAGTTATTCCACCATTATGTTTAATTCTTCCTCTAGCTTTCAATTTTAAAAAAATAATTTATTCAACTATATCTCTAACTTGTCTCGTATTATTTTATCTAATTACTCAAAAATATCATTTTTACAGTTTTTCAACTTTACCTTATTATCGTGTCTTTTATTTGTCTGGTTCTATTACTAAGTTTCATCAATATTTTGATAAAAACATTTCATCCGTATACGAAATCGCTGATTATATCGACAAAGAATCTTCTTCAAAAGATCGTATCTTTGTTTGGGGTGACATTCCTTATATATATGCACTATCCAATCGTTTACCACCAGGAAGATATACTGTTGCTTATCATATTATTGATTTTAATGGTTATCAAGAAACCATGTCTGCGTTAAAAACTTATCTACCAAAAGTAATAGTTTTTCAACCTATGAATGGTAGAGATTTTGGTCAATTAGAGGAATTTATCAATAATTATTATTTTTTAGATAAAACTATTGGTTCTAATTTAATTTATAAACTCAGATAAATATATGTCTTTTTTAACATCAGCTTATAATCAAATAGGATCTTTGGGTAAATTTTGGCAAGAAAAATCTAATCATCAAATATTTAGATGGAATTTAATTTTTATTGGTGGCCAATTAGTTTTACTCTTTTTTAAATTTAATAATCTTCCATCACAAGTTCCTTTTTATTATTCATTACCATGGGGTGAATATCAATTAGCTTCAGCTTCGACTTTATTTATTTTACCTATGTTTTCGATTATTCTTCTTTTAATTGACCACCTTTTAGCTACTTTTTTCCTCAATCACATTAAAATTTTTTCACACATATTATTAGTTGCTTCATTAATTTTTTCTGCTTTTTCACTGATTACTCTTTATCGTATTATTAATACAATTTCTTAATTTAATGCCTTTTTTTCTTCTTATAATTTTAATTTCGGCCATTATATCTGGAATTTTAACTCCAATAGTTAGAAACTTTTTTATTAGTAAAAAATGGGTTGAAAATCCAGCTGAAAAAAACAAAAAAAGTCACAACGCTACTGCCTTAACTTCGGTACCCAGAGGAGGAGGTATTCCTATTTTTATTTCAATTTTAGTAGTTTGCCTTATTTTTTTACCTTTTGATAAACATCTTTTGGGTATTCTCATTGCTGCACTTCTTAATCTTATCGTTGGAGTTTGGGATGACCTTAAAGATATAAGTCCTAAACTTAGATTAGCTACTAATATTTTTTCTGCTCTTATTGTTGTTGCTTCTGGAATTGGTATTGCCTACATTTCCAATCCTATTTCTGGAGGAGTTATTGATCTTTCTTTTTTAAAATTTAATTTTAATTTATTTGGGTCTCATTCAATTTGGATTATTTCTGATATTTTAGCCATTATTTGGATTGTTTGGTGTATGAATATTGTTGGTTGGGCTACTGGAGTTGATGGACAACTTCCTGGATTTACTGTTATTTCTGCCTTTTTTATGGGAGTTTTGGCTTTTAAATATGCTACCGATATTACTCAATGGCCAGTTATTATTTTGGCCGCTTCCGTCTGTGGTGCTTTTTTAGGTTTTTTACCTTTTAACTTTTTTCCTCAAAGTATTATGCCCGGTTATAGTGGTAAAAGTTTAGCTGGTTTTTTTCTAGCCGTTTTAGCTATTCTTTCTGGAGCTAAATTAGCTACTTTAATTTTTCTTTTGGGGATACCCATGCTTGATGCTATCTACACCATTATTCGTCGATTTGTTCAACATCGTCCAATTTATATTGGTGACGGTCAACATCTTCATCATCAACTTCTTAAAAAGGGTTGGAGTCGTCGATCAATCAGTTTATTTTATTGGTTTTTTAGTTTAAGTTTAGGTTTATTATCTTTATTTTTAAACAGTACTCAGAAATTTTACACTTTTATCGGCCTAAGTTTAGTGTTTTTTGCTCTAGTTTTTAGTTTTTCTCGACATACTTAGAAGATACCCATCCGATTTGGTTACTTCCTAAATCTATTTTTGTCCAATCACCCTCTTGTAAAAGCATGTCATAAGTTTCTCCCGGGTTTACTCGTTTGATTTCTCTAGATGCACTTGAACTCGATTCTCTTACTTTTAACCAACCAGTTTCAGTTTCTTTTATTTTGATTTTTGGTATTGTTTCAATTAAATCTTTATTTTCAATTTCTTCTTCGATTTTAGTTTCATTTTGGTTTTGTATTTCTATTGTTTCTTTAGCTAAAATAACTTCCAAAACTAGTTGATATTCCTTAACTGCTTTAACAAAAACATCAGCATTTTTATGGTTGGGATAAGTTATCGTTAAATGTTTATCTCCTTCACCTATGTTGTTTATTTTCATTGGAGTAAATCCTCTAATTTCATTATCTACTGATAAAGTTGCTCCTGATGGATCTGACATCACCATTAGACCAGCCTTTTTTTTATCACCAGTTTTTTCTAAATATAATATATAACCTCCAAAATTTTCTTTTGTTTTACCAAATTCCCAATCAACCACCGTATTAATATTATTTTGTAATTTTACTTTTCTTGACCAAGTATCATTGTTTGTTACTAGTTTTACTTCAACTTCTCCAGGTTTTAAATTTTTATTTTTATATGGGGTCATTCCTACTTCTTTGTCATCAAGATAAACCTTAGCTACCGGATAACTATTTATTTCAATCGCCGATCTTTTAGGAGATAAGGAACATCCTCCTAAAAAAAATGATGCCAATATAACTAGCATTAAAGCTTTTTTCATGGTGTCTTAGTTTATCAAAAAATTAGTTAAACCAATCTTGCAATCTATCTACCAAACATTTTATTCGATTCTTTTTTATTCCTTTCCTATTTTTTACTATTTCTACTACTTCTTCAGGAGTCAAAGCAATTTCATAAACCTTCTTTTCAACAGAATCATAGTTTAATTTATTAATTAGTGCATTTACTAATTCTTCTAATTGTTTTCCAAAAAAAATCAAAGGTTCGTGTTTACCATATTCAAATTTTGCCATTTCCCAAGTCAAACCAACTTCTGACAAAGTTCCTACTCCACCGTTAAAGATGACAAAAGCATCACCAACTTCTATTAATTTATTCAATCGGCTCGGATAATCTTTTGTTTTAATAATTTTATCTGTCAAATCATCATTTTCTTTATTAGAACCTTCATAATTTGCCATTTTTACTTTTGGATCCAAAACTACAGTCTCTACTCGACCCCCACCCGCCTTTGCTCCTAAAGTAGCTGCTAACATTACTCCAGGACCTCCACCATTAACTACAATATAACCATTTTCAGCTAATAATTTTGCAGTGTTATAAGCATCTATAAAATGTTGATCAGTTTTTTTGGCATCGGCATCACCAAATATCGCCACTCTTTTAATTATTTTTTTAGTTTTCGCTAACATATTTTAATTTTTCTAAATTATCTTTTACCATACCATTAAAAATTGCTCCAGTGCAATAGACAACATCTGCTCCATTTTCAGAAAATTGTTTTATATTATCTAGATTTATCCCACCATCAACTGCAATTAAAAATTTATAGCCATTCTCTTTTCTCAATTCTACTAATTTTTTTATTTTTTCAAAAACTCGATCATCCATTGGCTTTGATTCAAAACCAGATTTTCTTCCCATCAATAACACTAAATCAGTTTCTTCTGGAACATCATCAACTTTAGTATCGATATCAAAAGCTAATCCTACATCTATACCTAAATTCTTTACTTGATTAACAAAATTTTCTCTATCAGACATTTTTTCAACTTGACCAATAATTCTTGATGCTCCCACAAAATTACATTTTTCTATCCAATTAATTGGTTCTTCTACCATTAAATGAATATCCCATAAAGTATTTTCAGTTTCTTCTGGGTTATCATTCAATAATTCCAATTCAAAAGTTTTTCCAAAACTAAATTTACTATCAATTACATCGATTTGTACCCATTTAGAAAAATCTTTAACCTGACGAATCTTATTCCAAGCTTGATTAAAATCTTTTTCTAGAATTGCTGGAATTATTTGCATACAAAAATGGCGTTTTCAACCAAACGACAACTATAACCATATTCATTATCATACCAAGCTCCAATTGATATCATGTCGTCAGAAATCACCTTAGTCATTTGACTATCTATAATACAAGAAGCATTATTACCGATAATGTCACTTGATACTAATGGTTCATAAGACATTTTTAATCGGCTTACTAATCTTGGTTCAGTACTCGCTTGTTCCAATATAGAATTAATTTCTTCAACTGTTGTTTTCCTAACTAATTTAAAAGTTAAATCAGAATAACTACCACAAACTACTGGAACCCGAATTGCTGTACCAGCAAAACGACCTGCAGCTGGAGGATAAGCTGCAATTACAGCCTCAGCCGCCCCAGTTGTAGTTGGTACTATATTTATGGCTGCCGCTCGACCTCTTCGTGGATCTTTACACATACCATCAACTATATTTTGATTGGTAGTATAGGCATGAATTGTCGTCAATACTCCTTCTTGAAAGCCAATTTTTTCATCAATTATTTTAACAATTGGAGCTACACAATTAGTCGTGCATGATCCATTGGAAATCAATTCTTCACCTTTGTATTTATCCTCATTAACCCCCAAAATTATCACTGGGATTTTTTTATCTTTAGCTGGGGCCGAGATAATTACTTTTTTAGCTCCTGCTTTTATATGATCCATTGCTTTCATATCAGTAAAAACACCAGTACATTCCAAAACTACATCAACTCCATAATCCTTCCATTTGATTTGTTTTGGATCTCTCTCTCCAGAAAAGGGGATAATAGTTGATCCTAAAACTAATCTACCAATTTCAGAGGCTTTTTGAGGATCAGTAAAACTGACCTTTGTTGGAATTCTGCCGTAAACAGAATCATATTTAAATTGCATGGCAAAACTTTCTATTCCCAAATCTCCTACAGTATTAATCAATCCAACTTCAACGTCGTATTTTTCCAATAAAATTGCCCTCAACACTACGCTTCCAATTCTGCCAAAACCATTAATTCCTAAAACTATTTTTTTATCTTTTGTCATAATTTTATTCTATCTTATCTATGATCTAACATCTATCATCTATTAATTAGTTCCATGCTGGCAAATCGCCTTTGATCAACATTTCTAACAACACTCCACCACCGCTACAAATAAAATTTATTTTATCTTTCAACCCCAAATCTTTTATTGAAGCACTAGTATCACCTCCGGCAATTGTTTTAAAAGTTGCTTGGCTATTTGCAATAGCAGTAGCTATTTTTTGAGTCCCATTTCGACTTTTTTCATCTTCATAAAAACCCATAGCACCCGACCAAATTATAGTATTTGAAATACTTATTATTTCATCGAAATTATCAATATCTTCATCACTTAAATCCAACCCATCATCTCTTAATTTTGCTATTTTTATCTTATCACTGACAAACTGATTATCTGACAAACTGATCAACTTAGGAAGTTTTCCTCCAATTAATATATAATCCATTTTTTGACTCAATTCATTTATATATTTCAATTTATCTTCTTTAGCTCCTCCCAAAATTAAAGTTATTGGCTTTTCTCCATTTATCGCTTTTTTCATTCCTTCCACTTCTTCCATAAAATTAAATCCATAGTAAGTTTCCATTTCTCGATGTAATACAATTGATGCTGCTTGTCTGTGAGCCACAGCAATAGCATCATTAACCAAGGCGTGACAACTTTTAACTAAATTGGTGAATAATTCCATATTTCCTTTTTCTTCTTCTTCCCAAAATCGAATATTTTCCACAAATACAATTTGATTTTCTTCTAAAGCTGAATTTATTTTTTCTTCATCTTTAATATCTTCGATAAAAATATTTTCAATTGATCCTGGATTATTTCCTTCCAACAATTCCATTAATTCTAAATATACTGGTCTTAACGATAAACTTAAATCTCTACCAATAGGTCTACCTCTATGACCAATAATTACTAACTTATTATTTCTTTCCAATAAAAATCTTATTGTTGGGATTGATTTTCTTAAGCGATTATTATCTAAAATAACTCCATTATCTATTGGTAAATCAGTGTCTAGTCTTAAAATTAATCTCAAATTTTCTCCAATTTCTTCAACCGATTTAAGCATTTTCATATTTTTTGATTTTTTGTAATCTTCTAATAAATCTTTCATCAGCCATAAATATAGCGTCCAAGAATCCTTTTGTAATTTCTATGTTTTCATCATCATCAATATAATCAGCCGACAAACATATTATATTAATATCATCATCCTCTCGGCTTTTTCGTGCTTGTCTTACATTTACTGCCATTGCCGCACGTGATCCTTTAACTTTATTGGCTGCCACTGATACTCCTGCTGCTGATCGACATATCAAAATTCCCAAAGCATTCTCTTTAACTACTGTTTCAGCCAATTTAAAAGCGATATCTGGATAATCATCTTCTGGATCATATTTACCACTTAAGTCAGTTATCAACCATCCTTCTTCTCTTAATTCCAAAATTATTTTGTCTTTTAGCTTAAATCCTCCATGGTCAGCTCCGATGTATACTTGTCTCATACTTAAAATATATCATTTTTGCTTTAAAATAGATAAATATGACGACAATTTTGCTTGGTAGTAAGAAATTTAACTACGACGTTAACCGAAAAACTATTTCTTCTATCAGACTTCGACTTCTTAGTCGTCATTCTTTTGCT
>Ga0074198_1002084_pt1 | contig 11296 bp, 14 predicted proteins | sample EPASupsiteSAE323_FD_64527 | JGI IMG/M metagenome (GOLD analysis project Ga0074198, IMG submission 64527) | Bioremediated contaminated groundwater from EPA Superfund site, New Mexico - Sample SAE3-23 | ecosystem: Environmental > Aquatic > Deep subsurface > Groundwater > Contaminated ...
AAAGAACGGCTTAAAGAAGTCCAGGACGAACTGAATGATCGCCCGCGTAAAACATTAAACTGGTATACGCCACATGAACGTTTTGGCGAGTTGTTGCGTTAGTTGCTTGAATCTGCCCACTTCTGACGGAAGCAACTGCCGCAGTAAGAGTAAAACGGACCCGGTCCGGGCTGGGGGCAAAAAGAAATAATAGCCGGCCTCTGCTTCATAAGTGGTATCGAGTCATTACTCACTACTCCACACTCACGACTCTATACTTATTACTACATTATTACATAAGTTTTTGAAATTCGAGAATCGAAATTAGACCGCCCGTCATTGAAGCTTGGCGGACTCTCTGCGCTGTCTTAAGAAATTATTAACAGCGCACTACCGGCAGCCTACCACCCATTCTCATGGATCTGTTTCGGATCGAATTTGTCTTTTGGCTTATCTTTGCCGGTCGGCACGCCGATAGGGATAAAGTTCAGCGGCACGGTATTTTGCGGGATCCCTAAAGTTTTTCTTACCGCCAGCACACGCTCTTTATCCGGGTAGACCGCCGTCCAGACCGCGCCCAGGCCCATCGATTCTGCGGCCAAAAGGATATTTTCCGAAGCCGCGGAGCAGTCGAACACCCAGAAAGACGCGTCTTTGCCGCCGAACTGACGATCAAGATCACCGGTAACTACGATAGCGGCCCCGGCCTGCTCGGCCATCTTCGCATACGGCAAAGCTTCGGATAGTTTTTTGAGCACAGCTTTGTCGGTGATCAGGATAAAATCCCAGGGCCGGGAATCTACCGCGGTAGGCGCCGCCATTCCCGCTCTGGCCAGCAGCATCAATTGTTCTTTTGACACAGCTTCTCCGGTATACGAACGCACGCTTTTACGGTTGAAGATCGTCTTTAAGGTATCGTTCATTTTTGCCTCCTGCGCTACAGCGGGATTAAAAACCCCTAAGCATAAATATGCTGCCAACCCCACAACTACCGCAATATTCCTCATCGCCGTCTCCTGTCAGCCGATCCGGGAACTATCTATGTTACGTTTTTATTTTATCTATTGTTCAATTCCCGATTGCTCTATAAACTGCCATATTAATTATTAATATGACAGTTTACTAAATCCCGATATCCTCATTCCAAAGTCCGGGATTTTCAGCAATGAACTTGCGCATCATTGCTATGCAATCCTCATTCTGCAGCACTTCCAGATCCACGCCTTTGGAACGCAGGTAATCTTCTTCTCCCATAAATGTCTTGTTCTCCCCTATAACGACCCGCGGGATGCCATATAATATTATGGCTCCGGAACACATAGCGCACGGAGAAAGCGTAGTATACAGAATGCAATTCTTATACACGGACGCCGGCTGGCGCCCGGCGTTTTCCAGGGCATCCATCTCCCCGTGCAGAACAACGCTTCTTTTCTGTGCGCGCCTGTTATGCCCCCGGCCGATTATCTTGCCCTCATAAACGATTACGGCACCGATCGGAACACCGCCTTCATACAGGCCTTTCCTGGCTTCCTGAATTGCCGCTTTCATAAATTCGTTCATAATAAAACTCCTCTGAATTCAACCCTGGGTTTCTCTGCTATTTGAGCGGAATTCCTCCGAAGCAGTTCTCCTCTTTGCGCAATCCTGCGCATTCATCCCGTGGTTTTCTGCGTAGGAGAATAAGCCGGGCCGTTTAAACGGCTCGACTCGTCAACGCTCTGCGCAGTTTTCTGTTCTTTACCTTTCGCGCGATCAAATAAACAATTATTGCCGCCAGCACCGCTAAGAACAGCGAAATTATCAAATACCCGACAATTATCGGTAAAAGAACATCATAGACCGATGCCTGGAATAATTTTGCCGGATTAAAACTTTTTATAAATGCCTTCCAAGCTTCATAAACATTCCGGTAATTCAGGCCCATCACCGCCGAGCCGACCTTCACGGCAGGTAAAAGAACAAGGAACCCTACCCAGGTATTAAAAAGCAGGCTTCCCAGAAGCGCGCCGGCCCGGTTTACCCGCAGAAGAAAAGCGAGCAGCAAGGCGATAACCGGCCCGATACTCGGCATTACTCCGATGAACACTCCGAGACCGAACCCCAGGGATATTTTCAACGGGCTGTCGTTGATCCGGAACAACTTCAGATATATTACTTTCGCCAGCCGCGTTATTCTCCTAAATATCGCTTTCTTGCTCATAAACTATAAATCCGATCGTGCTAAATGAAACTCCCCGGGCTGATCCTTCGGCAATGATCTTGCCCTATCTGCCGTTTACAGACCAGATTCCCTGCGCAGGAGAATAACGCGTATTTTGACACTTCAATAATTGAACAATTGCTTGATCGAATAATTCTTTTCCGTGGCTTTGTTCAAAGCATTGAGGACTTTAACCTTTACGCGCGGAGTCAGCCGCCTGCCTTTGACGGCGCGCGCGACCATCTTATGCGAAAGCTGCTCCGTTGACTTGGCTACCAGATCGTGTGTCTTCAGCTTATGCTCCGCCAGAATCGCGGCGATCGGCTGTTCTCCGAGGTCTCTTTCGATCTTCTGTTCCATTACATATCCTTATATTTTAGACTTTCGATTATCAGAAAGCTATATAACAATGCAATAGTAGACTTCCCTGATGGAGTTTACTTTACCTTTAGATGCTCTCTTGCCATTCTCAATCTTTGCGAAAACTGGTTTTTCCCGAATGCCGAAGCCCATTTTTTTATGGTGATCCATCCGCCGAAGCGAAGCAAATGGTTCCGCCAGGGCCGGTACCACTGCTTCCACCCCGATTTAATGTTGTGCAGGAAAAAGATCAAGGCCGGAAAAGACAATATATTCATACCTATCATAAACAGGGATCTGAAATGATAAAACCTGCCCATGATTTTTCTTACGGAATCCTGCATACTTTCTGCGGTCAGCGGCGGGTCAGGCTCAAACAACGGGAAATTGCCGTCGTAATATTCCCAGCCCACGTCTTCAAGCGGATAAACCCTGTGGTCCCTTTCCAGCCGGTCCGTCAATTCCGTGCCAGGCAAAGGAACCGGCAGCATAACCTGTATCGTATCCAGTCTGGCTTGTTTTATGAATCGCCTGAAGCGCTTAACGCGTTCCTTTACCGGCATATTGAAACTCACGCCTTTTTTCATCGGATAGCCGAAAATGAACATACCGTGCACTAAGAATCCGAATTTATGGAACACTCTGGCCTGGGAGACCATCTCCTGCGGCTTTATGTGTTTATTCATCACTTTTAATTCTTCTTCGATCGGCGATTCGAAACCGATCGCCACCATATTGATTCCCGCCTGCCGCATAGCTAAAAGCAGCTCCGGGTCTTTGGCCTTATCCAGCCTTATCTGCACGGTCACATCCAGCCTTCTTCCGGTGCTTCTTTGATAATCCCGGAGCATTCCGCAGAACCTGATCGTTTCTTCGCGCTGCTGCCCGAAGAAATCGTCAACGACAAAAAAATGCCTGGCATCCCTGGTCTCAAGAAGAAAACTGATATTTTCCAGCAGGCGTTCCGGAGAGGCGGGCCGGGGTTTGCCTTTGACCGTGCAGAATTCGCAATCCATACCGCAGCCCCGGATACGTTCGATGGGATAGATCTTGATCTTGGCGTAACGCACCAGGGAGAAGTCAGGACGGGGAAATCTGTCAAAATCTGTCAAGGGCGGCCTTGCCGGAGTACAAACAACTTTCCCCCGCTCCAAATAAGCTATCCCTGGGACATCTTTTAGTTCCCGTTTCCCCTCCAGCGCTTCCAGAAGTTCCTTAACGGTTTCTTCGCCTTCGCCGATAACTATATAATCGATCCCCAACGACAATGCCCGCTGGATATTCTCTCTGGCAAAATGCTGGCCGCCGGCAATAACGGTCACGCCTTTATTCTTGTAGAAGCCAGCGATCTCATAAAGCCTGGGGATGGTACTGGTCAATCCTCCGTAAAGCCCGACGATATCCGCCGGCCTTAATTGCTGCAGAAGATCATGGTCGGCGCCTCCCAACTGCCCCCGGGGACCGTATCTGCGCAGGTTATTTTCATCGATAACCTCCACGTCCCACTTTTCCATCGCATTGACCACGCTGGCCACGCATACCGGGCCCAAAGCCGTGGTTTCCCGGGCAACATGGGAATAAATATTGAACGCCGGATAACCGGGCAGCACAATCCTCAAGCGGTATCGTTTTTGCGATAAATTAAGCATAATGTTTTATCCCTCCGTTTCTATTATAGTCCTTAAAACAAGGAATAAAACATAATTCTGTGCGAAGACTTGTAAGATGCTGGAGCCCCACGGCTTGACAGCCGTGGCATCTTTCAATGCCCTTCGGGGCGCCTGCCTGCCGGCAAGGCAGGGAATCCCCCGAAGCAGAACATCGCGATATTTCAAACGGTTTTAGTGCGAAATCCGCTCGTGCATTCCTCCACGGGTTGACACCCGTGGTTTCCTGCGAAGGAGGATGCGGAAACATGTAAGGCGAAAGATTGCCCTTGCAGAAAAAGGTAAGAACTGACGCATACCTAAAGAAGAAAAACAGGGTTATTTATTATTTTTCAGCGACCAGATCCCGCGCCGCCAGTTCACTTCCCATTTCTTCAGGTTCCCCTCCGAGAGAGTTATCGCGTTGACAAAAACACGGTAAAAGTCTGTTCCGGATGACTTTCCTGCGGCGAGCACAGAACGCAATATTTTACGGCGTTCAGACTGAACTCGCGGATCGGGATTATGCAGCATAGCGAATACAAACGCCCAGGCTGCGGCATAATCTGAGGAAGACAACTGTTTATTATGAGTAGACAGGAAGAATGTATCCAACCCCGGGACTCTCCCGCGCCGGAGCAATGCCCGGAACTCTTTCAATCGCTCCGAATTCAGATGTTCCTCGGCCGCTCCTTCACCGAGAATTCCCGTTTCCATATACGCCGCGATACCTTCTTCAAGCAAAGGCGGTATTGTGCCGAACACACGGTAAATATAATAATGCGCGGCTTCGTGGCGCAAAACACGCTCAAACACTATAGTATTTTCTTCCCGGCAGGCAACGCGCAATTCGTCACTATCATGATCATACCTGCCGGCGACCCTCGTAGCCGACGGTAAACCTATATCATTACGCAATGCTTCGTCAGTAGGATACAAAATGAACTTCGGACTGGACACCGTCCCGCCGAAGAGCTCCCGCATACGAAGAAAAACCGGCTGCGATAACTTCTGCGCGCTTATTTCACCGCACTCAGAGGCAAAACCGGGAAAAACCGCTCCAAGCATAAAGAAACATAATAAGAATACTTTCATCATCGATTTTTATGATTAATGTCGAGAATCGAAATTAAACCGTCAGCCTGCGGCCGGCTCTGTGCGCTGTCTAAAGAACTTATTTAACAGCGCACTATCTCCTCCGAGGGTTGACACCCGTGGTTTCCCGCGAAGGTGGATAAAAATAACGGTCCCTCATTGCGTCGGACACGCAGCGCGTCAAAGCGGAAATATCCTCGGCCGTCCAGTCTTCCTCTTTATGAAGCAAGATCGTGCGTTCAACCCTGCTTGCCACCGCCAGGACGTACTCCTTCAAGATTATAAAAACAGTCCTGCTTTTCCTGGGCAAACCGCGCGCCAAAGGGCCTCCGACCAATCCGAGCCCGGCCAGGCTCACTATAAAACGCGACCCCACAGAAGGCCCGCGGATCTCCATCCTATCCTCGCGCAGATAATTACTTATACGCGAGAAGATCGTGTCAAGGATCAGTTCATTCCTTTCGGCAACAGGGTCTTTACTCTGATATTCAGCTACGAGTTCGAAATCAGTCAAATAGAGAGGCGCGTTCGGAGAGACAATACGCCTATAATCGATATCCAGGTGTTCCGAATACCAACGCACCCAGAAATCATCCACGGGGAACTGCCGCAAAGGGAATGGATCAGGCAGACCTGACTGCCTGAATAAATGAGATATGAATTCCGTGCAATAATAACGTCCGTCTTCGCTGTCCGTCCAGCGCAAGGAGAAATCGAACTTCAGTTTTCCTGCGTCGTAACGCCGTTTCATATCCTCAAATGCATCCGCCAGCTTCCCCTTCTCCGGCAAGACACGCGCTCTGACCAGGGCCACCGCGCGCAATTTCACTAAATGGTCTTTTACTTCACCGGCCGTCAGCCCGTCGGCGGAGAAATCCACAAGCCGCCCTCCCTTACCGGGGAATTCGACATAAAGCAAAGCGTGGGCATACTTACCTTCCGGTTTAGCGAACGTACGGTTACAGCTGTTGAGGAGCGATGGGACGTAAGTAAGCAAAATATCCCCGTCCCGCAAAGTGATCCCGCTTCCCGGAAAAGAATGGCCCTCTTCGCCGGCCGCGTTGACTCGCGAACCGGCAAAGAAGGCCACTAAAACAACCAAAACCGCTGTGGTCCTTAGCATCAGCCTACGGAACAATTACAGCTGACGGGTGAATATCAACATTGTATCGACAGCGCGGTAATCGGCGTTACTGAATATCCGCGACGTCCTCAAACTCAAGCTATTGCTGGAGCCGAAGACCTGCCTAACCAGAATAGACGCTTCATTATAATCAAGATCGGCTGAAGAGATATTATGCAGCCTATTATGCGCATAATCAAACCCGACTATCCCGCCTTTCCAAACGATCTGCTGAATACCGAGCCCCGCAGTGGTAAGCGCCGAATTCCTGCCGTAAGCCGTTTCACCGGACAGGTTGCGGAAATCGATATAAGACAACGAACCGGAAAGCGCTGTTCCTCCCTTTTTCCAGCCTAAACGCGCCACAGGCCCGACCTGTAGCGAACTGGGATTGTCGAAACTGCCGAACGCGAACTTCCCGCTGTTGTCGGTAAGCTTCGACTTATGCTTATACCAATGATATTCATAACCGAACACGGCACCGACGTCGAAGTTGATCCCGTGCACTTGCTGAAGCAATAAATGATATCTAGGCAATACGGCAAGGCCGAGGCTCGAATTGTCAAAGGCGTCGAAATCACCGTTATTGTCCTGGTTCTTGATCGGCATAGAGAACGTGTAATCCCAACTTCCGAAATCCTGGCCGTAAAGCAAGGTCACCCCGTATACGTCTGATTTACGCTGGGTCCCGTTGATGATGCTTGTGGCGGAGAAATTAGCGTGCGCGTAATCCACCGCGATACCCAACCCGCTCTCCGTCAACATTGCATCCTTTGCCGCGGGCTGGTAAAACTTATGACCAAGACTGGAGCCATACCCCGGTCCGCTGGATGATCCGCCATAGCCGGCTTCCTGCAACTTAAATTCCCGTCCATTTGGGACCAATGTAACGGTAATAGGCTCATAGCTATACTTTTCCGTAGCGAGCTCCGTTGCCGCGCTGTTCTGAGCCATATATGCCCCGTTAAGCTGGGCCGCGACGATCCCTTCGGATGAAGAACTACCACTCGAGCACGAATCAACATGCTCCCATTGCCCGTTCCCTCTATAGATCGAACAAGTTCCCCCTGTACAATCACAGGTACCGATCGCCGGTTCTCCCGCCAAGGAATTCCCCGGGGCCGTAAATACGATACCTACCAGACAAAAAACGAATACCCAGCGAAGTCGCAACAGAGAGTTTAGAAACAAATCCATACCGGCTCCTTTCTGTAAAACATAATGTTATATAGACATTGCACTTAGCAGGGCTTATTATATAAAAACAATAAATTTATGTCTATATGTTTTTTGGAAAGGTAACACGAAATTAGAAGAATGAAACTCCCTTGGATAATCCTTCGACCTTGCTCAGGACAGGCGCCCGGGGTTTCTTTGTTACTTAAGCGGAATTCCTCCGAAGCAGTCCCCCTCTTTGCGCAACGATACGTTCCCATTCATCCTGCGGCGCATTCATCCATAGGCTTAAGTCTGGGCTTTTCTGCGTAGGAGAACTGGATTTACCGATATTTGCAAAAAATAATATCTACCCCTTGAATTTCTGAAGCGTTGAATCCCACGCGTAACCGATCAATAACGCAGCTCTCCAATCCTTTATTGCGTCTCCCGCGAATGCCAATAACAACAGAGATACAACACAGGAAAAAACACCCAATACAAGATAAGGTTTTGCTACTCCCCAGAGATATTGTAAAATTTGATTTTTTCCGCCCCGAACTTGCCGGGTTTTCGGAAGGAATTGGCGCAAAATAGGCAGAATAACACTTATCACTACTCCCAGCACACAATACAAATACATCTCAACAAAAGACATATCCCCCACCTCCTTTGTTAATCTGATCTGTTATTACGCTTAGTAGTAATTATATCATTTCCAACAAGTTGCACAATATATTTCAGAGATCCGGTTCCAGAAAATACAAATCCTTCAACTCTGCCTGTAGTGAGCCCTTCAACTATGCTCAGGGCAGTGAGCTTGCCGAACTGCTTGCCGAACTGCTTGTCGAACTGCACGGGACAAGTTGTTTCCCCTATGATCATCAAGAAGAAAACATTTCATAAAAAAGCTTTCAGGTGATTAGACTGAGGGGTTCAAAAACCAAAAGCGCCGGATAAGTAAGTAGTGTGTCCCCTGAATTACATTAGGAATTACGTTACCTTATCTTTTTAAAAAACTAAGCAATCTTTAGTGAAAGTTTTAAACCATTCAACACCTGCAAAACAGTTGAAAGCTTAGGATCCGCATGTTCAGAAAGTGCCCGATATAAGTTCTCCCGATTAAGCCCTGTTTCTCTGGAGAGTTTACTGAAACCGCCATGCACCCGCGCTGCCACAGAAAGCGCTGAAAGAAACGCTCTTTCATCACCATCTTTTTGATATTCATTAAGAGCAGTCTGAATATAACTCTTTAGCTCTTGCGGATGTTTTTTATAACGCTCAATCTGCACTTCATCAAATGTTCTGAATTGTCTTTTGTTCATGATAATCCCTCCAAAAATCCAATGCCGTTTTTATGTCTTTATTTTGAGAATTCTTGTCTCCGCCCATAAGCAATACTACCAGCGTATGCCCATCTTCGCCGCAATAAAGCCTATACCCTTTACCAAAATCCAAACGCAATTCTACAATTCCTTGGAAACGTTTATGATCGCCATAATTACCCTGTTTAACTCTATCTATGCGTGTTTCAATGCGGTGCCGCATAATTTTATCGCGCAAAGAAAATAACCAATCAACAAAAGGTTCTTTATTGTCTTGCGTCTTATAAACTATAACTGTCTTTTCTATCATCTGCTATAAGTGTAGCTTACAAGCTACATATTGTCAAGAATATTCTGCTTGTCCCACCGGTACCAGGTACCGCTTACCTCGAAATATGGAAAAGAACAAATGATTACGGAACGATCGCTAAGAGCATGAGAATTTACGGCGACTCTTAAAATTGTTCAAAAGCATACTCGGCGCATCTTCAAGGGATATCTATTCACCATGTTGTTCGAATGTATTTTCTTCCCAGTACTGACGAATTACTTGGGCAATCTCAACATGCGTTTTATCTTTAAGCGCCCTTTTCATCTGCTCTGGGATGGGTAGCGTATTTTCCGCGAAGAACCGTTCAAATTCACTGTAGAGCTCATTCAGCCACTTCTCTGTCTGTTCCTCTTCTGTCCCGAAAAACTGGAGGTGTTTCCAACTCATGGGTTCTTTCTGGTAATGGAACGTGGCGTTTCTGAAAAGTCGAAGACGGTCGACAAATGGGGAAACGACGAGATCATCAACCTTCGGATCACTCAATTTCAGGTGTTTCCACCCCTCAATAACAAGATATATCCCGGAGTATGAGTATAGAAGGTAGATTCCAGGAGGAGAGTAGAAGAACATCAGCAAACCTGCGACATCTGTTTGCGCAGTTTGCATCCATTCGGGATGAAACTCCTTCCGAAAGAGACTACGCATATGCGCTGCATACGCGAAGTACCGATACAGCGTGATGATGTCAGGGTTAATTTTCATCATTTGAACATGTTATTAATATTACAAAAAAACCGAAAGCCAATTCTTGATTATTGCAGCTTCCCTTTTATCAATTTAACCGCCGTCTCGCTTGCAATATCAACAATCATATCTTGCAATTTTTCAGCGAATGCCCCGCCGAGCTTTGTTAGAACTTTCTTGATCCTTACTGCAGAAACTTGAGTCCGCGGGGAATCAATTACGACAGCCGGGACATTCTCCTCAATAATCTTTTTGTCCTCTGCATCTAAATCAATCTCATTTGAAAAATCGTTGATGGCTTTTATCTTTTCTTCCGTCCATGGATATGGTTTCCCACAAGAGTAACAGTAAAGCGGCAAATCATAGCTACTAAATCCAATCACACCCGGCACATGATAGGCCCCACGTATTTTGACGTTACATTGCAAACATTTTGTAATTGTTTCGACACCACACTTACTGCAGAACTTCTCATCATGAACCGGATGAGACTCATAATATTCTGTAACAAGATGTCCATTCTTGCATATCTGCGCAGTGTCATACCAGCTATCACTCATATCAATCCCTCCTCTTTTATGTCATTTTATCCAGATTTCGATGCGGATCCGACTAGGAATTAATACATCTTTATTACCAACCAGTTAGAAACAACATGCCAAGAACTGCATACACTGCGCCAAAAACCCATGGAATGATCATTTCAATATGAGAAAATGGAAAATATGTATTCCGATTCTTCCCTTCATCAAGAATCTTCCACTCAAAATCATATAATGCTAACGGTAATTTTTTCTCAATCTCATGAATAACCTTGAATTTGCCTGTGTTTAATTGCTTGTATGATCGTAAAAGAAACCATACCCACCGGTACCAGGTATCGCTTACCTTCTGTGCTCCAGATAGTTCCGTCATAACTGTCCCCATTATAAGACTTGAAGCAGGCATTAACAAGCGAATTTCAAGTAAGACAGTACAGGAATACCTGGTAATATTTTGCCGTATCTATTGATCTATTTTCCATTGCTCAATTGCTCTATTTTTCCGCCTTCGGTGGAAAAATGGACTCCCCGCTCTCGGGTCGCTCTGCGCCTACGGCGCATCGCTCCTTAGGGAAAAACCCTGATGGTTTTCCCCTAACGCAAGCTGTTCCCTTTCCTTCCGCAAGGATGCAAGCAGGATAAGGAGAAAACAATCTTTTCTCCTTATTATCCTCTTTCGCACCTCGAGGGGAAGCCAAAATAAAAAGGCCCAGCATTTCTGCTGGGCCAATTTTGGCTCCCCCTCGAGGACTCGGACCTCGGACCTGGTGGTTACAAGTAACCCGAAATTACTTTCGGACTTGGACTATCTCTTATCCCACGGCTTTACGTTTGGGATGCGGGTGTATAGTCTCTG
>Ga0074198_1002085_pt1 | contig 11294 bp, 11 predicted proteins | sample EPASupsiteSAE323_FD_64527 | JGI IMG/M metagenome (GOLD analysis project Ga0074198, IMG submission 64527) | Bioremediated contaminated groundwater from EPA Superfund site, New Mexico - Sample SAE3-23 | ecosystem: Environmental > Aquatic > Deep subsurface > Groundwater > Contaminated ...
CACTATGTTTATTGATTGGCTCTGGCTGATTTTCAGTAGAAATGGTAACAGAACGACGCTCCACTACCGCTTCAATAGCCTGGAAAGTACAGGTTGCCACGCAATTACCGCACCGAGTACAGCGTTCAGTATCATACTTAATCTTCCAAGGCAAATCATTAACCGTTACATCTTGTGTTTCTACTGTTTCCATCGCTCTACCTCCAATGCTTCATTTATAACAACCACTTCGCGTTCGTTTGGATAGATATCAAGTTCTTGATTACGATTTGGTAAAATCGCATTTAGGCCACATACTTCAGAAGCAATTGCTACCATATTATCATCTTTACCCACTACAACTGGACGCAATTTCTTTGAATCACAACAAGTCATCATATTACCACTAGGGAGCATGGCAATAATCGTATTCGGTCCATTGATTTCTAAATGACCAAGGGATTGACGAATGGCCGTAAGCTCTGCCTTATCCGATCGGATATTAATTTCATTAAATGGCAATGGAGTAATAACATGCTTATAATATTTAATCGGCCATTTCAATTGATGTAGTACATAATGCAAGGTGTATAGGAAGTTTTGGGAATCGGATTCAAAGCCAATGTATCCACGATGCAATGACTTTTGATATTCTGTATTTTTTGTATAAAAAGTATTTTCACCATTTGCACACAAGGTATATCCTTGAAGGAAAAATGGATGAGCAGCGTATCGTACAATATCATAATTGGTATTTTGGCGGCACTGTACTACTACATTTTTGGCCATTAAAGCCCCATTGTCATCCCACAATTTAAAGTAGGTAGCAATATCCCGTGGATCGCCAATTTCTTTCAACGTTAATACATCTGGCCAAAAAGAATATACATAGCCCTGTTGATTCTTTTCTAGCAATTCTCTAAGAGCAAGACGAGTGTCAAGGAGCAAAGAATCTTTTGCCTCTGGGCTAGCATCACTATAATGCTCAGGGTAATCATAATTGCGGAATATATAATATGGCATAGCTTGAATATCCAACTTAGCATTTTTTACACCGCGGGGAATCCACTCCGCTAATTGAATAAAGTTATTCGACTCCATATAATCTTCTACAATTTTAGCCCCTATTTGCGTACAAGCTAAGGATAGTAGCGGTTTATCCTTATGCCCGGAAAAAACGCCTCCTAAATCTTGCATAACCATAGCAAACCCTGAATTATCATGCCCTTCTTGTTGTGGTAGCATTAGATGTAGGGCTGCTGATGGATGAATAAATTCCTTACTTTTGATAGCACCAATTCTGCACATATATCTTTACCCACCCTTTCTTTATTTTATATTTAAAAATATCTATTCTGCGTCGCCACAGAAAAACCCTGGGAAAGCACTGGATCCTCAACTTTGGCTCTTATATGGTAAGCAATAAAGGCTATTACCATTAAGCTTCATTGTCTCCAGGACTTTCCGCAGGGCCTTTTTTACCCACGGTGTTGTGCGCATTGCACCTGTACCGCTTGGACCAGTCCACTATAAAGTGCGGAACCCTAGGTACACTCCTAAAATTCTTTTGTACTAATACAGGATACTCGTTTTACATCCTTTATTATAAAAACCAAATGGCTTACTGTCAATATTGTATAGAAAATAATACATTATACCTTCAATATACAATTTAAAATTATCTATTTTTCTGTAAAATCTACCATTTTAGGGCCTGGATAACGTATATCCCCCTGACGGACTGTATATTTATTCATATCAAGATATTCTACTATCGGCAGAAGCATCTTACGTGAAGTGTTAAGCATATCACGCAACTGACCGATTGTAAATGATTCCTGTTTTTGAAAAAGTTGTGAAACTCTCCTTATAATATGTTGTATGGTTTGTCTATATATACAAATCTTATCCATTTGTATAAGAACCCCCTTCTTTAACAATATCCCATACACTGCTTGGGCTTTACTAGGTACAATTTCTAATCTTCTACTCAGAATATCCTTATCAATACTAATAATATCCTCTTTATCAAATATCTTTTCTAGCATAAAAGGCAAGTTACTATACCAATCGTTAATTTTCTCAATATGCTGGCAGAGACCATATTCACCCTCATATTTACTAACGATTCCCTTATTTAACCAGTAAACTATTATTCTTTCAAAAGCCTTGTCTCCTAACTGAAGATTCTCCTTAATTACCTCTTTTGCCAATCCAGCCCCTAGCGGCTCTTTCATATGATAATCCTCTAACAGCCTTGTGCAATGCGTTGTAACTAACGTTAGCACCTCTTGATCTATATAGTAATGATTCAAGTTAGTAATCTTTCTTGCCTTTTCTAATACTACTAAACTTTTCTCTATTTGAAATCGACTCATACAGCCTGTCGATCGTAGGATTTCCTCTATGGACATGGCACTGCCCTTATCAACCAATACTTGCTGTATAATTTGATCAGCAGCTGCGTTATGTAAGGCTTGCCCCAATGCCTTTCGAGCTTCACCAATATTTCTGTTTCCCTTATTTGGAGCAATTAGCATTAGCCCCCCAAGTAGATGCTGGGGCGAATATAGACGAATAATACCTTTATCGCCAGCATTTCCAGCTATTTTTCTTTCTAAGATTATCCGCATATAGTCCTTACTAGCATCCTTACATGAATAAATACGTCCTAAAAATTCACCTGTACCTAAATGTAATCTTATCCTCGTACCACTAGGGCAAGGACGTTCTAGCGTAACTAGAACATCCCAAGTACAGCTTATTTCTCCCCACTCTTTACTGCATAGGGACATGCCCCGTTCCATTTGTTTTTTTTCAATACCTACTAAATTTAGCGCTGCCCGCTGTCCAGCAACAACCTTTTCCACTTTATGTCCATGGCATTCCAGACCGCGAACTCGTACTCCCACTCCAGATGGATATAGTAGCAAGTGATCATCCACTTTTGCGGTACCACTCAATACCGAACCGGTAATAACTACCCCATACCCTTTTACGGTAAATACCCGGTCAATCCATAAGCGAAAAGGTGCTTCTTGATTACGCGGAGCAGCATCCTTAGCCACCGCTAATAATTGGTTCTTTAATTCTTCTAAGCCTTCCTGTGTAGCAGTAGACACTCGCGCTAAAGGAGCATTTTCTAAAAAAGTGTCCGTAAGAAAAAGCTTTACTTCCTCTGCGACAAAATCCAACCATTCTTTATCTACTTTATCTATTTTGGTAATGGCAATCACGCCATGTTTTATTCCATATAACTTTAGCATCGCTATATGGTCTCTCGTCTGCGGCATAATTCCTTCATCCGCAGCGATTACTAGCAACGCTACATCAATCCCCCCTGTACCTGCGAGCATATTCTTCAAAAATCTTTCGTGGCCAGGCACGTCAACAATGCCTACCGTAACCATCGAATCTAATTTCATATTGGCAAAACCTAAATCAATGGAAATGCCCCGTACTTTTTCTTCTTTTAAGCAATCTGTTTCCATACCTGTTAAGGCTTTAATAAGCGCTGTCTTTCCATGATCCACATGACCTGCTGTCCCCATTATAATGAACTTCATTCTATTGCCTCTTTTGCGATAGCCATACAGGCAGTTTGAATGGTTTCCAAATCATTGCCGTTAAGACAACGCATGTCAAATAGAATTCTCTCCTCTTGAATACGAATAACAATTGGTATGGCATACTTTCTAAGTTTTTCCTCTAACTGCGCTGCATTTTTATCCATCGCTATCACGCTCACACCAAAGCTGTCAAAATTTACCCCAGGCAGTGTGCCACCTCCAGACTGGGAAGCCATTGGAACCACTCCAATATCCCAACCACACGCAGTGAGTCCCTGTAGCATTTGTGCCAACTCGTTTGCCAATTCTTTTAATTCTTCCGGTTGTCGACTGAGCATACGTTGTACGGGGATATTCTGCTTGGCACTCCCCTCAATATAATCAATTAATGTGCCTTCCAAGGCCGCTAAGGATAATTTATCAATTCGGATAGCTCGCAGTAAAGGATGGGTTTTTAGCTTAGTGATATAGCTTTTTTTACCGGCAATAATACCTGCTTGCCCTGATCCTAATAGCTTATCACCACTAAAGGTCACAATGTCAATGCCAGTAGCCAAACATTGTCCAATCGTTGGCTCACGCCATTCCTCTTTATTGATAGGCAATAAAGTACCACTCCCCAAATCATACACAATTGGAAGATCATGACTATGGGCTAATGCTACTAGCTCTTTATTTTCTGGTTGGGACGTAAAACCAATGATTCGATAATTACTAGTATGCACTTTTAGAATCAATGCCGTTTTTTCATTTATTTTTTTTTGATAATCTGTGATATGAGTTTTATTGGTAGCTCCTATTTCTACTAAAATAGCACCACTTTGTTCTAATACTTCAGGAACCCTAAAAGAACCTCCGATTTCGACTAATTCACCACGACTAACAAGAACCTCACCCTTGTGGGCCAGTGCTGACAATACTAGTAGCACTGCCGCTGCATTGTTATTAACGACAATGGCATCTTCCGCGCCAGTTAATAGACAAAGTTTATCAACGATACTCTCGTACCGATTTCCTCGTTTTCCCGTTACTAAATCATACTCTAGATTACAATAACCGGTTATAACATCTTTCATCATAATCGCTGCCTTTTCTCCAAGGGGCGCCCTGCCTAAATTAGTATGAAGCACAATACCGGTTGCATTAATTACTTTACGCAGGCTAGGTTTGACAAGTGAGCGCAATGCCTCCTTCACCTTCTCTGCTAAGGCCCATTTACAAATCTCCATATGTGGGTTTTGTCTTACCTTATCTCTAGCCTCTTCTACTGCCTTACGCAGAATGTGAACAACAATTTCATGAGAAATTGTTTTAAATTCAGGTTCTTTCATGACTATGTCTAATAAGTAATTGATTGCAGGGATATCTCTCATGGGAGACTTAGTAGCCTTCATATTACCTCCACAGTAAATAATGTATTATTTCTCTCTTCATCATGTATAACTTTTACGAATATTACCCATAATATTTATACAATCTATCCTAGGTGCATATTATTTAAAATGGGTAATAGGAGTCAATACATGCTAAATAACATCGTGAACTTTCCGAAGGCAGCGCCTGAATTTAAATTAAATATTAATCAACCTACTGCCATCTATGATATCTCCACTCACTTGCGAAGCATCATGCAGGAAGCCTCTGCTGGAGACCATGACCTGATTATTCTATGTATTGGTACTGATCGTTCTACAGGGGACTCCTTAGGTCCTCTTACAGGCAGCAAACTACGTTCTTTTAACCCTTACCCTCATATTTTTGGCACATTAGATGATCCTGTGCATGCTTCTAATTTACAAGATAGTATACAATCTATTCAAACAAAATTTGATAATCCCTTTATTATTGCTGTTGACGCTTGTCTAGGCAGACTAGAAAGTGTCGGCTGTGTGTCCCTCGGTCTAGGTTCCTTAAAGCCCGGGGCTGCTGTGAATAAAGATCTTCCCGTTGTAGGAGATGCCTATGTAACTGGCATTGTCAATGTAAGCGGCTTTATGGAGCATTTGGTCCTGCAAAGTACTAGACTTAGCTTAGTAATGAAGATGGCTGATACCATTGCCCACGCTTTTTCTTATGGCCTTCGTACCTACGGGCGACATTAGCTACCTCTCTATAAATATACTATAGACAAGTACCTAGTAAATATAACAGCCGAAGCTAAAATGCTCCGGCTGTTATATTTACTAGGTACCTTAGTTCAAAAATGTAGCAGGATTAACGGCAGTGCCATTCACCCTGATTTCATAATGAACATGTGGTCCTGTACTATACCCTGTATTACCAAGATAAGCAATTATTTGGCCTTTTTTCACCATTTGTCCACTACGTACTAATCTTTGGGAGTTATGACCATACAGTGTAACAATACCATTTCCATGGTCGATTTGCACTGTTTCTCCGTATCCAGCATACCATTCACTTTGAATGACTTGACCATCAGCAGTGGCAACAATGGGTGTACCAATGCTATTGGCAATATCAATTCCTGGATGATAATCTCTGCTACCACCACCACTAGGTGAACTACGCCAACCAAAACGAGAAGTAACCTCTCCTGCAGTTGGCCATATGGATGGTCTTGTTGCTAATCTAGCTTGTTTTGCTAATAATTCTTCTTTAAGTTCAATTAAACTCTGCTCACGCACTTTAACCGCTACTTGCAAATTATTAACCACATTATTAATATCATTAATATCAAGCTGCACCTGAGGTTCGACTCGCTCATTAGAGGTAATTGGCGGACGCACTAAACCGGCCCGGGATGTATTCGTCGTATCCTCATTGTTAACAATACGTCTTAATTCAGCATCAAGAGAGTTTAATCTTTCCATATCAGCTTGCAAATTAACAGTAGCCTTGGCTAGTTGTTCAATTTGATTACTCTGAGCCTCGTTATTTTTCCGTAAATTTTCTAATTCTGTTTTTTCCGCACTAGTTGTCCGCAAGGCTCCTTGATAGTGGAAGACCCCTCCCATCATCAATACCACAAACACACATAATACTGCAGCAATATACTTGCCTGTAACGATTGGTATGCGAATACTTTTTGAATTTTGTTCAATCTGTGGCATACTCATAGCTGTTTTTTCACTTTTACTGGTGCTTTTATTCATATTTTTGGTCTTTTTCGCCAAAACATCTCCTCCTTTTATCAAACTATGTGATAGTGCAGATATTTCCCACTTCGCCTTTAATTCAGAAAATCCTGCCAATTTATTTTTTTTCTATGGCCTGACGCAAAGCTTGTTTTTCTTCTTCTGTTAAGAAGTAAGAAGACTCACCAGAAATAATTGGTTTGGCATAAGTATGAGAGTCACTACGACTATAAATACTAGAAATAACAATGCCATTATTTTGATAATCCAAGAGAGCAATGGCAAAACTTAAGTCACTACCCATATCGTCAAAAGCATTAAATCGAATGATTCCATACTTTTGTATGCATTTTTTAGAAATACTATCTAATCTTTCACAATCTTTTATCAGAGAATCGATTTTTAGTTGTCCCTGTTTGACTTCTTCAATATGAGCAAGAAGCATTTGTTCAACATTAACGCCTTCCATACCTTTCATCATGGTACGATATCGCTTATTCAGCTTTGCAAGCTTTACATTAATACTGATGAATATTATTAATGCTAGCAGTATCATAATGGTCATTCCCAAAAGTACATATTGCAAATTTCCCATTATTAAATTTGATAAGACTGTTAATTCATCCATTACATCATACCTTTCACTTTAAACTCTATGTATCTGTTATATTATAACATAGCCTAGCTGTATACTACAAAGGCCATAGCAATACAATAATTGCAGCAACCGGTACCGCAGGCAGTAAGTTTGCTACTTTTATTACTTTTATTTCTAAGATTAATAAACTTATCCCTAGAATTAGCAGTCCACCAACTGCTGTCATCTCAGTAATCATGGCCTCAGAAATAAGACCACTTAAACTGCTTGCCAAAATTGTAACAAGCCCTTGATAAAAGAGTACAGAAATACTTGATAAGGCTACACCAATCCCCATTGTGGATGAAAATACAACAGAGGCAACCGTATCTAACATAGCTTTCGCATATAACGTACTTGCATCTCCTGTTAATCCATCTTGTATAGATCCGACAATTGCCATTGCTCCTACACAAAACACTAGGCTGCCAGTTATAAAACCTTGCCCTGCATCACCATACTTATCTCCCATACGCAAGGTTAACCACTCGCCGATTCTATTTAATCTTTTATCAATATCTATAAATTCTCCTAGTAGCCCGCCAAGGACGATACTAAGTATTACAATTAGTATATTCTGTGTCTTTAAAGCCATTTGTAAACCAATTAATCCTACGGCCAAGGCTAAACCATGCATTACTGTCTGCTGGTACTTTACAGGAACATTTTTTTTAAACACCAGGCCAATTAATGAACCTGCGACAATTCCTACTGAATTTACGAGTGTACCTTTCACTTTATTCTTCCTCTCCTTGCACAATATGCTTTACAGCATGTAATGTCTCCACTATTTCATCATCTGTAGTAAAATAGCCTGGACTAAAACGTATAGTACCTGTTTTAAGAGTACCAAGACATTGATGTGCCCACGGCGCACAGTGTAGTCCAGCCCGGCAAGCAATGCCAAATTCCTTATCTAAGCGATGTGCGACTAAACTGTTATCCATTTTTTTTATGGAAAAAGCTACTGTACCTGTACGTTCTTGTTGTAACTCAGGACTATGTATGACTACACCTTTTATTGTCTTTAATCCCTCTAATAACTTTTGAGATAGGCAACCTTCCTTATTGCGAATATTTTCAATACCAATCTCACGAATAAATTGTATGCCTTGCAATAATCCCGCTATCCCTGGTGTATTAGGTGTGCCACTTTCTAATTTATCTGGTAAAAAATCAGGTTGTCTATCATGTTCTGATAAACTTCCAGTGCCGCCATAACGACGCGGCGCTATATTACAGCCTTCTCCCACATAAAGTCCACCTGTACCTTGCGGCCCTAATAATCCCTTGTGCCCACTAAAGGCTAACATATCAATCTTGCAGGATTTCACATCAATGTCTTGACTACCTGCCGTTTGTGCAGCATCTACAATAAAAGTAGCTCCATGCTGAGCTGCCAGTTGCCCCACTTCATGAATGGGCATAATCCTGCCATTTACATTGGAAGCATGGCTCATTACGATTGCCTTTACACCTTTTTTCACTGTGCTTTTTAGTTGCGTAACATCAAGCCTACCATTTTGGTCACAAGGTATAATCTCTACTGTTACCCCTATGCTTTCTAGGTAACGTAGAGGGCGAGCCACAGCATTGTGCTCCATTGCTGTAGTCACTACCCTGTCACCTGGCCCTAATGTACCGAGCAACGCCATATTTATGGCATCTGTAGCATTATATGTAAAAACAATATTAGTAGGGTTATCAATTGCAAATAATGTGGCAAGGGCCTCACGTGCTTCATATAAAATATATGTCGCTGTTCGAGCACTATCGTGCCCCCCACGACCTGGATTACCGCTACACAGCCTAAGGCAGTTATCAACCGCTTGATAAACGGTCTCTGGTTTCGGCCATGTTGTTGCCGCATTATCAAGATAAATCACTCGAACACCTCCAATATATAGCTACCAAACTTTTATAGGGCAGCCTCATTGATAAACATTTCCCATTAATTTACTTTTATGTATAAAGTCATGTATTTTTTAATAAAAGGTCAAATAATGTTTCACGTGAAACATTATTTGACCTTTTATTTATTTATACAACAAATGTCCCTACATATTTACTTTCCGAGCTTTCTTGGGGACCACTCATGATTTCAAGTATCCGATCAAAATCTTCTGGTGAATAGAATTCAATTTCAATTTTACTCTTTAACTTTCCAGGCTTAATTTTTACCTGGGTTCCTAAAATCAGTTTCAATCGATCTTCCGCTTCTACTACAAAGATCCCTTTATCTTCCCCTGATTTAGCCGATTGTTTGGGTTGTTTAGGTGTTTCAAGTAAACGCTTTACCAGTTCTTCTGCATCCCTGGCTGATAAGTCTTCTTCAATAACTATTTCAGCTGCCTCTAATTGCAATTCGCTAGTTTCTAATGCTAATAAAGGTCTGGCTTGTCCCATTGATAATGTTCCACGTGAAACATATTCTTGTACGGTTGGATGCAAATTTAAAAGACGTACCATGTTGGCAATCAACGAGCGACTCCGTCCAACTTTCCGGCTAACTTCTTCCTGGGTTAGGGAAAGTTCATCCATTAACCGGCGATAAGCCATAGCTTCTTCAATAGCATTTAGGTTTTCACGTTGAATGTTTTCAATAAGGGCAATTTCCGTCATTTCTCCATCCGTATAGTCCTTGATAATTGCTGGAACTTCTACTACGCCAGCTCTTTGTGAAGCTCGCCAGCGCCGCTCACCAGCCACCAATTCAAACCTATCTCCTGCTTTGCGAACAACAATGGGTTGTAAAACACCATATTGGGCAATGGAACTTGTTAATTCCGTTAATGCTTCTTCTTCAAATACACGTCTTGGCTGAAATTTGTTAGGGACTATTTTTCCTGTTGGTATATAAATCGCAATAGGTTGCTCTGCTTCTTTATTTCCTCCCGAAAATAAAGCATCAAGCCCCCGTCCTAAACCGCGTTGCGTTTTATTCATCATCAATCACCTCTTTAGCCAAATCAAAATAAACCTGTGATCCCTTGGACTTAGGATCATATGTTATAACGGGTTGTCCATGACTAGGAGCTTCACTAAGGCGAACATTTCGTGGGATAATGGTTTGGTATACCTTGTGACGGAAATGATTCTTTACCTCATCCACCACTTGAATGGACAAATTTGTCCGCGCATCAAACATGGTTAATACAACTCCCTCAAGGGATAATGCCGGATTCAAGTTTTTTTGTACTAGAGCAACCGTATTCATTAACTGAGAAAGACCTTCTAATGCATAAAATTCACATTGTATGGGCACCAATACAGAATTAGCTGCCGTTAGTGCATTAATTGTTAACAAACCTAAGGAAGGAGGACAATCAATAATGACATACTCATAGCTATATTTAACATTATCCAAAACCCTTTTCAGCTTCGTCTCCCGAGACATAATAGAAACTAGCTCAATTTCCGCACCTGCCAATTGAATGGTAGCTGGCATAATCATCAAGTTTTCAATCTGTGTTTTTAAAACAACGCCATCTGCTGGGACATCATTCACTAACACATCATACACAGACTGCTTGATTTTGGTTTTATTAAAACCAAAACCGCTCGTAGAATTACCTTGGGGGTCTAAATCTACTAATAATACCTTTTTACCAAGGTCAGCTAAACATGCGCTCAAATTAACAGAAGTTGTTGTTTTCCCGACGCCTCCCTTTTGGTTGGCAATTGCGATCACTTTTACCAATTGGTTCACCTCATCATTACACTTTATATACTTTAAGTCATTCCACATGTGATGGAAAAGTTCCTGCCGATAAAAACTTCTCTCCCAAACAAATCCTGCATTCCTAGCTGAGCTACATCATCATTTTTATAGCTAGTAACACTATATCTCAAAAAAACATTGACATTTATGGCATTCTGCTTTATCATAAGTTGAAATTTTATAATTAGCTCTCTTATCTAGAGTGGTCGAGGGACTGGCCCTATGACGCCCGGCAACTGGCAGTAATGCAAATAGTGCTAAATCCAGCAGAGTATAAACAATTCTGAAAGATG